>WNGQ01001064.1_pt1 | contig 47866 bp, 36 predicted proteins | sample 5407661 | NCBI WGS metagenome assembly WNGQ01 (sample SAMN13153382, study PRJNA577476) | soil metagenome | isolation source: 60 cm soil or saprolite under Garry oak tree replicate 2 | place: USA:California | collected 2016-06-15 | reverse complement strand
ACAGCGGCGTGCCGCCTTCGCCGCGGGAATGGATCTCGGCATCGTTCAGCGGGAGGAGCGGAGCGTATCGCCACAGATCCTTTCGCGCGAGGAGGTTCTCTCGCCGAAGATCGGTCCACTCGTATCGCGCGAACAGCGGCGCGCCGCAGTCGCAGAGGTTCCGCAAGCGGACCTCGTGTTTCTTCGAACATGCGGTGCATTCGAGGAACGCGGGGCGCACGTGACCGGGCATGCCGACGACGCCCTTACGGTTTATCCCGCGATGCCTTTATCACCGCGGGCGTATTCGACGCGTCGATGGAGGTCACAGCCCCTGCAGTCGAGCTTGAGCGTGCGTACGAGGGGATGGTCGCCGCCATGCGGTCCCGCGGGCGGATCCTGGTGGCGTACTCGGGAGGCGTGGACAGCGGCCTCGTGGCGCGGGTCGCCCACGACGCGGTCGGCGCGGACGCGCTCGCCGTAATCGCGGACGCGGAATCCTTGGCTCGACGCGAGCTCGATGAGGCGCTCGACGAGGCCGCCGAGATCGGGATTCCGGTGAAGGTGGTCCGCTTATCGGAGCTGGCGAACGACCGCTACGTCGAGAATCCGACGAACCGTTGCTATTTCTGCCGCCAGGAATTGGGTGCGGCGCTCCGGCCGCTCGCGGCGGATCTCGGCTATCGGGTCATCGCGGACGGCGTGAACGTGTCGGACCTCGGCGACTATCGACCGGGGATTCAGGCGATGAACGAGGCCGGCTTCTGGCATCCCCTCGTCGAGTTCGGGCTCGCAAAGGCCGACGTCCGCTCGCTCGCGCAAAGGCTCGGACTGAGTTTCCACGACAAGCCAAGCAATGCCTGCCTTTCCTCGCGCATCGCGCACGGGGAGGTCATCACGCTGGACAAATTGCACCGGGTCGAAGCGGCGGAAGACGCGATTCGCGCGCTCGGGTTCCGGGTCGTGCGGGTGCGAGCGCACGAGGGGATCGCGCGGATCGAGGTCCTTCCGGATGACATTCCACGGATCGTCGAGCCGGACCTCGCGGCGAAGGTCGTCAAAGCGGTCCGCGATGCAGGATTCTCCCAGGTGACGATCGACTTGCTCGGGTATCGCAGCGGCTCGATAAACGAGCCTCGAGGCGCGCCTCCGAACCCTTAAGTATTACGCCGTTATCGACGCGATGCCGGGGACGTCCAACCGTCCAAAATCAGGAGAGGCGCGTGTGGCAACGTCGATCGGGATCATCCCAAGCCTGATCATCGGGATTCGGGAAGGGATCGAAGCCGCCCTCGTGATCGGCATCATCCTTGGCTACCTCGTGAAGATCGAGCGGGGCGACCTGAAGCGCTACGTCTACGGAGGCACCGCCGCCGCCAGCGGCGCAAGCGCCGGCGTCGCCGCGATCCTCGTCGTCCTGACGATCGAATGGGAGGGCTTTGGCGAGCAGGTGTTCGAAGGCATCGCGATGCTCGTCGCGGTCGCCGTCCTCACGTCGATGGTCCTCTGGATGATGAAGGCGTCCACGAGCATCAAGGCCCACGTGCAGCACCGCATCGACGCGGTCTTGATTGAGCGACAAGGCTTCGGCCTGATGATCCTCTCCTTCGTCGTCGTGCTCCGGGAAGGCATCGAGACGGCTCTCTTCGTGTTCGGTGCGGGGACCCTCACCTCGCCGCTCGAAGCGGTCGTGGGCGTCGCCCTCGGGCTGCTCGTGGCCACGATCATCGGCGTGGGGATCATCCGCGTTTCCTGGCGGATCAACTTGAAGCGCTTCTTTCAAGGGACCGGCGTTTTCCTCGTCCTGATCGCCGCGGGCCTGTTCGCGCACGCGATTCACGAGCTCCAGCAAGCGTTCTCGTGGACCTTTGGCTCCGTGGCCGTCTACAATCTCACCCTCGTCTTCCCGGACGACGCGTCGAACCCCGCAGGATATCTCCTCCGGGGGATCCTCGGTTACAACGCCGCGCCGACCGTCCTCGAGGCGGCGGGGTACGTCGCGTACTGGGTGGTCGTCATCTTGGCGTATCTCGGAATCCGCGGCGGGCGGATCGCCGTCGTGAGCCGGCCGTTTCGCCGCTTCTGGATCGCGATTTCCGGGCGAAAGGAGCCGGCGAGCGCCGAGGCCGAGTAGGGCCTCACGCCAGCAATGAAGGCGCCGTTTCGGCGGCGAACCGATGCAGGTCCCGTCGCGAATCCGCCTACGGACTGATCTTGATGACCTTCGTAGGGCAGGCCGTCTCGCACGCCATGCAATCGATGCAGTCCGACTCACGGATCATGTCGGACTTGTCGCATCGGTACTTGTCCCATTCCTCGCTGCCCTTCTCGACGATCTTATCGTTGCCGGTCCCCTTCTTACCCGGGGCGAGGATCCACTCGAAGACGTCGACGGGACATACGTCCATACACACGCCGTCCGCGACGCAGCCATCGAAGTCGACGGCGACGTGAGTGCCGTGGATCCCCAGCGTCGTGGGGTAGGCTTTGCCGTCCGCGTCGGGCCGTTCCCTGCCCTCCGCGAACACCTTGTGCTCGAAATGGGTCCCCGTCTCCGGATACTCGTCGGGCTTGTTCATGAAGTCCGGATCGATCGGCTTTGCGTTGAAGTCCACTTCCCGCGACATGCGGTTGTCTCCCTTGGCGGTGTGCGCCCGACCTGTAACCGGTCCGAGCAATGGCTTGTATACGCCCCCCCTTTTTGACCTTTCCGGTTTGACGGAGGCCGGCGGCCTTCCGTGCGCTGCGGACGATTCGACGGCCGGAGTTCGCAATGTATTTCGCCTCTCGCGCCGTGGCCCGACCTCATGGCGAGACGACCGGGCCCGCGGACCCGCGCGATTCACGGCCGCAGACCGAAAGGCCACGGACCGCTCGTGACCCCGATCTACGCGAGCTCGACGTGGGCCCTTGAATCGGCGCGTCAGGGCGCGGAGCTCGCCGTCGAGTTCGCCCCGGAGGCGTACTACACGCGATGGGGCAATCCGACCCTTCGGGATCTCGAGGAGACGCTCGCCGACCTCGAGGGCGGCGCGCGCGGTCTCGTGACCGGATCGGGGATGGGGGCGATCGCCTCCGCCATCGTCGCATGCGTGGACGCGGGCGATCACGTCGTGTCCGGCTCGAGCCTGTATACCGCGACCACCGAGCTCTTCACGCGCCTCCTTCCTCGGTTCGGCGTGAAGACGACCTTCGTGGATCCGCGTCGCCCGCGCGCGTGGGTCGAGGCGGTGCGACGGAATACGCGCCTCGTATACGTCGAGACGCCGGCGAACCCGACGATGATGATCACCGACATCCGCGAAGCGGTGAAAGCCGCACGGTCGGTCGGAGCGCGCACGCTCGCGGACAACACCTTCGCCACCTCGATCAATCAGCGTCCGCTGGAGTTCGGGGTCGATGCGGTCCTGCACAGCGCGACGAAGTACATCGGCGGCCACAGCGACGTCGTGGCGGGTGCGGTCGTCGCCGCCAAATCCCCGATGTTCGATCGGATTTGGTTCACGTACAAGATGCTCGGTCCGTCGCTAGGCCCGTTCGAGGCATTCCTCGTACGCCGGGGACTGAAGACGCTCCCTCTCAGGATGCGCGTCCACGAATCGAACGCTAAGGCCCTCGCCGAATTCCTAGAAGCGCATCGCGCCGTGCGCATCGTGCACTACCCCGGATTGCCCTCGTTCCCACAGCACGCCCTCGCCCGCAAGCAGATGTCCGGGTTCGGCGCGATGTTGAGCTTTGAGCTCGCCGGTGGATTTCGCGCCGCTAGGGCGTTCGTCGAATCCGTGCGCGTCGCAACGCTGGCCGTGAGCTTGGGTGGACCCGAGACGCTCGTCCAGCATCCCGCCTCGATGACCCACGGCCCCTTGACGGAGGAAGAGCGTCGGGTGAGCGGGGTCACCGAAGGACTCGTCCGCGTGAGCGTGGGTCTCGAGGACACTGAGGACCTGATCGAGGATTTCGATTCATCCATCCGAAAAGCGTCGCGGACGCGTCGCTCGAAGTAGACGATCCCGGGTGTGGGAGATTTCCTCCGTCCGGTGCCCACACCGGCCCGTGCGCACGCGCAGAGTTCAGAGTTTGACGCCGAGTTGCTGCGCGAGGGCGCGGAGTTCCTCCTCTTTCTTGCGCATCTTCTCTTCGCGGTCGAGGAGCTCCATCGCCTTCTTCTGGATGATCTTCACCCGGCTCTCGACGTCCTTCTTCCATTCTTCCATCGCGGCGCTGGTCGGGCCACCGACCTTCTCCATGTCGGCGACCTTCGCGCGGAGGCGCTCCACCTCCGACGTGAGCTTCGCCGTCTTCGCGTCGAGTTCCTGGCGGTCCGACTCGATGTCGCCCTCCTTGCCCTGCAAGATTTCTTGGCGCGTGTCGAGGCTTCTCTCGCGCTCCGCGATCTTCGCGTCGCGCGCGCGGATCTTCTCCTCCTGGTCCAACACGTCGAGGGCCTTCTTCTGAAGGAACCGAAGGTTCTTCGTGACCTCGGCCTGCATTCCGTCCGCTTGGGCCCGGAGCCGCTCCGCCTCCCGCTTCAGTGTCTCTGCCTCGTCGCGGGCGGCGAAGCTGACGCGCCGGTCCTCCTCGATCTGCGCGCGTTGCGAATCCACCTCGTTCCGCGATCGCTCGAGGGATCGGATTCCTTCTCCGAGCTCGGCTTCTTTCGCCGAATGGCTGACGGTCCGTTTCGACATCTCCGCCTCCGCGGCCCGGATCGTATCCTCCCGCGCGCGGATTTCGCGCTCTTTCTTGGAGAGATCTTCCATCAAATTGTCGGCCCGCTGCAACTCCGTGGTGAGGGTCTGTTCCTTCGTCGACAGCTGTGTGCCTTTCGCATCCAAGGCGCTCGTCCGTGCGTCGATCTCCCTCTGCCGCGTCGCGAGTCGGTCCGATAGGCTCGCAACTTGAGCTGACTCCTGATCGAGGGCGGTCTTCCGTGCCCGTATCTCCGCCGAGGCCGAAGCCACATCCCGCTCGGCGATTGCAACGTTCGCTTGCCTCGCCTCTAGCTCTTTCACGCCGGCATTGATCTCCAATTCCTTCGTCGCGAATCGTTGCGAGGCTTCGTTGACTTGTGCGATCCGCACCTGCAGGTCTCGCTCCGCCTTCTCCGCATCCGCACGGCGCTTCTCGAGGAGGTCTTGCTGCGCGACGAGCTCTTCGGTTTGCCGCTTCGCCGCCTTCTCGGCCTCTTGCGCGACGAAGACCCGACGCTGGGCTTCGGCGACGAGGCGCTCCGCCTGCTGCGTTTGCTGACCGGCCGCATCCCGCGTCGCCTCGAGCTGTTTCAGCTCCTCTGCGCGCTTGGCGGACCATGTGGATCTCTCGGATTCGAAGCCCTGTCGCGACTGGAGCAGATCGTCCTCTTTCGCTTTCAGATCCGCGATCCGAGCCTCCGACCGCTGCCACGCGGCATCCGCCTCGCTCGCCTTCGAAGCGGCGGACTTCGTCTGCGACTCGAGTTTCGACCGTTCGAGATCGAGCTGGGCCGTCGCGGCCCGCACGGTGCGCTCGCGGCCATCGATTTCTTCCATCCGCTTCGCCAATTCGGCGGCGCGCGACTCTGCCGACGCATTCGATTGGGACTGCTGCGTCCGCAGGTCCCCCTGAAGCGTTTCCCATTCGCGGCGCTTCTCTGCCGCCTCCGACTCGAACCGCTGCACCGTCTGGTCGAATTGGGAGGCGCGCTCGTTGATGTCCTGCTCTCGCCGGCTCGAGACGCCCGCTTGGGCCGAGAGTTCCGTCGCCCTCGCATCCGCCTGGCGCTCCTTTGTCTCCAACTCCCGGAGGCGGGCATCCAAGTCCTGCTCCTCCGACCGGAGCTCCAACTCCCGCGCAGACACGGCCTTGTCTCGGGCCGCCAGTTCCTTCGCCTTCGCGCCGAGCGTCTCCTGGAGCATGCTCGAGTCCCGCTCGATCCGCTCGCGCTCGGCCTTCAAATCGGCGTCCTTCGCGGCGAGGGATTGGCGGGTCGCTTCAGCCTCGGACCGAACCCGAGTCGCCTCGGCGTCGTGGCGGTCTTTCATGTGAGTCAGTTCGAGCTGCCGGGCTTCAACCTGTTGGGCGGTCGCTTGAACGTCGCCCCGCTCCCGCTGAATCCGCTGCTCCGCCTCGCGGAGCGTCTCCTCCGCGGAGGCGATCCTCGTCTCCCGTTCGAGGAGCTCGCGGGCCTTCATTTCCACGGCGTGCCCGGTCTCCTGAATCTCGGCTTCCATCTGTTGGAGCTGCTGCGTTCGTGTGGTCTGCGCCTGCTCGAATTCGGAGCGCCGCAGGCCCAACTCAATCTCGAGGGCCTTCAAGGCCTCCGTCCGTTCCGTGAGCTCGCCGGCGTGACGGGCCGCTTCCTCGCGCATCGTGCGCTCCCGAGAGTCAAGCTCGAGGGTCCGCTGTTCGACCTCGCGAACGACTCCGTCCGCCTTGCCTTTCAGATCCGAGGCCTGCCGAGCCGCCTCGGCGGTTGCGGTCTCCCGGCGTCTCAAATCCTCGTCGTTCTTCGTGACCCGTTCGATGTCCGTCCGGACCTTCTCCTCCTGGTCCTTGACGGCATCTTCTCGCTCCTCGACGCGCATCACGCGATCCGCCCACGAGGACCGGAGGTCTGACATCTCCTTCTCGAACGTCTCCCGCTGCTCCTTCAGAAGAGCCTGCTCTGACTCAAGGGTCTTCTGCCAGGTCCGAAGCTCCTCGGCGCGGCGGGCCTCCTCGTCTCGCAGGTGTCCGGCTTTCGCATCGAGCTCTTTCGTGAGCGCCGTCAGTTCGGCCTTCCGTGCGTCCGAGTCGGCGCGCGCCTTGTCGATCCTGGCGCCCTCGATTTCCAAGGTCTCCTCACGGGATGCGAGTTCGGAGAGACGCCGGCCGTTCTCTTCCGCCTGGGAGCGGATCGCTTCCTCCTTCTCCCGGATCGACTGTTCCCGGGCCTCGAGCTCGATCTCTTTGGAGAGGATCGCCTGATTCTTCTCCATGCGGCTTGTCTCGAACGTCTCCTTGTCATGGGCCAGCCGGAGTTGCGCTTCCCCGACGTCCTTCGCCTGGCCGTCGAGATCTGCGCGCCTGCGCCGGAGTTCGTCTTCGTCCTGGGCGGTCCGTTGCTGGAATTCCTTTCGCTGGATATCGAATGCGCCTCGCGCCTCTTCGAGGACGACGCGATTTTCCGACAACGCCGTCTCGCGCTCTTCGACGGACTTCGACCGCTCCGCGACTTCTCGGACGGCCGCGTCGGTGATCGCCTTCAGGCTTTGAAGGTCGGATTCCTTCTCCGAAACTGCGACCTCGCGGGCCGTGAGATCGACCTCGAGCGGCTGGATGTGCGCTTCTCGGCGTGCGAGGTCCTCGGCCTTCGCCGCCGCTTCGTGTTCGGCCTTCTCGACGTCGGCGACGCGCTCATCGACCGTGCGTCGGAACTCGAGGAGGTCCTTCTGATCCGACTCGAACTGCTGGCGACCTTCCTTGAGACCCACCGAGTCCCGAACGACGGCGGATTCGCGGCCGTCGAGATCCTGTCGCATCGTCTCGAGGCTGGCAGAGAGCGCGTTCAACCGCACGGACTCCGCTTGCAAGCGGGCATCCTCTCGCCCGACCGTCTCCTCCCGCTCCCGGAGGACCGCCTCCTTCGTCGTTGCGCTTTCCTCGCGCGCCAAGACGGCGTTGGATCTCTCGCCCACCGCCGCGGCCTGACTCTGCGTTTCCGTCGCACGCCGGTCCAGGGAGGTGCGCGACTCTTCGAGTTGCCTGGATAGATCGTCAACCGCCTGGCGGCCTTCCGCGAGCGTCTGCTCCCGGCGGATCAGGTCTTGTTCCTTCGCCGCCACCGCGGCGCCATCCGTGTCGATCTTTGCTTGGGCCCCTTCCGCCTGCCGGAGCATCGATTCGACCTCGATGGCCCGCGACTCGGCGGCGCTCTGCCGTTCATCGAGGGCCTTGGCGCGCGTGCCGAGTTCCGTATCCCGTGCCCGCGCTTCCTCGAGGCGCTGCTTCACCGCTTCCTCGAATTTGTCCTGGATTTGGACGAGCATCTCTCGAGCGAACCCGACCTGTTCCGAGGTCACCGGACCGTAGGCGAGCAGCACGACCGCGAGGGCGTCCCCGCGGACCGTCTGCCCGTGGTACTTCGCGACCTTGATCGGCTTCTCGACCGCGCCGAGCACGCCGGCCTGAACCGCCTGGTCGTACGTGACCTGGCAGCCGGGGTCCAGGGTGAATTCCCTGAGCATTCGTCCGTTCTCGTCCACGAGGAAGGCTTTAGCGGGCTTCCACCGCGCGCGTTGCGCAAACATAGCTACCACCACGAAGACGCCGATCGGCGGCAGGGCGAGGATGTACGGCGCCTGCCACCATGCGGGCGTGATATGGAATGCCACCGACACGTCGCGAGTCGCGAGCGACGTCCCATCGGAAATTGTGACATTGAACTCTGCGGTCTTCCAGTCGGCCGGGAACGCGAGCGTGAGGCGATGGCCGCTCACGTTGACGTACGGGCTGTCCGTCGTCACGGTAATCGAGGCGAGCGGGGTGTCGACGTCGGAGATGTAGGAATCGAGATCGAGGACGTACGCAGTGCCCGCTTCGATGGAGAGCGTCGGCACGGCGGCGAGGACGGGAGGGTCGTCGACCGAGCGAACGGTCACGGCGAACGCGACCTCGGCGAAGCCGCCGGACGGGTCCGTCCCCCGGAGCCGCATCGCCTCCGCTCCGAACCAGTTCGGGTCCGCCCAGAAGTCGAGCGTGCCGTTCGCATTGACGCGGAAGTGCACGGAACGATTCCCGAGGACCGTGAAGGTGAGCGGGTCACCGTCCGGATCGACGATGAACGCGGTCGCGATCGCCCCCAGGCCGTTCGGCGCAGTCGTGTCCTCGTCGAACGCGACCGATGGCGGCGTCGAGACGACGCGCGGGGGATTCGTTCCTGCCGCCACAATCGTGAGCAGCGTCCACGCGGTGTCGACTCCGTCGGAGACCCAGAGGGTCACGATGTACGTGCCCGCGGTCGCGTACGTGATCACGAGGGACGGGTACGGGCCGCCGAGCGCGGTGACGTTCGCGCTGTCCGCATCGGAGATCGTGAGGCCGGACAGCGGCGTGTCGAGGTCCGACACGTAGAACGTCAGGTTCAGGCCGTACGGCGCACCCGCGTGGACGTGAATCGTGGGGATGCTCGCGATCCGGGGAGGATTCGTCCCGATCGTGCGGCTCCCGACGCCGATCTTGTCCGCGGACCCCCGCAGATTGACGTCGTCGATTGCGACGGCGTGGACGGTGACCCCGTTGATCGGGCCGCCGGGGGTCCAGACGTAGGAGCCGTCGACCGTCAGGTCGGTCCCGATCACCCGCCAGGAGCCGTCGAAATACGTGAGGTCGACGCGGACGACGTCCGAGGAAGTCGCATAGGTGAGTGTGAGCGTGCCGCTCGTGGCCTGGTTGTCCGTCACGGCGCCGAGCGTGATGGCCGGCGGCGTGTTATCGACTTCGATGGGGGTGACGAGCGTGGTGTTCGAAATCGTTCGGTTGTTGGTCACGACCGCGCGAAAGCTCCCGCCGACGAAGTTGAGCGGCGTCGTGTCCCAAAGGAACGTGCCATTCGGCGGCGCGGTCGTCCCGATGGTTGTCCAACCGGACCCGCCATTGTAGTCGAATCGAACCGAGATGGCGTCCGCGCTGTTCGTGTACGTGATCAGGACGAGGCCGGTGAGATGGACCCCACTCGTCGGAGAGGCGACGGCGACCCACGGCAGCACCCCGCTGACGACGTGAATTTGGGCGATGCCGGTGACCGCCCCGACGGATGCGACGACCGTCCCGTTCGCCGGAGGCGGGCTGGCGGTGAAATTGACGCTCGGCCCCGTCGTCACGTTCAGGGAACCGACGCCTCCCGTGACGCTCCACGAGTACGCGAGCCCTGCGATCGCGTTGTTCCACCGGTCGTACCCTTGGGCCGCGAGGTCTCGGCCGTCGAAGGGAAGGATCGTCACAACGCTCGGCGTCACCAAGAGGTGGTCGAGGGCGCCCGGTGCGACGACGACCAGCCCGCTCAGGCCGGACGCGCTCCCGAAGCTCGCTCGGATCCGGATCGTCTCCGCCTTCGTGTAAGTCTCCGTGCTAAGGGTCGTGGACCCGCCCGCGGTGATCGTGATCGACGTCGTGCCCAAGGTGCCGCCGCCCGGCGTGACGCCGTCGCTCAGCCGCGCGTCAATGGCCACCGTGCCCGTCCACCAGGTCATCGTCGAGTTGCCGGCGTCCTTGGCCGTGATCGTGACGGTGAACGATGCGCCCGCCGTTGCACTGGCGGAGGCCGTCACGAAGAAGTGGTCGAGCAGATGGCGGTAGCTGAGCCGCATTTCGCTGATCGTCGGGGTGATCGTCGCGTTCGACGTCGACAAGGTTGCTCGGAAGCGGATCTTCCCGGAGGCGGTCGATACGGCGAGCAGAGAGACCGGCGGAGAGACGCCGGTCCAGCTGCCACCCGAGTCCGTCGAGTACTCGTATGCGATCGTCTGGCCGTTCAGCGTGTGGACCACGGCGAGGGAGCCCCATTGGCTCAGATCCGGAGGGGCGAAATCCTCGGTCGTGAGCGTGCCCGAGGCGGGATACAGGGACCAGGAGACGTTGACGGCCCCGATGTTCGGCGTGTGGTCGGGGTACGTCACCGCGAACGAGAGCCGGAATTCCCCGTACCGAGCGACGCCGGCCATCACGGAGCCCGATGGCGTCGGGTAGGGCGAGGACCAAGCGGTCCATGTGCCGTCCACGGGGCTCGCGTTCCCGAGCCGAGTCGAGACGGCGACCGTCGCGTCGTTTGAAATCTGCACGCGGACGTAGTCGATGTCCACCGTGTGGGCCGTGCCGGAGAGGCCATCCGCGACGAACAGCGCGAGCCGGACCTCGAGCGGATACTCCATCCCGGGCGTGTACGTGTCCAGGGTCGTCCACGTGGATCCATCGGAACTCGTGGACGCGACGAGGCTCACCCCGGCTCGGACGATCCGGAACCACGCCGGGATCGGGTTGCCGACGGAGGTCGCACGGACCCCGGACACGGAGTCCGTGGTCGCTTTCGCCTGCCAGTCCACGGTCCCCGCGACGTTCACCTTCTGGAGCGCGTACCAGTTGCGGTTGTTCAGCAGGACCATGAGGCCCGCTTTCTGGCCGGCGACGGTCGGATTGCCGCTGATCTTCGCGATCGCGGTGAAGTCGCCGACCACTTCGTTCGCGAGGACGTTGCCCGTGAAGGTCCCGCCGTCCAAGTCGACGCCCGTGCTGGAGACGATGTGCAGACTCCCCGGCGTCGTCGTGCCTTCATCGTACGCGGCAGGCGGGTTCGTCCACGTCCACTTCGGATCGAGGGTCGCTCCGTTGAATTCGTCCGATACGTAGGAGCGCTCGGTGAGATTCCACGAAATGGACTGCCACGCCACGAGGGAACCCGGGCCGCCGACCTTCGAGATGTACTCCCCTGTCGCGCCGAGGACCCGATACCGGATGTCGAGCTTCGGGCGGAGGGTCGGATCAACCGCGTAGTCGGAGGACCAGAACGTCTTGTCGAGGTTCGTCCCGCCGGCCGAGCCCAGCAGGATCATGCCGTTGTTCGGAATGCGGCTGCGATACCACAGGTCGACGGTTTGCGTGACGTTCCAGGTCTTCCACCCGAGGACCGCGTTGAGGCTCTGGACATCGATCACGCGCGCGTCGTAGTCGCCCCCGGCCGTCGTCCATGGCGTCCCGGTGAGCCGGTCGTTCCACGTCACCTGGGATTCGGCCCAAGTCGGCGTCACGGCGTGGAGCTCGGCCGGAGAGGGATTGGCCGCAGCGGCGGACATGTACAGGCCAAGTTTCGCGTCATCGATGACCGCACCCGCGGGGATCGACGCCAAGCTGAACCGGAGGATCGGCCGGCGGTTCGTCGAGCCCCGGGCGTCGTAGATCAGGGTCGTATCGCCGCCGTGGTTGAGGGTCACCGAGCCCCGGTCGAGATAGGCGTCGAGGCCCGCGGCCGGGTCCGGCTGGACCGTGAGGAAGGTAGACGCTCCCGATGTCGTCGAGAGCACGATGTCGCCGGGATACGTCGTATAGTCGACGTTCGTCGCGCTGTCGGGTCCCGCGAAATCGGCGGCGGTCGTGCTGTTCCACCACGTGACCTGCGGACGCAGCGTGGCCAATCCACCGGCCACGCGGACGTTGGAGAGCGTGTAATTCGCGGGGTTGGAGAAGTTCCAGACGACGTCTGACGTGCCGTCGAGGTTGTTCGTCGACGTGGGATCGGCGGCCGCCGGGTGAATCGGAACCAGCGCCACAGCGAGTGCGCTGAGCATGAGGACTAGGGCTATCGGGGCCGCGGACGATCGGCGCATTGCGGAGACCCTCCGGTGAAGGCGACTCCCCCCACCGAAAACAGGATTTCAGGTCCGAGCGACCTATATAAGAGCCCTTTGGTAGTTATCTCACCTGATTACATGGAGGGGAGGGGCTACTCCGCCGGCACGCGCCCGGAGAGGCGGGACTCCATCGCCTCGAGCTCCGCGGCCCGCTTCCGCAACTTCTCTTCGCGGTCGAGCAGCTCGAGCGCTTTCTGTTGTATGATCTTCACTCGCCGCTCGATGTCCTTCTTCGCCTCGTCGGTCTCGGCCCGGACCTCGGGGGGTTGTGGCCGCGCCTGCGCGAGGAGCGTCTTCGACCGCTCAAGGTCATCCTCGCGGGCGGCCAGCCCTTCCTCGCGGCGGTTGAGGTCCCGCTCCCGTTCGTCGACCCGACCTTCGCGATCCCGCACGCGCTCTTCGCGGTCGAGCAACTCGATCGCCCGTCGTTGGAGGAACTTCCTCTCCCGGCCGAGTTCCGCTTTCTCCCCTTCGACCGCCTTCTTCACTTCGTCGGACGGTTCTCCGGGCGGTCGATGAGACGCGACGAGGCGCTCCTTCGCCATCGCCGCAAACCGTTGGCTCAGCTCTGCGACTCGAACTTCGATCTCATGCCGGGTCTTCTCCTCCTCGGCGGCGTGGGCTGCGGTCTCGCCCCGTTCTCGCTCGAGGGTCGCGATGGCCTCCTGTGCTTCCTTCCCGAGCTTCGCGTTTTCGCCGATCGCGTCGCGGTACTTCGTCTCGAGGTCGGCCTTCGCCGACTGCAACGCCTTGCGCTCCTGCTCGAGCTGCACTCGTGCGTCGTCCGTGGCCTTTGATTCTGCTTTCTTCGACTCGGCCCGGGTCGCCGACGCAATCGTCTCGGCTTCCTCGAGTGTCTTCACCGCCCGCGAGACGCCCTGCGCGACGCCGTCCTGCATCCGGGCGGAGTAGTCGGCGACTGCGGCGAGTTGCGCCTTCTGTCGGTTCAGTTCCTCCTGGCGTCCCTGGAGGTTGGCCGCTTCCGCCTTCAGCTTCACTTCGAGCTCTGCAAGCGTTCGTTCGCGCGCGGCGAGTCGGGACTCGCGTTCCCCGAGCGCCTTGTCCGCATCGGGCCGCGTCTCGGCGGCGCGGGGAGCGGCGGTCCGACCGGCGCCCTTCGAGAGATGCGAATCCGCGGCGGTGAGCAGCAGTCCCGTCCAGTCGAAGTCCTCCGATGCGAGATGGCCGCGGGACAGGAGGACGAACACGAATTTACCGCTCTGGAAAGCGGTGAACACATACTCCCCGACGAACAGCGAGTCGCGATCGCCGATCCCTTCGTTCGGCAGCACCTTGAGGAAGTCGTTGAAGTCGAGCGGGCAATCCGCATCCAGCACATACTCGCCCGCCATCTCGCCGCGCTCGTCGAGGACGTAGATCTTCTTCAGCTGCGCGCGGGACACTTTCTTCAGCGGCGCGGCCATCAGGACGGAGAGAAGCGTAGGACTGAGTCCTCGTACTAGGATGCCGGAGAGCAGGGTCTCGATCGCCCCTAGCATTCGCTGCCCGCCTCGTATCGCGAGGGCATTCCCTCGCAATCTACCGATGAAGAAATCGAGCGGGCTGAATGTTATTAAGGGAAGGGATTTGGTTATCGGGAGTGAGAAGCTGCGGTCACGGAGGCGGGGCGGAGACGTCGGGCGGAGGCGGATTCTCTTCCCCGCCATCGGAAACGTCCGGCTTCCCGTTCGCCGTCCGGAACGCCCGCTGCAAGGCGACCGCATAGTCCCGGAGGGCGTCGACCCGCATTTCCCGGGCGCGGACCCCCGCGTCGAGTTCACGGACGTTGGCCGTCGCCTCTTTGACGTCCGCCTCGAGCTGCGCCGCGCGCGTTTCCCGCACCGCGACGGTCGATTCGCGCCGCTCGATGTCTCGTTCCAAGTCGCGCAGCGTCGCTTCCTTCTCCGCCAGCTCAGGCGAGGGGCTCGACGGGAGGTGGGCCTGCATCGCGGCGAGCAAGGTGCCGATCGCACCGCGCTCCTCGACGCGCGGCACCCCGTGGGTGAGCACGACAAGCCACAGCCGTTCGACGCGGAATGGGGTGAATGCGTATTCGCCTTGGTACACCGACACCAGGTGCCGCAGTCCGCTAATCGGGATCAAGCGCTTGAGGTCGTCGTACTCGAGAGGGCAGTCGTCCCGGAGGGCGTACTCGCCGAGGAGTTTCATCTCCTCATCGAGGACGAAGATCCGTTCGTAGTCGACCCGGGGGACCTTCTTGGGACCCTGCATCGCGAAGTGCGTCGGGACCTGACCAAAGCCATCCCTTGGGACCGCGTCGTCGCCGGACGTCTCTCTGGGCAAGCGTTCGCCTCCGGTGTGCGTAGGCGCTCATGATAGGCACGCGTTCGCACTTGAGCGTTTCGTTACGTGGAGCGCGTTTTCGTTATCGGATGCGAGAATGAAGCTCGAAAACCGATGACAGGCGGCTCAGACGAGGGAGCGCGCCTTCTCGAGGTTGTCCACGCCGAGGGCCACCTGCGCATGTCCGCCCACGCTGCCCAGATGGATCAGGCTCACGATGTCGACCCCCGCATCACCGAGGCGGCGGGCGAGGCTCGCGAGCGCGCCCGGCCGGTCGTCGAGGCGGACCACCAGGACCGTTCGGCTCGAGCACGCATACCCCCGCTTCATCAGCGCCTCTCGGGCCTGCATCGGCTGGTTCACGACGAGGCTCATGTAGGATCGTCCGCCGGTGGACTCCGCGCTGATCGCGTCGATGTTGATTCCAGCTTCGCCGAGGATCGCCGCAAGTTTCGCGAGCTCCCCCGGCTTGTCTGGAACGTCGACATCGAGCTGGATCACGAGGGTCGACCCCGGCAGGCATGGCGTTTCCACGTTACAAGGGTTCCGCGCCGTCGCTCGGCGGCGGAGCGCTTATCGCGGGCGGCCCGCTTGACCGAGCGATTCCCATGCGGTACCGTCTGGCGTACGTCGGGATCCAGGTGCAGGACATGGACCGAGCGATCCGCTTCTACACATCCGCGCTCGGGATGCGCTTGGGCCGGCGACAATCGGTCCCCGAGACGGGGGGCGAGTGGGCCGAACTCCGGAGTGTTGGATCCGAACAGGTCTTGGAACTGAACTGGTACCCGGAAGGATCGAGGTTCTTCAAGGGGCCATACCGCCACGGGGATGAACTCGACCACATCGCGTTCGAGTGCGAGGACGTCGACGCGGCGTACCGCGAACTCCTCGCGTCGGGGGCGCGCGCTGGCCACCCGCCTTTCGAAGAGGGCCGGTCGATCCTCGCCTACGTCGTGGATCCCGACGGAGTCTGGATCGAGCTGTGCGCACCTTCCTCTGGGCCCGGCGGATGAGGGGGCTTCACGTCCGGGCCGAGGACGATCCGAGCGTCGACGGCGCGATAGCCGTCTCCTCTCCGAAGCGCGACGACGGGATTGAGGTCGATCTCCTGGATCGACTCGAAGTCGAGGACGAGTTGGGAGAGACGCAGGACGGCATCCACGAGCGCGTCGACATCGCTCGGCGGCTCGCCCCGCACGCCTTCCAGGAGGGGATACGTCCGGATGGACTCGATCATCCGCCGCGCGTCTCGATCCGTGAGCGGTGGCAGCCCGAACGCCACGTCCTTCAGGTATTCCACGTAGATTCCGCCGAGGCCGAAGACGAGGAACGGCCCGTAGACCTTGTCGCGGGTCATCCCGAGGATGACTTCCTTGCCGCCTCGCACGAACTCCTGCACGACGTACCCGTCGAACGCCGTCCGGGCTTCGCGAAGTCGGTCCCGCACTTGAGTCGCGCCCTGGAGCAGGTCGTTCTCCGTGCGGACGTCCAAGATGACGGCGCGGAGGTCGGTCTTGTGGACCAAGCCCGGCCCCGTGGCCTTCAGGACGACCGGATATCCGATGTCCTTCGCGGCCGCGGGCAGCGTGTCGACGTCGGCGACGAACCTGCTCCGCGCGATCCGGATCCCGTACGCGTCGAGGACGTCGAGCGCTTCCGCATCGCGGAGCCTCGCGCGTCCCTCGTCTTGTGCACGCCGGAGAACTCCGGCGGCCCGCCTCCGATCGACCGGGAACGTCCGCGTTTCCCCGTCCTCGCGCGCCCGGTATGTCGCGTACCGGTACATCCCGCCGAGGGCGCGGGCCGCGCTCTCCGGGAAGAGGTACGACGGCACGCTGTGCTTCACGAGCTCCGCGAACCCCGGACTCTCCTCGGTGCGTCCGAGGAAGTTGCAGAGGACCGGCTTCCCACGTTGCGCCGCCGTCTGCCAGATCGCGCGCGCGACCTCGACTTCGTCGACTCGAACCGGCGGCACGTAGATGGCGATCGCGGCGTCGACGGCTTCGTCACGGAGGACCGCGTCGAGTGCTCGCCGATAGTCGTCGAGGCTCGCCTGGGGCGTCAAGTCGATCGGATTCCGAAGCGAGGCCTCCGGGGGCGCCCACGTGCGCATGAACTCGACCGTCCCCGCGTCGAGTTCTGCGAGGCGAAGGCCTTGTGCCACGAGTTCGTCGACGCACATGATCGCTGGCCCTCCGGCGTCCGAGACGACGGCGACCCGGTTTCCGCGAGGGAGGGGCTGTAGGGAGAACGCCATCGCGTCGTCGAACAGCTCCTCGATGGAGTTCGCCCGGAGCACGCCGGTCTGGTTGAACACCGCCTCCGCGGCCAGATCCGAGCCACCGAGGGAACCCGTGTGAGAGACGGCCGCGCGGCTCCCCGCTTCCGAGCGGCCCGACTTCACCGCGATGATCGGCTTCCGTTTCGTGACATCCCGCGCGATACGCACGAAGTTGACCGGGTTCCCGAAGTTCTCGATGTACGCGAGGATCGTCTTCGTCTGCTCATCGCCCTGCCACATCGCGAGGAGGTCGTTGAGGCTGACTTGGGCCTTGTTTCCGAGCGAGCAGAACTTCGCGAAGCCGATGCCGAGCGACTTCGCGTGGTCCAAGATCGCGATCCCGAGAGCCCCGCTCTGGGAGACCAGCGAGATGTCCCCCCGGAGAGGGGGTGTAGGCGCGAACGTCGCGTCCATGCGGACCTCCGGGTCCGTGTTGATCACGCCCATGCAGTTCGGGCCGATCATCGTCATCCGGTACTGGCGGCAGAGGGCGAGCAGGCGCTCCTCCCGTTCGATCCCCGCTCCGCCGACTTCACGGAAGCCTGCCGTGATCACGACGAGCCCCGGGACCCCTTTCTTCCCGCACTCCTCGACGGCGGCGAGGGCGACCTCCGCCGGCACCGAGATGATCGCGAGGTCGACGGGATCCGGGATCGCCAGCACGCTCGGGTAGGTGCGGATGCCGTGGATGCTCGTGGCTTTCGGATTCACCGGATAGAGGGTCCCCTGGTACTCGTTCACGATCAGGTTGCGGAGGACCGCGTAGCCGATCTTCGCTCGGTGGCGTGATGCGCCGATGACCGCAATGGATGTCGGGGAGAAGATCGCATCGAGGCCGGCGCGGCTCACGGAGGCGCGAACTTCCCCGGTAATAATGAAACTTGTCGCATCCGAAAGACGACCCGGCGGGTCCGGTCCTCGATAGGTTATCGCACACGATAACGGCGGCACGTGGATAATATATCGTCGGGGGAAACGGGGAGGCGTTCCGCCGGGCCTTTCGGCTCGGGAGCCATCGTCCCCATGCGCCCCCACGATTCTCCCTCGGCCGTGCGAAGCATCGCCCTCGTCCTCGTTCTCCTCGCGGCGGTGTGGGGGGCCCTCCTGCTCACAGCGCCTTCGGTCGCCGCGACCACGTACGTCCGCGGCCCCATCACAAAGGATACGGTGTGGGGCGACAACGACACGACGTACGTCGTGATGCGGGACGTGATGGTCCGTGTGAACGTTACGCTGACGATCCGACCGGGGACGACAGTCAAGTTCGACCCGGGCGCGCATCTGTTCGTCGAAGGCGCTCTCGTCGCCGACGGGACGTCCGCGAAGCTCATCACGTTCGGGCCGAACAACACTGCCTCTGTGTTTCCGTGGGCGGGCGTGCAATTCAACTCGAGTTCGTCGGGCTCGGTCTCCTGGTCCACATTCGACCGCGCCGATCGGGCCGTGACGGCGCTCTCGAGCTCTCCGTCCTTGCACGACAATACGGTCATCCAAGCGGGCATTGGATTCGCCCTCGTGTCCTCTGGTAGCGACGTCTCGCACAACACGATCCGGCGGGCGGCCGCATTCGGCATCTACATGAACGCTTCGAGCGGCACGGTCGACGGGAACGTGATCAATGGGACAGCTGTGGCGATTGACGTCGAGCGGCCATCGACGCCGACGATTTCCGCGAATACGATCACTAACGTCAGCGGCGCCTTCGCGGTCGGGATCCTGATTTCCGGCGCCACCGCGGACGTTTCGTCGAACGTCATCACCGGGGTTCAGGGAGCCCGCGGGGCGAACGCGATCGTGCCGGGAGCGGACGGCCAGAACGGGGCGATCGCCCTCGGGATCTATGTGACGGGCGCGCCCTCCGCCTCGATCGTCGGGAACACGATCGACGCGGTTGTCGGCGGCCGGGGCGGAGACGGCGCGGCGAATACGGGTGGCTTGGCCGGCCGAGGAGGGAACGGCGGCGCCGCGGCGGGAATCGTCGTCGCCGTCACTCCAGATGCCCTCGTGCAAGCGAACACGGTCACCGGAGTCAGCGGGGGTCGCGGTGGCACAGGCGGCGGAAGCGGCATCACGAGCGTCGGCGGCCGCGGCGGGGACGCCGGGACGGCTATCGCCGTCGAGATTGCCTTCGCGAACGTCGCCGGGCAGGTCGAGCGAAACCAGATTACGGTCGTGAGTGGAGGCGTCGGCGGCTCCGGCGGACACGGCGTCGCGACGGATGGGAACGGCGGTGTCGGCGGCGACGCGAACGGCGTCTTCCTGATTTCCGTCGCGCAATCGAACACGACGTCGAACACGATTCAGGTCCTTCGCGGCGGCCTGGGTGGCAACACGAGCTCGAACGGCGCCGGCACGGGGTTCGGGGCGGGGGGCGGCGGCGCGACTGGGATTGAGGCCTTGTCCGTCATCCGGTCTGCCGTCTTCGATTCGAACACCATCTCAACGCTGACGGGCGGCGATGGAGGCCGCGGCGTCCGCGGCGGTCATGGCGGCAACGCCACCGCGGCGGTCGCCCTCGGGAACAACGACGCGGCGTTCAACGCCACCGCGCTCACGGGGAACGACCTTCAGGCCGTTACCGGCGGCGCGGGGGGGATCGGAGGGCAGTTCGGGGGCAACGGGGGCAGCGCCGCCGGACTTGCGCCGATCCTCGTGAGGCCCACACTTGCATTGAATTCGATTGCCACCCTGCGGGGAGGCAACGGCGGGGACGCGGTGGATGGCAACGACGGTGGCCGCGGAGGCGACGCGATCGGCATCATCGGTGGCTTCGTCGCGAACGGATGGTCCTCGGGCGACTCGATTTCTGGCGTCACGAAAGGAGGCGTCGGTGCGGGTCCGCCGGCCCAGGTTTCGTACGCGGACGGCGTCTACACCTTGGGGAACGCGACGTTCACGTCGCGCCTGACGATCGACAACGGGACGTTCTCGTCCGTGGGCAGTTACGATTTCTACGTTGACAACTACACCGAGGCCGTGGCCCTGAACACGCCGTTTGGGACTCATTCCGTCCAGGCTGCAGGCAACCTGACGGTCCGAAACTTCCTCGAGGTCGACGTCTACTGGCCGAACGCGCTGACGCTCGTCGCGGGGGCGCACATCCTCGTGGACGACAACGGATCGCCGATCTGGGATGCGTCGACGGCGAGCGGAATCCAGTCTTGGATCCTCGTGACGGACCGGCGGTACATCAACTCGAACACCGCGACGGACAACCGCACGACGGTCAAGGTCAGCTATGGGTCTTACGGCTTCCAGAACAATCCGCGCGGGGTCGACATGGCGACGAGCCACTCCGAGGCGTTCGTCATGATTGACCGGGATGCTCCGACATCCGCGGCAAGCGCCCTTCCGACGTACGAGAACTCGCGGACGTTCTTCGTCGGATACACGGCGAGCGACGGAAACGGGACTGGCGTGGCGAACGTCACCCTGTGGTACCGCGCCGGCGGGAGCGCCACGTGGACGTCGTACGCCACGCAATCGGGCAACCTCGGCCAATTCAGCTTCACCGCCGCCGCCGACGGGACCTACGAATTTGCCACGACGGCGGTCGACCTCGCAGGCAATGTGGAGGCGACCCCCGGGGCGAACGATACCTGGACGATCGTCGACACGGTCCGGCCGGGTTCCCATCTCGACCCGCTGCCGGCGTACGAGACCTCGAGTTCCTTCCTCGTGTCGTGGTCTCCCGACCCGGGCGTCACGGACATCGCCACGTTCACGATTCAATACTTCACCGGGAGCGGCTGGGTGAACTGGCTCGTCAACACCCCGTCGACGTCGGGGACGTTCAACGCGGGCGCCCAAGGCGTGTACGCGTTCCGCTCGATCGCGACGGATGCTGCGGGCAACGTCGAGGTGCCGCCCGCGGGCAACGACACGTGGACGATCGTCGACACGGTCCTGCCGTTTTCGCACACGCGGGCCCTGAGCCCCTACCAGACGTCCACGAGCTTCGCAGTCGCTTGGGAGCCGCTGGAAGGCACGACGGACATCGCGACGTACGAGATCGACGTCCGGGACAACGGGGGTGTGTGGACGATCTGGATTCCGTCGACGGCCATAGTGTCGGCGACCTTCGCTTCAGGGGTGGACGGGCACACGTACGAATTCCGGTCCCTAGCGACGGACCGTGCGGGGAACCGCGAACTCCCGCTGTCCGGCAACGATTCATGGACGATCGTCGACGTGACGGCCCCGGATTCGTCAATGATCGCCCTCCCGGCGTACGAGAATGTGCTGCAGTTCACGATTTCCTGGGGTCCCGTCGCGGGGACCTCGGACATCGCCGCGTACCGTGTGCAATCGAAGGACGGGGCGGGCGCCTGGACGGATCTCGTAGGTTACACGGACACGACGGCCACCAGCGCCTCCTTCGTGGGCGCCGACGCCCACCACTATGCGTTCCGCACGATCGCCCGGGACCGCGCCGGGAACTCCGAGCCGACGCCGAGCGGTAACGACACGTGGACGATCGTGGACGTGACGCGGCCTTACGTAACCGCCCGGGAGCCTCAGGGGGCGAACACGAACACGACGCCGCTCATTCGGATCACATTCAGCGAGCCAATGGACCAGGCCTCGGTCGAACAGGCGTTCCACATCACGCCGCTCATCAACGGAGTCTTCACCTGGAGCGCCGGCTCTCGCGTCGTGACGTTTGCCCTTACCCCTGGGCGTCAGCTCCAAGCGGGCACGTCGTACTATGTCGCGATCGACACGGGCGCGAAGGACCTCGCTGGAAATGGGATCTTCCCGCCGGAGAATTTCCAATTCTCCACGGCGTCCGCGGGTGTGACGCTCTCCGACTTCTGGTGGGTCCTCCTGGTCGTGGGGGCGGTGGTCGGCGGGACCCTGTTCCTCGTCATGCGGCGCCGGGCCGCCTCCTCTTCGAAGCCCGCGCCGGCCACGTCCGCCAAGAAGGGGAGCGAGGCGATCCTCGAAGACGTCTTCCTGCTCTACCACCGGGACGGCTTGCTGATCAAGCACGAGACGCGCCGCCTCCGGCCCGACATCGACACGGACATCCTGAGCGGCATGCTCACGGCCGTCCAGGCGTTCGTCAAGGACGCCCTGCGCGGCGACGACTCGGGGGACCTGAACGAGATGACCGTGGGCCACATGCACATCCTGATTGGCCGCGGGAAGTGGCTCGTCCTGGCCGCTCGCATCGAAGGCGATGGCTCCGAATCGTGGACGGACCAGATCCAGCGGTGCATCCAGGACATGGAAGACCACCACTGGGACCAGCTCGAGGACTGGGATGGCGACATGGCCCTCGCGGGCGTCCTCGCCCCGTACGTCAAGAAGTTGATCCGCGGCGAGTACGCGTGACCCGGATCGAGGCTCACGCCGGCAGCAAGGTCAGGAGCGCCATGACCTCGTCGCCCGGCGATTCCTGCGCACGGGTCTTCGCCGCGAGACGCTCGAGCTTCCGTCGTGCGTCGTCGAAGATTTCCTGGACCTGCTGAACCGAGTCGCGCCGCCACGGGACGTGGTAGAAGTACGCCCGCCCGACCTCGAAATCGACCGTGCCGCGCTCTTGGATCCGTTTAATCGACTCGTTGATCATGCCTTTCAGCATGCCGAGGACCGCGAGCCGGTAGTTCACCTTGTCCGGATCGGTCAGACGGTCCCAGATCTGACTCGAATCGATGCCCGTCGCCGGGATGCGATAATACTTCTCGACGAGGTTCCCGCGGATCTCGCTCTTCGTCGGGATGATGAGATTCGCTTCCAGGAGCTGCGTGATGTGATGGTGGACCGTTGCGGGGGACAGCGACAACACTCGTGCGATGTCGGAGATCGACATGTCCCGTTCCATCAGCAACGTGAGGATTCGAAGGCGGGACGGGTCGCTCAACAGCTTCAGCTGGTCGACGGACACAGCGACGTCGCGGGCGGGGGACGCCTCGGGTGGTTCCGGCGGCAAAGGGACCCCTTATTCGACCTTATCAAAACGTGTCACTGTCGTCAACATACTTAAGTACCGACCTGTCCACGGCGAGTTTCGATAACAACGATATCGGCATGCGAGGTGAGCTACGATGAAGATCGTAAAAGAATCCCAGCGGATCGTGCGAAAGGACCCCCCCGTAGTCATGCTCGTGTTCGACGTCGGGCGGCCAGTCCTGATCCGCTGAGGAAGGTCCAGGGCGTTACGATGTCCACGGGTCCGGCCGAACGTCGCCCCCGCGGGACGCGACGCGCCGACTTGACCCCCGGTCCAGGTTCGAGCCGGTCCGTCCGCCGTCATCCGGCGGCCTGGGTTTGAATCGTTGCCGCGCGTGGCGGATGCGTTTCTGGCTCATCGCCCGCGCTTTCCCGCATCCGGCCTCCGATTTCCGGAACGCTCAACACCGATTCCGTCGTTCCGCCGGTCCGCATGAGCCTCGCGGGTCGCACGGCAGTCGTCACGGGTGGATCCCGGCGGATCGGGAGATCGATTGTCCTGAGTCTCGCGCGAGCCGGCGCCGACGTCGCCATCGGTTATCGGTGGACGCGAAGGCCGTGCGGCGGACGATGGCATCAATGGACGCTGGGACGTGGCGGCGCGTCATGGACTCGAATCTCACCGCGACGTTCCTCTGTTCCAAGTACGCAGTGCCACGCATGCGCCGCCGCCGGTGGGGTCGCATCGTCAATCTCGGCGCGGCGGGCGCCTATCGCGCTCACGGGTCCGCCCGGATGTCCGCGTTCTATGCGGCGAAAGCGGGAATCGTCGCGTTCTCGAAGTCCCTTGCCCGGGAGGTGGGTCCTGGTGTCCGGAGAAGCCGAGTTCGTGACGGGCGCGGCCACCGATTCGCATTCGCGTATGCGTGCCTCTGTCGTTCTTTCTGCGACTCGCTCGGTCAGAGAGGGTTGAAGATTTCCCTGATTTGGAGCTTTCGCGGTGCTTTCAGCACGAATTTTCGATTTCCTCGTTCGGACGATGTTCGTCCCATCGACCGACGCACGCAATTCCTCGTCGATTCGATGAAAATTCGCGTTTGTCGCATCTCCAGTACCGATAACAAAAGCTTTAATTTCGGATGCCACTTTCTAACAAGGGATGGGACGAGGCAATCTCTTGTTCCATAGACTCGTGTCGAGAGAGCGGACGCAGTCGAGTCTCGACGGCTCGCGGACACATGCGTAGGGAGATCAACGAATGGCGAGCGATGAGGGCGACGGGAAGGTGTCGAAGTCGGCAGACGACGTGCGGGACGAGTTCGAGGAAAAGATGGACCGCCTGCGTCGGCAATACGAGCGGGACCTCCACTCTTTCCGATACGAGATCGAGGAGCGGGAGTACCGCCTCAAGGCATACGAGGACAAGTTCAACAAGATCAAACAACCGCCCCTCCTCTACGCATACGTCGTGCGGAAGGAGGGCCCGGACCTCGACGGCAACCAGGTGGTCGTCGCGCGGGCAGCGGAACTCCTGAAGGTCTCGACCGGCCTCGTGGACAAGGCGCAGCTGGGCGTCGGTCAGTACGTCTGGGTGCATCCGCAGACGTATGCGATCGTCGAGGGCAGCGCCGTCCACAACGAGGGCGTCATCGCCAAGGTCGCCGACATGATGGACGGCAAGCTCGTCATCTCCGTCGAGGGCGACATGGAGAAGCGGCTCATCGACTGCGACAAGGGCGTCTACAAGAAGCTGAAGCCCGGATTCCAGATCAGCGTCCTGCCTCCGACGATGGAGGTCCTCGATGTCCTCCCGAACCTCGAGGTCAAATCGCTCCTGCTCGGCGAGAAGCCGAACGTGAACTACACCGCGATCGGCGGGTTGATGGAGGCGATCGAGCGGATCAAGGACGTCGTCGTCCTCCCGTACCGGGAGGCCAAGCTGTTCGCGCAGATCTCCCTCGAGGCGCCGCGGGGCATCCTCCTGTACGGTCCGCCGGGCTGCGGCAAGACGCTCCTCGTGAAGGCGATCGCGACGGAGAACGACATGACGTTCTTCAACGTCAGCATCGCGGACGTCCTCTCGAAGTGGGTCGGGGAGAGCGAGCGCATCATCAAGGAGATCTTCCGCCAGGCGCACGAGAAGAAGCCGAGCATCGTCTTCTTCGACGAGATCGAGGCCCTCTTCACGGTGCGGGGCATGATGGACACCTCCGGCGTGCACAAGAACATCATCGCGCAGATCCTGAGCGAGATGGACGGGCTCGTCGAGCTGCACGACGTCTTCGTGATCGGCGCGACGAACCGCGCGGACCTCGTCGACCCTGCGCTGCTCCGGCCCGGGCGGTTCGACGAGATCATCGAGATCCCGCGACCCGACCGGAACGCGGCCGAAGAGATCCTGAAGATCTACCTGAACGAGGACCTCCCCGTCGCCGCCGGTCTGGAGGAGCAGTCCGGCGGGCACAAGGAGGCCGTCGAGACGCTCCGCCGTTACGTCCTGGATGAGTTGTACGGCGAGAACAAGTGGGTCAAGGTCAAGCTCGACGCCGAAGCGAAGGAAGCGATCAAGACGGTGAAGCGGAAGGACATCATCTCCGGCGCGATCATCGAGGCCATCGTGACCACCGCGAAGAAGAACTTCGTCAAGCGGGTCATCACGCTCAAGAAGCCGGAACGGAAGAAGGAAGGCCTGAGCCTAAAGGACCTCGAGATGGCGATCGATGAGGAGTGCAAGGAGCACGCGATCACCGAGATGTACGTCTACGAGAAGCGCCAGCGGGAGGTCTTCCGGACCGGTGCGGACCCGATGGTCGGGTGACGCATGAAGAAGATGGTCCAGGGGACGGAGCACGAGTACACGCTGTACTGCCGCAAGATGGGCACGATGGGCTTCGACCCGCACATGATGGCGCTCGACCTCCTGCGGGACTCGGACCTTCACCTGGCCGGCGAGTTCATCACGAACGGCTCTCGCGTCTACTACGACGTCGGGCACTTCGAGGTGAGCACCGCCGAGACGACGAACTTCCACGATGTCGTGACGTGGGAGAAGGCGGGCGAGAAGATCCTCGACTGGCTCCGCCGCATCATGGAGGAAAAGTACACCGGCGAGACGAAGATCCACGCCTTCAAGAACAACACCTCCCCCGACGGGACGTCGTACGGGTCGCACGAGAACTACTGCGTCTCCCGGGACGTCGCCTTCCCGGGGCGGTTCATCCGCGAACTCGTGCCCCACCTCGCGACGCGGATCATCTTCACGGGGGCCGGGGACATCGTCCGCGGGAAGTACGTCCTCTCGCCGATGGCCTTCCTGACGTCCCAGGTGATCAGCGGCGAGACGATGCACGACACGGGCATCCTGAACACGCGCGACGAGCCCCACGCCGACGGACGCCTGTGGCGGCGCCTCCACGTGATCGTGGGGGACGCCCTGATGAACGAGACGGCGATCATGCTGCGGCACTTCACGACGTCGGCCGTGCTCCAGCTGATGGAGGCGGAGGCGCTCGACGACGTGCCCCGCATGAAGGATCCGATCCGGGACCTGTGGCACAACGTCGAGATCCGGAACCCGGAACAGTGGACCGTCGAACTCGAAGACGGCAAGGTCGTCTCGCCGATCGACATCCAGCGGTACTACCTCGAGAAGATCGAGGCGATCGTGGAGGACGACTGGGAACACCGCGCCCTGCGGATGTTCGAGGAGGTCCTTGACGACCTGGCGAACCGGCGGTCGAAAGATGCCGCCCGCCACGTCGAATGGCTGGACCGCTATTACGCGATCCAAGAAGCGGTTGAGAAGAAGGCCGGGCCCGAGGTGGACATGATGGCCTGCAAGCAGTACTCCGAGATCGCCGCGGAACGCTCACTTTTCTACAAACGGCAGCGTGCCGGCCTCGTGGACCGCATCACGGACGACGAGGCGATCAAGCGGGCGATTCGGGAGCCGCCCGAAGATAGCCGTGCCCACCTGCGCCGCGAACTGTGCGACACCTTCAATATCGAGATGATCGATTGGTCCGTACTGATCGTGAACGACGGAACGAGGCGGCGCATCGATTTGCTCGACCCCTATGCCACTAAACTGGAGGTACCGTATGCAACAGCAAGCTGAGGACAAGCCGAAGAAGCGCAAGAAGCAGGAGAAGAAGCTAGAGTTTGAGGCTGGAAAGGTATTCACGCCGGGCGAAGTCAAGGAAGAGGACTTCGAACTCGATCTCGAGTCGGCCAAATTCAGAGCCCAAAAGGGTGAAGGTGGCGATCGCAGGGCCTGAGTAGTTTCACCGACCCCTGGCCTCAAACCTCTCTATTGGCTGCTACATCCTCATTTGGTGCTTTCAGCAGAATACCTCGCCGGACTGGTGGACGGCGAAGGATCTCTTTCTTTAGCGCGACGATACCACCGGGATCGGTCGATTGAGTACTCTGTGCGAGTCGCCGTCTATAATTGTGACCGCCCTGTCTTGGAAGCAGTTCAAACGTGCTGGGGCGGACATCTCGCTTCTGTCGGGCCGAGGCATCCTGAATGGCGAGCGGCGCACTCTCTGATTTGGACGAACTCCGCCGCGGCCGGAGTGCTACGAGCGCTCGCGCCCCATTTGCGCGTCAAGGCGAGGCATGCTGCCGCCCTGTTACGGTTCCAAGTTCATGTCAACGAGTCCGCGCGTTCTCGCGATCCAGCGGGCCGGTTGCAGCCAATCACGCGACGAGAACAGAGGATTCGGGCTCGGTTTCATGCTCAACTCAAGACAATGAATCGCCGAGGAAGCCCGGTGCGATCCAGGGGGAAATCCAGGGCGAACTCGTCGGGCCACGGGGCCAGAATCTCGGGCGAGTATCTCGCCGGGTTTGTCGACGCCGAAGGGTCTCTGATGATCGCGAAGTTCAGAGCTGCAAGCCCTGGGAAGTGGTACCACAGGGCGAGAGCGTCCCTCGACAATGTGGACGGCCAGGCACTGAGGGAAATTCAACGGACTTACGGGGGGATTCTTTTCAGGCAGCGCCGCAGGAAGTCAGGCTGGCGCGTGGTGTACAAATTGGTCTGGACAGGGGATCGGACGGAGCGCCTCCTGCATCCGATCTTGCCTCACCTTCGCGTCAAGAGGAAACAGGCCGAACTTCTTCTTCGGTTTATCCAACACAGAAGCCAGACGAGCCCGCGCCGAATGGGAACCCGGGCCACCCCCCTTCCGGATCAAGTTGTCGCATTGAGAGAGGGGTTCCATGCGAGAATGCGTGAATTGAACGCCAGAGGCCCACGGTAAGAACTCTGGTCAAAAACCTTGCGGGGCTGCCGCCGGGCTCGGGCAACTCTATATCGCCCGCTCGCGTTCCAGCGTACCCAGCATGCCCACCCATGTCGAGACGCTCGATAACGGGCTGAAGGTCATCCTCCGTCCGATCCCGGACACGAAGGCCCTCTCCACGTGGGTCGTCTATCGCATCGGCTCGCGTAACGAGGTCCCTGGCATGACCGGCTCGACGCACTGGGTCGAGCACATGCTCTTCAAGGGGGGCGGCAAGCTCGGCAAGGGGGACATCGACCGGATGATCTCCCGCCTCGGCGGCAAGATGAACGCCTTCACCGACACCGACTACACCGATGGACACGGCCCTGATGATCGAGTCGGAGCGGATGCGCAACGCCGCGTTCGACCCGAAGGAGGTCGAGGCCGAGCGGACGGTCGTCATCAGCGAGCGGGAAGGCGCGGAGAACCAGCCCGAGTTCGCGGTCGAGGAAGAACTGTGGGGCCTTGCGTTCCACGTCCACCCGTATCACTGGACCGCGATCGGCTACAAGCAGGATCTGGCGACCCTCGCCCGCGATCCGCTCTACCGGCACTACCTCCGATACTACGCGCCGAACAACGCCTCCCTCCTCCTGGTCGGCGGCTTCGATCCCGCGGTCGCGATGCAGCACGTCCGGGAGGCGTTCGCGCCCCTCCGGCCGGAGACCCCGCCGGACCCGATGCGGCTCGTCGAGCCGGAGCAGCGGGGCGAGCGGCGGAGCGACCTCGCCCGGCCGGGCCCCGCGGACCTCCTGTCCGCCGGGTGGCACATCCCTGCGGCGGGCCACGAGGATACGCCGGCCCTCATCCTACTGTCGACGGTCCTCGGCGGCTGGCGAGGGCTCGTCCCCTTCGCCGCGGGAGACTGGCGGCCGCGCTCGAACCGACTGTACCGCGCCCTCGTCGATTCGAAGCTCGCGACGGACGTCGGGGTGAGGCAGGAGATCAAGATCGATCCGTCCCTCGTCCTCGCGAGCGTCACCCTGGCGGAGGGCGCGTCGCTCGACCGGGTCGAGGAAGTTCTCGACCGGGAGGTCGAACGCCTCACGAAAGGGGTCCCGCCGAAATCGGAACTGGACCGCGCGAAGCAACAGGTCCGGGCGTGGGCGCGGTACGAGCAAGACGGCGTCACGTTCCAGGGGATCCTGCTGGGCGTCTCGGAGGGCCTCCGTGCGTGGGACTTCGGCGAGTCGCTCCTCGCGAAAGCGGAGCGCGTTCGAGGGGAGCAGGTCCGGGACGTCGCGCGCCGCTACCTCGTCGACGAGCATCGGACCGTCGTCCGTTTCCACGCCGAGGAGGTCCCTGCGTGAACCTCCCGGACCGGACCGTGCTCGGGAACGGAGCGGTGCTCGTCTCGAGCGCGTTGCGGTCGAACCCGTTCGTCGCGTTCCGGGGGAGCGTGCCCGCCGGCGTGGCGGCCGAAGGCGACGCCCACGGCGTCGCCGAGTTCACGTCGCGCCTCCTGTTGAGCGGCACCCGACGGATGAGCGCGGCGAAGCTCGCGGACCGCCTCGAGGGGATCGGCGCGACGCTCGAGTTCCGGAACGGGGAGGAGCTCCTCTCCTTCCAGGGGCGTTGCACCCGGGACACGGCGGCGGAGACGATCCGGATCCTCGTCGAGTGCCTCGCGCGGCCCGCGTTCCCGGCCCGCGAGATCGATCGCGTGCGAAAGGAGCTTGAGAACGACGTCCGCATCGAAGCGGACGACACGCGCAGCCGGGCGATGCGCGAGCTCGCTCGCAGCGTGTTCCCGAATGACCATCCGTATGGCCGCGATCCGAAAGGCAGCCCGGAACGCATCCGCCGGATCCGTCGATCCGACATCGTCGCGTTCCATGCGTCCCACGTCGGGCCGGAAGGGCTCATCATCGCCGTCACGGGGGACGTCGACCGGACCCTGATCGACGAGGCGATTGCCGCGCCCCTGTCGCGCCTCGAAGGGGACAACGTCGGCGCGCCGCCGATCCCGCCGCCTCCCGCCCACAGGCCGCGGGCCGTGTCGATCCCGATGCCGCACAAGACCCAGGTCGACATCGCCATCGGCGCCCCGGCCGTGCCCCGACGCCACGACGACTACTATGCGCTCAACCTGGCGAACCTGCTCTTCGGCCGGATCGGGCTCTTCGGGCGCCTCGGTCGGAACCTGCGGGACGAGCAGGGCCTGGCGTACTACGCGTTCGCGAGCCTCGACGCACGCTCGGCGGGGGGGATGTGGTCGATTTCGGCGGGCGTCAATCCCGCGAACCTCGCGAAGGCCCTCGCCTCGATCCGGGCGGAGATGGAACGGTTGCGGCCGGAGCCGTTCACCCCGGAGGAGCTTCGGGACGGGAGGGACAACCAGATCGGTTCGCTGATCGTGTCGCTGGAGCGGAACGCGGAGGTCGCGGGCGAGCTCCATCGGATGGAATACTTCGGCCTGGGGATGGATTTCCTCGAACGGTTCCCGGAGATCGTGCAAGGCGTCACGGACGTGCGCGTGCGCGAGGTGGCCCAGAAGTACTTCGTGCCGGCCGCGAGCTCGCTCGCCGTGGCGGGTCCGATCGGCCGCACCCGTATCATCCTGTGACGGCGTCAGGCGACGGGGTCGTCGACGAGCCGGGCCGGCCCACCGACCGCGCACACCATCGTGCGGATGCCGAGATCCTCGATGCGCCGGCGGACGGCGTCCACCCGGTCCGGGAACGTGTTCACGTAGACCGTCGCCCCGGTGTCGATCGAGAAGAACGCCGGGATTCCCTCCTCGCGCATTCGGCGCACGACGAGGATGACGCGGAGCGTGTCGGGCTGCCAGAGGAGCATTTCCCCGATGCCCGTCATGGTGATGCCGTGGAGCATGAGCGTGTCGCGCTCGGCGAGGGCGCAGATCGCGCCCACATCCCGTTTCCGGATCGCGAGTTCCATCTCCGCGATGAGGCGGGGCATCTCGGCGAGCCGGGCGCGGAAGAACGGGGACGTCAACGCCTCGCGGTGCGCATCCTCCGTTTGCTTGAACGCGGGAACCAACGCGACGATCATCCCGATCTCCAGGTCCGTGCCGGCGAGTTGCACCGCGTAGGAGTCCTCGTCCGTCAGGCCCATCTTCCACTTGCTGAATCCCCCGGTCACGGATCGCGTTGCGGAGCCGGCCCCGCGGCGAGCGAACCGGGAGAGGTCTTCGAGGCTCAGGCGCAACCCGGCCGCATGCGCCGTCGCCATCGCCAATGCCGCAAAGCCGGAGGCGCTCGCGCCGAGGCCGATGTTCGAGGGGAAGTCGTTCACGGAGGCCATGCGGAACCGTTTGTCCAGGGAGGCGCGGGCCCGGATCGGATCGACGACCGCGAGGATTCGCTCCATGTCCCGCGCGGTCACGTCGCGACCGTCGATCGTCGCTTGGTCGCGGGCGTACCCGCCGAACTCGATGGTCGTGCGGCTGCTGAGCGGCGCGGTGCAGACGCTGATTGAATCGTGGAACGGCAGGCGGAGGACGGGGTCGGCGAGGCCGTGGTACTTGATCAGCCCCTGAATTGGATGCGCCACGGCGGTCGCCTTCACCGCCACGCCTCCAAGATCCGCGGGAGATCGCGGCAGTCGCGAATCTCCGCATCGGGGCGCGCGTCGATCGACGCGGGCCAGGCGTGCACGGCGTGTTCCGCCGGCACCCCGTTGTTGAACCAGACCACGCGCATCCCGATTCGCTTGCTCCCCGCGACGTCGGCCACGACGTCGTCCCCGACGTGGACCGCCTCCTCGGCGCGGAGTCCCATCGCCGCCAGGGCGACATCGAAGATCCGTGGCTCCGGCTTGCGCACCCCGACCTCGTCGGAGAAGACCCGGGCGTCGAAGAGGCGACCGATGCCCATCCCATCCTGGATCGGCCGGAGGAAGCGGCCCCACGTGCGGCCCGTGTTCGAGACGAGGCCGATCCGGTAGCCCGCCGCGCGGAGCCTCTCGAGCGTCTCCCGGATGTGCGGATCGAGCACCGGTGGCTCGGCGCGAATTGCCTCTCCGAACGCGTTCGCGATCGTCTCGCGGAGGCGGGCATCCGAGGGATCGAGACCCGCGAACTCCAGGAACGCGTCGATCTGCTCGTCGGGCTGGAGGTCCCGGTTCCGATGCCAGTGGTCCTCGAGGAGCCGCGTGTGGCGGTCGTACGACCGATACAGGACCTCGGCCTCCATTCGCGGCCGATGGGCCGAGAGCGCCGAGGCGATCTGCTCCACCCGGGCGGTCCGCATTCGGGCATCGTAGTCCGGCCGCGGAGTCTCCGCGATCGTGTGCCACCAGTCGAACGTGACGCCGCGGATCATGGGCTCCTCATATGTCGAAGATCACCTGGGCGACGCCGGCCTTCGGGTCGACGAGGAGTGCGTGGCGGGTGACGGCTTTGATCACGAGCATGAGTTCATGACGGGCCTTGTCGATCGCCTCGCCCGCCGCCGTGCCGCGCAGGGACGTGCCGCGCACCTCGACGTGGAAGCGCCGGAACAGGTACCGCCGCGTCTCGTGCAAGTAGAGCAACTCCGAGAGCCATCGAACGAGGAGGCTCGGGACGTCGTCCGCCTCGAGCCGGACGTCGACCTCGCCGACCGGCTTCACGCCGTCCAAGTCCGCGATGAGACTGAACATGCCCTCGGCCGCGTTCTCGAAGAGGTCTCCGATCGACGCCCCGTAGGCCCGGATGCCGACGTCCGCGGTGTGCTCGATTTCCTCGTAGCGCACAGGGAGGCAAAGGCCGTCGGTAGATGAACGTTCCTCGCCTCCAGACATCCTTGCCGACGCAGGACCGCTAGATGCCTCGTTCCTTCCCGGGCCAGACGATCTTGTGGACCTGCAGCTGCAATCGCACGGGAAGGCGGTCCTTCAGGATCCAGCCCGCGAGGAGCGCAGGGTCGAGGCCGTTCGCGACCCGGTGGGCCGGCGTGGCGGGGGAGAACAAGATCGTCCTCGCCTTCGTCGGATGCTTCGCAAGCACGGCCTTCGCAAAGTCGTAGTCATCCCGGTCCAGGAGGACGAACTTGACCTCGTCGTGCGCGCGTAAGAGGGGCAGGTTCGCGAACGCCTTGTCCGCCTTCATGCCGGACCCCGGGCACTTGACGTCCATCACGTACCGCACCCGTCCCGCGGCCCGTTCTCGCGGCAGCCGCTCGTCGAAGGCCCGCAGGTCGATCTCGCCGTCCGTCTCGAAGGAGTGCACGAACGTCTTCGGGAGCGCACGGATCGCGCGGGCGATCGGCTCGCCTTGGAGGAGCGGCTCTCCCCCGGTCCAACACACATGCCGGATTCCTCCGGCGGGCGATTCGGACGAATCCGCGAGTGCCCGGATGCGGGTCACGACGTCGTCCACCGAAGCCCGCGTGAATTCGCCGCCTTCCACCGCGTGCATCGAGTCACACCATCGGCAGCGGAGGTTGCAAGAGTAGAGTCGGACGAAGATTGTCGGGAGGCCGACGAGAGAGCTCTCGCCCTGGATCGTTGCGTATAGCTCGCTCAGGAGGAATCCCTCCCGATTCCGTGAGGCGAGGGTCGCCGCGGCCTCCATCGCTTTCCGATGCACGCCGAACTCTATTAAGCGTTCGTCTTCCGGTCTCGCCCGCGTTCGTAGGGAATCGGATCGCGGACGCCGGCCTCCCGGAACCCTTTGAGACGCAGCTGGCACGAATCGCAGACGCCGCACGCCTTCGGACGGCCGTGGTAACAGGACCACGTGAGCTCCCACGGCACTCCGAGCTCGACGCCCCTCCGCACGATGTCCGCCTTCGTCATCCGGATCAGCGGCGTGCGAATCTCGACGGGATCGCCCTCGACCCCTCGTTTCGTCCCGAGGCGGGCGACGTGCGAGAACGCCTCGTAGTACTCCGGCCGGCAGTCCGGATATCCGGCGTAGTCGTACGAGTTCGCGGCGATGTAGATCGCCTTCGCTCTTACGGCCTCCGCCAGGGCGAGGGCGTAACTCAGGAAGATCGTGTTCCGGGCGGGCACGTACGTCGGCGGGATGCCCGTGCCGATCTCTTCGGGGGGACGTCCCTCGGGGATCGGGACGCGTCGATCCGTCAACGCCGAGCCCCCGATCGGCGTGAGGTCCAAGCGGACGAGCCGGTGTTCTTTGACGCCGAAGTACTTGGCGACGGATTTCGCGGCGTCGAGTTCCTTGCGGTGCCGTTGTCCGTAGTCGATTGTGAGCCCGATGACCTCGAAGCCGTCCGCCTTCGCGATCGCGGTCGCCGTGGCGGAATCCATGCCTCCGGAGAGGAGGACCACGGCGGTCGGGTCGCTCATGCGGATGGGATACGGGGCGCGCGGTAAAGGCCTTGCGAGTGTCGGCGTGGTGCCTCGCTTTCACGCGGCGAGTTTGGAGGCGGTTCGTTCGTAGCGATCGACCAGAGGGGCCACCCGTGGATAGCCGTCCGTCCCTTTCTTTGGCTCCTCCACGAACCCGATCTCATGGCCTTCCGGGTCGTGCAGATACGCGACTCGACCGTACGGACGGTTCGCGGGGGGACCGAGGAACTCCGCCCCTCGCCGCCGAAGATCCTCGTACATGGCTTGGAGGTCGTGCACGGCGAACACCACGAATCCCTCAGGGGTCTGGCGTTCTTCACCGGGCGGGCAGCGGTGGATCGCGAGCCGCACGCTTCCGGCATCGAAGTGAATCACGTGATTTTCGTCCAGGAGGAGCGGGAGACCAAGCAGATCCCGGTAGAATGATTTCGCTCGATTCAGATCCGCGGAGTAGAGGACGATTCCCTCAAGGATGAGTCCGGACATGCGGCTCCCGAGTCACGAGCGCGGGTCCCCCTTATCTCCGTGCCGCTAGTAGGCCCGGATCTCGTCGAGGGCGTAGTCCTTCCAGTCCCGCTCGCCGAGGACGATCTCGAACTCGGGCGGGGTCAGAATCGGTTGCTTGTACTGCAGGATGTCCTCGATGGCGATTCGTGGGCACGCCGTATTCACCCAGGCGTCCACCCGGTAGCCTGCCAAGTAATCCGGTGACACGAGGTCCATGAGGAAAATGCTCGCCTTCCGCCCGTGCTTTTCGGCCATCGCCTTCAGGTCCTGACCCAATTCCATGCGCAGCTGCCCGACCTTGTTTGAGACGATGATCCCGAACACCGTCGCGTCCCGCGCGCGTGCGATTGCCGCATGGCGCTGCCGCAAGATGCGGTCCTTCACCTCCGCGAGGCTGCGCGCGGTCCCTCGCTCCGGGTCCGCGATAATTACAGGCTTGTCGACGAGGATCGCGACGCCGAGGGGATGGAAGTCTCCCGTGCCGATGTACAGGTATCCGTCGACGTCTCCCTCGATGATGGTCGCGGTGTGGTAGTCGCACCCGAGGAGCTGGCCGGCGTACGCCACGCGTCGGTCCGGATCGCCGATCCGCACGACGTGGCCCTTCCCCTCGAGCCGTTCCTGGATCTTCGGGAGCCAGTGGCGGTACTGCGTCGTGGTCACGAGGCCGACCCGCCCCGGGAGCAAGGGCTCCGCGGCATCGACGAAGTCCATCGAGGTGAGCGGCGGGCCGGGGAGGTCGTAGAAGAACACGTTGCGGTATCGGAGGTGGGGCATCGGCGCGTGGCCCAGGTGGACGATCAGGTCCACCGGCATGTCGGGGACGTCGCACGCGCCGAACGAAGGGTCCGCCGAGACGAGGCACGTGACGCCGGCCTTCGACTCGAGCTCCTGCGCAAGTTCGACCGCCTTCGTTCGGAGGCCGACCGGGAACTGGAGCCCGACCGTCCTCGCGTTACGGCCCCGGATTACGTCCAGGACACGATCCGTATCGCCCATGACCGGGGTGGCAGGCCCGCGGCCCGAGAAAAACCTGTGCCGAGGGTTAATGCTTCCGCTTCTCCCTCTGGATCTCGAGGTACCACGGGGTCGGCAGTTTCACGCCGCCTTTCCGGAGCGCCTCTTTCGCGTCCTCGACGTGGTCCTCCGTCGTCGAGATCGTGAAGATCTTCGTGCCCGGCCTGACTCGGGCCGCCGTGCCGACCGCTGCGCCGAACGCCGCGCGCATGCCCTCGGAGATGCGGTCGGCCCCTGCGCCCGTCGCGATTTTGTTCTCGCGCAACACGTTGTGTGGGTAAAGGCGGAGCTTCAGGTGGTAGGCGTTCCCCGCTTTCTTCGCGATGTACCGGTTCGCAGAGATTCGCGCGGATTCGAGGGCGATGTGCCGGATCTGACACGCCTCCCGCGCGACGAGGTGAATCTTCACCGGAAAGGTCGCACGGAGATCGCCGATATCAAACTGACTGATCCGGATGCCGGGCACGCCGCCCATGTACTCCTTCCGAGTGTAGGCCTGGCCGCGGATCTCGCGGTACATGCTTCCGGGCTTGCGTGTCATGGTCCGAGAACCGCTCGAAGGGGCGAGCGCTATTTAATCCTTGGCCGGGGCGGGCGATTTCGACGCGGTCGGAAGCGGGACTCCGGCGGTCTTGCGCCATCGAGGCCGTCGTCCGAAAATCATGAGGAGGCCAAGGACGGCCATGGCCGCTCCGCCGATCAGGGTAGGGTCCATCGGTTCTGGCTGATCAGGACGAAGTCTACGGAGACCTGTTCGACCTCCGGGAAGATGTACGTCGTCGCGAGGATGAAGCCGCCCAGGAATGTCAAGGCCCCCGCGATCGTGAGGGTGATGCCCGCCGTCTTGATAGGTCGGATTTTCGTCACCCGGCAAGGGTCCTAGAGAGGTCCAATCGGAAGAAACTTACGATTTGGTTTGGATTTCAGGAAATTATTAAGAGCAGCGCTCGGTGTGGCCCGCCCCATCATGCTCCTCGTGAAGCTCGGCGGGAGCGTCCTCACGGACAAGTCCCGCCTCCGCACGCCTCGACGTGCCGCGATCCGCCGGCTCGCGCGGGAACTCGCCGCGGTCCGGAAGCCGCTGCTCGTCGTCCACGGGGCGGGTTCGTACGGACACATCCTCGCGCGCAAGCACAAGCTGCATGAGGGCGGCGCCACGGAGGCGAAACGGTCCGCCGCGGCCCGCGTCCAGGCGGACGTGAAGGCGCTGGATGCGCTCGTGGTCGACGCAATGATTGATGCCGGTTTGGCGGCGGTCCCGATTCCGCCCTCGGCGGTCCTGAGCCTCGACGACGGCCGCGTGTCGTCGATCGACCTCACCCCGTTCCTCGAGTTCTCGTCGATGGCCTTCACTCCCGTGACGTTCGGCGACGTCGTTCGCGATGTCCGCCGCGGGTTCTCCATCTGCTCCGGTGACCTGCTGATGCTCGAGCTGGCGCGTTCGTTCCGGCCCGAGCGGGCCGTGTTCGTCGCCGATGTCGACGGCATCTTCACGGCGGATCCGAAGCGACGACGAGGCGCGAGGTTCCTCGAGGCCGTGGGGCCCGCGGAGTTCGAGCGAATCGAATTCGTCGCGTCCCCGCGGACAGACGTCACGGGCGGGGTCGAGAAAAAGGTGCGTCGGATGATCGAGATCTCCGCGCACGTCGGCGAGTGCGTCATCGTCAACGGTAACGTAAAGAACCGAGTCCGGGATGCCCTGCGGGGCCGGCGGGTCGTCGGCACCCGCGTGACGCGAGGTCCCTAGATGGCGGAGCCGTCGAAGACGGAACAACGCAAGGCGGAGCACGTGAACATCATCCTCCAAGAGAACGTCTCCGCGGAGTACAACTATTGGAACGACGTGAAGCTCGTCCATCGCGCCCTCCCGGAAATCGACCTCGACGACGTCGACGTCGGAGTGAAGTTCCTCGGGAAGAAGCTCGAGGCGCCGCTCATCATCTCCTCGATGACGGGAGGGTTCGGCATGGGCAAGGAGATCAACGCGAACCTCGCGAAGGGTGCGGCAGAGGTCGGAGTCGCGATGGGGGTCGGCTCGCAACGCGCCGCGCTCGAGAAGCCGGATCTCGCCCCGACGTACGCCGTCGTGAAGGACTTCGGCGTGCCGCTCGTATTCGCGAACCTCGGTGCACCGCAGCTCGTCCCGCAGGAAGGCAAGCGCGCCTACGGCGTCGCCGACGCGAAGAAGGCGGTCGATATGATCGACGCGGACGCGCTGATCGTGCACTTGAACTTCCTCCAGGAAGTCGTCCAGCCCGAGGGCGACCGGAAGGCGAAGGGCTGCCTCGCTGCGATCAAGGCCCTCGCGTCCCGTTTCCCGCTCATGGCGAAGGAGACAGGCGCAGGGATTTCACGGGAGACCGCCCAGCGGCTGAAAGCCGCGGGCGCCAAGGCGATCGACGTCGGTGGGCTCGGCGGCACTTCGTTCTCGGCGGTCGAGCACTATCGCGCGCGGAAGGAGGCCGCATCGCTCAAGGAGCGGCTCGGGGCCACATTCTGGAACTGGGGGATCCCTACGCCCGCGTCGATCCTCCTTGCGGACGTCGGACTGCCGCTCGTCGCCACGGGCGGCGTGCGGACCGGCCTAGACGCGGCGAAAGGGATCGCCCTCGGCGCGACGATGGCCGGCATGGCGAAGCCGATGCTCGAGGCGGCAAAGGTCTCCGCGGACGCCGTCGTCCAGGAGCTGCGCGCGGTGATCGAGGAGCTGAAGGCGGCGATGTTCCTGACCGGCTCGACCTCGATCGCAGAGTTGCAGGACCGCCCCGTGATCGTGAGCCCCCCGACGGCGAGTTGGCTCGAGGCGGGCGATGCGTGAGTCCGTGCGGCGCCGATCCGCCGAGCGGTCGGAGGATCGCCTCGAGTCCCTCCTGAAACCGTACCGGGATCTGTCGAACGCGCAGATTGTCGCCGTATGGGAGGAGTACGCGGCACAGCACCCCGCCGGCCCCTTCCCGTCCACGAGGACGATGCGGGAGAACGCGCGGCTCTTCACCGCCGGAAAGCGGTATCGATACGCCCTCGCCCTCGTCGGCTATCGGCTCTTGACGGGCGAGCCGCCGTCCCGCGGACTCGAGCGCGCGGCGACATGGGTCGAGTGGTACCACCTGTACACCCTCTTCCTCGACGACATCATGGACGAGGATGTGCGTCGCCGGACGGTCCCGAGCGCTTGGGCGACGAATGCGAAGCTGTACCGCGGCGCCGATGCGAATCGTCCGGCCGTCGTCTTCCGCACCCGTCGGCATCGGTACGGCGCGTCGCAGGCGATCCTCGACGCCCTTCGCCTCCGCTCGCTGGCGGAGCGCGCCATCGAAGGCGCGGTCGATCTGCCTCCCGCCGTGCGCCTCGAGCTTCTCTCGGAGCTGACGTCGGTCGACCTGGTCCTCAGCGACGGCCAGGGCCTCGACATCGACTTCGAGCGGATCGGCCGGATTCCCGAGGCGGAATACGTCCGGATGAGTGAGGCGAAGACGGGGCGCCTATACCTCGGAGCGGCCGCCACCGCGGCGATTGCCGCCGGCGCGTCCCCAGAGGATCGCGCGGCGCTCGAATCGTTCGCGCACCATTTCGCGATCGCCTTCCAGGATCGGGACGACCTCCTCGGCGCGGGCGTCGTCGCGTCGAGGATCGGTGGGTCGTCGGAGGGGGACATCCGCCAGGGGAAGCGGACGCGACTGTACGTGCTCGCGATGGAGCGGCTCCGGCCAGCGGATCGCGCTGCATTTTCGCGGGCGTACGGCCGCGGCCCTCGAACGACCCGCCGGGACGTGGCCGCCGTCCGCGGATTCCTTCGCGCCGAAGTCCTCGAGGAAACCGAGAAGCGGATTGCGGACCACATCGAGGCGGCGAAGCGCGACCTGGACCGACTGCCCTCGAAAGATCCCGAGGCCCGCTCGCTCTTGGAGGCGCTCCTCGACGCACAGCGCAGCCGCGAGCGCTAGTCCTCCAAGCCGTGCGCCGTGATCCGGAAGGTCGCGCGGCCTCCTTCCTCCTCGTGCCGGTGCTTATCGAGGACGGCCGTTCGGGTGCTGATCCCCGTCCGCTCGAAGCGCACGATCGTCTTCGCGTTGTGGCTGAGCATGTGGCCGCCCAGCGGCATGTACCGGCCTGTGTCGATGTCCGTATACACCTGCGACGTCACGACGACGGGGATGTTCCGCTGCCGCGACACCCGGAGCAGCGTCGCGATCTGCCGCGTGAGGCCGTATCGCTCCTCGCGCCGCGTCTCGTCGCGCATCGTCAGGCGATAGTGCATCGTGATGCTGTCGATCACGATCAGACCGACCTCGGGATTGCCCTCGGTCATCTTAACCGCCTTCTCGATCAGTTTCTCCTGTTCCTCGAAGCTGTACGGCTCGGAGAAGAGGATGTTCTTCGCGACGACGTCAAAGTCGTCCCCGCAGATCTGTCGGAGCCGCTCGAGGGACACCCCTTCCGTATCGATGAAGATCACCTTGCGTCCGGAGCGCACAACGTTCCGCGCGAGCTGCAAGCAGAAGTTCGTCTTCCCGCTCCCCGCTTCCCCGTGCAGGAGCGTGATGCAGCCGTCCTCGACTCCCCCGCTCAAGAGGTCGTCCAGGGCGCGGCAGCCCAGGGCCACCTTCATTGCCGGGACAACCCCGTGACGCCCTTTAATTCTTCGAGGCGTCCGCCGGCAACGCGGAGAGGAAGGCGCCTTCCGAGGTCCAGACGACGACCGCGCGCGCGGCCCGTTCCTTCGGCCGCGGGGTCACCGGGCGCCCCTCGCCGCTCTCCGGATGGACCGCGATCGCCTCGCCGGTCGCGGGCCGCTCGATCCGGGCTTCGAATCGCTCCGCGTCGAGCCGCCGTGCGCTCCGCACTTCTTTCGCCTTGAAACGACGTTCCTCGCCGGACGCGAGATCGCGCAGGACGACAAAAGGCCGCACGGCCACGACCTCCGCGAGACGCGCCTTGTGCCGGACCACGTCGCCGACTCGGAACGGAGGCAGGCGCACGAGAGAGGTGACCCGAAACACCTCGCGACCTTCCTTCTGCCCGAACAACTTCGGGGAGGCGGACACGGAGCCGCCGAAGGCGTCGGCGATGTCGCGGGCGAGGTTCTTCCCGAGAGCGTTCGTGCTCACGTAGAAGTCGAGCCCGCCGTGGACCTCCTCCATTCGTGAGACGAACGCTCCGTCCTCGGCGCTCCGATCCACGCGGGCGGCGACGAACGTCCGGACCGTGCGCACCTCCGCCGGCGTGAGTTCGCGACCCTCGCCTCGCACCTGCAGGATCCCTTCGTAGTATCGGCCCTTCTGCTTCTGGCAGTTGTCGCAAAGGGACGGCTTGATGCGCAGCCGCGTGCGAAACCCTTGGACGGACTCGAGGTCCTGGAAGCGGCCGACGGCTTTGACGGTCAGCGAAAAGTTGTTCGCATCCTCCTCGCGCGCGACGAAGGTGAAGGTGACCCGCTCGTACGGCCGCTCGGTGGGGATGCGTTCGCGGAGCAACCGCGTGGCCGCGAGATCCCGATCGAGCTTCGACCAGCCGGACCGGAACCGGAAGGAACCGCAGGAGGCGCACCGCTCGACGTCCACGACCTCCGGGGCGCGGACGACCGCGTGCTTCTTCGCGAAGTCCTTGGCGCATAGGCCCTCGTAGGTCGGACCCTCGGCGCCGCACTCGACGCAGAACATCGTCGTTACGATTCGAACGGCGCGGCGCTACTTAAGAACTGGCGTCGCGCTCGCGCCCGGGCGATAGTCACGGAGAAGGCCATAAGTATCCGACGGGAGGTCGGTCTCCGTCGATGGCAAAGTCCCGCTCTTGGTGGCGCATGCGCCAGATCCGCCACCGCGATGCCGCCATCCTCTCCGTACTGTCGTCGTCGTTCCTGCTCGCCGGAGAACTCGTGAACAACGACCTTCGAACGGCGTACGATCTGTACATCCTTCCGTACGCGGGCGACCCATCGCTGTTCCCTCGGTTCCTGCTGAACGTCGTCCTGACCGTCCTCGGATTCACGACGTACTTCGGCGGGATCTTCGTCCTCCTCGGCGGCCTCCACTTCTCATGGGGACGGGTCGCGCGAGGTCGGTTCCTCGTTGGACTCGGCCTGGGGGTCAGCCTGCTCGGACTCGTCAGCAAACTGGCGCGGGCCACGCTTTCCGCCGGCACCCCCACCACCGAACTCGAGCAATACACGGCGACGCTCACGGGCCTCGGCGTCCTCTTCGGGATCGTGAGCCACACGCTCATGGGTCAGTACGCCCTGATGCTCAAGAAGCACGCGAGGCGCGTTTGGCGCCGTTGGCGCAAGACCCAACGTCCGACTCGTCGGGAGCCCGATTCAGAGGGACGCGCTACATCATCAGGACGAACTGGGCGTGCGGCACGCCGCTAATCCACAGGATCCCGTCGTCCGCGACGAAACCCGCGCGCTTCGCCGCCTCGATCGTCTCCCGGCCGACGAAGTTCCCGATCGTCGCCAGCTGAAGGTTGGAGACGAGCATCTCTTCGCTGACGACATCGCCTTCGTAGAACTTCCCGATCTCGATCTTGAACTTCCCCTCGCGAAACGTCTTGCCGACAAGGTCCGCGTCCGCCGCGGCGACGAGCGTCTCCTTTCCCCGGTGGTACACCTTCATGCGGATCGGCATCGGAGGGCCGCGCTACAACCTCTCGACGAGCTTATACTTGTTTTTCGCAGGGCTGTAAATCTCCCCTTCCTGCGCCCATCGCTTCAACCACGCGTCCACCTTGGCGGGCGGGATGCCGCGCTCTTGCGCGATGCGCACGATGTCCTCGTAGTCCGCGACGCCCTCCGGCCCGGCCAGCTCGCTGATGATGTCACGGATCGAGATGATCTGTTCGCGTTGCGACTGGCTGATGCCCGTCTGGATGATGTCGATGTCGAAGCGGCCTTCCTCGCCCGCGACCTTGCCCATCCAGTACTCGACGATGTGGACGGCCCGCTCTGCATCGTCCGCCGTGACGGCCTCTCCCAAACGGAGGCGAGCGCCCGCCTCAGAGAGGCGGATGATGGCCTCGAGCTGACGTGGCGTGATGGGGACACTCGAGCCCGCCGCTTCTCCAGTCTTTCGGATATCGAGGTATTTCTTCTCGATGATCCCCATGGCCTCCTCTGTCATGATTGGATAGATGCGTTTCGCAAAGGCCACGTACTTCCGGAGGAATTCCGGACCAAAGTGTGGCGTATAGGCTTCCTCAAGACCCTGCGTGTCTTCCGTGACCGCCCCCGTTTCCCGTCGACGTGCGATTTCCCCGACCCGGTGTCCTTTGAGGATGTGCTCCGCGAGCTCGCGGTCTCTCTCAGCCTGCGGGCGATCGATCATGGTGAAGATGATGTCAAATCTGGACAAAAGCGCGGGTGGCAGATCGATTTGTTCAGAAATGTACTTGTGTTCGTCGAATCGTCCGAACTTCGGGTTCGCCGCGGCAAGCACCGCGCACCGTGACTGCAGCACGGCCGTGATTCCTGCTTTCGCGACGCTGATGCGCTGTTGCTCCATAGCCTCGTGGATTGCAGATCTATCTTGAGGGTTCATCTTTTCAATCTCGTCGATGCAGTTATGCACGACAACTCCGTCGCAGACAAAGTTACTCAGACCCGGCACGCGGAGGTCGTAGACGAATCCGTCGTACTCTTCAACTCGAACCTGTGCGATTCGGTCGAGGGCGTAATCACGGGAGGTCAAAGCCTTGAGGCGACCGTAGTCTGCGCTCGAGAGCCATGGCTTCACCGCTGCCGTCAGTTTCGTGAGTGTCGCCTTGAATGCCTTTCTGCGATTGCGCGCAAGGTCGTACAGTTGGCTCCAGTATGTCTTCGGCAACAATCGCCAGGGTCGGGGCTGCACATGAGCGAGGATTGCAGACACGGGCGGCGAGGGGACTTCCTCATGGTCGGCGGGCTGAAGTGCGGCAATTGATGGAATTTTCTTTGCCTTGCCGGAGTATGGACCGATCACTCCAAGCAGCTTCTCGATGTCCGCGCGACTCGTGACTTGGACGAAGAGGACGTTTTGCCCCTCTCGTATCCGTGCGTATATGTCGAAGCGGCGCAGCGCGTAGAGGAGTTGCTGATTTGATCTCGTGTTCGGGGAGAACATGAACTGGAGCTCGACACTCTTGTAGGTCTTTCCCCGGATCGAGGAACGTTTCACGGAGACGCAGCCATCTGCGTCGAAGAGTCCCCCAAGGAAACCGCGCAGCGCTTCATCGTCGAGAGAGAGTACGTTGGCTAGCTCACTTTTGGTAAGCCACTCATACACGAATGCGAGGAGGTTGGATCCCTTGTGCATGTGGTAGGTGGCACTTTCCACCGGCCGTCCGCGGATCAGAGAGCGCATGACCCGAGGATACATGCTCCAATTTCGGGGAGTGACTGCCTTTGTGGCGGATAGCAAGCGTACGATGTACGGGAGGTGGACGCGCGACTGGAAGATGTGAACGCTCGAGTGGCGATCATCGCTTTGCACGTGTCCATCCCCGCACACGAATCCGAGGATGTACGCCAGCTCCGGCGTAATCGTCGCGACGCGGAAACGTTCCGTCGACTTGCGCCGACCATAGGCGAACGTCCTCGTCTTCCATGAATCATAGATGCCAAAGTCGCGGAGAATCGCGCGAAAGGCCCGCACGCTGAGGGCGCTCCGTCCGTTGAGCGCACCGCGTGGGAGCTCGTATGCGCGGTTCGCCGCCGCCAACGTTGAGAAGCGCCCCCGCAGCAGGCGACGTAGCTCTTGTTTCTCCGCCTCTATCGGCTGCACAATCCAATCTGTGGGCAGGATGTCGAGCAGGTACACCCGCTCTGATTGTCTCGGCAGACGCTGACACGATACGAGCCTCCCGTTCGGCTGGAATTCTTGGACTTGCTTCCAACAAAAGGACTGCCCATCCAGAACAAGGTGGTCCGGCGTCACCCTAAGCTCGAACCCGGATGCGAGTGTAATGCGCAGAATCGGCCCGCGGTACTGTTTTCGCGTGACGAAAGCGGCGGTTTCCTCGGACACCCGTGCCTGGGTCGGATCGAAAGCAATCACCGGGCGCCCGAGAGGCGAGAGCTCAAGGCTTCGCCCTCTTGCCAGTGCGGGTATTGACTTGGCTGGGTCGAACAGGTTCTCGATCCGACGAGGCATTCCTTCCACGAAAATCTCGGCGCTCGGATGGAGACACGCAAGTCCAAGGTCGGCAAGAACCAATGCACCGGCTTCGAGTGTCCAACGTCCTTCTCCGAATTCATCGCGGACGGCACTGGCCGTGAGACCGGCCGCTGAACTCGACTTGCCCCCGGCGTAGATTCCCCGCGGGGACAGTCGACTCATGTACGAGAGCAGCTCACTCTTTCCGACGCCCGGATCACCGACCATTAGGACGTGGATGTCTCCGCGGATCCTCCGTCCATCCGGCATCAATTTCGGCACGCCGCTGAACAGTTGGAGCGCGAGGGCCTCTTTCTCCACGTGCATCCCGTACATCGACGGAGCAATGGAGGCCGTGATCATCCGGAGGATGTCCGGACTCGACCCTGCCTCGCGGATGAGTCGTGCGTCCTCTTCCGTCACCTCGATTTCCTCGAACTCAACCTGCTCCTTCTCGACGGAGTTGACGTCCATGAAGATGTCAAAGAGCGTCGACTTCGATCCTGGCTTCCCTTTCTGGACGCTCCGTAGAATCCCGCTCATTACGATCCGCTCGCCCGGTGTGATGCGGCCGGTGAGATCGTCCTCGACGTACAGCGTGAGCCGCTGCGGCTCCTGCCCTCCCCGGAGGCCTTCCGGCGATTCCTGAATCTCGAGCTTCTGCGTGTCGAGGTACAGGGACGTCTCCGTGAGGAGCTTGAACTTCGTTGCGCTCGCGGAACGCTTGCACCCTCCTTGTTCCTCGTAGCACTCGAGCGGCTCGCGGAAGTTCTGTCCATCTTGCGGTTCCTTGAGGACCGTCCCGCACCGGAGGCACTGAAACAACGCGTCCGTGACGCGAGGTCGGACTTCCGTGGATTTTCGGACCAGTCCTTCGACCGCGATGTACTGTCCGAGGTGCTTCGCCCGCAGATCGCGGATCGGCACGCGCCGGTCCCGCGGCAGCGCCTTGATTCGCAGGTGGATGAGCGCCAGCTCTTCCCCCGGCGGAACGAGCCGGCGGATCGCCTCCTCGCCCGCCGCGAGGACGTTCAACGGATGTCGCAAGAGGTAGATCGCCATGTCCGTGTCGAAACGGTTCATCTCGTCGAAGGCGACCGCGAGGGTCCGTTCCTCCGGATAGCGGTCGGCGACGGAGATGATCTTCGAGAGGTACCCCATCTCCTCGAAGAACTCCTCCCACTTCGCGATCAGTTCGTCCTGCGGAAACTCGACGAGCACGCCTCTCCCTCGGCTCGGAGGCGGCGCAGCATCGGGCGCACTCATATCGTTTCGAGTCTCCCTTCCACTGTGGTCCGCATCACGCCTGATTCTAGGTGCGGCCGTTTCCACTGGAGTTCGGACGCTGCGTACGGGCGTGTCATCCGCACGGCGAGTAGCCGCACGCGCGACAACGAACGCAGCCGTCGGCGTGTTCGAGAGGCGCTTCGCATTCCGGACATTCGACTTGGAGCTGGGCCTTGCGCGGCCGGACCGAATCCGAGGACCCGGATCTCGGGAGGCGCAGACTCCTCACCCATCCGAGTCCTACGGCATCCCATTAAAAGGAGTCCCGGGAGGGGTGCGCGAAAGTGCGAGCCTGCGCGAAGGTTCATTCCGGGCGACGCGTTGGCCCGGAGGGATGGACCTCCCGGAGGAACTCGCCGCGCTCCAGCGGTTCCACGGCCACCTCGGCGTCTACGTGACCTTGGGGTTGCGGATGGGCGCGGTCGGCAAGCGACGGTTCGGCCACTACAAGGGGCTGACGGCGTCGGTGCGAAGCCAACCCGACCCGCCGATGCGATGCGTCTTGGACGGGATCCAGTTTTCGAGCGGCTGCACGTTCGGGAAGGGGAACATATCCCTCGAGCCGGGTTCGGAGCCCGAGGTGACGTTCGAGAAGGAAGGCAAGCGACTTCGGGTCGCCTTGAAGAAAGGTTGGCGAGAGAAAATCGACCGGGAGATGTCGAAGGACAAAGAGCTCCAACAATCGTTGTTCTATTACGAGATCCCGGAGAGCGACGTCTTCGACATCCGGGATGGTTGAGGTCACCAGCCCGCGACGGTCCATGTCGCCTCGCGTGGCACGTGGACCCAGTAGCCTTGGCCCGACACGAGGACGTCCGCGCTTGCCAGATCGCGGACGTGATACGGCCCCGCGGGATCGAAGCCCAAGACCTCGTCCGCGCCCGTCGCGGTTCGTAGCATCTGGACCGTCATCCCGACGGCGAGGCCCGGGAGGCCGAGGAGGTTCCATCCCGGGCAGAGTCGCACCTGTGCAATCTCCGGCACGATCCCGAGGACGAGCAGGGTGTCTGAGGCCGTCCCGTTGATCCAGAAGCCGCGGCCGGCCGGCAACGCGAACGACGTAGGATCGAGGGGGCGCGCGGACGCCCACTGGAAGCTGCCTCCGCATCCGTCGTACGTCCATGCGTCCGCCCACGCGCGGCCCGCCGCGAAATCGAGGAACGCGCGGTCCGTCAGGTCCGCCGGCATCCCCAGCAAGTTCAGGCCGGCCCCCATTGCAAGATGGGCCTTCACGGCGAGCGTCGTGGCATTCGCCGCGTTCCCGACGGCATCGATTGTCTCGATGCGATAGAAGTAATCGGAAGCGTCGCTGCCGCGACCTGGATCCACGAACGCGTAGCGGCTCGAGCCGTTCGCGAGGATCGGCCCGGTGATATCCGCGTACGAACCGCGGGGCGCGTTCGAGCGGAGAACCCGATACTCCGTCGTGCCGCCGTACAAGCCATCGTCCCAGGCCGCGAGCCATCCGATCTCGAGGTCGTTGATGCCGTTCGTGAGGCGGACCGAGTCGGCGGAGGCCGCAGCCGGCGGGACCCCGTCGGGCCCGAGGAGGATGACGAG
>WNGQ01000335.1_pt1 | contig 47956 bp, 40 predicted proteins | sample 5407661 | NCBI WGS metagenome assembly WNGQ01 (sample SAMN13153382, study PRJNA577476) | soil metagenome | isolation source: 60 cm soil or saprolite under Garry oak tree replicate 2 | place: USA:California | collected 2016-06-15 | reverse complement strand
GCATTCATCATCCTTGCCGGTTTGCTCGTCATCGTCGCCGCGGTGTTCCTCTGGCGCGAAAATATTTCGGCAGCGTTCGTCGTCGGGACGCTGGGGGCGGTCGCCTGGTTTCTCAGCTATCGCTTTCACTTGCGTGCGAGCTTTCCCGTGACGGATGATGAAGACGAGTCAATCGACGATGACAATGATGAACTCAAAAATGAAGTTGAAAATGACCACACCGCGGCGTCTTAGAGCAGGCTTGATGATTTTGATGATAGTGTCGCTTTCTTGCGCAGTCAGGGCCAGGGCCGGCGCCTTGCCGCATTCCTTACCAGCTCCGTCTGATCAATCTGAAGTCCGCGCCGCCGTCCAACGGATATTCGATCAATTGAAAGCCGGCGAATATGGCGGGCTCTATGATTCGCTGCCGTCGTCATCACGGCCGCGCATCTCGCGTGAAAGGTTTGTCGCCGCCCTGCAGCGCAGCCGCGATCTTTATCATCTCGATCGGATCGAGATTGGCGCCGTCCGAGTTTCGGGCAACATTGCGATTGTCGATACGGTGATGTATGGCCGGATCTCAAAACCGATTGAGGGTGACGGCAAACTGGTCGTGCAACAGTACCTCATCAAAGAAAACGGCAGCTGGCGCGTGGCGACCGGGGATCGCACGACGACTGATCGCTTTCTAAAAAACAACCCGGCGTTTGCGCGCAACTTTCCAATCAAGCGGCCGCGGGCATTCCTGAAGCAGGATGGGAGCTGGTTGGAAATACCGCTCGGCGCCGCGCCCCGCGCAAAGCGGTAGCAGTAAGCAGTGAGCAGAAACCCGACCGTCAGGGAGGGTGCGGCAGCCAGAAAGCAGAAGGCAGTAAGCGGAAAGCAGTAAGAAGTAAGATGGTCAGCGACGGTGCCGCCGACCATCAGGCGCACCTCACTTAACTTGAAAGCAAATCATCGAAAGACAGTTGCGCCTCGTCGGGCAGCAGCGTATGCGCGTGCGCCCGCGGCACATCAAGCGCTTCGCGTACCGCGTCGAGATGAAACCGAATGATGCGCGGACTGAGACGCACGCAGGGAATGCGTCGCTTCTGGGCCAGCCGGCGCACTGTTGATTCGCTCACCTGAAGAATTTCGGCAAGCTGTCGCGCGGTAAGAAACTCTTCTCTGTCGGCCATGACTCCAGCCTCAGATCCTAAACTCGAGGATCGGCAAACAATCTGATGACGATGTCGCTATCCTAGCGCAAAGCTGGTCGGCCCCCCAAAAACAGCCATGTTTTTTATTGGAGTGAGGGACGCAGATCTGAAACTGATTTGATCCGGGGGTGCCTACTGCCTTCTGCTTACTGCCTTTTGCCTACTGCTCACTGCTTACTGCCCTGTTCTGCTCCGGTCATCGGCTTGCCGCCGTTGTCAGTTTTCTTTAGGGTCCCCGTTTGGTCCATCCAAAATGAGCGCTTGCCGGTGTGTCCGTACCGAATAGGCTCGGCGCCGGCGATGAAACTCTTCCCGTCTTTCGCGACCGTGATGTGAAAATGGTAACCATCGGCGTTCTCTCCGACTTCATGAGAAGTCAATCCGGCATTGATCAACGCCTTCAGATCGCCAAACGTGCCGTCATGTTGCTGGCTATAAGCTGCCTCGATGGCGATCACCCGCTTGAGAAACTCCTCTACATCGCTCTCATGAGACTCGATCATGGCATCGAGGAAATAGCGGCGACCGGCTTTTCTTACCTCAGCCTGGTTCTCGTCAGTGCCGATAATCCAGGAACCGCCGGAGCTGAATAGCGCCACCGGTTCTGAAACAGTTTGGGTCGCATCGACGTCATTGGGAATTTTTACAAAGACGTTCGCGATGTTCCCGTTGATCTGCTCGCCCGTGATTTCAACCTGCTCCGGAATCTTTGCGGCTCTTTCTTCAAAGTCCGGTCGCAAGTCTTCCATTTCCTCAGCCGTTAGTGTCTCAACTGCGGACTTATAAATCGTCAGCGTCCAGGCGTCTTTGAAACGGTGCTCGCGCATGGCTTTGTAAAATTCGCGCACGACGTCGGAAGGGCCGCGCTGGGTTTGTGCCGGAGCCGTCAGTGGGCATCCAAAGTTGAGAAGACATAGGAGAACCGTTACGAATACAAATAGGCGCACATGAATCTGAATATAGTGAACCATAAATTATTTGGAACTCATTGTTTCTAAGTACGAGGCGCGCTAAATTCCAGCGCGCCTCAGGTTTCATTCTACAGATGAGCAAATTGGAGCGGCAAGCACTTATTGTTTAGGAACGTAAGTCCGCGGCTTCAACAGTAATTCTCGTCCGACGATGTAAAGCAACACCGTCAGAATAACGAAAGGAATAAGTCCGAGCCAATCGGCGTGGGGGCCTTCAAACAAAGGATTGTTGGCCTTCGCCCAGTTTTCGAACGAGGTTAACCGGTTCACAATTCCTTCCTTCAAATTCAAGAACGCGAAGACAACACCAGCAAGAGTAGCACCCGCAATGTAGCCCGACGCCAAAAGAACACCGGGACTCTTGTCTGTCTCTGCGGCCATTTCAGCTTCGGTCAATTTTTGGTGCTCGGGTTTCTTGCGTAAATACTTGTCGACCGCCCAGCGCACCGCACCGCCAACAAAAATCGGGGCTGATGTGGATATTGGTAAGTAAACACCGACAGCGAACGCCAAAGACGGGATCCCGCCCAGCTCGAGCACCACCGAGATCATCACTCCTAACAGCACAAGTCCCCAGGGCAGTTGACGGCTCAAAATGCCTTTGATGATATAAGACATCAGAGTCGCCTTTGGAGCTGTGAACCGGGGATTATAAATTCCATTAATTCCGGGATCAGCAAGATACATGGGCATGCCCTCATCCTTAGTGACGAGATAGCGGCCCGCCGGTCCGTAATCTGTCGTGGTCTTGTGGACGACGTTGTATTCGCGAGTGTCGGAACTTGCCTGTCCGCCCTGGAGTTTTTCTGTTTTCGGTTGGTTTCCACTCATTACGAACTCTTCTTTGTTGAAGTGAAAACTTGACGGGAAACTGAAATCCTTACTCGTCGCCACCGGTACATAGACCGTTCCCGATTGATTCATCGCCAGCAAAATTGGTCCGAGCGCCAACGCCGAAGTCAGAGCCCCAACCAGAATCGCAATCTGCTGGTAACTGGGAGTTGAGCCGACCAGAAAACCTGTCTTGAGATCTTGTGAAGTTGTACCGCCGTTGGATGCTGCGATACAAACGATGCCGCCAATCGAGAGCGCAGTCACGAAATATGGCGGGGCCGTCCAACCAATGATCAAAAAAACCAGGCACGTCAGCAGCAAAGTTGCCACCGTCATACCCGAGATGGGATTCGATGACGAACCAATTTCACCGGTCAACCGCGAGGAGACAGTTACGAATAAGAAACCAAAAGCCACGATCAGCAGCGCGCCCAGAATGTTGAAGCGCAGATTCAACTGCGGCGCGAGCATGATCGCGAGCATTAGAACGATGATACCGCCCAAAACAAACTTCATCGAAAGGTCCCGATCCGTGCGCGGCGCACCATTGCTGGCTGATCGGGTCGTGCGCAAGTCAGCGAGCCCGCCTTTCAATCCGCTCCAAATCACAGGCAGCGAACGAACCAGACTAATGATCCCACCCGCGGCTACTGCTCCAGCGCCTATGTAGAGGATGTAGCCTTTTTGGATCTGGGTTACAGTCATGTCCTTGATTAAGTGTGTAGTCTCTGGCGCGAGCGGTGTAGTCCAGCCGCTACCGAAATATTTGATCGCTGGAATCAGCACCAGATAGGAAAGTACACCGCCGCCAACCATGATCGAAGAAATCCGCGGGCCGATGATGTAACCAACGCCGAGCAACGCCGGGTTGTTCTCGATCGAGATCGAACCTGCTTCGAACGGCTTGCCGAAAACTTTGGTCGGATATTCTTTCCAGGTCTTCCAGATTTGCTCCAGTGCGTAATAGATAAATCCAATTCCGAAACCCGTAATGATCGTCTTCCCGCCTGTCGTCGCTTCATCCACGATCCCGGTTTTTTCGGCAGCTTCCATCGCCGCCGCGCGAGATTCGTCTGAGGCCCCCGCTTTCAGAACCTCGGCACAGGCCGTTCCTTCCGGATATTTCAAATAACCGTGCTGGGCGACGATGAGCGCGCGTCTGAGCGGGATCATCATCAGGATGCCGAGCAACCCTCCGAGCACCGCCACTAGCATCACGCGCGTGAATTCAAGATCAAATCCCAGAATCAGGATTGCGGGCATGGTGACACCCAGACCGAAAGCAATGGATTCGCCTGCCGATCCGGCGGTTTGCACAATATTGTTTTCAAGGATTGTGGCGTCGCGAAGCCCCAACTTTGAGAGGACGCGGAACAGCGTAATCGCGATGACTGCTACGGGAATCGATGCACTTACCGTCAGCCCAACTTTCAGCACGAGGTATAGTGAGGACGCACCGAAAATAATCCCGAGTACGGTTCCCATGATCAGGGGAATCGGTGTTAGCTCGCGTAGGTGGGCGCTGGCTGGTATATAAGGCCGAAATTTGGCCAGGAATGGGTTGTCGGGTTTGAATCCAATACGATCGGGAAATTCCTGCGCGGCTGCGGCTTCGTTAGCCCCAATGCTTTCAGTCGACATCAGTTCGACCTCCAACGAGTGTGACAAAACAGGGAGAGCGCGGGATAAGACATTTCGTACTTTACACGTGGCCGCTGGGCGAGGGCAAGAAGGCAGTAAGCAGTAGGCAGAAAGCGGTAAGCAGCAAGCAGTGAGCAGTTAGCGGTGAGCAGTGAAAGCAAAACGGGACTCGATTGAATCGAGCCCCGCATTCGTGTAAATGAACTTAGTCTACGTCAGAAAGGTACTGCCTTCTGCCTTCTGCCTACTGCCTACTGCCTTCTGCCTTCTGCTTACTGCTTACTGCTTACGCCTGCCGCCGCGGCGCCGCCGGGCTTGGGAGCGTTGTAAAACTCGCGGGCCTTCACAACGAACTCCTTGTCGTCATATTGCCCGTCGCCATCGACATCGACCTTGACGACGAGTTTGTGCGTCTTTCCGTCAGGCTCCCCGGGATTGAATCCCAGGCTGTATTGGCTTCGCAGCATCCCGTTAATTGAACCGAGAACCTTCGGAAGTTCTCCTTCGAAGGTCACCGGATAAAATGCCCCGCCACTCTCGTCCGCGAAAGTCCTTAAAGTATTCGCGGCTTGTAAAAACGTCATACGACCGGGGAATCCGGTGAGGCTGTCGGTCGGGCCCAGCTGATCTCCATATTTCTTGAAAAAGAGGTTGCCGGTACCGACGATGTAGACGGGAATGCCTGAGTTTTGCACAATCTTGCGCGCCTGCCCGTAGTTAATCTTGCTGAACGTGTCGATGCCCGACGATACCAGCAGCACCGCGCGCCGGCGCGTAGCCGGCACCGCCACCATGCCAGAGTACTCGGCTTTCGACTCTTTGCTGTCTTCCAGGACGACCGAATCGGCTCGGCCACCGACCAATGTCAACTTCAGGGCATCGAAAAGATTTGTTTCGGTGAAAGCCGGCTGATTCCGCAGAAGCAAACTTATGACCTGTTGAATGCGCCCGGGATCGCTTGTGAAATCGGTGAGTGGTGTTGGCCGCATATCGTAGGCAATCACGGAAACGTAATCCGAGGGTTTGATAAATTGCGACAGGAACATCGCCGTCGGGCGAATGACCTCATATTGCCCGGGCTCCATTCCATTGCTGGCATAGAGTCCGAAGGTTTCGCCCAACTTGCTGTATTCAACCACCAAAGAGATCGTAATAGGCGCCTCAGGCGTGGCGAAGTTCGTAATGTCCACCTTCACGCCGTCCTCGAAAATAGCGAAGTTGGCCCTTTTCAAATCAGTCATGATGCGCCCGGTCTTTTTGTGATACACGACGGCGTCCACGTTCACCAGGTTAGTAACGACCGTAACTTTCTCGCCTTCCTGTGGTTTGCTGACGATGTCCGGCGGCAAAGGCTCTTCTGATTTTTCACCGGTCTGCGGCTCGCCCGGTCGCTTGTTCTTTTTTTGATCAGACGAAGGGGGCTGGCGCCGCGACTGCCCCAGGGCCGAAACGTTACTCCCGAGATTGAGTGAGAGTGGCGAGACAATTGCGACCAGACACAGCACGCGCAGAATAATGCTTTTCATAATCATTCCTTTATCAAAGTGAGGACACCGAATTTGTTGTAAGCGAACTATAGGCTTCGCGGCTGAGCACGGTCAAGCCCATCAACTTTGGCGGTTTCTGTGATGCGAGGCGGGTGCTCGAAGTTTCCTGAGGTGTCAGAAGCCCGACCGTGAGAGAGGGTGCCGGATTGAGTCTGATCCAAAGTTTCCAGGCGAGACTCGCGATCGTCCACTTCGCCGATATGCACCCTCCCTAACGGTCGGGTTTCTGCCCTTACTGTCGGCTTCCGACACTTTCCTTCCTACCGCGGATTACTTCCGGCTTCCGCCTCGATCACCACGTCAAAGCTGCCTGAATTGTCGCTGAGATTCCCTTCATTCACGCCCAGAAACAATACTCCGTCGCGCTGGGCAACAAAATCTCGGTTCTTGCCGATAAAGATGAAATTATCATTATCATCGCCGATCACGGCAATCAATCCTCCGGTGGGTTGATTGCGCATCAGCTTGTCGCGATCCGGCACGTTGGGCAAACCGTCGGGCGCTGAGAAGCGGCCCGGGCCGAGGCTTACTCGTCCCGAAGCGTTGATCCGGAGCCGCTGGCCCCGCCGCACCACGAGCCCGGTGTTTGTCCAGCCGTTGCTCGTGTTGTCGGCGCGTACTTTCACGTTAATTTGAAAAAATTGTGGATTGGTGGAATTGCCGGATGCCGGCGGTCCCGCGGTCGGTGGAGGAACATAGGTCGGCTGCGTATTCGACGGCTGGTTCCGGGGCGGCGCGACTGGCTCGTTGTCACTTGCAGTCGCGGGCGCGCCTGCAGAGTCAAACTCAATAGAGTCGACGTCCTCCATATACACCGAGATGGTGCTTCGCCGGCCCCGCGAGCCATCGCCAACCATAATCGTAAATTGCTGGTCCTTGAAACCAACGACCTGGCCGTGAATCACGCTGCCATTCTTCAGGCGGATTGTGTCTGCCAGCGCAGCGACAGTCAGGCCAAGCGCCAGCGTTAGGATCAAGAGCGAGCGCAGGAAGAAGTTCTTCATAGCTACCTCCAGTGACGAAGCGAGAAATCCAATAGAGTTTCGAGCGAGCAGTAAAAGGAGAGCAATTCTGTCGATGATTGATGCTCTTTTACGGGGAAAGGTTGCGACTTGAAGAGACAATTGCGGCCCGCGAGAGAAGATCGTCCGCCACTTGCCCGACTAAACCACATCAGCTCTTCTTTGGCCTGTGCCAGAATGGCAGACCGCACTTTGTGGCCGGAGGGAAAAGCGCGGAAAAGGACCCGGCGCCGAAGGTGACCAGATAAAGCACGAACTTCAACCACACGGCCCCGCCCTGATCAAACCTCGTCATCAAACCTGCGCCTACGATTGCAAGGCTGATTGCCACGACCGATTTGTACGCGGAACGTTGAGAAATAATCATCGTTCTTTGCTCCGTGCCTGAAAGCGAAGTTTACCACACACCAGCAAGCCGGTCAGCAGCTTAAGCTTCAGGAGAAACTCGCCGGGGCTCGAAGGTCCTCCAGTTGCATCCATTGTTTATTGACACCAAAGATCGATCCGTGTAGAAAGTATCGCGTTTCGAGTTCTCTAACTACACAAAGCTCGTAGTTTATTTCTCAGGAGGATAAGCATGAAGAGATATCTGCCTTTCGCTGCTCTGCTGGTGCTGGCGTGCGCCTCGATCTCGTTTGCCCAGGAACCTACGCCGTCCCCATCGCCAAAACCAAAACCGCGGATGAGTAAAGCTCAGACGCTCAAGAAACTCTCAGCCAACGAAACAAAACTTTGGGACGCCTGGAAGAACAAGGACGCCAAGCCATTTCAGGCGTGGCTAGCTGCGGATAGTGTTTTGGTTGGCGAACAAGGCGTAGCCGCAAAAGGTGACATTACGAAAATGATGGCCTCGATGCCTTGCGACATCAAATCGTATTCACTCAGCGATTGGAAACTCACGATGATTGACCCGAATGCCGCCTTGATCACTTACAAGGGCACCATCGAGGGAACGTGCGCGGGTCAGGCGGTTCCCGCAGTGTGGGCTTCTTCGGTTTGGGTAAATCGAGGCGGCAAGTGGATGGCGTTCTCGCATCAGGAGACGCCGGTAAAACCTTAGCTTACCAAAACCGCTCGGGGTAGCGAGCGTGGCAGAAAGGGTGCACATCCGCGAAGCGCTAGCGAACGAGTGGAATGGAAGTTCTCCAGGGCGGACTGCGTGTCCGCCCTTTTGTTTCAGGAGGCTCAATTCACGGTGTCGGCAACTTCTGTGAGTGACGTGACGTGGATCGTGTCACCTTCGAGCGTGCCCTCCACTTTGACCTGCAGACCTTTCTTGGTCGTGGTGCTCTTTAAGACTTCGGCGGCCGTGCCGTTTCCTTTTTCATCAAGTTTATAAAGTTTGTGGTCGGCATAAACCGAATAGCCGCTCTGGGCGCAGCTTTCCATCATCGCGCAGCTGGTAGGATGGTTTTTGGCTTTTGCATCCAAATCCTTTGCCGACTCGGCGCAGGCGTTGTCGATCAAATTACCGGTGATGGTTACTGTCTTCTGGGCTTGAGCGAACAAGACGCCGGCCATTAAGACTAAAAGCGTGAAAGTGAAAATTTTGCGAATCATGAGTCCGTCCTCCTTCTTTCATTCCGCTGACTCAGGGCGCAAATAGTATCACTCCAAACATTGATTCAACAATTAAGCGTGTTGGAAGCCGCACCCTTGTTGCAGAAACCCGACCGTTAGGGAGGGTGCAATCGGATGATTACGATGTTTCCTTTCGATAAGACTCAATCCAGCACCCTCCCTTACGGTCGGGTTTCTGCCTTCTGCTCGCTGCTTACTGCTTACTGCTTTCTCGGCACCCTCCCTTACGGTCGGGTTTCTGCCGTCTGCTCACGGCTCACGGCTTACTGTTCAGGCCGCAGATGCGGAAATAGAATCACGTCGCGGATCGAATGTTTGTTCGCGAGCAGCATCACCAGACGATCGATGCCGACGCCGATGCCCGCCGCCGGCGGCATACCGTAAGACAGCGCGCGAATGTAATCTTCATCCATGACCATCGCCTCTTCATCACCTCGCTCGCGCTGCACAACCTGGTCCTTGAAGCGCTGAAATTGTTCCTCTGGATCGTTCAGCTCAGAAAAGCCGTTGGCGGATTCCAGTGCCCCGACGAAGTATTCGAAGCGCTCAGCGACGGTATGATCAGAAGGTGAAGCTTTAGATAAAGGCGATACGGCCTTCGGAAAATCAGTAATAAAGGCCGGCTGAATCAAGTGTGGCTCAGCAAACTCTTCAAACAACTCGATAACCCGTACGGGCGCTTCGGCTTCGTCCGGCGGATGTCCTCGATAGCGAGCAATTGCCTCTTTCATCGTCAGCCGCTGAAACCGCTGCGAGAAATCAATCTCATGTTCGCCGTAACGCACGTGCGTGTGACCAGTGGCTGTATAAACGACTGAACGCAGCAGCTCTTCGCAAAAATCCATCATCTGGTTCACATCGGCATATGCCCAGTAGAACTCGAGCATCGTGAACTCAGGATTGTGCTTGGTGGAAATCCCCTCGTTGCGAAAGTTGCGATTCAGCTCGTAAACCTTTTCAAAGCCGCCCACGACCAGCCGCTTCAAATAAAGTTCGGGCGCAATCCGCGCATAGAGATCGATGTCGAGCGCGTTGTGATGCGTCTTGAACGGACGCGCGGCGGCGCCGGTGGCCAGCGGCGTCAGCATCGGCGTCTCGACTTCAATGTAACCGTGCTCATCAAGGAAGCGGCGAATCTCGCGCACGACCTTCGATCGCAGCTCGAATACTTCACGCGGTGTCAGATCCTCGTTGTCGCGCTCAAGTTTCAAACTGCCGGCAATCAGATCTGCATAACGTTGGCGCTGGCGAATTTCCGGATCATGTATGCCGTGCATCTTGTCCGGCATCGGCAGCAAAGCTTTTGCCAAGAACTGTAACTTCTCCACATGCACTGACAACTCGCCGGTCTTCGTGACAAATAAATAACCTTCGACGCCGATGAAGTCCCCGTGGTCGAGAAAGCCGAAGAGCTCCCAACCGTTGGCCTCACCACCCGCGGCGTCGTTGCGGATGCCCACAACATCCTGGCGGCGCACGTAAATTTGCAAACGCGATGTGCCGTCGGATAAGTGTACGAACGCGGCTTTCCCCATGACGCGTGGCGGTGCGGCGATGCGTCCGGCGAGGCGGACGCGAACCTTATTCAGATGGTAATTGGCCGCCTCCAAATCATCAGCCGCAGGTTTTCCACCTTCACCGGCTCGGGGTTCGAACTTCTTGAAAGTCTCGATGATCGAGGTGATGCTGTCCTCGCCAGAGACGGTGCCGCTGACATTGCTGCGCTCGAACTTGTTTGGATAGACATTACCAACGAGCACCCGTAAAGCTTCCAGGTGCTCGTGCCGCGCCACAGTCTGATCGTTCTCTTCGATGAAAGGGACTGGCATAACCGTAAATGCTGAATAGTAAATGGTAAATCGTGAATCGTAAATAGAAGAGCGGAGGCGAGCCTTCTTCCTCACCTGAGAGGTTGTCAGGATTGTCGATCCCCATCTGAGTGTTGAGAGCCCTTCAAACTCAACCCTTCAATCTCAGCTGATCCCAGTGCCGCTGAATATCTCCAGGTCAGGAAGGGGGCTTGCCCCCGCTCTTTGCAACCGTGCTACATTCTTTAGTTCAAATGGCAGGAAAGGTTCTGACAATCGATCAACTGCTCGCAGAACGAAGACGGCTCAATGAAGCAGGTCATAAGCTCGTCTTTACCAATGGTGTCTTTGACATCTTACACGTCGGCCATGTGCGGTATCTGGAGGACGCGCGAGCATTGGGCGACGACCTCGCCGTGGCGATCAATAGCGACGCATCTGTGCGCCAATTGAAAGGGGACGCGCGGCCCTTGATGAATGAAAACGAGCGCGCCGAAATTCTCGCGGCGCTGAGAGCCGTTGATTATGTAACGATTTTCGACAACATTTCTCCGCGCTCTCTAATTGCCAAACTGTTGCCGGATGTTTTGGTCAAGGGGGGCGATTACGCGCTGGATGAAATTCATGGACGGGAAGAAGTAGAAGCTGCCGGCGGGCGGGTGGTGAGTTTACCGTTCATCGAAGGGGTCTCGACGAGCGGGATTATTGAGCGGATGAAAAAACCGTAATGAATAATGAGTAAAGAGTGATGAGCAGCAGAAACCAGGCTTCATATGGCGGCTCTGCCGCCCGATGTGCGGAAAGGCTCCGCCTTTCCGGCAACGGTGAAGGAAATTAGTCAGGAGGCTATGCCTCCGTTCGCTGAGGCGTAGCCTCAGCCGATTTAAAAGAGATTACTCGCGGAAAGGCCGAGCCTTTCCGCACATCAGGCGGCAAAGCCGCTAACTTCAATTCTTTCCAAATGAGCGTGTTGGTCAAAACCGAATCAGTTCTTCAAGGCATGCTGCAATCCGTTACCGAAGGTGCCGAATTTCGAAGTGTGCTTGATCAAATCAAGCGCGGCGAGCGGGTCATTTCGATCAGCGGATTAGTTGCCGGGCCCGCACGCGCGCTGGCTTTGGCCGCGCTGCAGCGTGAAACCGGAAAGCAGTTCGCTCTGGTAGTACCGGCGCAAAGAGATCTTGAAAGCTGGGAACGCGATGTTACTTTTTGGTACTGCGCTTTGCGTGGGATTAGCGAATGCGGAGCGGCCGTCGCGGCGCTCACGGCTTCAGAAAGTGATCCCTATGCAGGTGGGTCACCACACGCTCAGACGTTGGAGAAACGGGCCCTCGCGCTTTGGCGCCTGGCGCGCCGCGCAAACGTCCCGCCTGCGATTCACGCGCAGCCTACTGATTTTCTGCTGCTGACTTCACGGGCGCTGGCGCGCCGCACCATCGCGCCCGCGCAGATTTTGCGGGCGGGGGCGGTGCTGCGTCGCGACGAAGATCACACACCTGAAGAGTTGGTCGGGAAGTTACTGGGGTCCGGGTATGTGCGGGAAGATCCGGTCGGTACAATCGGTGAATTCTCAATGCGGGGTGGCATTCTGGATGTTTGGCCACCCGGCAGGGATGCCCCGGTGCGACTCGAGTTTTTTGGCGACACCGTCGATTCAATTCGTGAATTTGACCCGGAAACACAGCTTTCGACTACGCAGTTGCCGCAGGCGGAGATCGCGCCGATGCGCGAGCTGTTGATAACCGCTCGCGACTTTCGCGAATGGTCGGCGCACGCGCGCGAACGCTGGAGCGATGAACGGTTCGCTCGTTCGTTACGCGACCGGACTGTGTTTGCCGATGAAGGCGAAGATTTTCCCGGCTGGGAATGGCTCATCTCGATCATCCGCGAAGACAGCGCCAGCATCTTTGATTACCTGAAGGATGCGGTGCTCATGATCGACGAACCAGTAGCCGTGGAAGATTTCCTTGCGAATGCCTTTCAGACTCTCGAAGAGCGATACACGGAAATCGATCGGGCAGATGATCTCGGCCTGCGACCTGATGAGCTCTATCTCACCGCCGGCGAGTTGCGCAGTCAAATCGATGCCCGGCAACGGGTGGAAATGCGCGCGCTGGGTCGCACCGCAGCCAGAATTGATCAGGAGATTGCGCTTGACGCTGAGCACCCGAAAATCTCAGTGGGAAAAGAAAGAGCGAAACGCCGCCCCCTCTTTTTGTTTCCGCATGAAACCAGCGCAAGTTCCCAACTTGCGCCACAGGAGATCGAATGGAAGGCCCAATCCGTGATGCGTTATCACGGCCGCTTGCCCGATCTTGCACGCGACGTAACTGAGCGGCGTGCCAGGTCACAGGCCACGACCTTGTTGGTGATGCCCAGCCGCGGCATCGCCGAGCGCGTCACGGAAATCCTGCGCGATTACGAAGTCAACGCGCAGCTTGTTTCTCTCGACGAAAAATCTGAATACGCGGCCAATCTGGACGCGATTGTCACTCCCGGAAAACTTTCGGGCGGATTCGAATTGCCCTCATCGCGTTTGGTTGTGCATGTCGAAGGCGATCTCTTCGACGAGGCGGCTGAGCCGGCGCTCGAACGTCGCAGCACCGCGATCAAGCGCGAGAAAAAACGGCGCGCGCGTGCCGCGGCGTTCCTTTCTGACTTTCGCGATCTGAAAGTCAGCGACTATGTAGTGCACATCGATCATGGCATCGCGAGGTTTGGCGGACTTGTGACGCTGGATCTGGGACCCACGCAAGCGGATAAGCTTAAGCCCGTCGAACAAGCGCGCGGCGAATTCATGCTGCTCTTCTATGCCGAAGACGCCAAGCTTTACGTCCCCGTGGAAAGGCTCGATCTCGTTCAGCGTTATTCGAGCGCCGAAGGTCATCAACCGGCGCTCGATCGTTTGGGCGGGCTCGGATGGCAAAAGACGAAAGCAAAAGCCAAGCGCGCCATGCGAGACATGGCCGACGAGCTTTTGCGATTGTATGCCGAGCGCAAGCTGGTTCTCGGTCATACATTTCCAACCGACGCGCCATGGCAGCGCGAATTCGAAGAAGGTTTCGAGTATGCTCTGACTCCCGATCAGGAAACCGCAATCGAAGATGTAAAGCATGACATGGAAACGCCCATGCCAATGGATCGTTTGCTGTGCGGCGATGTTGGTTACGGCAAGACGGAAGTTGCTATGCGGGCCGCGTTCAAGGCCGTGATGGACGGCAAGCAGGCAGCCGTGTTGACGCCGACGACCGTGCTTGCCTATCAACACTTCGATACTTTTCGCCAGCGCTTTGCACCGTTCCCGGTAAAGGTCGAATTGCTTTCGCGATTTCGTTCGCCCAAAGAACAGAAAGATGTGACCAAACGCGTGGAGTCAGGCGAAGTCGATGTAGTGATCGGCACACATCGGATGCTTTCGAAAGACGTGAGCTTTCGCGATCTGGGACTGGTCGTGGTCGACGAAGAACAACGATTCGGGGTGGCTCACAAAGAGCGTTTGAAGCAATTGAAGAAACGTGTCGATGTGCTGACACTTTCGGCCACGCCGATTCCGCGAACATTGAACATGTCGTTAAGCGGATTGCGCGATATGTCGTTGATTGAAACGCCGCCCAGCGATCGGCTGGCGATACAAACCCAGGTCGTCCAATCTTCAGACGCGGTCATCAAATCAGCGATCGAGCTGGAACTCGCCCGCAGCGGCCAGGTCTTTTTCATCCATAACCGCGTTGAGTCCATCGACACAATCGCCGCGCTGGTCAAACGCCTCGTGCCCCAGGCCCGCATGGCCGTTGGTCACGGCCAGATGAATGAAAAAGAGATGGAGCGCGTTATGCTGGATTTTATTGCCTATAAATACGATGTGCTCGTCGCCACTACGATCATCGAGAATGGTATAGACATCCCACGCGCAAACACCATCATCATAAACCGCGCCGATAATTACGGTCTTTCTCAACTTTATCAATTGCGCGGGCGGGTCGGCCGCTCGAATCGTCGCGCTTATGCTTACCTGCTGATTCCGGCGGAACAGGAACTTTCGCCGATAGCGCGGCGCCGCCTTGCCGCCATTCGCGAGTTTTCGGACCTGGGAGCCGGATTTCGCATCGCCGCGCTCGACCTGGAATTGCGTGGCGCGGGCAATTTGCTCGGCGGCGAACAATCGGGTCACATGGATGCGCTCGGGTTTGATCTTTACACGCAGATGCTTGAACGCACGGTTGCCGAATTAAGAGGCGAGCAGATCGAAGACGAGCCCACCGCTTCGATTAATTTAGGCGTTGACGTGGCAATTCCCGAAAGCTATATCGCCGACATGGGACAGCGGCTGCGAACCTATAAGCGAGTCTCGTCCGCCCGCGACGAAGAAGCTCTGGCAGGAATTCGGGCCGAGACCGAAGATCGTTATGGACGAATTCCTGAACCGGTCGAAGACCTCTTCGACTATGCGCGTTTGCGTCAGGCATCAGAGTTAGTGGGGGTCGTTTCGATCGATCGCACTCGGGAAGGAATTGCCATCAAATTGGCTGAAAAAGCCCGAGTCGCGCCTGAGAAATTGATGGAACTGGTTCGCGCTCGGGAGGGCGCAAGTTTTGCACCCAGCGGCGTTTTGCGGCTGGAATTGAGCCAGGAGGAAAGGGACGAAATCCTTTCCGTCGCCCGTCGCGTGTTGCTGCAAATCAGGACGGACGGTTAGAATCCCAAGGATGTACTTTGTACTTAGCTCTTCGTACTTTGTTCTTTGCGCATTCCATGGAACGCGCTTCATCAGGTTGAGCCAAGCTCAAAGTACAAAGCACCAAGTACCAAGTACCCAATATTCAAGGAGTTACTAATTCGTGAAATTCAAATTTATTTTTCCCTTTCTGCTCGTGCTTGCGGCGCTCACTGTTTCACCTTCTTTGACCCGAGCCCAGGAGGGTGAACCGGTCGTCGTCGATGAGGTGGTGGCGCAGGTTAATGACGGTGTGATTACGCTGTCTCAACTGAAGCGCGAGATGAAGGAACGAGTCGAGACGCTAAAGCAAAGCGGAATGTCCCAGCAACAGGCCGAGACGGAAGTTGAAAAACATAAAGCCGATCTGATTGCCATTCTGATCAATGAACAACTGCTGTTGCAGAAAGGCAAGGAACTCGATCTGACTGACCGCGTCGAAGCTGAAGTCAACCGGCGCATGCTCGAAGTGGCGAAACAGAACGGCGTGCATTCGATTGAGGAATTGGATAAGGCCATGCGCGACGCCGGCGTCGATCCGGCCGGCACGCGCCAGACGATGCGCGCCGAGATCATGAAGCAGGCAGTGCTTGAATCCGAAGTTGACTCTAAGCTCTTTTACGGAGCGAATGGCGACGAATTGCATCGATACTTCGACGCGCACAAAGACAAGTTTCTGAAGCCTGAATCCGTCGAACTGTCAGAAATATTTCTGAGCCTGGCGGGCAAACCGGAGGCCGACGTGAAGGCGCGGGCAATGCAGTTGGTGCAGCAAATACGCGGGGGCGCAAATTTTGCCACGCTCGCCAAAACCAATTCTGAGCGCGGCGCCGAAAACGGCGGCAAGGTTGGATTGTTTGAGATTGCCAATCTGCGACCGGACATTGCGGCCGCAGTCAAAGATGTTAAGGCCGGTGGCTTGGCCGAGCCCCTGCGCACCGATGAAGGTTATGACATCCTGCGCGTGGATGCGCGCACGGTGGGAAGTAACACACCCACTTTCAACGAAAATCAGGTGCGCGAAGCAATTACTGCGGAGCGCTCTCCGAAAGCTCGTGAGGAATATCTGCAGACCCTGCGTGACGATGCATACGTGAAAGTCTCAAAGGACTATAGCGATTCTGTCTTGCCGCAACTCAAATTGAAGCAGGATCTGATCGTCGAAAAGTCAGGTGACGATTCAGCGCAAAAACCTGAGAAGAAAAAGGGACGGATCCTGGGAATCTTTCCCAAGCCGTAATCGCCACAAACCCGACCTTCAGGGAGGTCCATCTCAAGTCTTAGCGCGGCAGCGCTAACGCAATAGAGGGTGCGACTCGATATCTTCCTAAAACTTAGCCGACTTTGCCCGCGTCGTTCTGTAGCTCAACAGCTCTGCGACGCGGGTCGTGTTTTGCTCAACGGCAGACCCGCGAAATCGGCCCACCTGGTGAAACCAGGCGACCAAATTACTATTCGCCGCCTGGACCGCGAGACCATCGCGCGGGTCGCTGTGGTTCCTTCGTCCCACAACGTTGCGCGAAATGAATCGAAGCAGTTGATCGAAGTGCTCGGCAGTCGAGAGTTAGGCGTTAATAATCAATGAGCGCGAATAATCAATGAGTGCGGGCGGCAAATCGCTGAAGCTAACCCTGAGTTTATCGATCCTGTTCTTGCTGTGTGCCTGTTCGGGGAAACTTACGCCGCAAACCGCGAGCGCTGGGCAAACAAAAGTCATGCGAGGCGACGGCCAGCTCGATCGGAATCGCTCGCCGCTGAAACTGCCACTAATTGCGCCCGGTATCGTTGTCAGGAAAAGCCAGCGGCAGTTGCTGTTGTTATCGAATGGGAAAGTAGTGCGAAAGTACCGCATCGGTCTCGGTTCGAGCCCTGTGGGTGACAAAGTAAGCCAGGGTGACCGGCGCACACCGGAAGGGGAATTCTTTGTTTTTGTCAAAAACGCAAACAGCGCTTTCTATCTGTCGCTTGGTTTGAGTTATCCGAACGCGGCCCATGCCGCGCGCGGATTGCGCGACGGCTTGATCACCCGCGCGGAGCACGACGCGATCATGCGCCAGTTGCGATTGAAGAAAGGTCCGCCTCAAAACACCAAACTGGGCGGCGATATTTACATTCACGGCAACGGTGCGCAGAGCGATTGGACGTGGGGTTGTGTGGCTCTCGAGAACGACGACATGCGTGAGCTTTTCGATGCTGTCAGCGTCGGCACTCCTGTTCGGATCGAAGCCTGATGCGCCAGTTTGCGGCGCCCTCCGTTCCCCTTTGGTACCTCAGCGAGTGACTTCCCTCGACCATGTAATTTTGCCCTTCACCGTACGATTATCGAGCGGAGTCGCTGCCTGAGCCCCGGGAGTAAACCCCTCCCGAACCCCGCCAACCACCTCAGCCCACAGGACTAGCGCGACTTACTTTGATCGAATACCGTCTCAATTGACTGGCATGTTTATTGCTCATCCTTTTGGAAAAAATGCCCTAATAGGTTTGTTTGTCGAATTAACGGGGTAAATAAAATGCATATCTTAAGAAATTTTTTCGCCGAGGATTTGGCGATCGATCTCGGGACGGTTAATACCGTCGTCTACGCGCCCGATGAAGGGATAGTCCTGAATGAGCCGTCAGTGCTGGCGCTTCGCAAGTACAGTGGCGAAGTGGCCTCGGTAGGTTCACAGGCTTGGAAACTGTTAGGACGCGAGCCAAATGATATCGAGGTGCACCGGCCGATTCGCCGTGGGGCGATTGACGATTTTGAGATCTCGCAAAAATTCCTCCGCGCGTTGATTAGTCGGGTGCAGCATCACGATCATCCAAAGCGTAGTCATCTCGTGATTGGCGTTCCCGGATCAGCGACGCCGCTCGAGCGACGTTCCGTTAGGGATGCGGCTCGGGATGCGAAAGCCGGACGCGTGGATCTGATTGATGAAGGTCTGGCGGCCGCACTCGGAGCCGGCCTCGATTTCGACGACGAGCAGGGACGCCTGATTGTAGACGTTGGCGGCGGCACTACTAACATCGCGATTGTGGCCTCCGGTGGAGTAATCAGCTCTGTGAGTCTGCCGGCCGCGGGCAACGCCATGGATGAGGCAATCAGAGATTATCTGCGCCTGCGATACGCAATGCAGCTCGGCGAGCGAACAGCCGAGCTCGTGAAACGCGAACTGGGTTCGGCTTCGGAAAGCAAAGCGAACGGTCCTGATCGGGAATTGGAGATTGTCGGCAAACAGCTCGCTAACGGCGCCGCGCGTCCGATCATGATCAATGCTCGCGAAGTCCGTGACGCCCTCGAACCGGTAGTATCAGAGATCATCTCGGCAGTCCGGCGGGTGATTGAGGACGCAAAACCGGAAGTAACTGCCGACATCTACTACTCCGGCGTAACCCTTACGGGCGGTGGAGCGCTCCTCAGCGGTATGTCCGAGCGCCTGCAAAGTGATCTCAATCTTAAGGTATCGATGCCGGGTGACCCTTTGACAACGGTGGCGCTGGGCGCCGGCCGTTTATTGTCTGAGCCGGATCGCTTACAACGCGCATCTTTGCGGCTGGATGTTCCGGCGTGGGAAGAGGCGGAGAAGCTCGTCGTTAATTGGTAGCGTGCGACAAACTTTTAGCTGCGGGCTGCGGTCCGCATCGTCCGGCAGTCGCCCGACTTTAAACTACTCTAAAGCTTGTCGGACATTTGAGCCACCTGAGGTAAAATCTGGTGGCTCTATTTTTATGGCCGAGATCAAGCCGTTCAAAATCCGTGATATCGTAATCGATCCGCCACTCGTGCTTTCGCCGATGGCCGGCGTGACTGACATTTCATTTCGGCGCCTGCTAAAACAGCGAGGCGGTATTGGCCTGACAGTTTCCGAGTTCATTTCAGTTGAAGGCCTGACGCGAAATAATCCGAAATCGAAGCGCCAGATGCGGTTCTATGAAAACGAGCGGCCCTTTGCAGTCCAGATTTTTGGCGGCCAGCCGGAACGGATGCGCATGGCTTCCGAAATGGCCGAAGAGGTCGGCGCCGACATCCTGGATGTAAACTGCGGCTGCCCGGCGCCGAAAGTTGTAAAGCACGGCGGTGGATCAGGTTTGCTGAAAGATCATCCTCGTCTCGAGGAAATTCTCACGACCATCAAGAAGGCCATAACGATCCCGATGACGGTGAAGATCCGGGCCGGCTATTACGATCACACCATCAACGCAATCGAAACGGCAAAGCTCGCCGAAGCCTGCGGAGCAGAGCACATTGCCCTTCACGGCCGCACGAAAGAACAAGGTTATCGCGGACTCGCGAATTGGGATTTAGTGAAAGAAATTAAGGGAGTCGTTCGGGTCCCGGTGTCGGGAAGCGGCGATGTCACGACCATCGATCAGGCGCTGGCGCGGTTTCGCGAAACAGCATGCGACGGCGTGCTGATTGGCCGCGGGGCGATGGCCAACCCTTGGATATTTCGTCAGATCGAAGATACGATTCACAGGCGCCAGCCTTTCATGCCGACGCTCGAGGACAAGCGCCTTGTGCTGCTGGAATATTTTGAAATGCTGCGCGAAGACATGCCTCAGCTGGCGGCGATCGGCCGGATGAAACAGCTCGCGGGTCAGTTCACGCGTGGCCTGCCGGGCGGGGCATTGTTCCGCACGGCGGTCTATCATTCGCATTCTGTCACGGAGATTCTCGATCGAATTTCGGAATATTTCGAAACGATTAGCGCCGGCCGGCAATACTTTGGCGAAGCCGGCCAGCCGGTGATCGAAGCGCCGCTGCTGGATTCGTGCGAAGCTGCTGCGGCAGTGTAAACCAAGCTCTATCACGTTCTGATCAAGTTTAATCATCGGATCTCAAAAGCCGGGAGACCTCCAAATGAAACGCATCACAATTGTAGTCACACTGGTTTTGCTGGCGGCCGCAAGCGCCGTCGCTTTCCCAAAAACTCCGCCGGTACTGACACAGGCGCCATCCCGCGATGCGACGCGCGAAAGGCTGCGCACGTTGCTGAACACCATGGGTTCGAAAGTCAACATCGATTTTCGGCAGAGCGACAAACAGCCCTACAACTTCCTGGGTTCGCTCAGAACGGGCTTGACCAACACCGAACTCTTCGAAGTCGTCGTTTCAGTCAGCGACAAGGAAACGATTCATTTCCGTATTTATCCTCATTACAACAACGGCTACGTGAACGTCGACAAAGCCCGCAACAGCTCCGCCCTGATGCGACAGCTATTGCGATTCAGCGACTCAAATTTTCTATATTGGGGAGCCGACGAAACGGGAGACATCTTTGCCGGATACACATTTACGCTGGAATCCGGGTTTCCCGACGAAGCGATTAAGGTCGTGCTCTACAGTATCAAGCCGCTTGATCAGTTTGTCGGCCAGATGCGACCAATGATTGATGGCACCGCGGCACGGTGATCCTGGAGGGGTTAGCCGTTAGGCCCGGCGAGTTGAAAATTTCTCGACACGCGCTGTCAAATCAGTATAATGACCGCGCGAACATCTCCCTGAGCAAGATCCGTAAGACCAAAGTGATACGGGCGTCTCCCGTGACCCGCGCCGAATGCGCGTGCCAAATCGAATGATGTTTTCGGGTTCCAAATTTCAGCAGTAAGCTGGAGGAACGAATGGCTGAGGCTGCCGTCATTGCGAATACTAAAAGCACAGGGTTCATTCGCGGTCTGGGATTATTAGATTCGACGATGATTGTCGCCGGATCCATGATTGGATCCGGCATTTTTATTGTCTCCGCGGACATCGCCCGGCAGGTCGGCGCGCCCGGATGGCTGCTCGTGGTTTGGATCGTGACCGGACTGCTCACGCTGGTCGCGGCGCTCAGCTATGGTGAACTTGCGGCCATGATGCCGAAAGCCGGCGGGCAATACGTTTACCTGCGCGAAGCGTTCTCGCCGTTGTGGGGATTTCTGTACGGCTGGACACTTTTTCTGGTTATTCAAACCGGAACCGTGGCGGCGGTTTCGGTCGGCTTCGCTAAATTCCTCGGCGTCCTCTGGCCGAAGATTTCAGTTGATAACTACATCGTGGCGCCCATCCGCATCACGTCCGGTTACGCGATCTCGCTGTCGACGGCCCAACTTATCGGCGTGCTGATGATCGTCCTGCTGACCTTCATGAACACGCGCGGATTGAGGCTCGGCAAGCTGGTGCAGAATGTTTTCACGATTACCAAGACCGGCAGCCTGATCGCTTTGATTCTGCTGGGCGTGCTCCTGGGCTGGAATGCCAATGCCGTGCATCTGAATTTTGGCAATCTCTGGCATATCGGCGGCAAACTGCAGGACGTGGGACGCGGTCTGACCGCGGCTGTTCCTTTTGGATTGTTTGTCGGTATTTGTGTCGCGCAGACTAATTCCCTGTTCGCTGCTGACGCGTGGAACAACATCACCTTCACCGCCGGCGAGGTAAAGGATCCGAAACGCAATATTCCGCTGTCGCTGGCTTTTGGAACCATGCTGGTCATCGGATTGTATCTGCTTGCGAACGTTGCTTATCTGGTTACCCTGCCGATCGAGACAATCAAAACTGTTCCCGCCGATCGAGTGGCTTCGGCTACCGTTGATGCAATTTTTCCCGGACGTGGCGCGGCGATTATGGCGGTCGCGATCATGATCTCGACGTTCGGTTGCAATAATGGACTGATTCTTGCCGGCGCGCGCGCGTACTACGCCATGGCGCGCGATGGCTTGTTCTTCAGAAAGTCGGGCGAGCTCAATCACAAGCACGTTCCCGCCTGGGGCCTGGTCGTGCAAGGCATCTGGGCTGCCGCCCTGGTGCTGCCGCGCACCATCAATGCCGACGGCAGCTTTGGTTCGCTCTACAACGATTTGTTGACCTATGTGATTTCGGCGGCCCTGATTTTCTATATCCTTACGATCCTGGGAATCTTTGTGCTTCGCCGGAAGCAACCCGGCGCGAATCGTCCATACAAGGCTTTCGGCTATCCGATTGTCCCCGCTCTTTATATTATCGGCGCGGCGGTAATCACGCTGGTCCTGTTCATTTATCAACCGGCACAGACGTGGCCGGGTTTGTTGATTGTAGGAATTGGGATCCCGGTCTATTTCATCTGGCGCAAGGTCGGCACGCCGATGCCCGAGGAAGGATCGATCTCCGAAGCGGCCGCCGAAGCCAGGGGCGAATACTGAAGCAGTAACATAGTCTTTAGTCTGTGCGTCCGGTGTTTGCATCGCTCGAACACAGACTGAAGTCTATGCTACCAATCCAGCGGAGGTTTCTGAATGGCCAGTCAACTGTTTAGAACAAAACCCCTCAGCCTTTTACTTGAAGAGATGAAGGGCGAGAACCGCCTGCGCCGCATTCTCGGTCCAGTTCAACTGACGGCTTTGGGTGTCGGCGCCATCATCGGCACCGGCATTTTCATTCTGACCGGCGTGGCCGCGCACGATCGTACCGGTCCCGCACTGATGCTGTCGTTTGTGCTCGCGGGACTTGCTTGTGTTTTCGCCGCGTTGTGCTACGCCGAATTCGCTTCGATGGTGCCGGTCGCCGGCTCGGCTTACACCTATGCTTACGCTACTCTCGGTGAACTCTTCGCCTGGATTATCGGTTGGGACTTAATCCTCGAGTACGCGGTTGGATCTGCGACGGTCGCGCACGGATGGTCGGCGCATTTTCAGGAATTCATCCCGATTTTTCACGAAGGTATTTCGGCCATCCCCGCGAAAATACCTCATATTTTTCATTCAGCGCCGATCAATTATTGCGTGAACGTCGACCTGAAGGGCGGCTGCCCGCATACGGGATTCGTCGCGACCGGATCATATTTTGATCTGCCGGCGGTCCTGATCACGTTCATTCTCACGGTAATCCTGGTCAAAGGCATCAAAGAGAGCGCCAGCTTTAACGCGTTCATGGTGGCCATCAAGCTCGTAATCGTTTTGATGGTGATCGGCATCGGGGGCTATCTGGTTCTAACCGTTTACGGGACATCGAACTGGCATCCGTTCGCGCCCTACGGATATACGGGGGTCAGCTTTTTTGGAAATACGATCCTCGGCGGACACGCCACGGGCGGCGAGCCACTCGGCATGTTTGCCGGAGCTGCGATCATCTTCTTCGCTTATATCGGATTCGACTCCGTGTCAGTCCACTCGGAAGAAGCACGCGAGCCGGCCAAAGATGTGCCTGTCGGCATTATCGCGTCCCTGATCATCTGCACGATTCTCTACATTGCCGTATCTGCAGTATTGACGGGAATGGTTCCCTACAAAGAGATCAACATCGACGCCCCCGTCGTGGAGGCTTTCAAGCGGGCCGGCCTGGTCTGGATGCAGTATCTGGTCGCCGCTGGCGCGATGACCGGGATCACTTCCGTGCTGCTGGTAATGATGCTGAGCCAGCCACGCGTGATGTTGGCACTCGGACGAGATGGATTAGTGCCAAACAGTTTCTTTGGAGACATTCATCCGAAGTTTCGCACGCCCTGGAAATCGACAATCCTGACGGGGCTCTTTGTCGCATCGATGGCGGGATTTATACCACTAAGCATCCTTGCAGAGATGACCAGTATCGGCACTCTGTTCGCTTTTGTGATTGTTTGTGGCGCGGTGATGGTTATGCGTCGAACAAATCCCAACGCGAATCGACCCTTCCGAGCGCCCTTTGTTCCGCTGGTTCCGATTCTCGGGATTCTGACTTGTCTGCTGCTGATGTTTTCGCTGCCGGCCGAGAATTGGTACCGGCTGATCATCTGGCTGGTCATCGGTTTCAATATCTACTTCGGCTACGGCCGGTATCGCAGCGTTATGTCTGTAGGAGAGGTTGGTTCGCCCGCCGCCCTGGCCATTCTGCTAGGAGCGTTGGATGGACTTGTAGCCGGAGTTGCGACCTACATGTTCATGGAGACATCACCGTCGCGGTTAATGTATACCGTCGTGGCGGCATTGATCGGAATTGCCATCGGCGTGGCCATCGCTTTTCTGGGACATTCGATGGCTAGATCGGGGAAGATACCGCCACCATCGCACCCGGGCTCGCTCGCGCACGAGATCAAAACTCATGGAGTCTCACCCGCGGGTCAGGCTGTCGGCGATCCCGATGCGCCGCCGAGCAGTCCGGCGGGAGATATCGATTCCCGGGTGTAATTGCTGACTTGTTTTGATTCTCTCTGAGGGCTGAGTGATTCTAGATCGCTCAGCCCCTCAGACTTTCTTGGCGTACTAAAGATTTCTGATTGCCAAAACTTCCCGTGCCGCCGTCCGATCACCGTTGCAACTAATTCGTCGTGGCGCATCAAGAAAGCTCAAGCGAAATCCCAGTCGTCGATAGAGACTAACAATTCGTTTCGTCGCCTGATTTGAAAGCACGACCGGCCCGCGGTGCCTCGCCAATCGCTCCGCCGTGCGTACTTGATCGTCCCACGAAAATCCTCCGGCGCTGTAAGTCGTAAACTCAACATCGTAAGGCGGATCCGCATAGATGAAATCCTTCTGATCAATCGCCAGCGTCTCGACATCCTCATTCAGAAACTTCCACCGCCTAAACAGCTTTTGATAGCCGTGAAAGTCGGCCGCGTAAGTTACCGTCGTGTAGCGGCCGAAAGGAACGTTGAATTCGCCGCGCTGATTGAAGCGACAAAGACCGTTAAAGCAGGTGCGATTGAGATAATAAAAAATCTGCGCCGCTTCGGAGGTGCGTGTGCCATGGTTCATTATCAGTTCATTGAAGCGGGCGCGATGAGCATAGAAGAGCTGGCGGTCGTAACGCGTCTCAATCTCAAGCGACAAACCGCGTCTAAGCTGTCGATAGAAGTTGATCAAGTGAGGGTTCAAATCGTTCAGCACGGCCTTCTTCGGCTGGAGGGCAAGGGCCACGGCCAGACCGCCACAGAACGGCTCAACGTATCGCCGTCTTTCATGGCCGCGCCATAAAGCCGCGACCTGCGGCACCAGCCAGCGCTTCCCTCCGGCCCATTTGAGCGGCGGACTTAACGATCCGTTTGCTGAAACTTCTTTAATCATACAGCGGCGCGTTATAAAAAGGCGCAAATGCCGCAATCAAAGCAGCCTCAAAACTCATCGCCCGCGTCAGCAAATCGCGCGAAAGAATTCCCCAGGCGCCCTGCTTGCTTCTCACGTCGCGCATCCCGGCAACTTCGTCAATCACAATTCCCAATTCGCGCTTACCTTCAATAACATTTTTAACGATGGATGGAGGGACGGTAATTGACGGTGACATGCCGAAGCTGCCACGCGCGCCATCGGTAACAAAGGCCCAGCCGCGCAGGAACGTATGCCACTCGCCCTCGACCGAGATCGAATGAAAGCCGCCTTCGAGTCCGACGTAAAGGTCCGCGTCGAGTTTCTGCTCAACTAAGATCTCGCGCACGGCAAAGGCCCGCTCGCGCGCGCCCTGCATCAACTCCCAGTCCGTCAATGGCATTGCCGGGGCATTAGTCTTGACTGACCGGGCAACGACACTGGCATCGCGCCAGGCAGCGTCGATTTTGGCGATGCGCGCGATGCTCGCGCGCACGGCCATGATCTTGGCGGCGCGATCTGAGCCCACAGCAATTGTTCCGATCGCGGGGATCCGTTTCGATATGGCCGGTCTGTTTGACATTCAACTTCGCGGTTGTTGTAATCGAATTTAGTTGAGAGTACAAGCTTTTATTCCCTCTCCCGTTGGGAGAGGGTTAGGGTGAGGGCGTCAGTACAGTAAGAGAAAGATTAATATGAATTATTTGCCCCCGTAACCCCTCTCACCAACCCTCTCCCAGAGGGAGGGGGCATTCCCATCGATAGGTCTAGCATGTCCGTTACTGAACTCATCTACGACTGGAACACCGTCGATCCCAGCCTGATCAAACCCGATCGCCACGTCGGTTTTGACGACGAGACGTTGCGCGACGGTCTGCAATCACCTTCCGTTTGCGAGCCAACAATCGAGAAGAAGATTGAACTGCTGCACCTGATGAATGAACTGGGAATTGACACCGCCGACATCGGCCTGCCCGGCGCGGGTGGCACGCATGCGGCGGGCGTTGAGACGATGGCCCGCGAGATCGCCGACAAGAAACTCAGGATTCGCCCCAATTGCGCCGCACGTACGCATCGCAATGACATCGCGCCGATTGCCGAGATTTCGCAGCGCGCCGGCATTCCCATCGAAGCTTGTACCTTCATCGGCTCTTCGCCGATTCGTTTTTTCGCCGAGGAATGGACCCTCGATAAGCTGCTGCAGATGACTGAAGAAGCGGTGACCTTCGCGGTCAGTGAAGGCCTGCCGGTAATGTTCGTCACCGAAGACACGACGCGCGCCGATCCGGAAACGATCCGCGCGTTATATACCACCGCGATTCGGTGCGGCGCTCGCGCGGTCTGTGTTTGCGACACGGTCGGGCACGCCACTCCCGACGGCGCGCGCGAAGTAGTGAAGTTTGTCCGCGGAATAATCGACGAGCAGGATGAGCACATACGTCTCGACTGGCACGGCCATCAGGATCGGGGGCTGGGCGTGATTAATTCAATCGCGGCAATCCAGGGTGGCGCAGATCAAGTGCATGGCTCGGCGTTGGGAATGGGCGAACGCGTAGGCAACACGCCGATGGACCAGTTGCTCGTTAATTTGAAGCTGATGGGCTGGATTGAAAACGACCTGACCCGTCTGCGCGACTACTGCGACAAAGCAGCCGAAGCCTGTCACTGGACAATCCCGCTCAATTATCCCGTCTTTGGCCGGGATGCGTTTCGCACTGCGACGGGTGTTCATGCCGCCGCGGTGATCAAGAGCTACCGGAAAGGCGACACCGAGCTCGCTGATCTAATTTACTCAGGCGTGCCGGCCGGTCAATTTGGATTGAAGCAGCTGATTGAAATCGGCCCGATGAGCGGCAAGTCGAACGTGATCTTCTGGCTTGAGAGTCGTGGTATAGACCCTTCCGAGGATCGGGTGACGCGAATTTACGAACGGGCGAAGCAGGCCTCATCTGTCTTGAGCGAACTGGAAGTAATGAGCCTGGTATGAGCAGTTAGGAGTCCCGCCTTTAGGCGGAACGTTCGAGTCCACTGCTTTCCGCCTGGAAGGAGGTACTCCGAACAATAATTAGGTCCGAGCAGTTTGGAGTCCCGCCTTAGGCGGAACGTTCGAGTCCACTGCTTTCCGCCTGAAGGCGGCACTCCGAAGAATAGATTAGTTGATGGGAATTGTGATCGTCGCGGACCCTGCCTTGCCCGGGGGGAACCTCTTCTGCCGCGCGATTCGCAAAGCGGTCGGATCTCCTCCGGAAGCCTGGGTGACTCGGCCATTTTCATCGTAAGAGACTTGAACCGTCACCTTCTTCGCGCCGGAACCGGCGGCCGATGATTTGGCGCTCGTCGAAGGAGCTCTCAGAGCAGCCGTAGTCTCCTGCGCTTTTGCCTTCTCTCTTTCCTTTGCCCGCGCCTCTTTGAGCCGCTTTGCCGCCAGCGCGTCCGCCTCGGAATTCGATGCCGCCTCGTTCTGCGCTGTTGGCGCGGCGGGCTCGGCCGCCGTCGTCACGTCACTAGTGGAGTCGGTTGTCTGGGCAGCCGTCTCGGTCGCGGCCTTTGGTTGATTCATTGCCTTCGCACTCTGATTGTGAGCATGAGCATACCAACCCCAGGGGATTCCTATGGCCGCCAGAGCCAATGCAACCGATCCGACTACGGCTCCCAATCCCCATGGTGTCCGCAGCCAGGCGGGTTGGCTTTCCCAAACAAACGGCGTGGCATCAGTATCGACAATCGCAGCTCGCGCCAACGTCTTATGCGGAGGAACCGCTGCCACGATTTTTTCCTCAATCACATCAGATTCATCTTCGATCGGTTCTGGGTCCGCGACCGGCGCCGCGTGGTTCGCGGGAAAAGGATCCGCCGGTTGAATACCTTCGTCCATGCGCCGCAAGCCCTCGAGCACTACCGACGTCCATGGCTGATTAATCGTGCGCTCTCCAGGCTCAGGCGTAGCACTGAATTTGAAGGAAGCGTTGGGTAACGTCAGCGCATAGTATACGGCTTCGATTCCGCGCAGCGTTCCTACCTCGGCATGCACTACCGAGCCGGCATGGAGAAAGAAATAACCCGGGCCGCGCGGATAGATAACCTTAAGCCTTCCGGTTTTGCGCTGGTTGCAAAAGAATTCAATCAGTTCCGCCAGCGACAGATCGCTGAGCTCTCCACTTAATGCCATTTGGATTTCTTGTCCTTTCCGATCGAGGTCTGGGCTGGGTTCGAGCTGGGAGATTATTGAGAGAGAGTAAAGTTGTAGTTAATGGTCCCGCTGACTTTCACCGGCTGGCCGGAAAGTTTCGTGGGCGAGAACCGTGCCCGCAAAGCCGCCTGTGCCGCCACTTCTCTGAGCATGCTCGGGCCGGACACTGCGTTGGCCGATATGACCTTTCCATCTTCATCGATTACCACCTCGACAATTACTACCCCCGTGGTGCGCATGCGACGTGCTACTTCCGGATAGCTCGGCGAAGGCAGACTCATCGCTGACCCGTTAAGCACGCCTCTGGAAACGGGTTTCAAGATCGGCTTGGGTTCATTCGTAGGCGGGGGCTCGTTTTCCAAAACAACAATTGACTTGTCGTTGACTGCCGGGTCACGAGCATCAATTGGGACTTGTTGATTCAACGCGAGTTTTGTTTTATCAAAGCTGACGGGAGTCTCCAAAACAGCCGCACTCCTTCTGCTTGCCGCGCCTCGCTTACTCGAAGGGTTACCAGCAGTGTTGCCGGCGGTATTGGCAGGTTGATTCTTCGGTTCCGCGGGTTTTGAAGTGTCGGTCGCCGGCTGAGTACTGCTCGATGAAGGCTGAGCAGGCTCCAACATCTTGGCCATTTTTTCGTCGAGATAATAGAAGATTGTGCGGTAAGTGAGTTCGGTAGGCTCAAAGTTGATCTTTCCGTTTCCAACTACCGCCACAGAGGTCGTCATCTTCGTCCAATTCCCCACTGAATCGAATTCGTATTTATAAACTTCCTTACTGATCAGCGAACCGTCGGTGCCCAGGAGCGTCATCTCGTTGATGTTGCCCTTGTCGTCGTACTTGTAGACCTCGCGACCAGTAAGAGTCGCTCCGGCAATTGGAAAATATTGATTTTGAGTCTTGGCGCCTTTAATGTCGTACTCCGCGGTTTCCAGCAACACACGCTTATCGCCCTCAACGATGTTTCCGCCGGTGCTGGTGACCTTGACCACCTCAGTTCGCACCCGCCGAACTGGACCGTTAAGACCGTCCCGCGTACGGTCACTATCACCGCTTACCGCCGCCGGTTGCGGTTGATATTTATTGACCTTCGCGCTCAGCCTGTTCTGAGAGAGAGCAGGCACAACTGACCAGCCTAAGAAGAAGGCAATAGAGAGAATTCGGCTCACTTGCTTTGCCATCGCAACGCTCCTTTGAAGTTAACTTATCCCGATCGGCTGAGGTGAAGATTTCTAACGGGCCGCAGGGCAAATCAGGCCGAAAAGGCGGGCCACGAATCGTATCTTACCGTGTTAAAGCGAGTTTGTCTATACCAAACACAAGCAAATCAGGTCGGTTTTGCTATGATTTTTGCGACTTGGAGAGTTTTAAGACCCCAGTTATGGTTTTCCCTGTCCCGGGACCGCGGCCAGCGCGCCGGCAATCCGATCGATAACCTTCACGGGGTCCGATCGGCCGGCCGCGTCGTTGCAAAAGATTGAGAAGGCGTAAACTTCGCTATTTTGAGTTGTGGCATAGCCCGAAAGTGAATGGTCATAGGTGAGTGTGCCGGTCTTGGCCACGACCCGTCCGATGGCCCCGCGCAGACGCCCGGCCAGAGTTCCGTCCCGACCGGCGACCGGAAGCGAGTCACGAAAAACCTGGTAGGAGTTTGTCCTGGCAACCGCCAGCAAGAGGTGAACAGTACTCTCCGGCGATACCAGATTCAGGCGCGAGAGACCCGAACCGTCACGAATTGCGACACCAGTCGTCGTAATGCCGGCCCGCTCGAGCCACATCTTGATTACCGCAATCCCGGCTTGATCGTCACCGCGCTCTTTCATCCGGCGCGGGTCAGGTTCAGGAGAAAGAAGACCGCGTTCTTTTCCCAGGGTTCGGAGAATCAGCTCCGCATTCAAATTGATACTCTCTTTATTTGTGGCCCGGACAATTTCACCCAACGGCTTACTTTCGATGTGGGCCAATTCAACAGCTTGCGAGGGATCAAACATCTCATTGGCGGCTACACGGAAATCACGACTGCGGGTTTCGCCATCGACCCGAATACCATGCGACGTTAGTGACTCTTTAAGTTTGTCCGCGGCCCACAAGGCGGGATTGTGTATCGACAGGTAGGCGGTGAAACCTCGCCCGCCTTCCGGGAATTCGCCCCAGACGACTACATTGTTATCCGATAAGCCGCGATTGATGCCAATCGTTGAGAGCGAGCCACGTTCGCCCGTCGTCATGTTATTGCGAAGATGAACGTAGTCCGTCTGGCGCTTGATCTCGAGACTCGCCGCTGACCCTCGCCTGGCGCCCGGTGTAACAGTAAGTTCGATAGCATTGGCGTCGATGGTCAGCGCACTCGGCGCGGCGCCGAAGTACCATTGTAGGTCAGTCCATTGCCAACCGTCGCCGTACGGTTCCCCGCGAAGATAACTCTCGTCGCCGACAATGTCGCCGCGCACGCGCCGCACTCCGCGTTGATAAAGCTGATCAGCCAACGCCGCAAGTCCGTCCTTGCTGCTCGAGACGAAATCAGGAGCGCCGCGACCATATAAGATCAGGTCACCGTCGATCACACCATCATTGTCGGGATCTTTAGCGGCATAGACTGAGGTGCGCCAGCGATACTCTGTCCCGAGTAGATCAAGTGCAACCGCCGTCGTATAGACCTTCATATTCGATGCCGGCGTGAAGAGTTTGCCGGCATCGCGCGAGTACACTACCCGCCCATCATTGAGCGACATTACCGAAACACCCCAGCGCGCTTGTGTCAGTTCGCTTTCATCGATCGCCCGATCGATTTCGCGACCAAGGGCCAGATCATCTGATCTGTTTGAAGAGTCCTTCGATACTTTCTGTGGACGCGGCCCCGCCGCCGGTGATGCGGGAGCCTTGTTTTCAACGGGCACGCTGAAAGAGGTTCGCGCAACTAACAGGAGCGCAATCAGCACAATGGCTGCCGCACTAATTGCGAGCAATCCGAGTCCGGTGCCTCGGAATTTCATTTTCCTGGAATTCTCACGTTGTAGCATCGACTTCAGTCTGTGAGTAATTCATCCCACAGCCACTCCCAGACTGAAGTCTATGCTCCGCGTGACCGGCTAACTGGCAAAGAGTGATGCCGTGCGTCCGGTCGATAGCAGCTCGCGGGTTGCGGCGTAGACCTCTTCGACGGTGATCTCAGAAATCGTAGCGTTGTAAATGACCTTCCTGGATTCAATGAGCGGGAGATAACTCTCCGGGGCGCGACGATCCAAAAGCACTACGACCGGCGTTCCGACGGCCGCCGCAATATGCATGGGGCCTGTGTCATTCGAAACAAAGGCGGTAAGCCGGGCCTGAGCTGAGGCGAGTTGGCGAATTGTCAGTCTTTCCAAAATCACGGATGAACGCGGAAATTGACTTCGCATTTCCTGCACGAGCGATCGCTCTTCGGGACCGGCAAAGACGATTGGCCGAACATCGTCATTCCGTACCAGAAAATCAGCCAGCTCAGCGAATCGCTCCAGGTCCCAACGCCTGCTCGGATGTCCGGCGCCGGGAAACAGCCCGACCAGGGGAGCGCCGATGTCAGCTTTTTCTTTCCGCAACATTGCATCCATGGCGCGATCGTCTTCAAAGCGTGTTTTCAGTTGCGGCAGGCGCGGCGCATCATTAATTCCCAAAGGCCGCAAGACGTCCAAATAACGGTCCACGCTATGGCGCTTGCGATGATCGACTTCGATCGGCGGTCGCGGATTAAAGTTAGCCAGAAAATCCAGTGAACGTCCGGGACGTCGGGAGAACAGCCGCTTTGAGGCTCCGGAAAAAAACCCGAGCACGTTTGTCTCAGACAAGCTGTGAAGATCAATCACAAAATCAAATTGGCGGCGACGCACGTCGCGGGTGATTTGAAATATGCGAAGGATCGATAGCGGTTTGAATCCGTCGCGCAAGCGAACGCGATCGACGCTAATGATCGCATCGACATAACCCGACATCCCCACAACCTCATCGCCGGGTTTACCCACGGCAGCGGTAATCCGGGCGTTCGGAAACCGTTCGCGGATTGCCCGGAGCGCCGGCAGGCTCATGACCACGTCTCCGAGCTGCCCGAAATCAATTACCAGGATTTTGCGAGGATTGAAACTCACTTCAAATGCTTGTCAAAAAAATCCGCACCCGCATGATAGGCACGCAGCCAGTCCTGATGTCTTAGAAAATCATGGATCTCATCGGGAAAGATCAGTTGCTCAAAATATACTCCATTTGCTCGTAAGCGGCGCACGAGACTTACTGTCTGCGAAAATTCAACGTTGCGATCGTCATCGCCATGAATCAGCAGAACCGGGGATTTCCATTTATCTACCGACCCGATAGGCGAAGAGTCGCGCGCAATTCTAATGCGTTCAGAAGTGTCGGTGGGCACTCGCAAGCCGGCGACACTCACACTCCAGTCATGCACCCCATGAAAATCAACGCCCGCCGCGAAGATGTCGGAATTCCGCGCCAAACCAAGCGCGGTTAAGTACCCACCATACGATCCGCCCCAAAGTCCGATGCGCTTTTTTTCGACGTCGTCCCGGTCGCGCAAATACTTTGCGCCGGCAACAATGTCCTGATATTCCGAAGCGCCACGCGCGCCGCGATGTTGCGCCAGACGAAACGCGCGACCATAACCAATGCCGCTGCGATAATTCACCGACAACACCATGTAACCACGCGACGCGAGATACTGATTCATCGCGTAGGAGTTGTGGTAGTAATAAAGATAATGCCAACCGAGCAGCATCTGCCTGACCGGCCCACCATGCATAAACACCAATGCCGGCAATTTTCCGGCAGCGTTTGCCGGCTTGAACAGCTGGCCGTGAATCTCGTTGCCGTCAGCGGCTTTGAAGATCACCTGCTCAGGCACGACCAGCCTGGCAGAAGGAAAGTCGCGAGGCAATGCTTGCGGCGCGAGCGGTTTCATATTCGTGCCATCGATCGAGACAGCAAACGGCATGAAAGGATCACGCGCGGTCGAGTGAAAGAAGGCAATCTGTCGCCCGTTGTTGAAAAGCGCCGGAAACATCTCGATTCCCTCGCCTTTCGTAATCTGTTCCGGAGCGCCACCACTCACGTTGACGCGCCAAAGGTGACGGCGATCGATGTCACCCTTGTTCGAAGAAAACACAACAAAGGATTTGTCAGGCGACAAAGCGACATTCTCAACTTCAAACTCTCCGGGACTTAACATCGTTAGCGCTCCACCTTGCGCCGAGATCGCGTACAGATGCATCCACCCATCTTTTTCCGAGGGAAAAAGCAAACGATTTCCAGCTACCCATTGCCAGAAGTCTTCGCCCTGGATTCCGGGAAACGAATCGCTGTCTGTCTCGCCGGAACGCCAAATCTCTTTGGCTTCTCCGCTCTGCACGTCGGCAACCATGATGGCCCATGGCTGCAGGCGTTCGCGATCGTTGGAAAACGTGTCATTAACATTGAACAATCGGATGAAAGCGACGCGTTTTCCGTCGGGTGACCAGCGGGGAGCGGTGTCGCGATCGATCGAGGGAGAAAGAAATCGAAAGCTCTTAGCGTGTGCGTCATAGATCGCGATAAAGCTATGATCGCCACGTGTTGAGGCGAATACCATCTGCGAACCGTCAGGCGACCATAGGGGCGCGCTGACTCCGCCGCGAATCTCAAACACCTTCCGCTCCGAGCCGCCGCTTACTGGCGGCGAGGTCCAAAGATGACCCTCGCGAACATATTCAATGTTGTCTCCCGCGGGAGAAAAAAGCGGTCCACTACCTTCGGCAATGCGCGTGGTGCGTCCCGTGCGCGCATCGACCGCCCAAATCTCTTGTTTCACTCCCGCCGGATCACTCGTTGGATTGGGATACTCTCCCGCCTGATTCTTGCCCTGGCCACGCACAAACGCGATTGCGCCCCCGCTGGGCGCAAACACGAGATCACTTAATTCCTGCCCATCGTCGCTCTCATAGTGGGTCAGTTGTCGCGGTGCGAACGACGGCGCTTCCGCGATCCAGATGTTTCGTTTGCCTTCAGCGTCGAACGCCCAGGCGATTTTGTCTCCGCGTTTTGAAACCGTCAGCTCCGAAGGAAACGGTGAACTCATGACTTGCTCGAGCGTGAAGGACTGGGCACGACTTTGCTGCGCGAGCGTCAGACTGAAGGTGCTCAGGAATAGAAGCAGAATTAGACCGCGGCGACACATGGGTTTTCCTCCTTGAACTTGAAAGTGCATCCTTGCCACAATAACCGCTAACTAAAACACTATCAATTACAATTCACGCAAGTCTCGCCCGGTCATCTCCGCGGGCTTTTCGATTTCCAGCAAGCCGAGCATCGTAGGCGCCACGTCTTCCAGAGCGCCTCCCTCGCGAAGTTTTATTCCGAGCGAATCTTCGTCGATCAAATGAAACGGCACGGGATTGGTCGTGTGGGCGGTGTGCGGCTCGCCGGTTTTCGGATCAATCATCAATTCCGCATTGCCGTGATCGGCCGTAATCAGAGTCGTACCGCGCGCGGAGCGCATGGCTTTCATAATCCAGCCAAGGCAGGTGTCCACGTACTGGCAGGCCTCAATTGTCTTGTCGAGCTTGCCTGTGTGTCCAACCATGTCCGTGTTGGCAAAGTTCACGATAAATACGTCCGTCTCGCGTTCTTCAATGGCGCGCAGAAGTTTATCTGTAATTTTGAAGGCCGACATTTCGGGCACCAGATCGTAAGTCGCAACTCTTGGTGAAGGCACCAGCAATCGCTTCTCGTGTGGAAACTCGCGCTCGGTGCCGCCATTGAAAAAGTAGGTAACGTGCGCATATTTCTCAGTCTCAGCCATTCGATAATTCCGCACGTTCAGCGCCGCAAATACTTCCGCCAAAATATTTCGTGGCAATTCCGGCGGGAATGCGACCGGCAGCGGATAATTCTTGTCATAAACGGCGAAACACACAAAGTGCACGTGGGGACGATTTGGAATGGCAAAATCATTGAAGCCGGGAACGGCGAGGGCGCTGGTGATCTGGCGAGCCCGATCCGCCCGAAAATTAAAGAAGATAACTGAGTCGCCATCTTCCAGCTTCGCTACGGGCTGCCCGTTTTCGCGAATAACAACGATGGGCTCAACAAACTCGTCCGTAACCTTCTGTTCGTACGATTTTCTGATCGCGGCAATCGGATCCGATGTCCGCTGACCTTCGCCCTGCACCAACATTTTGTAGGCGCGTTCCGTTCGTTCCCAACGCTTATCTCGATCCATCGCATAATATCGGCCAACCAGCGTAGCGATCTCGCCGACGCCGATCTCTCTGCATTTATCCTGCATCGCGGCCAAATATTTTGCGGCGGAAGATGGCGGTGTGTCTCGACCGTCCAGAAAGCAATGAACAAACACCCGCTTCGCTCCATAATGCCTGGCCATGCGTAATAACGCATAAGCGTGGTCTTGAGAAGAATGGACCAGGCCGTCGGAGACCAAACCCATGATATGAATTGCCTGGTCGTGCTTGACTGCGGTATCGATCGCCGCACTCAACGCCAAATTGTGAAAGAACTTACTGGTTTTGATTTCGTAGTTGATTCGCTCGACGTCCGTGCTCAGCACCCGGCCGGCACCCAGGCACAAATGGCCGACATTAGAATTGCCCATCACATCTTTCGGCAGCCCGACACACTCACCCGATGCTTCAATCAGCGTGTGCGGATATTTTTCAAGGAGTTCGTTGTAGTAAGGCATCTCCGCGAGCGCGATGGCGTTGCCCTCGCGTTCAGCGCGATAGCCAAAGCCATCAAGAATGATCAGAGCAAGCGGAGTTTTTTTAATCAGGACTCTTCCTTTGTGTTTAGAGGCGAGCTACGCCCAGTCGACCGGTAGGCCGACTCTAAACGAATTCACGTTCTAGACAGGCTGCCAGTAATCAGGACTCTCCTTCATATTGGGATCGAGTCGTTCCATCCAACGCTCAGGCCGGTGCAGCTTGATAAAACCAAATTTCTCGTACAATCCGTGCGCGTCCTTCGTCGACAAAACCCAACGCCGAAAGCCCTGCAATCTCGGGTGCGCGATGATGGTTTCCATCAGCCATTTCGATAAGCCCTGCCCGCGATGTTCGAGCACCACGAACACGTCGGCAATCCAGGCAAACGTCGCATAATCCGTGACGACGCGCGCAAATCCGACTTGATCGCGTCCCCGGTAAATCCCAAACGAAAGCGAATTCTGTATCGAACGCTCAACGACGTCGCGCGAGCGACCGGTTGCCCAGTACGACTGTTTGCTGAGAAAGTCGTGAATTAGATCGACATTCAGACGCGACGGGTCCGTGCTGATTGTGTAGTCGTAACGCTGCCAGGTTGAAAACTCCTTCTTCCTTTCGGAGAGGGTCGGGGAGAGGGATTGAAGGGAACCTGTCGACGGGTCTTTTTCTTTCAAGCTACTTGCGCCCTCACCCTAACCCTCTCCCGGAAGGAGAGGGGAAAGACTCAATGACTACCTCGGCGATATGTCGCTTCGCAAATAAAAAAGCAAATCCGTTGACGGCGGTTCAATTCCGAGCTGGCGGATCAGGCCGACAACCTGACCGCGGTGCAGAGTCGCATGGTTAGCGACATGCTGCATTTGGTCCACCAGCCGCATCGAACTCGGATCGCCGCTGAGAAGTTTGAAAGGAAGTTCAGCCATTAGCCGAGATTCATTCAGCTCAGACATATAGCGTGCGCGTTGCTCGATAACGTCCCTCCAGCGCTCTTTCAGAGTATTCAGGTCCGCACACGACTCAGTCGTCCAAAGGGACCAGGCTTCGTTCTTCGCCGGCGATCGCCCGTTCCAACGCTCGAGCCAAATCCATTCAGCGCCTGCCATGTGCAGAAGCGTTCCAAAGATCGAACCATGGCTAATCGCGACATCGTGCCGCAGATCTTCGTCCGACAATTTGGCGGCCGCGTTCATTGCCAGTTCGTTCGCCCATTCCGTGTAATCAAAGAGACGTTTGATGTCAGATAGATTCATAGTTGCCTTAAAGACCGGGGAGGTGGAGTGTGCCGGCAAAAGAGTAGCGGCAGCGACCCTGGTTCCGGAGTACCGCTTTCAGGCGGCGACTGTTCTTTCCTGTGATTCCGCCTCAAGGCGGTACTCCGAACTGTTCAGAGCGTTATCATTTGGCGCCACCTGCCTGCAATGACCGGAAGGCACTGTGACCGGGATAACGCGCGGCACTGCCAAGCTCCTCTTCAAGCCTCAGCAGTTGATTGTACTTTGCAATCCGATCTGAGCGGGACAGAGAACCGGTCTTGATCTGACCGGCATTCGTTGCCACGGCCAGGTCGGCAATGAACGAATCCTCTGTTTCTCCGGAACGATGCGAGATTACCGAGGTTCGCTTGTCCGACTTCGCCAGCTCGATACATTGCAGAGTTTCCGTCAGCGTTCCGATTTGATTGACTTTTATCAGTATCGAATTCGCCACCCCCAGCTCGATTCCCTTTCGCAGGAATTCGGTGTTCGTGACAAATAAATCGTCGCCGACCAGTTGCAGGCGCTGTCCGAGTTCGTCCGTCAACGTCTTCCATCCGTCCCAATCATTTTCCGCCATGCCATCTTCGATTGAAACGATCGGATATTTTGCCGCCCAGTCTTTCCAGAATGAAATCATCTCTTCGCTGCTCAATTTGCGATGGTCCGATTTCTTGAAAATGTAAAAGTTCCCATCGTAAAACTCGCTGGCCGCCGGATCGAGCGCCAGCAGAACTTCACTGCCGGCTTTGTAGCCCGCCTGAGTTATCGCGTCGAGAATGGTTTCAATTGCCTCTTCATTTGATTTCAGGTTCGGAGCAAATCCGCCTTCGTCGCCCACACTCGTCGCGTAGCCTTTCTTTTTCAAAACGGATTTCAGCGTGTGAAAGATTTCCGCGCCCATGCGCAACGCTTCGCTGAATTTCGCGGCTCCGGCGGGAACAATCATGAATTCCTGAAAATCGACATTATTGTCCGCGTGCGCGCCGCCATTGATGATGTTCATCATCGGGACGGGCAAGGTGTTTGCCTTCTCGCCGCCCAGGTATCGGTACAACGTTACCCTTTGACTATTGGCAGCGGCACGCGCCGTGGCCATTGAAACCGCCAGTAGAGCATTGGCGCCCAGATTTGATTTGTTGGTTGTGCCGTCGAGATCAATGATCGTCCGATCTATCTCGCCTTGATCTCGCGGGTCAAAGCCTTTGAGTGCTTTGGCAATCGGACCGTTTACATTAGCCACGGCTTTGAGAACGCCTTTGCCGCCATAACGCCGTGAGTCGCCATCGCGCAACTCTACGGCTTCGTGTTCGCCTGTCGACGCCCCCGAAGGAACGGCAGCGCGGCCCATCGTTCCGTCAGTGAGGATCACATCCGCCTCAACTGTTGGATTACCACGCGAATCCAGAATCTCGCGCCCGTGAACATGATCAATTCGGCTCATCATAAGGTTTAGATTCGGCGAGAGACTTTACCATCAAGCGTCAAATGACGAGAAGGGCCGGATCGCGGCCTAATTTGAAAGGCTTTCTGTTCTCCGTGTTCTCTGTGTCTCGGTGGTGAGTCTAATGATGGGCAGGAATTCACCACGGAGTCACCGAGAACACGGAGAAAAACTCAAACCAGTGCACTACCGAATTGCCCAAACACATATCAGCCTGCAACCATTTTTGGTAGACTCGCGTGACTTGATGAACACGGCAAAAGATCACTCGCCACTGGTCGAATTTCGAGACGTAAGTTTCGCAGTCAATGGCGGACCGCCAATTATCGATCGCCTGAGTTTGGCGGTCGAGCGCGGCGAAACGATGGTCTTGCTGGGCGAATCAGGATGCGGCAAGACAACCACGCTAAGGCTCGTCAATCGTCTGTTGACACCAACATCGGGCGAGGTGGTTGTCGAAGGAAAAGCTTCCACCGCCTGGGATCCGATTCAGTTGCGGCGACGAACTGGTTACGTAATTCAGGAAGCCGGATTGTTTCCTCATTTCACGGTGGCTGAGAATGTTGGCCTGGTGCCGGGCCTGGAAGGCTGGGACGAAGCGCGCATCAGCGCGCGCGTGACTGAGCTGCTTTTATTGGTAGGGCTTGATGCAGACAAATTTTCTCAGCGCTATCCGCGCGAACTGTCAGGCGGACAGCGCCAGCGAGTTGGCGTGGCGCGCGCGCTGGCTGCCGATCCGCCGCTGCTGCTGATGGATGAACCCTTCGGCGCGCTCGATCCGCTGACCCGCGCTTCGTTGCAAAAAGAATTTGCTGAACTGAAATCGCGACTGGGCAAGACAGTGATCTTCGTGACCCACGATGTGCGCGAGGCACTGTTGCTGGGATCTCGCATAGCCTTGATGGCGGCGGGAAGAATTGTTTTGCTGCGCACGCCGCAGGAATTTGCAACGTCGGATAACAAACTTGCACGCGCATATTTAGAGACGCTGCGTAGTGAATTCGTTATCGCTCCGTAGGAGCGAGATATTTAAATTTATAGAACCGATCTTGTCCCGGCAAAGATGCTCGAATTCCTCAAAGCTAACTGGGCCGACATTCTGGGGCACATCGCACAGCATGTGTGGCTGGTTTTTATCTCGACCGCGATCGCGATCGCGATTGCTTTGCCGCTCGGCATCCTGATTACCCGGCGCAAGAATTTGCGCGGGCCGGTTCTGGGGATCGCGAATGTAATGCAGACGATTCCCAGTCTGGCCCTTTTCGGTTTCCTGATTCCCCTGCCATTCATTGGCGGGATCGGCCCGCGCACCGCAATCGTCGCGCTTGTTTTCTATGCCTTGCTGCCAATCATTCGCAACACCGTGACCGGAATACTCGGCGTTGACCGCAATGTCCGCGAAGCGGCCGTGGCAATGGGCATGACCGATCGACAAGTCTTGTTTCAGGTGGAACTGCCGCTGGCAATTAGTGTGATTCTGACAGGCGTGCGAGTAGCGGTGGTGATCACTATCGGCGTGGCAATAATCGCCGCCGAAGTAGGCGCCGGCGGTTTGGGCGAATACATTTTTCGCGGGCTGCGCTTGAATGACAATCGCCTGCTCCTGGCGGGCGCGGTACCTTCGGCGCTAATGGCGTTGGCAGCCGACTTCGGATTTAGCCTGATCGAGAAGCGTTTCGATACTGAGACCCGGCGAGCCCGAAATCCTTTGCGACTGTTCGCCCTCGCGGCGCTGTTGCTGGGCGTCATCGTGCTTGGCTACGCTACGTGGCGAGGAATTCACAGTCGTTCAGGTTCGTCTCAAAACCGCGGGCATGTCACGGTCGGCTCCAAAGACTTTACCGAATCGATCCTGCTCGCTGAAATAATCGCGCAGATTCTGGAAGCTCAACAGGTCGAGGTCGATCGGCAATTCGATCTCGGAGGTAACCTGGCGCACAGTGCTCTGCTCGGCGGCCAGATCGATCTTTATCCTGAATACACCGGCACGGCATTCACGGCAATCCTTCATCATCAGCCGATCACCGATCCCAAAGAAGTCTACGGTCAGGTGAAACGCGAGTACGAAACTCAATTCAATGTCGAGGTCAGCCCGCCGCTCGGTTTCGACAACACCTTCGCGATTTTGGTGCGCGGCGAGGACGCGCGGCGATTCAACCTCAAAACAATTTCGAACTCGGCAAAGTATGCTCCTCAATGGCATGCCGGATTTGGCCACGATTTCATGGTTCGGCCAGACGGTTACCCGGGCTTTTCGCGAACTTACAGTCTGGATTTCGCCTCGGTAAGCGACATGGCGCTGGATCTGACCTACACGGCGTTGGCTTCACACAAAGTCGATTTGATTGCCGGCAATTCCACGGATGGCCGCATCGCCTCACTTGATCTCGTCCAGTTGGAAGACGATCGGCACTATTTTCCGCCATACGAAGCTGTGTTCCTGGCCCGGAAAGATACGCTCGCGCGCGTGCCGCAACTCGCTGCCGCCCTGCAGAAACTGGCGGGCGCGATCTCGACTGAAGAAATGCGTAAGCTCAACTACGAAGTTGACGGCCAAAAGCGTGACCCAAAGCTTGTCGTGCGCGAATGGCTGAAGAGCAAAGGGATGATCAACTGATGCGAATCCTGGTTACCGGCGGAGCAGGTTACATCGGCAGTGTCGTCGCGGAAGAGTTGCTCAATCAGGGCCACACCGTCGTGGTGTATGACAATTTAAGTTATGGCCATCCTGAGGCGATTAGTCCCGCCGCGGAATTTGTGCCAGCTGATTTGCTCGATGGCGACACACTAGGCCGCGCCCTCAAGGATCACGCGATCGAAGCGGTCATGCACATGGCCGCCTATGCTTTGGTCGGCGAGTCTGTGACCGAGCCTGCAAAGTACTATCAAAACAACTTTGTAGCTGGATTGTCTCTGCTTAACGCAATGCGAGACTGTGAAATCAAGCTGTTGGTATTTTCTTCAACCTGCGCAACCTATGGCCAGCCCGCAACAGTCCCGATCGACGAAGGAGCAGGTACCAATCCAACCAATCCCTACGGTGAATCAAAACTGGCATTCGAGCGCGCGTTGCGCTGGTATGAAAATGCGTACGGTTTGCGCTACGCGAGTTTGCGTTACTTTAATGCCGCGGGCGCGACTGAGTGGTGCGGAGAGTGGCACAATCCTGAAACCCATCTGATTCCGCTCGTCCTGCAGGTAGCTGCTGGCTTGCGGTCCGAGATCACAATTTATGGCGATGATTACCCAACGCGCGACGGCACGTGTATCCGTGACTACATTCACGTAACAGACCTGGCACAAGCGCACGTGCTCGCGCTGCGAATCCTCAATGAGCGCAGCGCGATCTACAACCTCGGCTGTGGCGGCGAGGGCTATACTGTCCGCGAAGTGATCGAGGTCGCCCGGGAAGTGACAGGCAGAGACGTTCCTTTGCGAATAGGTCCGCGGCGTCCGGGCGATCCAGCCGTATTGATTGCCGGGGCTGAAAAGATCAAACGCGAGCTTGGCTGGCAACCAGGATCTCAGGATCTAAGATTAATAATCGAGTCAGCCTGGAAATGGTTGCAGGCCCATCCGCAAGGGTACGCCCACTGAAGTCAGTACTGCACTCGCCAGCGGGTGGATCCGTTGCTCACCTTGCCAATTTGCCTTGACCCATCCGCTCACGCCGATGGTACTGACTAAACCTCTGTTAATAGATCGTCTGCCTCTGTCGTCTTCTCAGGGGGAACATTGCCGGACAATTCTTGTCCAAACTTTTGGTAACAACTGGTCGTACTGACTTTAGAGCGGCCCGGAATCATGCGCTACCTTTACTCAGTTTATTTCGATGCGGCCAGGATCGCGCTTCAATCGATCCTGGCGCATAAGCTGCGCGCGTTTCTCACTTTGATTGGGATCATCATCGGCGTGGCGGCGGTCGTTGTCGTCGGCGCCTCAGTAAGCGGCCTGAATACCTATGTGACGGACAGAGTCGCGAAACTGTTGGGTGCGAATCATTTCATGATCGCCCGCATGGCATTCAGCGGTCACATGTCCGACGAAGAATTCGAACGCCGCAATCGCCGGAATAAACGGCTTAATTGGGACGATTATGAGTGGGTCCGCGACCATTGCGTGTCGTGCGCTGAGGTCGGGGTGGAACTCGGGACCCAGGTTGATTTGAAACAGGACGGCATCGAGTTTCCCGGCGCCATTGTATTCGGTGTTACTTCGAACATGGCGGACATCGAGGACAAGACAATCTCTGACGGCCGTTTTGTCTCTCCCGACGAGGTGCAGCGCTCGGCTTTGGTCGTAGTCCTGGGCGGAGACATCAAGGACAAGTTCTTTCCCAATACCGACGCGATCGATAAGACTCTGAAAGTGCGTGGCCTGCCCATGCGGATCGTCGGGGTCGAAGAAAAGCGTGGCGCTTTTTTTGGTGACTCGCTTGATCGCCATATTTACATTCCGGCGACCACTCACGTACAGATCTTTGGCCGCAACGGTTTGCAGATTCACGGGAAGGCGCCGACTCGTGAGAACTTCCAACCCGCTATTGAAGACGCGCGGCTCACGATGCGCAACAGACATCGTCTGAAGGGCAATGAAGAAGACGACTTTGGCCTGGTTAACGTCGAGGAATTGAACAACCAGATCGACCAATTCACCGGTACGATTGCCGCGGTCGTAGTGCCGATTACTCTGATCACGCTGATCGTGGGCGGCATCGTGGTGATGAACATCATGCTGGTAAGCGTAACTGAGCGAACTTTTGAAATCGGTCTGCGCAAGGCCGTCGGCGCAACCCGCAAACAAGTCCTGATGCAGTTTTTGATTGAATCGGGAATGCTGTGCGCCTTTGGCGGCGTGATTGGATTACTGGCCGCCTATGGCGTCGTCAAACTGATCACCGCGCTGGCTGGGATCACAATGACGATCACCCTGGGATACATCTTGCTGGCGCTGATTGTCTCGACGGTGATCGGGATGATCGCCGGCATTTATCCGGCATTTAAAGCAGCACGACTCGATCCGATTATTGCGCTGACAAAGACGACCTGAACCGGGCTTTGGACTTTGGACTTTGGACTTAGTTCTAAAATGCGATTACGATTTCCAAAATTTTTCCCGCGCGAAACTCTGGGCATGGCACTCGACAACGTGCGCGGGAACAAGTTTCGCAGTTTTCTTACCGTGCTCGGTATTGTCATCGGGGTAATGGCCGCGATCGTGGTCGCGTCCATCCTCACGGGCATGCGCCAGAGCATCATCGCCATCGTCGAAGAATACGGCACCAACAACATTTACGCTTTTCATCTTTCCACCGGCCCGCAGGTTACCGAGGACCGCGCCGAGCGGCTTCGCAAGCCGTTGACGGTTGCCGATGGGGCCGCGATCAAGACGCTGGCGCCCGCGGTTGAAGACTTGTCCATTGTGGCTCCGAATGTCGGTTATCGCGGCGGCCTGTTTGACGACAACATCACCTATCAGGGCCGAAATTATCGCTGGGGTAATACTTCGGGCGTCGAACCAAATTATCTCGACATAGCCAACGTTACGCTGCGCGAAGGCCGCTTCATCACGGAGTCAGATAACGAACAACGCCGCAACGTGGTGGTGGTGGGCGTCAATGCTGCCGACGCGCTTTTCCCGGGGCAGCAAGACAACATCGCCGGCACTGAAGTGCGCATGGGCGGACTTAACTTTGAGATTATCGGCGTGCTGGAAAAACGAAAAAACGCATTCTTTGGCGAGAACGACGAAGACAACGCCGTCTTCATTCCCCTGCGCACGGCCGAGAAAGTCGCGCCGGGCCGCGGTTGGTTGCTGTTTATTATTCGCGGGCGCGCCGGGCAATTGAATGAAGCGCTCACTCAGTCGGAAGACATTCTGCGCCGCCGCCGCAACGTCAAGTTTAACGATCCGGATAACTTTGATATCAAAACGGCCGATAAGTTTATCGAACAATTCGATAGCATCACGGCGATGGTTGGTCTGATCGCCATCGCGATCTCCAGCCTCGGACTTTTGGTCGGCGGCATTGGCGTAATGAATATCATGCTGGTGAGCGTCACCGAGCGCACGCAGGAGATTGGCATTCGCAAAGCGCTCGGCGCGCGCCGCCGCGACATCGTCCACCAATTTCTGTTTGAAGCAATGACCCTGACCTGCATGGGAGGTCTGATTGGCGTCGTCCTGGCAATCGGCGTCAGCAAACTGCTGATGTTCCTGATTCCGAGTTTACCAGGTGCGATTCCGGCCTGGGCGGTAACGGCTGGGGTGACTGTCAGCACGGCCGTCGGCCTAATCTTTGGCGTTTGGCCGGCGCGCAAAGCTTCGCGATTGGATCCGATTGAGTGCCTGCGTTACGAATGAAAAAATCGGCGCGGACGATCCCGAATCGCCCGCGCCACTTAACAACCTGGTTCTGCCTACCTCAGTTGCGCTGTAACTCCGCTTTGCCCCCAAAAGCCGAAAGGCCGACCTCTCATTCACACCGGGCTTCAGCCCAGTGATGAATGGCAACAAGAGACGAGGGACCGTTTTAACGGCATCAACATAGTTGACGCATCAAAGTATCTGCCCAATGCCGCAATTGCCCTCTCCCTTTGGAAGAGGGTTGGGTGAGGGCTTGACCCTTGAGGCGCTCTTACCTGTGACCTTAAGAGATGATTTCGCTCCTTGAGCGAAATCATCTCTGTTAAAACATTCTAGGTGTTTTGATCGAGGAGCTTCCTTTTAGTCACAGGTGACGCATAATACCGTTATTGACGGTATTATGAATCAGCCACAAACCGAGCCACTTACAAACGTTTGTGTGGCTTAAAGAAATATGTCCTAGCAATAATGAAAACTATTCGATTAAAGGAGAGGTTGACGTTTTTTGCGCTGATCGGGCGTATTATGCGTCACGCATAATACCGCGTAGCACGGTATTATGGTGCATGATGCATAATTAGTAGTTCGGCCGCTCACTTAAGACGATGAGATTTAGATTTTGGCATCGCCTATTAGTCGTTCGCGTTGCAGCCATCTTCCTCTCTGCATCAACCTGTTTTGCGTCGTCGCCGAAAACCACTCGAATACAACGAATCAATTTCGCACCAGGGCAATCGACCGCAGTCCTGCGCGGACGACTCCGACCGTACACGAATCATATCTATCGGTTGCGTGCTCGCTCCGGTCAGCGACTTGTTTTGCATCTGCGGTCGCCCGCGAATGATGTAGTGTTCTGGGTTCAGAGCACGAAGTATGTTCAGGGGCGCGATACATTGATTCTTGACGGTATTGATAGAAGAGGTGCCACTGATTGGTCCGGGGAATTGCCCCTTACGGACGACTACGAAATTTATGTCTCAAATCCGCCGGTGAATACTCATCGAATCAAACGTGCGTTACCGTATTCGCTTGAGGTTTCGATTACCTGACCGGTTATGTGGCCGCGGCCGAACAAATCGTTGGACGCGAGCGGCGGAAGCGTGTTTCTCAACTTGCTTGGTGCGGCGGAGGGGGCTTTGATTCGCGCCGCCGCGTCAACTCAGACGTTAGATTTCCGATCCCAAACGAATCGGGCAACGTTTCAAACAATGGAGGAGAATATGAAGCGCCTTATTTTCTTGCCGACGAGCATTCTCATCCTTTTCACAGTATGTCTCGCGCAAGATCGCCCAACCACACGCGATGCCCTGCGCAGCGCCAAGACTCTGCATTATCTCGGTTCCCGAGGGGAGCTCGCTTGATCTGAAGGCTGAGATTGCGAAGAAGCTAAACAAGTGGGGCAAGCTCACGATTGTTGCCACACCCGAAACGGCTGATCTTATTCTTCGTGTGGAACAGACACGCGGCTTTAGCGCCATGAAAGGCAAGGGCGCAAGGGGCGCAGCTCTTCTAACAGACCGCCGTTCGGGCGTTGAGTTGTGGTCCACTAGCGAAGGTGGCGATTGGTCTATGGCTGGCTATAGCATCGGGCGTGTTGCGCGCAAAATCGGTGACAAACTAATCAAGTTCTACGAGAAAGAGACTCGCTAAAAGGGAAGCGTGCTATGAGCAACAAATGGAATTGCGATCGAATCGAAGAGCATTTCGAAACAATTACTCCTCCCGAGATCAGACGATACGTCGAAGGCACAGGCGAATCTGATCATATTCAGTTGCGAACCTTCTATCGTAAAGGCCATAAGGTAGCGTCGCTCTGTTTCTTGGCGGACGTGTTCGACGCCGAAATCATGAATGAAAGCAACGTCGATCTTCTTATTACCTTGAAGGAAAAACCCTCTCACGCATGAACGGAAATCTAACAAATCGTTGGGCAACTCCTTGAAGGGAACAATGCGAATCTTCTGTCTTGTTGCTCTCGCTTTTGTTATGGGCCTATCGGCCAATGACACGTCACTCGATTCCTATACTGTCGTAAAACTTCACTACGGACTAAATCGAGTCGACTTCAATAATGACGGTGAGGAGGATCTCGTCGTCATTGCACGGCGCGAAAACTTTAATGCTCACGGCTTTGATGTTGTAACGTTCTATTCTAACCAGCCTCGAAACCAACAGGGCAACTTGGCTATAGTTCCGATGTTCGACAAGGAAAAGGAAGACCTAACGCTTGAAGTATCTGGCGGCGCCGATTGTTTGCTCCATGATTTCCGTTTGCTCAAACCAAAACACGGTAACGAAGCGCTCTTGATTGTCGCGTCACGAGTGTGGTCCAAAAGTTTTGCTGAAAACAACGTCGTTGCCTTTAGCTACTATAAACTCGAAACTAATCACTCAGGTTTGCCCGGCCGTCCCGTTTTGTATTTCACTCTTTCTGATGTTCGCCAGGCAAAGAAGAAGTATTGTGACGTAAACGAAGCCTTCCATTCTGAACTTGGATTGGAAAACTACATTCAACGGGACTATTAGTCGTTGCCCAACAAATCGTCAGGGCGTGTGAAAAGTGAAGTTGAAGCCGTGCGGATGGACGAAAGAATGGGCTGGGGCGATTGGTAGGTTTTGGGTTGGTGGTTTGGTGAGAAGGTGAGTTGGGTTGATGAGGCGAATGACATAGG
>WNGQ01001488.1_pt1 | contig 47999 bp, 40 predicted proteins | sample 5407661 | NCBI WGS metagenome assembly WNGQ01 (sample SAMN13153382, study PRJNA577476) | soil metagenome | isolation source: 60 cm soil or saprolite under Garry oak tree replicate 2 | place: USA:California | collected 2016-06-15 | reverse complement strand
CACGCTCTCGCGTACCCCGGGGCCCACCGAGCACGCTCTTGCGTACCCCGGGGCCCACCGAGCACGCTCTTGCGTACCCCGGGGCCCACCGAGCACGCTCTTGCGTACCCCGGGGCCCACCGAGCACGCTCTTGCGTACCCCGGGGCCCACCGAGCACTGGGCCCGCTGGCCGGGGCGGGCTCGAGGGCTGAGCCGGGGGACGCGCCGGGGCCGTTCGGGAAAATGATCTTTTTGTTGGAACTTATAAGGCAATCGGTTTCCAGTTGTCCGAACCCGCGCGAGACTGTCCACTTAGGCCAAAGTTGCGTCGGTTCGAAGGGGAGATTTGATGGAAAGACCCAAAGATCACATGATCCGAACGGGCCGGGCGGCTGCTCCCGCGGCCGGCCGGCGGCCGCGGCTTGTGGCGGCAGCCTGCGCGCTCCTGGCGGCGGTGCCGCTCACGGTCATCGCCGTGGCGGCCACGACCGCCCAGGCCCGGACGGCCGTGAGCACCACCCGCGACACCCGCACCGTCAGGACCGAGCCGGCCGACAGCCGCCCCAGCTCGGCGCCCACCGTGAACTGGGCGCTGTCCGGCACGGCCACCGCCACCTCGGCGGAATCGGGTAAGCCCGCCGCGAACGCGACCGACGGCGACGCGGGCACCGACTGGTGCACCTCGGGCTATACCGGGACGCTGACCGTCGACCTCGGCCAGGTCAGGTCGCTGGCCGACCTCGGCCTCACGCTGGACGCGGCCAGCCCGTCGGCCTCGGCCACGATCGAGCTGGCCAGCACCGCCGGGGCCTGGCAGCAGGTGCCCGCGCTGCGCGACGTCGCGCTCGACCCGGGCAACCCGCTGTACTTCGCGCTGCCGTCCGGCAGCCAGGCCAGGTACGCCGAGGTGACCGTCTACAGCGACACCGGGGCCGACGTGTGCGTGGGCGAGTTCCGGACGTACGGGCCCGACGCCGCCGCGTCCGGCCTGAACCTCGGCACCGACCTGTCCTTCACCCCGCAGGAACTCGCCGCGGGCGCCAGGTTCAGCTACGACGGCAGGCCCGGCACCCCGGTGACGATCACGCGCGACGCGGGCGCGAACTATGTCCGGATGCGGCTCTGGGTCGCCCCGCCGCCCGGCTACAGCGACCTGACCAGCGACCTCGCGCTGGCCCGGCAGGTGCACGCGGCTGGCATGAAGATCTACCTGGACATCATGTACTCGGACTTCTGGGCCGACCCGCAGCACCAGAACATCCCGGCCGCCTGGGCGAGCCAGGACCTCTCCCAGCTCACCGCCACGGTGCAGTCTTACACCCAGCAGGTCATCACGGCGTTCGCCCGGCAGGGGACGCCCGCCGACCTGGTGTCGATCGGGAACGAGATCAGGAACGGCATCCTGTGGCCGGTCGGCGAGATCAACTGCACCAGCTGCGGCGGCTGGGACAACCTGGCCCAGCTGCTCAAGGCCGGCGTCGCGGGCGCCAAGGCGGGCAACCCGGCCGGCCACAAGATGCTCATCCTGATGCACTACGACCAGGGCGGGGACAACGCGCTGAGTTCGGCCTTCTACGCCAAGCTGGTATCAGAAGGCGTGCCGTTCGACGTGATCGGGCTGTCCTATTACCCCTTCTTCCACGGGGCGATCTCGGCGATGCGCGCCAACGTCGACGCGCTCGCTACGCAGTTCCGCAAGCCGATCGTGATCTCGGAGACGCAGTACCCGTGGACGCTCGCCAACGGCAACTCCCCGCTCGGCGACAGCACCGGCGACTTCGTCTGGCAGACCAGTCAGCTCTCACCGGGTTACCCGGCGAGCCCGGGCGGCCAGCTCTCCTTCGTGACCGACGAGCTGTCCATCCTGGCCCAGGTGCCCGGCGGGCTGGGCGCCGGGCTGTTCTACTGGGCGCCCGACTGGATCCCTGGCGTGCCGTGGACACCGGGCACGGGCATCGGCTCGCCGAACGTCAACCTCACCCTGTTCAACTTCGAGGGCGCGGCGCTCCCCTCGATCGGGATCTTCCAGAACCCCGCCGCCGTGTGCGAGCGATACGCGCCGGGCAGTTCCCCCTGCGTTGTCGGCTGAGCGTTGTCGGCTGAGCGTGGTGGGATCATTGTTGGGTCGCCACACCCCTCACGAGGGTGTGGCGACCCGCCAGCGATAACGAGCCCGTCTGCCGCGCGGCTGGCATGGCAGCCGGAAAATGTCGGTGTGCGCCGTTAGCCTCCCGGTATGGGCGTCGACCTGAGCGATATGGATCCTGGTTCCCTCGAGGACATGATAGGGACCGACTGCTACGAGGCGGCGCTCGGCTACGTGCGGCGCAAGGCGGTCGCCCAGCATATGTGGATCGCCGGGCAGAACGCCCTGTTCGGAGTGGTGCGCGGCAGCTACGGCGAGTTCTACACGCCGACGGTCTACTTCTCGCGTCAGGGACCTATGCTCGCGGTCCGCGGCGCCCAGTGCAGCTGCGATGCCCGCTACGCCTGCGAGCACGCCGCGGCGCTGCTGATTTCCGCCGTCGAGGGCGGGGCTGACGCGGCGGGGATGCCAGCCATCCCGCGCCAGGCCCGGCGCCCGCCCTCCTGGGACACGTCGCTCGAGTCGTTGCTGGCCGCCGGGCGCGATGCCGGACGTCCTGGTGAGACGACGCTGGCTATCGAGCTGACCCTGGTGGCTGAGCAGCCCCAGGGACGGCTCCAGGGCCAGCCAAGGTCCGGGTCAGTCTCCGCACCCGGGTCCCAGCCGACGCCGGCCCGGCCGCCGGTGCGGCTGATGGCCCGCCTGGTTCAGCCCGGTAAGCAGGGCGGCTGGATCGGCGGCACGCTGAGCTGGGGCAAGCTCGACAGCTACGGCTACTTCGGTGGCTACCCGGCCGCCCAGGTCCGGTTGCTGCGGGAGATGCTCGCCCTGTACCGGGCTCGGGTCGGCCAGCCCTATTACTATCATTCCCCCGGCAACGAGCGGTCGATCGAGCTGTCCGCGTTCGAGTCGGGCCGGCTCTGGCCGCTGCTCGATGAGGCCGGGCGAGCCGGCCTGCAACTGGTGTACGGACATAAGCTCGGCGCGGTGGAGCGGTACGGCGAGGCGCGGCTCTGCCTGGATGTCACCCAGGATGGGGCCGACGGGGAACTTGCCATCGCCGCCGCGATCCGCGTCGACGGCCCTTACTCAGAAGGCACTGACGCCGAGGGCGCTGTCCCGGTCCGGTTCATCGGCACCGAAGGGCACGGCGTCGTCTACCTCGACCGGGCCCAGGCGCAGCGGAGCGCCGATCCCGGCAGCTGGCGTTTCCGCCTGGCCCGGCTCGCCCAGGCGGTTCCCGCGCAGCTGCAGGAGATGGCGCTGGCCGGCCAGCGGCTCACCGTACCCGCCGCCGGGCACACCCAGTTCCGCGACCGGTTCTACCCGCGGCTACGGCAGATGGCCACGGTGATCTCCTCGGATGGTTCCTTCACCCCTCCAGTGATCTCGGACCCGACCCTGGTGCTGCGCGCCTCGTATGGCGACGGCCACGACGTCCAGGTCGACTGGGAGTGGGCGTACCAGGTCGGCGACTCGCAGTTGCGGGCGGAGCTGCATCAGGTACCCGGTGACACCGGGTACCGCGACCTGGCGGCCGAGCAGGCGGTGCTGGACAGCCTCCGGCTCGGCGGCCTGCCCGGAGACCCAGCCCTGGCGCCGAGTTCCCGGCTTGGCGGCCTGGACACCATGCGCTTCAGCACCGAACTGCTGCCGCTGCTGACCGGCCAGCTGGGGCTGGAGGTAGAGGTCACCGGTGAGCCCGCCGACTACCGCGAGGCCGGCGATTCGCTGCGCATCGGCGTGTCCACCGGCGAGATAGCAGGCGACAACGACTGGTTCGACCTCGGGGTCACGATCACGGTCGAAGGCCGCGAGGTCCCGTTCACCGACGTGTTCACCGCGCTCAGCCGCGGCGAGTCGCACCTGCTGCTCCCCGACGGCGCCTACTTCAGCCTGGACAAGCCCGAACTGCGGCAGCTCGCCAGCCTGATCGAGGAGGCCCGGGCCCTGCAGGAGGTCACCGGCGGCCCGCTGAGGATCAGCCGGTTCCAGGCCGGCCTGTGGGAAGAGCTGGCCGCGCTCGGCGTGGTCGGCCGCCAGGCCCGGGCGTGGCAGCAGCAGGTGCAGGGACTGCTCGAGGTCAGCGAGGCCGACGGGATCTCCGGGTCCGGCCGCGCGCAGCCACCGGACACCCTGCGGGCCCGGCTGCGTCCCTACCAGTTGGACGGGTTCCGGTGGCTGGCGTTCCTGTGGCAGCACCGCCTCGGCGGCATCCTCGCCGACGACATGGGGCTCGGCAAGACGCTCGAGGCACTGGCACTGATCTGCCACGCCCGGCAGGCAGACCCGGCCGGTGCGCCGTTCCTCGTCGTCGCGCCGACCAGCGTCGTGCCGAACTGGGCGGCCGAGTCCACCCGGTTCACGCCCGGCCTGAAGGTGGTGACGATCACCGACACGCTGGCCCGCAGCGGCGCCGACCTGGCCGAGGTCATCGCGGGCGCCGACGTCGTGGTCACCTCGTACACGCTGCTGCGCCTGGACTTCGGCGCGCACCTGGCGGCGGAGTGGTCCGGCCTGATCCTGGACGAGGCCCAGTACACGAAGAACCACCAGTCGAAGGTCTACCAGTGCGCACGGCGGCTGCGAGCCCCGTTCAAGGTCGCCATCACCGGCACGCCGATGGAGAACAACCTGATGGAGCTGTGGTCGCTGCTGTCGATCACGGCGCCGGGACTGTTCCCGAACCCGGCGCGTTTCCGCGACTACTACGCCCGGCCGATCGAACGGCAGGGCGATGCCGAGCTACTCGGCCAGCTGCGGCGACGGATCAGGCCGCTGATCAAGCGCCGCACCAAGGAGCAGGTGGCCGCCGACCTGCCGGAGAAGCAGGAGCAGGTGCTCGAGGTGGAACTGCACCCGCGGCACCGCAAGCTCTACCAGATGTACCTGCAGCGTGAGCGGCAGAAGGTCCTCGGGCTGATCGACGACATCAACGCCAACCGGTTCACGATCCTGACGTCGCTGACCCGGTTGCGCCAGCTGAGCCTGCACGCCGCGCTGGTCGACAGCGCCCACCATGACCTGCCCTGCAGCAAGATCGACACGCTGCTCGAGCAGATCCAGGATGTGGCCGCGGGCGGGCACCGTGCTCTCGTCTTCAGCCAGTTCACCGGGTTCCTCGCCCACGTCCGCGAGCGGCTCGACGCGGCCGGCGTCCGGTACTGCTACCTGGACGGCAAGACACGGGACCGGGCCGCGGTGCTGCGGCGCTTCAAGGACGGCACGGACCCGGTGTTCCTGATCAGCCTCAAGGCGGGCGGATTCGGGCTGAACCTGACTGAAGCCGACTACTGCTTCCTGCTCGACCCGTGGTGGAACCCGGCGACGGAGACGCAGGCGATCGACCGGACCCACCGGATCGGGCAGACCCGCAATGTCATCGTGTACCGCCTCATCGCCAAGGACACGATCGAGGAAAAGGTCATGGCGCTGAAGGCGCGCAAGGCCGAACTGTTCTCCAACGTCATCGACGATGGCAATGCGTTCGGCGGCAGCCTGGACGCTGACGACATTCGCGGGCTGCTCGCCTAACGGCCATAACCTCATCTGATGAGACCTTCGCCTCTACCAGGACCGGGGCAGGCTGTCACAATCAGACCATGGAAACACCGCTGTCTCCCCTGGAATTCGCCCGCCGTACCCGCAGGCTGCACGGTGACCGCGAGGCAGTCGTCGACGGTGACCTTCGCCTGACCTACAGGCAGTTCTTCGACCGCTGCGACCGATGGTCCTCGGCGCTGCAGGGGCTTGGCGTGGCGCAGGGCGACCGCGTGGCCATGATCTCGCCGAACACGCACGCGCAGCTGGAGTCCTTCTACGCCGTGCCGCAGCTCGGCGCCGTCCTGGTGCCGATCAACTACCGGCTGACCCCGGATGACTTCGTCTACATCGTGAACCATTCCGGCGCCACGGTGCTCTGCGTGGCCGAGGAGTACCTGGCAGCGGTGGACGGCATCCGCGACCAGATGCCCGGGGTGAGGCACTTCGTGGCCCTGGAAGGCAGCAGCGTGGTCGAGGGCGGCGGCTGGCTCGACTACGAGGCGGCGATCGCCGTCTCCGATCCCGGCTACGCCCGGCCGGAGATCGGCGAGCGGGACCTGCTCTCGATCAACTACACCAGCGGCACCACGGCGCGCCCGAAGGGCGTCATGATCACGCACAGGAACGCCGCCATGAACACCATCGGCACCCTGCTGCACCTTCCGTTGGGCGTGGGCTCCCGGTACCTGTGGACGCTGCCGATGTTCCACGCCAACGGCTGGACCTACACCTGGACCGTGACGGCCGCCGCGGGCACCCACGTCTGCCTGCGCAAGGTCGATCCGGTGACCATCTTCGGGCTGATCAGGGACGAGCAGGTGAGCTGGCTGTGCGCGGCGCCGACGGTGCTGATCTCGCTGGCCAACGCGCCCGCCTCGGTGCGCGGCGAGGTGCCGGCCGGGGTGCACGTGGTGACGGCCGGGGCGCCGCCGGCGGCGGCCACCATCGAGCGGCTGGAAGGGGCGTTCGGCTGGGAGGTCACGCAGGTCTACGGGCTGACCGAGACGGCGCCGTTCATCACGGTCTGCGCCCCGCTGCCCGAGCACGAGGACATGCCGCCCGCGGACCGGGCCCTCATCAAGGCGCGGCAGGGGGTCGAGCTGCTGACCTCGGGCGAGCTGCGTGTGGTGGATACCGACGGCCGCGAGGTGCCCGCCGACGGTCAGACCGTCGGCGAGATCGTCGTCCGCGGCAACGTCGTCATGGACGGCTACTACGACGACCCCGAGGCGACCAAACGGGCCATGGGTGACGGCTGGTTCCACACCGGCGACGCGGCGGTCGTGCACGTCGACGGCTATACCGAGATACGCGACCGGATCAAGGACGTGATCATCAGCGGCGGCGAGAACATCTCCTCCGTCGAGGTGGAGGGGGTGCTGCTCCGCCACCCCGCCGTGCAGGAGATCGCGATCGTCGGCCTGCCGGACGAGAAATGGGGCGAGACGCCGCACGCCTTCGTGGTGCTCCGTGACGGCGGCAGCGCCACCGAGGAGGACATCATCACGTTCGCGCGGGCTCGCCTCGCCCATTTCAAGGCCCCGCGTGGGGTCACCTTCGTCAGCGAGCTGCCGAAGACCGCGACCGGCAAGATCCAGAAGTTCGTGCTGCGCAAGGGCGCGCCCAACCTCGCCCGCCAGTAGCGGCATTTGAGTGCTTTGTCTGCGGTTCCGGGTGCTAGAACCCCCGAAACCGCAGACAAATCCCTGCGGAGATCACCAGTCGAACGCCTCGGCGAGGTTCTTGTACTCGAACAGTTCGGTCTTGTCGAACCACAGGTTCACCTCGTAATGCGCTTCCTCCCGGTTGCCCGAGGCGTGCACGAGGTTGGCGACGGCCTTGCCGGTCGTGGCGGCGACGGCCTTGGACTGGTGCGCGAAGTCGCCGCGGATAGAGCCGGGCTGGGCCTCGTTCGGGTACGTGGTGCCGACGATCTTCCTTACGGTGGCCACCGCGTCCTCGCCCTCGAGCACGAACGCGATGACCGGTCCGCGCTGCATGAACGTCGCGGTCGCGTGGTAGACGGCCGCCCCGAGCCGCTCTTCCAGGTCGAAGTAGTGCTTGCGGGCGAAGTCAGCGTCCATCTCGCGCATCTTCACGCCGATGATCTTCAGTGACGCGTCCTCGAACCGCTGGATGATACGTCCGGCCAGGCCGCGGACCACGGCATCCGGCTTCAGCACGACAAGCGTGCGCTCCCGCAACTGCTGAGAGTCGGCCACGGTAATCCTTTCCCCTTCGTGAATGGACACAGGGTAGCGGCCCGCGCGCACGGACCGGCATACAGGCTGACCCCGGACACGTCACGCTCTGATACCGGAACATCATGAGTGAGCCCGGGCATCAGCGGGCCCTGCCCTGGCTCAGCCCGGCTCCGCCCGGGCTCAGCTCGGACATACGATTCCGGTCCGGGGCCGACAGTCTCCCGCCGCTCCGCGGGCGGCTATAGGCTCTCAGCATGTGCACCGGCCCGGCCGCCACGCCTGCTGCGCTGCGGAAGATTTCGTCGGCCCGGAGTTCGTCAGCCATGAACGAACCGGGTGACCGCGACAGGTGCGACGCTGCCGCGGCGCGCGAGCAGGCTGGGCTCGTTCTCGCGATGCTCGCAGTGGCCACGGCCTCAGCCACGCGACTAGGCCTTCGCTGTCCTGTCCGGGCTGTCTTCGGTATCGATTGCCCCGGATGTGGCGGCACGCGAGCGCTTGGCGCGCTGATGCGCGGCGATGTGCGGCAGGCCGCACGTGAGAACTTCGCAGCCCTGGTGGCGGGCGTGGCTGTAGCGGCCTATGTCACCGCTCCACGCCAGGTTAGTCAGGCCGCCGCAACGGCGCGCGGCGCGGCGGCCAGCCATCACACCACGAGGTGGTGGGCACATCACCCGCAGGCATCCGCATGTGTCGCAGCCGCACTGTGGTGCGTAGCGCGCAACTACCGGTGGCCGTGGCGCGCCGACCGTGGGTCCCGCTCTCGCGCACCGTGGCGGTGACCGGCGCGTGACCGCCAGTCGCGGCACATCTGGCGCCGGTTCAGTTCGCTTCTTTTCTCGTGTGCGGCAAGTCACGCGGGAAGTGCCTGAGAGCGCTCAGGGCCCGTTCCGGATCCGAACGCAGGCCCATCAAGGCCGTGAAGACCTGGCTTGGGTTCATCCGGGCGCTCAGGCGCGCTGGATTTTGCCCTTCTATGACGGGCTCGGCTGGCATCTGGCCAGTGGCGGCCCATCGCAGTGCTGCCGCCCAGATGTCATCGTCTGCCTCAGAGATTTTCCGCGCTAGGCCCGCGGCACGCGGGGCCTCCAGGTCCTGCGCGGCCGCGAGCTTTTCAGTCAAAAGCTGCACGTCCGTGATCGACCGATCTGCTGCCAAGGCTCAAACTCCTCGATATCCCATGTAAACTTCCTCCTCGACGGCACGAGCATCTATTTCGAGCTGATTAGTCCAATATTCCCTAGCGTCATCTGGATCGTAGTTATCGCCTGCTTCCTTCCAGTCGCTAGCTCGTGCTTGCGCATAAGGATCGCCGGGATAGCCGTCTATCGCCTGCTGCTGATAGTCGTGGAAACTCTCGTGTGCGAGAGTCTTGATAGCCTCTTCTGGATCAGAATCTTCAAGCACCCTAGAATTTACCTCGATATCGCCAGTGTTCGGATCGTAACCGCCAAAGTCGTCTGGGTCCAGATCCGAACGATAATTAACATCTCGCCGCGGCAGCCCGTACTCCTGCCGGATCCGGTCGTTGGCGGCGTCTAGCATCTCCTTTCGGCTGTCGATGTCGGCGTTCGCCCAGTCGACCGGATCGACTATCTCGTTGAGATTCTTGCCGAGTTCCCGAAGATCCTCCTTCATCGATTGAGGAAGCTCTGAACTGTCCGGGTTGCCCTCCCAGGTCTTCCGGCTTCTAACCGGATCGGTAGTGTCAGCTGGATTGACGGGCGCCTCGGCTGCGAGTTCCTGTTGAACGGGTACCTCGTCACCGCGGTCCGCGACAGCCACGGTGGCGATGTCCGCGGCGTGGCCGGGGGAGGCTCCCGGGAATTCCGGGCGCGGCCTGCTCTCGCTGGGCTGCCCGGTGGTACCCGGGCCGCCGGCGACGTCCGGGTGGCCGTCAGCCAGTTCGGACGCAGTCGTCCCGGCCGGATAGCCGGCTTGCTCCGACTCCCCCAGCGGGCGCGCTTCCTTCCTGGCCTGGTAATCGGCCGAGACGGCCCGGTCGGCCCGCTCCGGTGACACGGGATCCGCGATAGCCGACTGCAGTTCGGGGGGGACATCTGGCCGCGGCAGGTCCGGCGCCTGAGCGTCGGGGGATGACCCTCCCTGCTCCTGGCCTCGTTCGTGAGCATCAGGCCCCTCGGGCCGGGCCGGGACCTCACTGGGGGCCATGGCGGGCGGTTCGGCAGGCTGGCGCTGATCCACGGACCCGGCACCCGGCGGTTCCGGCCGTGACTCCCCGGCGTAGGAGTCCTGGTCGTCATGGCTCAGGGCGTGGCCGAGTTCGGGGGCTACCTCAGGAGCCTGCCTGCCGGCATCCGGAGGTGGCGGCGGGGGAGGCGGCGGCGGAGCATCTGATGGCCCGATTCGCTCAGTCATTTCTGTACCGCCGATCAGGCCGGGTGGTGCGGGCGGGGCACGTGCCAGGAGACCGGATCACCCGCGGGCACGCGTGAAGGCCCGGCGGGCCAGCGACCAGCCGAACCGGCCGGCGACCCGGGCGCGGGCCGACCACAGCCGACATGAACCGCGGCCGTGACCCGCCCGCCCGTCAGGAACCGGCGGGAACCGGGCGCCAGTTCTGACCGTCCCACCATTCGGTTCCGTCCGGCTTGCGCAGCGCGTGCGGAGGATAACTGGTAGCCGTCGACTGCCATTGCGCGCCGTCCCACCATTGCTGACCGTCCGGGGTTAGCTGAATGACCGGAGCGTCCTCCGTCGACGGGGAACTCTCCCCGTCGACAGCAATGTGGTCACTCGCCCGGTATGGCTTCGCCTCGGGCTTGTCGATCAGCCTGATCTCGACGATCTGATCGCTCTGGAACGCGTAGACGACGAGATAGACCAGGAGCGGGATCACGCAGAGCAGAAACCCGATGATCAGTATCGGGATGCTGAACTGCTTGCGCTTGACGAGGGTCACTGACCTGTTGCTCTGGTTGGCTACGGTGAAGCCCGCGGAAACCAGACGGGTAATCTCCATCTGCATTTGCTCGGGCTCAGTGACGTCAATGTAACGGACGTTCGCCATGAATACCTCCCTTTGATCCGGTAAATTTAGTTCGGCGGTCATTGCCGGAGCCGACGAAAAGCAAGCGCCGGCTGGCTGGTCATCATCGCCTCGTGCCGCAATTCGCTCAGTCATTTCCTGCACCGTCGATCAAGCTCGGCAGGGTGGTCAGCAGCGCGGGGAGACGGGCTTCCTCGCATACATATCTGAGGGCCCGGTCTACCGACGAGCCGTTGGCCGATCCGGCGACCTGCGTGAGGGCTTCGCTGAGGCCGCTGCGATGCAGGTTCCCGAGAACGGCTCGCTTGTTCCCTGGCGCGAACGCCGGGTGCCGCGCTATCTCCGCCAGCTGCTGCCCGAGTGTCGCGCCGTCGAGGATGAGTCCGCGGCGCCGCCATTCCTGCGTCTGGGGGTACGGCGGCGCCGTGGCCGCGACCGGGGCGCCGACGGCGTCGACGGCATCGGACAGTGCGATCCACTCGAGCAGGTACCGGTAGTAGCCGGCCTGCCAGCGGCGGCGGTCGTACCGGGCCGGGGCGTCTCCGGTCAGCATGGCGAGCATCGTGTCGCGCAATCGCCCGGCGAAGTCATCGACGTCGACCCACGGCCGCAGGTACGGACGCCGTGCGTCGACGGCCCGGTCGACGGCGGTGGCGAGTGCGCAGTCGAGACCGCGCACGTGTACCGGCCAGAGCGTCCGGACGTGCCCGCGGGGATGAGGGGGGTGAATGCCCAGCGCCAGGGACGCGGCCATGACCTCGGTCCACAAGGTCACCGCCGGGGCTTCCGTCAGCGCCCGGGCCTCATTCAGCTCGCGCAGGTCGCAGGCCCGTTCGAGGCAGTCTTTGCCGCACAGCAGACTTCGGCGGCCGGCCAGCGGCGGGGTCAGCTCGCGGGTACCCCCAGCCTCGCGGCTCTCGCCGAGCGGTACCTGCACCAGCAATGGCCGGTCGGCCCCGTCCACGGTGACGGCGGCGACACCCGGCGATAGCGCAACCACTGCCTCGGACTGAGCCTCGTCAAGGTTCATGGTCGCTCCGACGGCGTCCCGGTCGTCTTTGGCGGGCAGCCGGTGCATGACCTTCAGCGCGGTGTTCTTGATCACATCGGGCACGATCTTCGCGGGTATCTGCTCGACTACCACGACGCCTTCGCCGTAGGCCCGGATCTCGGCCAGGAGAGACGCGAACAGTTCCACCGCGGCCGCGGCCGGGCCGTCCGCCACGTTCCTCAGCAGCCGGTGCGCCTCCTCTATCAGCAGGACATGCTTGAGGCCGGGCGTCCCTCCGGCCCGGTCGCGGACTCGCAGGTACTCGACGATGCGGATCAGCACCGCTCCCATCAAGAAGGCCTTGTCCTGGTCATTGGTGATGGGCTCGAGCTCGAGGACCACATTGCGCTGCAGCAGCCCGCCGATATCGAGCGGGTGGCCGCCTTCGAAGAAACGCCCGGGCGTGCCGCCGCGCAGGCTTCCGATCCGGACATCGACAAAGCCCCTGACGTCGGCCGAGACCTCCTTGCCGTAGCCGATCTTGTCGACCACCTCACGGGCCGACGACTGCAGTTCTCCCAGGGTCGGGTAGCGCGGCCGGGCCGGCTCCTCGGCCTCATCGTCCTGGAAGCGGGGCTTCGTCGCCGGCCGGAGCTCCCCGGTGACCAGATCCCAGCCGGCATCGGCGTAACAGCGCAGCAGCGCCTCCGATAGGACCTGCGGAAAGGGCTCATTGGCCTCGAATGCGGCGAGGAACAGGGCGCGCACCAGGTCGGCGTGGCTCTGCAGCGGAAAACCCGCCTCGGGCTCCAATGGGTTGAGTGAGGCGGGCGGGCTGTCCAACTCCCCCGGACGGATGGTCAGGACGCTGCCGCCTGGCCCGAGCCGGGCGGCCATCCGCGTGTATTCGGCCTTGGCGGGCTCGACGACAAGCCAGGGCACGGGCCGGGCGCCGCGGGATAGTGCCTCGAGCAGGTTGCGTGATGTCTGGGACTTCCCGGAGCCGGTCGCGCCGCAGATGAACGCGTGACGGTTGAGGGTGTCGTACGGGACCCGCAACTCGTCCACCGGGAGCAGGGACTCGTCCAGGATGCTGCCCAGCACGACGTGCACCGACCCGGCGTCGAACTCGGGCGTCACGTCGAACGTGCGGGGCGATACGGACCGTATGCCGGGAAGCTCCCGGGCGGGCGGCCGTGCCACCGATGCCAGGAATTCGGAACTGGCGATGAACGGCGACCGGCCGTCGTCCGTGGCGGCATCGGTTTCCAGGCACTGCGCCAGCGTTCCGGCATCGCGGCCGGGAGTGAGCACGTACGGCACGTCCTCGAGATCGCTGGCGCTGCACAGGAGGGCCGCGGTTCGCTGTACGCAGGTGACGCTGGGCCCGCCGACCAGGACCCTGACCGACCAGACACCCGAGGTCCGCGCCTTGGTCAGTTCCCGGTACCGCGCCTGCGTTCGTTCCAGTTCAATCCGGTGGGCCTCGGAGTTCTCCCGCTGGCGGAGCAGCGGGACGCGGCCCATCAGCCGGTTCCTCTCGCTGTCGACCGAGCTCATGGGCAGCGGCTCGGCGATCACCATCCAGCCGAAGGCATCGGGCAGATGGGCCACGTAGTCGTCAAAGGGCGCCCGCATGGCCACCTGCGGCGAATCGTCGCCCGGTGTCCACAGGACGTCTGGTTCACCCAGGCAGGCCGTCCACAGCGGAAGTGAGTCAAGGCCGGCCCTGACCTCGACGACGGGAAGCGGGACTCCCGTGGCGCCGGGCGGGTAGAGGACCGGGATGTCGCGTGCTGGCGAGCCGGGCGGGTCTACCGTGCCGTCCAGGGCGCTCGCAGGCGGAAACCGTGGTGAACCACCCACCAGGTACTGCAGGCGGCGGACGCCGGCGGGCCGCATGCAGCAGAATGCCAGCGCTCCGGAGGGCTGGCCGTCACCGCCGAGTAGCTCGGCGTGCGCGCCCGCGAGGGAGGCGAAGATCTGCCGGCGAAGCTCGCCTGGCCTGGTCTCGTCGACGGGCCGCGGGACGCTCTTGAGCTGGAGCCAGGAGATGGAGCCCAGTGCCGTCATGCGTGCTTACCCGGCCCCGGCCCGGCCGGGCTTCGCGGTAGCTTGAGGGCATCGCTTTCGGTAAGCACCCGGGCTCCGGCCGCGGCGGAGTCCTGGGGAAGAAGCTGAGCGCTCTCCCGCGCGGGGATGCTGGCTACCCGGTCCAGTAGTGAGATACCTGGATTGCAGTCACCGGCCACGACGTGCCGGCGTCCCCCGGCCGTCCCGACGAAAACAAACGCCGTCACCGGCATCGACTGGATCTGGGTCGGCTCGACCGCGAATTCATACACCCTGCTGACCGTGGCGCCGTCGGTAATCGTGTTCGTGGTCGACCAGTTGACGGTCCGGGACCACGTGTCGGACCTGGAGAACGTGGTGGAGCGGGACCAGTTCCGCCGTTGGCTATCGCCGCCCAGGGAATGCGAATCCGACACCGTGCCGGTGGCACCCCACTGCTTGGCTTCGCCTTCCGAAGTGGCGTCGCTTAGCTGCCGGCTGAGCTGATTCATGACGAATGTATGTCCGCGTCCGATGTGCTCGGCGGCGGCGGCCGCTTCCTGGGCGTTGCCCATCCGCATAATGAGGGACGCGCTGTCCGATCCTCCGAGCAATTGCATGAGGTCGCCGCGGAGGTGCTCGAGAACCAGCACGGTCTTGAGGTTTGCGCGCCTCGCCAGCTGAGCCAGGCTTTCCAGGGTCTTGAGGCCGATGTGGTCGCAGCCCACCATGACCAGGCTTCCCGAGCCACTGTTGACGAGGCCCGCGCGCAGCCGAAGCTGATGGATCAGTATCTGCACCAGGATGCGGTCAGTGAGGTCCTTGCGGCGGCTGTTGCGGTGGGACGTCCGGATGATTAGCGCGCCGAGCGGCCAGAAATCGCTCACTCCCGGACCCTGGACCATCCCGTCGCTGCTGGCCAGCAGTTCCATGCTGTTGGCCAGGAATTGCAATTCCCGCTGCGTCTGGTCGTCCTGGCCGGCGGCGTCGACATAGGCCGACAGGCTCATTAGCTCGTTGTCCGACAGCGGCGGATCCGGCAGGCCGCTTCCGTCGTAGGTGCGCCGCAGGACCTGCAGTCCCGCGACGATCCGCCGGAAGGTCAGCCGGCCCTCGAGCCGGTCGGTCACGGACCGGATCAGCGCGGCGTCAAGGAACCTGAGCTCGGTTGATTCCGTCTCGCGAGACGTGTTGACGGCCTCGGCGATGATCTCGGCGACGTCTTCGGAGCTCAGTCCGGCCAGCATGCCGGCGTAGCCCTGCTCGGACGGCAGATCCAGGATATCGGCGGGTATCCCGCGTATCCGCGCCATGGCGGCCAGTTCACGGGACACGTCATGCTCGGAGAGATCCAGTAGGAGAATGAAGCGATCAGCGGCCAGCAGCGACGCGCCGAGCGTCGTGACCAGGGCCGCCCATCCGTCGGTCGTGCCGCCGAAGACATCGACCCGTGATACCGCCTGATCGGCGGCGACGGGGTACCAGAGGTCCGCCTGAGCGATGCGAGCCCGCTCACCCGCATTCCAGGTCTCCACGGATGCACGCCAGGCCTGCCACGCCTCGGTGTACCGGGCATGATCCTGGTCACGCCGCTCCACGGCCGTGCGCTGCCGGGAGTTAGTCTTTCCCGCGTTCGTGATCGCGGGTAGGAACCAGACACCCGCCAGCACAATGGCCAGCAGGTCGAGCACGATGCCGAATTGCCGAAGCGCCAACCCGACGACCAAGATCGCGACGACGATCACTATTCTCTTGGCCGACACCTGAGGACGCGGCTGAATACTGGATCCACTGGCCGGTTCGACCCACAACGGCTCGCGTTCCCATTCGGGACTGCGGCGAGCCGGAACAGGCTCGCGGTACTCCCAACCCCACTTCTCTGGTGCGTTAAATACTCGGCTGGCCAGGTCATTAACTGATTGCTCGCGCACGTCCGGCACGAATCCCCCCAAGGATGCGTGGATGCAACCGATATCAGGACATGATGCCCCAAGTCAACGTCGATGTCAGCATAGTCCGCGAAATTACCGTCAGGACACTTTCACCGACCAGGTAACTACGCTTGCGTAGTGCACCCTTGAAACTTGCGTAGTGCACCCTTGAAAGCCTGAAGATGTGACCGTAGACCCCGGCGATCAGCTCAGCTATTGAGATCTCATTTGTATACGACCTCATCCCGCCCACTACCTGGCCAATTCGGGGATTCCATGATCGTTTACAAGGAGCGTTATTCAAAACTCTGTTATCCGGGACAACCCCGTTTTTAGCGGAGCGTCTGAGGAAATAGTGCGACACGCCGCAGCCGGTAATTAAAGAGCAACGGCTCTCCTGGAAGAATTTGAGAGTTCCGACCAAAGAATTCTCAAGCCCCCGGAGAACCGTTGCGCTACTATCGTACCACCGGCCTGATGGTCACGCAGATGCAGGAACTCGTCCGGCGGGTGAACAACGCGATCGATAAGCCTTGGAATAAACGCGTCGGCCGACCGAAATCGCTGGGTCTGTATAAAGCGGTAGAGGCAGCCTGCATGTATCTGCGGCAGAACGCCTCACAGGAATTCATCGGGGATGTCCGGGACACTTCACAGCCCACCATTTCCCGTTACCTGGCTGCCCTAGTGCCGCTCGTGAAATCGGTACTGGAGGAGTTCGTGCCGTCCGCGGCCGATGCCATCGAGGTCGCGAGGGGCCGGGTTGTCCTGGTAGATGGCACACTGACACCCTGCTGGTCCTACGAAGAGCACCAGGAACTCTGGAATAAGAAGCACAAGACCACCGGTTTCAATGCGCAGTTGATATCGCTTCTCGACGGGACTGCCGTCTGGATTTCCGGCCCGCTGCCCGGGAAGACGCACGACGCGAAGGCGTTCAAGGAGACCGGAGCCGCCGATATCCTGAAGGAGGCCGGCGGAGGATTCGGCGACAAGGGTTACCAGGGCACTGGCCTTGTCACCCCGAAGAAGAAGCCGAAAGGCGGCGAGCTAACCTTGTCCGACAAGGAATATAACTCCCAGATCTCATCGTTTCGCGCACCTTGCGTAGTGCACCCTTGAAAGCCTGAAGATGTGACCGTAGACCCCGGCGATCAGCTCAGCTATTGAGATCTCATTTGTATACGACCTCATCCCGCCCACTACCTGGCCAATTCGGGGATTCCATGATCGTTTACAAGATCATCAATGATCGTTTATGGGTAAGCACTAACTTCGGTACTACGCAAAATAGGGGGGATTAACCGGCTAAATCGGGCAAAACGTCGCCCGGAAAAGGCCTTTCGTATACATGAAACAATCCATGGAATGCCGCAGCAAGACCGCGAGACAGCGCTATTTAAGCAGCTGCGTGGCCATCACCATGCGCTGGATCTGGTAGGTGCCTCGTAGATCTAGGTGATCGCGGCCCGGACGATACGGGCAGCTTCCTGACCTACTGCTAGCCGCTGGAGGTCGCGTAGCCATCCGGGCGGACCCGCACGTCCATCAGCACGCACTGACCCGAACGCACGGCGGCGACGGCATCGGCGAGCGCCGCGGGCAGCGCTGCCCGCTCGCGCACCTGGCCGGCAGCCTGGAGGCCGAGCGAACGGGCAAATTTCGCCAGATCGGGATCAGGGTCGGAAATGGCCTGGCCGATCCACGAGTTCCGGGCCGGGCGCTGCCACTGCCCGGCTACCCGTTGCTGGTGGACCACGTCGTTGTAGAAGGACGAGTTGTTCGCCACCACGATCAGCAGCCGCAGCCGGTAGTGCGCCGCGGTCCAGACCGCGGTCCCGCCCAGCATGAAGTCGCCGTCGCCTAGAACCGCCGCCGGCAGCCGGCTGCTGGCGTCAAGCGCGAGCGCGGCGTCAGAATAAGGCATGGCCGAGCCACGTAGCCAGCAGCGGCGCGTCATCAGCCTGGGATGCCCAGGCAATGTAGCCGTCGGGACGGATCAGCATGGCCCGGACACCCGCCCATTCGGGGTGATCTCTGGCCAATTCCGCGGTCACGATGTCCAGACGACCGGCGTAGCCAGCGGCGGCCATCGGCGCGGCCCCCAGGTTGAGCAGGGCAAACTTCGCGGAGTGCAGCAGGCCGAAGATCGTCGCGACCGGGGCCCCGCTGAGGTGGACACCGCGCAGCTCGAGGTCGGGAGCCCGCCGGCCGGCGACCTGGCCGGCCGCCGGGTAGCGGATGGCCAGGCCGGAGAGGCGGACGGCTAGCTCCCGGCACAGGGACGGGTGCGAGCCGAGGATCGCGTTGAACCGGTCCCGCAGCGCGATGCCTTCCCTGGTCGGGTTGGCGATCAGCCCGCACTGGGCGAGCGAGTCGTCGATCACGTCGAGGCCGACGGGATACCGTTCGGCGTGGTAGCTGTCCAGCAGGCCGGGTGGCGCCCAGCCGCGGAGCTCGGCGGCCAGTTTCCACGCCAGGTTGGTGGCGTCCTGCAGTCCGAGGTTCAGGCCCTGGCCCCCGGCCGGGTAATGGATGTGCGCCGCGTCCCCGGCCAGCAGGACGCGCCCCGCCCGGTAGCAGGCCGCCTGCCTGGCCGCGTTACCCACCCGGCTCAGCCACGCGTCGGGGGTCTCCCGCATGCCGAAGTCAGTCCCGGCCAGACGCAGCGCGCTGGCCCGCAGCTCCCCGAACGTCACGGGCTTGTCGATCGGGTCATGCAGCGTCGCGTGGTCGATGACGGCCAGCCGGTACCGGCCGCCGCCGATCGCCACCATGTACATCGACCCGCCCCGCTGATTCAGGCTAAGCGCCGGGGCCTGCGGCGGGTCGGTCAGCTCGACATCGCCCAGGATGGTCCGCCAGGTGTCCGGGGTCCCGGCGAAATCGATCCCGGCCGCGGCGCGGACCACGCTCGCGGCGCCGTCGCAGCCCGCCACATAGGCGGCACGGATGACCGCTGGCCCCTCGGGTGAGTCCACGTCGAGGTCGACGCCGGTCTCGTCCTGCCGCAGGCCGGTGACGGCGTGCTGCCTCAGGTACGGCACGCCGAGCTCGGCTAGGTGCTCCTCCAGCAGTTCCTCGGTGCGCCGCTGCGGCAGGAACAGCGTGTAGGGGTAGCGGGTGTCGAGGAACGAGAAGTCCAGCCGGTTCTTCAGCAGCGCGAAATGCGAGGAGGGCACCGGAGTGCCTTCGGCCAGCCAGCGGTCTACCAACCCTCGCATCGCGAACTGCTCCACGGTGCGGGGGTAGATCGTGAGCGCCTTGGAGTACGGCGGCCGCTCCGCGCGCCGCTCCAGGACGACCGGGCGCACTCCGCCGCGGTGCAGTTCGGCCGCGAGCCACATGCCTACCGGGCCGCCGCCGACGACGGCCACGTCCCAGATGTCCATCACAGGTACGAATAGTCGGCGGCGGCGGCGACCGGGTCCGGCCCAGCTCCAGATAGCCCAGCTCCAGATAGCAGAGTCGGCGGAATCAGGCCGTTCGACCGCAGCGCCTCGATCGCCGCGGCGAGGGCGCCAGGACCGGACCGCAGATCCCGCGGGATAACGCCGTCGGCGGCCAGCGCCTGGCAGGCCCGGAGCGCGTAGCGCGGCTCGATCGATGTGTGCGCCGCGGCGATGGCCGCCGATTCCTCGATGTTGCCGCGGAACCATTCCGCCGCCTCGGCGAGAGCCTGCAGGAAGGGCGTTACGAACGCCCGTTCGGCCGGAAAGCGGACACAGACGGCGTTCAGGGCAAATTCCTCGGTCACCGGCCCGAGGTTCGTGAAGCCGGCGTCGGCGGCCATGTCGTCATACGGGATCATCTGCAGCGCCGCGTCAATCGTCCCGGCCTGCAGCGCCTTCCACCGCTCGACATGCGAGCCCTCGAGCGCGAAGTCGTAGTCGCCCGGGTAGGTCAGGCCGTGCGCGGCGAGCATCCGCTCCGCGACGTGCCGGGTGCCTTCCTTGAGGGATGATGTCCCGATCCGGCCGCCGCGCAGGTCACCGAAGCTACGGTGCCGGGGTATCGCGATCATCGACAGCGGCGGGCGGTCAATGAGGCCCGCCACCACGCGAAGCGGGCCGCCCGCCACCGCGTCCGCGATGCTGCCCTCCGGCGCGGTCAGCGCGATGTCCACCGCACCGTCCCGCAGCGCGTTCGTCACCCCGTGGGTGGTGCCGAGGATCCGCTCGGCAGCACGGAGCCCGCGGCGCTCGAGGAACCCGCGCCGCTGCGCCACCCACAGCGGGACGTTGACATAGGCCGGGGCGACGACGCCGACCGTGATCTGCCTCATGGGGCGGATCATTCCAGTCGCGAGTCCGGCGGGAAAGGCCGGCGGCAACCCTAGGGCACGATCACCACCGGCACCCGCGAGCGGCGGGCCAGGCTGACGGCGACCGAACCGACCAGACGGTGCGCGGCATGGGACGAACTCCCCGCCACGATCACCACCCGGTCGCCGGGATGGGCATCGCGGAGGTCTTTGGCCGCCGCGATCAGCTCGTCCGCGATGATGCCCTGGCGCCGCTCGAATCCCCAGCCCTCCTTGAGGTCGCGCAACCTCTCCGCGGCCGCGGTCCGCAGATCCCGCTCGATTTCGTCGAAGCCGGACTCCATTTCGGCCACCGCGCCCGGCGACATCATGTCGATACCGGGCAGATGAGCCACGTACACCACGTCGATGCGGCCCGCCCGGCCCTGCAGCAGGCTGACCGCGGCGTCGAGCGCCCGGCTGGCGGGCGGAGACCCGTCGTACCCGACGACGAGGTACAGGTTTCCGGCGGAGGGCGGCGTGACAATGCTCATGGGGCTTAAGGCTATCCCTGAGCTGTCACCAACGCTCGTTCGGCTATCTGGCTTTGATCTTTTCCGTGATCAGCCCAGCGATCCGGTCTGTGCTCCCACTCAAGGACAGGTGTGATCCGCTCCCGGTTATCCCGGGACGGGATCTGCGCCGAAATGACAGGCCACGACGTGGGTGCTGCCCGGCCGCACCGGCCGCGGCAGCGGATCGGCTTGCTGGCAGATGTCGGCGGCCTGCGGGCAGCGCGGGTGGAACCGGCATCCAGACGGCAGGTCGACCGGACTCGGCGGCTCGCCGCGCAGGTCCGGGCGGCCCAGGCCGCGCTGGTGCAGCCGGGGCGCGGCGGCCAGGAGGGCCCGCGCGTACGGGTGACGCACCGACCCGAACAGCTCGTCAGTGCGGCCGTCCTCGACGATCCGGCCGAGGTACATGACGGCTAACTGGTCGCTCAGCTGCCGCACGACGGCGAGGTTGTGCGAGATCATGATCATGGCGAGGCCGAGCCGGTCCCGGAGCTCAGCAAACAGCCGCAGGATCGTGGCCATCCCAGGTCAGCCGGCCAGCGGCGCTACGGCGGGATCGGACTTCGGCCTGGCTCGGTTACCCCAAGCTCGGCAAGCAGCCGGGACCGCAGTGCGATGAAGCCGGGATGGCCCCGGTCCCTGGGCCGGCCGAGGCCGACCGGCAGGTCCAGCGTGATCCTCCCGTCGACGAGCACCAGCGCCCGGTCGGCGAGCAGGATGGCCTCGTCGACGTCGTGGGTGACCAGCAGGACCGCCGGATGGTGGCGCGCGCATAGATCCTGCAGCAGGGCGTGCATGCGGGTCCTGGTCAGCGCGTCCAGGGCGCCGAACGGCTCGTCGAGCAGCATCAGCTGCGGCTCGCGCACCAGCGCCCGGGCCAGGGCCGCGCGCTGCGCCTCGCCGCCGGACAGGGTGACCGGCCAGGCCCGGGCATGGTCGGCCAGCCCTACCTCGCCGAGCGCATCGAGGCTCCGCTGCCGGAGCGCGCCGCGGCCGCCCGGGCCGGGCTGCAGCCCGAGCGCCACGTTGGGCAGCACCCGCTGCCAGGGGATCAGCCTGGGCTCCTGGAAGACCACGGCCCGCCGTTGCGGGACCAGCACGTCGCCGCCGTAGTCGGGGTCGAGCCCGCCGAGGATGCGCAGCAGCGTGCTCTTACCGGTGCCGCTTCGGCCGAGCAAGGCAACGAACTCGTCCGGCGCGATCGAGATGTCGAGGCCGCGGAGCACCTTGCGGGAACCGAAGATCCGGGTGACGCCGCTGGCGAAGACCGCGAGCCCGTCAGCTGTCAGCTCGCCGGATGGCGGGCCCTCAACTGCCTGTGCCGTGGGTGGCTGGGGTGGCGTTCCGGTACTGCGTGCCATCGTCACGCCCCCCGGAAGCCGATGCGCCAGGCCAGCAACCACCGCTCCAGGAGGCGGACCAGGGCATCGGCGAGCAGGCCGAGAACGGCGTAGATGGCCAGGCATCCGAACATGATGTCGGTGCGGTCCGTGGCCTGCGCCTGGTTGATCAGGTAGCCAAGGCCGCTCTGCGCGTTGATCTCCTCCGCCACCACGTCAATGATCCAGCTGCCGACCAGGGCGAACCGCAACCCGACCAGGAAGCCGGGCAGCGCTCCGGGCAGGATCACCCGCCGGACCAGGCCCCGGCGGGTCAGCCCGAAGGTCTGGCCGGCCTCGACCAGCTTCACGTCGACCCCGCGGATCGCCGCGTACGTGTTGATATACACCGGGAAGGTGCAGCCGAGTGCGATGAGGAACACCTTCGGCGTCTCCCCCACCCCGAACCAGATGATGACCAGGGGCACCAGCCCCAGGATCGGCACCGACCGGGCCGCCTGGATGACGGGGTCCAGCAGGTCTTCACCGACCCAGAAGAGGCCGCAGGCCACCGCAAGCAGCACCCCGGCAGCGACGCCGAGAAACAGGCCCTCGACCACCCGCTGGAGCGAGATGAGCAGGTTGGACTGCAGGACGCCCTGCGCCCACAGCTCGCGTCCCGCGTCCAGCACGGCGGCCGGTGAGGCCACCTCGACGCTGGTGAACACCCCCGCTGAGCAGACCAGCTGCCATAGTGCGAGCACTCCGACCGGGCCCAGGATGCGCCGGGCCAACCGGGGAATGCGTACCGGGGACCGCCGTCGCCGGACCGGCGACGGGCGGGTCAGCGTGATCGCGGGCGCCCTCGCGGGGGACGCCGCCAGCGGCGGGCCCCCCGCGGGACCGGGTTTCCTGGTGAAACCTGTGACGGTCATCCGGCGCTACCTGCCAGCCGAGGTGAACACGGGCTCCGACGCGAAGCGGGCGCCCTCGATCAGCTCGGACTCACGGCCGTCCGGACCGACCGGGACCTCCCCGATCAGGGTGACCCGGTGCAGGACGCGTTCCACGTCGAGGTGGCCGAGGTCCTGCGGCCCGAGGTGAGCGGTGGCCCGGTTGTCCCAGAACGCCACGCTGCCCGGCTCCCAGCGGAACCGAACCGTGTACTCGGGCCGGGTCAGCTCGTCGAACAGGTATCCGAGGATCCAGCGGCTCTCGATTGGCGACACCTCCAGCACGTGATCGGTGAACACCGGATTGACGAACAGGGCGCGCTCCCCGTGGTGGGGTGCACCCGCACCACCGGGTGGTGTGCCACCAGGGCGTTCTGCTCGACCCGCTCGCCGTAGCCCGAGCGCGGGCGGGGCAGCCCGGACCAGTTGGCCCCGTAGCGGTGCTCGGCGCGCAGCTCATCCACGAACGCCCGGACCGGCGCGGATAGTCCCTGGTAGGCGGCTACCAGGTTGGTGAACGTGGTGTCCCCGCCGTAACTGGGGATCACGTCGGCGCGCAGGATGGAGCCAGCCGGCGGGTTGACAGCGGGGGTCACGTCCGAATGCCAGCCGCTGGTGTAGGAGTATTTCCGGGCCGCCTGCTGCTCCTTCTCCGTACCGGCGCCGAAGCGCTGCTGGAAGCGCCGGGAGTCCACCGTGTAGATCTCCGGGTACGCCTCCGGCGGGGCGTCGTCGTGCGGGTGGGCGTAGGTAAGCTCACCGAACAGGCGGCCGAACGCGATCTGCGCCGCGTGGCCGAGGTGCTGGCCCCGGAAGAACACCACCTTCCAGGTGTCGAGCGCCTGGGCGATGATCGCCGGAGATCTCGGCCCCGATCCGGCCCGCGACGGGCTGCACAGTTACCTCGGATGCGGCCTTGGTGCCCGGCTGGGTGATGTTAGCCATTTTGCGGGACCTCCTTGAGGATGGTGTTGTAGCGCTGGGCTTCGGCTGAGCTGAAGAGCGGGGCGACGCTGTAGGCCTGGGGGATGGCGCCGGCGCCGGCCATGAGGGTGACCACGTTCTGCAGGGCCGCCTGCACCGTGCCCGTGATGGGCACGTAGGTCGCGGTGCCGCCGGCGGAGAGGATCAGCTTCGCCGCGGCCGGCGTCTGGTGCTCAACGTTGACGTAGTAGTCGGTGACCCACTGACTCTGGTGGGACTTCTCCCAGTTGGCGGCCCGGATCAGCCGCTGGGTGAGGTCGTCGATGGCAGCCCGCTTGGCCGGGTTGGCCAGCGCGGCGGTCGTCCCGAGGACGTAGGTGTAGCTTGCCGGGGTGACCGTGTCGATGGTGGCCAGCACCTTCGCCCCGGGGTGGGTCTGCTGGTAGTCGATCTTCTGCTCGACGCTGACCACCGACGCGTCGGCGGCGCCTGACTCCAGCACGGTGCCCAGCTGAAGCAAGCTGACGTTGACCTGCTGGACGTCCTTCTGGGTCAGCCCGGCGGTCTTCAGCGCCCGCAGCGCGAAGGCCTGCTCGGCGGTTCCCGTGGTGTAGGCCACCGGCTTGCCCCGGAGTTGGGCGATCGAGGTGATGCCGGGCTTGGCCAGCAGGAACTCCGAGGCGCCGATCGGCTGCTCGACGGCGACAGCCTCGACCGGCAGTCCCGACTTGACCGCCAGCGAGGCGGGCAGGTCCCCCATGAACCCGACATCGATCCGGTGCGCGGCGAACCCGGCGTCGACCAGGGGACCGCTGCCGAACTCAATGAAGTTGACCTTGTACGGGACGCGGGCCAGCGCACCCGACGCTTGCAGCAGGGTTTCCAGATCCTGCTGCTGGTCCCCGAGGTTCAAGGTCGTTGCGGACGAACTGCCCGCAGGCGCCTCCGCGGCGGCCGGCGATGTCGCCCCCGAACCCGCCGGGCCGCTGCTCGCGCACGCGGAGAGCACAGCCAGCAAGCCCACCAGCGACAGGCCGCCGAGCAGCCGGGAAATAGTGTGTGACATGGGGTGTTGGCTTCCTCTCCGTGGGTGCGAAGGGCGGCGCAATGGTCAGGCGACCTTGACGTCCGCATCGGAGAGGAAGGGCTTGCCCTCGACGATCTCCGAGGTGAACCCAGTCGGCCCGACTGGCCGGTCGCCGATCAACGTCCCGGCTACCCTGCGGACGCCGATCGTGGTTACCTGCTCCTGGAGTTGTGCTGACATTTTCCCGCCTTCCGATCGGTAAACGGGCACGCCAAACAAAGGTGGTTAACCAGAGCTTCTGCGTATGGATGGGTTACACGCGCTGAATGCACATCGCCTAATCGCGGCAGCATCACAAGAATCTGCGCGACGGAAATAAAGCGAAAGTTAAGACAGGATCTAACGAGGCGCGCCGGGGAACAATTGTCCCGCGGGGGCCTAGCCCCCGCCCGGACAGACCGCGCTCGCCTGCCGCCGGAGATCGACGTGCAGCCGGGCGGCGAGGGGGCGGATCTGATTCATACTTAAACGATAGGAAATATCGTCTATCTCGTCAAGAGTGGCCTCCCATGATCTTTCCGTGCAGGTCGAGGGTCCATGCCCTGCAGATCGCCGCCCCGCAAGCGGTCGGCGTATGCCCAGGTTACCGAGGTGGCCTGCGTGGCCGACGCATCGATGCGTCCCGCCGCATCCTGAACTTTTATCCTTGGGCGTGCACGTCCCGCTCGAGCAACTCCTTCAGCTTCTGTTCATCCCTCGGCAGCAGTTTCGCCAGCCGGCGGCTGAGGAACGGGACCAGCAGCTTGCCAATCCCGCGCCCCTGGAACTCACAGGAGATCGTCACGCGCGACCGCTTGCCATCATCAAGCGGCTCAATCGCGCCGTTGGCAAAGGCAATGACCGGGATGCCGCCGACGCCGTGGTTCGCCCAGGTCCTGGGAGGGTGCAGCTCGTCCATCCGTTCGGTAATCCGTACCTTCCAGAGACCGACCCGCCGGGTCGCCAGGACCTTGGAGCCCACGGCGAGTGGGCCATCATCCTCCCGATGTGCCGATACGACGCTGCCGATCCATTCGGGGTGGTGCGACGCGTCGGCCACGTATGAGAAGACGTCCTCGGGACGACGGGATATCTCGATGCTCTCCACGACCTTGGCCATCATGCCTCCTTTGTCAAATCTCTGTGCGGATTGACCTGATCAAGTTTGAGGACCGTCAGGCGAGTCGGCGGAGCCGTTCGGGGTCAGCAAGGATGTCGATTTCGACGATCTTCCCGCGGCTGACGGTAAAACCCATGACCGCCAACAGCCGGCCATCCGGGGTCCGCGCGACGACTCCCGCGGCTCCGTTCACGAGCGCCGGTCGTGCATACCGGCCAAGCCGCGCGAAGGTCAGCGCCCCCTCGGCCACGGCCCGCGCACCACGGACCACCCTCGATGCGCCCAACGGCATGGCACCGCGATCGGCTCGCAGCACGACGTTGGGGTCCAGCACCGCGACAAGCGCCTCGATGTCACCGTCGCGCGCGGCGGCCAGGAAGGCATTGACCGCCGCTTGCTGGCGGGACAGATCGGCGTCGGGTACGGTGGCCGCCCCCTTAACCCGGCGGCGGGCGCGGCTGGCCAGCTGCCGCGCCGCGGCCGGGGAGCATCCCACGATCGCGGCGATCTGGTCGAAGGGCACGGCGAACGCGTCGTGCAGCACGAACGCCAGCCGCTCGGCGGGCGTAAGCGTCTGCAGGACCACCATTAGCGCCAGCCCGACCCCCTCGGCCAGCAGCACCTGTTGCTCGGGGTCGATCTGGTCCTGAAGGCTGATGATCGGCTCGGGCAGGTGCACACCCAGGCCCATGGGCTCCTCGCGCCGCAACGTGCGGGCGCGCAGCCTGTCCAGGCACACCCGGCTCACCACCGTGGTCAGCCAGCCGTCGAGGTTGTCGACACGGCTGCTGTCGGCGCGGCTGAGCCGGAGCCAGGCGTCCTGGACGGCGTCGTCGGCCTCGCTGAGCGAGCCAAGCATCCGGTAGGCCACCGCTCGCAGACGGGTCCGATTCCGCTCGAACCGCGTCGCCAGCCAGTCGCCCTCGTCCACCGGTCACATTCCCTCATCGCTGTCCGTCATAAAAGTGACGAACCAAACCGAGCCGATGTGACAAAGAGGAAAGAAATGGCACGCATATCGCTCGATCCGCCGCGGACGTTGTCGTATCGCATCGGCTTGTGGTTCCTTAGGCGAAGGTTTGGTGAAGTGCTCGAGCCCTTCCGCTGCGAAATCCCGCAATTGAAGGGCCCGCGACTGACGGGTTCATCGACATGACACCACCACACGGCAGCCGCGGTGAAGGTACCCATCGGAGCCGTGAGCCGTGCCGCGGTCGCTCTGCCCACAGCGGAGGCGGTGCCGAGTTCATGGGCCTATTCCCTGTCGCTCATCACGCATTCGTGCGGACCGTGGTGATGGGATGACCGATCGAGCGAGGATCATCTGGACGTTCGTGATCACTTCAGTCGCGCTGTTCATGGTGGCTCTGGACAATCTTGTGGTTACCACGGCGCTGCCGGTGATCAAGCACGATCTGGGCGCGTCGCTGGCGGGCCTTGAGTGGACGGTGAACGCTTACACCCTGACCTACGCCGTGTTGCTGTTGACCGGCGCCGCGCTCGGCGACCGGTACGGTCGGCGACGGGTGTTCGTCATCGGCATTGGGATCTTCGTCGGGGGATCAGCCGCGGCGGCGCTCGCGCCGAGCATCGCAATGCTCATCGTGGCACGGGCGGTGCAAGGCGTTGGCGGCGCGATCGTCACACCGCTCACCCTGACCATCATGTCGGCCGCGATGCCGCGGGAACGTCGTGGCCTGGCGTTGGGCGCTCAGGGCGGTGTGAGCGGTCTCGGCGTGGCGATCGGGCCGCTGGTGGGCGGTGCGGTGGTTCAGGGGCTGTCGTGGCAGTGGATTTTCTGGATCAACGTCCCCATCGGATTGGTCCTGTTGCCGTTGGCCATTGTGTGGCTGAAGCAGACCACCGGGCCCCGCGTGTCGCTGGACCTGCCCGGCCTGGGGTTGGCGAGCGCTGGATTGTCCGGCATCGTGTTGGGGCTGGTGCGTGGCAGCGAGCACGGCTGGACCAGCTTCGGGGTTGTCGGCTGGTTGATCGGGGGCAGCGGCCTGCTCATCGCGTTCGTCGTGCGGGAACTGACCGCCCCCGCCCCGATGGTGCCGATGCGGTTCTTCCGCGACTGGCCGTTCTCCGGCGCGAACCTCACCTCCCTGCTGCTGTTTTTCGGGCTGTTCGGCTCGGTGTTCTTGCTTGCCCAGTTCTTCCAGATCGTTCAGGGCTACACCCCTCTGCAAGCCGGGCTGCGGATCCTGCCCTGGACGGCGGCACCGATCCTGGTCGCTCCTATCGCCGGGATCATGTCGGACCGCATCGGAAGCCGGCCGTTGCTGGTGTCGGGGATGGCCCTGATGTCGGCAGGGCTGGCGTGGCTCGCGGCCATTACCACGCCCACGGTCGGCTACGTCGATATGGTCACGCCGTTCGTGCTCGCCGGGGTGGGGATGTCCCTGATGTTCGCGCCGATCTCCAACGTGGTCCTGTCCTCAGTCACCCGCGAGGAGGAGGGCAAGGCCTCCGGAGTGAACAACACCATTCGCGAGGTCGGCGGGGTCTTCGGCGTCGCCGTACTCGCCACGGTGTTCGCGGCGAAGGGCAGCTACCTGAGCCCGCAGGCGTTTGTCGACGGGCTCACCGCGGCGGTGTGGGTCGGCGCGGCCGTGGTCGGGCTGGGAGCCCTGGCCGCCTTGACCGTTCCCGGCCGACGGCGTCCCGAATCACAACGCGACCAGCCCCCCACCGCCAACGAGCCGACGGCAACCGAAACACACCAGGCGGGACATGTCCGGCCCTGCCGTCCCCCCGCGCAGCCGAGGACTATCCGGCACCATGGTGGCCTGGACGAATAGGGAAGGGAACGTGAAGCGTGTCGGCATACCGACACGCGGACGAGTTCCGGACAAAGCCCGCACACCTGGCCACCGGGTACTCGCCGTCCTCGCCTACCTCAGGGCCTGACGGCGGCCCCTCTGTGCCCGCCCCCGGGCGTGCCCCGCCCAACTGTCAAGAGGAAGGAGAGGACCCAGTCCTCTCCAGTTTCAATCTAAAGCGCACCGGGGGGCTTGCGGCAAGACCCGGGTCGTGCCGTAGATTCGCTGGCCGAGGCCAGAACCTATGGAAATGGGAGTCGCGACGTGCGGGTGCTGTTGTCGACCTATGACTCGCGTGGGGGCGTCGAACCGCTGGCGGGACTCGCGGTGCGGTTGCGGGCCCTCGGCGCGGAGGTGCGGGTGTGCGCGCGGTCGGTGGCCGGGAAACTGGGCATCCGCTCCGTACACGTGAGCTACTGGCCGATCTTCCTGCCGTCGCCGCATCACCGGCCGCAACCGCTGCCGGGCCGACCACTCCCGCCGGAGGTGACCGGCAACCAGGTGCTGTGGGACCTGAACGCCCAGAGCTATAACGCGGTGTACGGCCCGGCGCTCAACACCCACCGGGTAGCGAACGGCCTGCCGCCGGCGGACAACGTCCGCGCCCACATCCTCGGCGGCCACCCGTGGCTGGCAGCGGACCCGGCCCTGGCCCCCTGGCCGGAGCCGGCGGACCTCGACGTCGTGCAGACCGGGGCGTGGATCCTGCCCGACGAACGCCCGCTCCCGGCCGAACTGGAGGCGTTCCTGGACGCCGGGCCGCCACCGGTGTACGCGGGCTTCGGCAGCATGCGCGCCCCGAAGGACATCGCCCGGATGGCCATCGAGGCGATCCGCGCCCAGGGCCGCCGCGCACTCCTCGCCCGCGGCTGGGCCGGCCTGGCCCCGATCGACGACCACGGCGACTGCTTCGCCGTCGGCGAGGTCAACCAGCAGGCACTGTTCGGCCGGGTCGCCGCCGTCGTGCACCATGGCGGCGCGGGCACAACGACGACCGCCGCCCGGGCCGGCGCGCCCCAGGTGGTGGTGCCCCAGTGGGCGGACCAGCCGTACTGGGCCAGCCGGGTGGCCGGCCTGGGCATCGGCGCGGCCCACGACGGTCCGGCCCCGACCACCGAGTCCCTGTCCGCCGCGCTCAGAACGGCCCTGACCCCCGAGACCCGCGCGCGAGCGGCCGCCGTGGCCGGCACGATCCGCACCGACGGGGCGACGGTGGCCGCGACGCTGCTGCTCGACGTGATCAGCCGGGAAAGGCCGCCCGTGTCCGCGTGAACCACACGGATCGTCGAGCCAGGACCCAGAACACGAGAACCTGCAAACCCTGGCGACCTGAACCGGCAGCGGCCACGAGGCCGACGTCAGGCGGAGCGTAGCCCGTCATGGCCACCAGGTTCCTCACGCCGGTCCAGGCGCCTTGCTGCGCCCCATGGTTGCAAGCGACCTCAGATCGGAGCTGATGCCGTGAACCCCCTGACTACCAGCGCATTTGACCTTCCCGACCGCCTCTCCGCCAAGGCCGACCCGGCGCTGATCGCCGGCGACGAGCAGCACTTCGCGGCCCTCGCGGAGAGCCTCGAGCAGTCGATCGCCAGCCTGTCCGGCCGCCTCGATGCCGAGCGCAAGGCGCCCGGCGGCATAGGCCAGGAGGCGATGGACCGGGACATCGAGATCCACCGGCTGACCGCTCGCCTGCGCATCCTGCGTCGCTTCGGCCTGGACCTATGCCTCGGACGCATCGTCAGCGCAGACAACCCCGAGCCCGTGTACATCGGACGGCTTGGCCTCACCGACAGCGCGGGTCGCCGGCTGCTGCTCGACTGGCGTTCCCCTGCGGCTGAGCCGTTCTTCGGTGCGACCCACGCCAACCCGATGGGTCTGGCCAGCCGCCGCAGGTATCGCTGGACCCGCGGCCGGGTCAGCGACTACTGGGACGAGGTGTTCACCGCGGACGGGCTTGACGGGCACGCCGCGCTCGACGACCAGTCCGCATTCATCGCCAGCCTGGGCAGCAGCCGGTCGGCCCGGATGCGAGACGTGCTCGGCACCATCCAGGCCGACCAGGACGCCATCATCCGCGCGGGATCCCGGGGCGCTCTCGTCGTCGACGGAGGTCCGGGTACGGGCAAGACCGTCGTCGCCCTGCACCGCACCGCCTACCTCCTGTACTCCGACCCTCGCCTCGGTCACCGCCGGGGCGGCGTGCTGTTCGTCGGTCCGCACCAGCCCTACCTGGCCTACGTCGCTGACGTCCTCCCCAGCCTCGGAGAGGAGGGCGTGCAGACCTGCACCCTGCGGGACCTGGTCGCCGAGGGAGCCGCGGCAGTGACCGAGACCGATCCGAACGTGGCTCTCCTGAAGTCGTCCGCGAACCTGGTGACCGCGATCGAGACGGCCGTCCGGTTCTACGAGAACCCACCCACCAAACCGATGACGGTCGAGACCCACTGGTCCGCCATCAGGCTGAGCGCCGGCGACTGGGCCGAGGCGTTCGAAGCACCGGCCCCCGGTACTCCGCACAACGAGGCGCGCGAGGAGATCTGGGAGGCGCTGCTCACGATCCTGATGGACTCCCACGACGGGGACGCCCCGGCTGACCTGATCCGCCGGTCACTGCTGCAGAACAGGGAGCTACGCACGACTTTCAACCGCGCGTGGCCGCTGATCGATGCGGCTGACCTCGTTGGAGATCTGTGGTCGGTACCCGCCTACCTGCGGCTGTGCGCTCCCTGGCTCAGCCCCGATGACATCGCGAAGCTGCAGCGCGGGGATGCCCAGGCCTGGACGGTGTCCGACCTGCCGCTCCTGGACGCGGCACGGCAGCAGCTCGGCGACCCGGAGGCGTCACGGCGTAAGCGCCGGCATGAGGCCACTGTCGCCGCCGAACGCGAGCGCATGGCCAGCGTCGTCGACAACCTGATTGAGGCCGTCGACGACGAATACGGCGTAGGCCTGGTGACGATGCTGCGCGGTGAGGACTTCCAGGACGCCCTGGTTAACGAGTCCGCACTGCCCAGCGCCGACCCGGACCTGCTCGCCGGCCCGTTCGCGCACATCGTCGTGGACGAGGCGCAGGAACTGACCGACGCGGAGTGGCAGATGCTGCTGCTCCGCTGCCCGTCCCGGAGCTTCACCATCGTCGGGGACCGCGCTCAGGCCCGGCACGGGTTCACGGAGTCGTGGCAGGAACGGCTCGAGCGGGTCGGGTTCGACCGGATCAAACTGGCCTCCCTGAACATCAACTACCGGACGCCAGAAGAGGTCATGGCGGAAGCCGAGCCGGTCATCCGGGCCGTGCTCCCGGACGCCAACGTGCCGACCTCCATCCGCAGCACCGGCGTCCCCGTCGTGCACGGATCTGCTTCGGATCTGGGCTCGATCCTCGACACCTGGCTCGCCGCGCATGCCGAGGGGATCGCCTGCGCCATCGGCGATCCCACGTTCGGGGCGACGTCCCGCGTCCGGTCGCTGACCCCGGAACTGTCGAAGGGGCTCGAGTTCGATCTGGTCGTCCTCATCGACCCAGAGGCGTTCGGCAAGGGCATCGAAGGAGCGGTCGACCGCTACGTCGCGATGACCCGGGCGACCCAGCAACTCGTCATCCTCACGAGCTCCTGACGTCGGCCAAGACAACGTGATCGCCGCCCGACGATCATGAGGACCGCCACCGAAGTTCAACGGAACGCGCGACAACCTCACCACCATCCACCTGCACCACAGCTACTACCTGATCGAATCCGGAGTCCTGCTAACGCTTGATCCTGGGAACTGGCCCGGCGACAAGGGCTATGTCGGTAATGAAATGATCACGCCCTTAGTGGCGATGACCATCACCATGACCCGGCGCCTCGCCCGCCGGCGACCAGCGGTTCAATCGAGCGCTATCTAGTGCCGCGTCAGGCAACGTCTGCCCGGGGCCAAGGGGCGCGGCAGCGCCTTACGATGCCGGTATGAACCTCCTCCGTTCTGACCCGGTGCTAGCTATCAGGGATCTTGACCGTTCGGCCGCATGGTTCGCTGATGTGCTCGGTTGCGACATGACTGAGCCTGATCCAGGTAACTGGACCTTCTGCACAGCCGGGAATGTGACCTTCATGCTCGGGCGCTGCCCAGATGCAATCCCAGCGTCTGAGCTTGGCGACCATAGCTACGTCGCATACCTGACGGTCGAAGCTGTTGACGGCTACTACGCGCGCGCCCTGGCGGAGAAGGCCGAGGTGCTGAAGCCTCCGACGGACGAGCCATGGGGCCGTCGGGAAATGGTCCTGCGGTCCCCCGACGGCCACCGCATCATGCTCAGCGAGCGGACCTGATGTCACGAAAGCCCGCTCGAAGGCCGTCTTGCCCGGGCGAACGCTCTCCAGAACGTGCTGCTGTGCGCGTCAGGCAAACTGCCTGACGCGCACTAGTTTCCAAACGGGCACTTAAAGAAACCACCTGGCGGCGAACTCCTTGACTGGCAGAAGGAATTCAACACGCAGGTTAACAAGATCCGCTACATCATCGAGCAAGTCATTGCGAACTTTAAGACCTGGCGGATCATGCACACTGATTACCGTCGGCCGATCGGAACGTTCCCCGAAACTATCTCAGCCGTCATTGGCCTGCATTTCTATGCGATCAGCTGAATAAACCTCTATGTGAACATACACAGCTGCCGCTGACGCTCAGTTACTTTGGGCTGTCATGGAAGGCAGGATCTGGCTTCATGGCAAGAACCACCCATAGACGGCCATGTCCTGGATCGAACACGGCCGGTCCGGGATGGCTGCCCCCGGGTCGCCGTGCTGGAGCCTTGCCTGCTGGACCCGTCAGGTCTCAGCTCCGTTCTCCCGGCGGGAGCCTGGGGGCTGTCTCAGGCGTCGCGGAGGCGGAGCACGACGCCGCCGGCCAGGAGGGCCGCGGCGGCCCAGGCGGCGAGCACGCCGAGGCCCGCCCAGGGGCTGATCGGCAGGGTGCGCAGGCCGGTGCTGGCCTGGATCTGCAGCCCGGCCGTCATCGGCCCGATCTGCTGCAGGTGCCGCTGCCATCCCGGGCCGGTGACCGCCGGGCCAAGGATCGGGAAGATGTACAGCACGCCGAGCACGATCCCGATGGCGGCCGCGGCGTCCCGCACGGCGGTGGCGATGCCGAGGCTGAGCAGTGCGATCAGGGCGAGGTAGAGCACCGATCCAGCGGCGGCGCGCATTACCGGGCCGTCGGCCAGGGACAGGTCGGGGTAGCCGTTCGCCGGGATGTACCCCTGGGCGGGCAGGATCAGCCGCCCGGCCAGCAGCGAGCCGAGGATGGCGACGGCGCCGGCGGCCAGCACCAGGGCGGTGACGGCGGCGGCCTTGGCGGCTAGCATGACGGTCCTGCGGGGCACCGCGGCAAGGGTGGTCCGGATCATGCCGGTGGCGTACTCCCCGGTGACCGCCAGGACCGCGACGATGGCCACGACCGCCTGGCCCAGGTCGGTGCCGGTGAGGCTGAGCTTAGTGATGTCGGGATGGCAGGCGGCCGAGGACTGGCAGGACAGCGCCGCAGACGCGGCCGCGCTGACGGCGACGGTGAGCACGACGACACCGAGTAGCAGCCAGCCGGTGCCGGGCAGGGTGCGTAGCTTGGTCCACTCGGCGCGCAGCGCCCGGCTCATGCGTCTCTCCGGCGGAGCAGGAACGCGGCCAGGCTCAAGGCGAGCGCGGCCCAGGCGCACAGCACCGCGAGACCAGCCCACGGCGCCAGCGGGTAGTACCCGTACTGCGGCATGTATGCGCTGCTGACCTGGGGGTAGGCCGGGAGGGTCTGCTGGATGGCGAAGGCGGCGGCGGGGGCGACGCGCAGCAGCCATTCCGCGGCAGGGCCGCGTAGGACGGCCAGCGGGCCGGTGAAGAAGTACGGTATGACGATCAGCGCGATGACGGCGGTGACCGGCCCGGCGCCGTGCCGCATGATCGCGCCCAGGGCCAAGGCGAGGACGGCGGCCACGGCGAGCAGCGCCGCGGTGCCGGCCACCACGCGCACCTGCGTGAGCCCGCCGACCGGGTACACATAAAAGCCGCTGCCGCGTAGCATACGCTCGCCGAGCAGGACCGCCACGGTGGCGCCGACCAGCCCGGCGGCGAAGGTGACCGCGCCGATCACGATCGCTTTGGCGGCCAGCACCTGGCCGCGCCGCGGGGTCGCGGCGAGCGTGATGCGGATCAGGCCGCGCCGGTATTCGGCGGTGATGAACATCGTCCCCACCACGATCACCACGATCAGCCCGGCGAACGCCCCGATGACACCCTGATCAGCGGGCCTGCCGCTGCCCCCCACGTTGGCCACGGCGGGCGCTATGTCACCGGACCCGCGCACCGTGAAAGTACCGCCTGTCTGGCGGAATCCGCCGCTCACCGACGCGTACGCCGGGCCGGCGACGTTATCGCCAGTCCACCCGCTGCCGGGCCGGGTGCCCGACACGGTGACGTGGTCGAACACAGCGCTGGCGAGGGCGGGACCGGCGTTCTCGTCCGTCACCGCATCCGGAGAGGTGACGAACAGGCCGACCTGCACCATCGAGGGCAGCCCAGCCAGGCGGGCGGCACCCATCCGGGTCCAGTGAGTACCGTCGGCGGAGCCGTATCCGGTGAGCGTGTCACCGGAGCGGACCAGCCGCAGCCACCGCGGGGAGGTGGTGGACACAGCGCCGAGCATGCCGGCGATGTCCTGCGTGTAGTCGTACTGCATCCGCGCCCCGTGGCTAGCGGTGATCATTACCGCCGCGTACGCCGAGCCCTGCCGGAGGCTTGCCTTGACGATGATCCCGGCCTTGGCCCACGGCTGGAGCTCGGACGTCCCGCCTTGGATGTCCTGCGTAGCCGAGCCAGCCAGCCCGGTCACACGCGCGGTCATGGTGCCGTTGCCGGGCAACTGCTGGCGCACGAAATAGAAGCTGTCCGTTACCATCTCACCGTCCGGGCCGAGCGGCGGAGCAGGGCAGGCCTCGCCGATGGTCTGGCCGTTCGGCAGCACGTTCCCGCACGGCAAACCGTGATAGCCGGACGTGGCCCAGATCCCGACCCCGGCGGTTAGCAGCGCCGCGATCACCATGGCAATGACCCAGCCGCGGACCGTACGGAACTTGGTCCACTCGGCGTACAGCAGCCTGCCGAAGCCCGCTGCCCGGGTGCCGGGATGTTCCGGCGCCACCGTCATGGCGGTCACCGTGCTGCCTCCCCGGCGGCTGCGCGGAACTCCACCGCGTGGCGGGTGAGTTCCAGGTATGCCTCCTCCAGGCTCGCGCGGTGCGCCGACACCTCCGAGAACGGCACGGCGCTGCCGGACAGGAGCACCACGACCCGTTCGGCGGGAAGCCCGGAAACTACCAGCGCGCCGGGTCCGGTAGCGGCGACCTCAGCCCCGTCCCGCGCCAGTACCTTCATCGCCGCGCCGGCCGCGGTCGTGCGCAGCGTGACCCGGTCGCCGGACGCGGCAGCCAGCAGGTCCCGGGTGCTAGTGTCGGCGATCACCCTGCCGCGGCCCACGATCACCAGGTGGCTGGCGGTGTCCTCCAGCTCGCTCATCAGGTGACTGGAGACGAGCACCGCCCGGCCTTGGGCGGCCAGCGCGCGCAGGAACCCGCGCATCCAGATGATCCCTTCGGGATCCATACCGTTGAACGGCTCATCCAGCACCAACATGGGCGGGTCGCCGAGCAGCGCTGCGGCGATACCCAGCCGCTGCCGCATGCCCAGCGAGTACCCGCCGGCCTTCCGGCGGGCCGCCTTCTCTAGGCCGACCTGGCCGAGCACCGCGTCGACACGGCCGTCGGGAATCCCCTGGGAGCGGGCCAGCCACAGCAGGTGGTTGCGGCCGGTGCGGCCGGGCTGCAGCGCGGACGCGTCCAGCAGCGACCCGACCCGGGTGAGCGGGTAGCGCAGGGCCGCGTACGGCCGCCCGCCGACCAGCGCGCGGCCCTCGTCGGGTGCGTCCAGGCCCAGGATCACCCGCATCGTGGTGGACTTCCCGGCGCCGTTCGGGCCGACGAACCCGGTGACCTGGCCTGGCCGGACGGTGAAGGACATCCCGTCCAGCGCCACGGTCTGCCCGAACCGCTTCCGCAGCCCGGTCACTTCGATCGTGTCTTCCATGCTCATGTGATCCTTGATAATCGGCGGATACCGTTCCGGAAGCGCCCGGCCCGAGGAGTTCCGTGGCGGCACGCCGCTGCCGACTCGGCACGCCGCCACGGAAGAGAACAGGCCGGGGCGGCTCATGGGTGGTGAATGCCAACGCGGCCCCGTGCCGACCATGGGCGCCGAGGGTACGCCGCGGTGCCCGGAAACGTCTGGGACTCGTTGTCCCGGCGCTACGGGCTACCCGCCCAGCAACCCGTGCGGGTCCGCGCGCAGATCTCAGGCCGTGGCGGGCGAACGGGTGGCCCGGATGCCGCGCGCGGCGCTGACGATCGCGACGGCGGCGGCCAGCAGGATAGCAGGGAGGTAGATGGCGAGCTGCCAGCTCTCGTGGTAGCCCGCGTACGCGGGCGCCCACAGGTACAGGCCGACCGCGGCGACGATGCTGGCGGCACCGGCCAGGACCATCGTCGCCGCGGCGAGGCCCGCGGCGCGGGTGGCACGGGTGACGGCCGGGCCATCGGGGCGCAGCCTGCGCAGCGCCAGGCCCGGTCCGGCCGCGGAAACCGCAGCGGCGGCGAACCCGAGAAGTACCAGCGCCAGGAACCACCACGGGCCGAGGTTGCCGTTCGCCAGGTCCACCACGGGCCTGGCCTGCCACGGCACGATCCCCTGGCCAGCCTGACGGACAAGGCCGGCTATCGCGGCACTCACGGCGAGATAGGCAACGGGCACGGCAACCGGCGCGAGCAGGCAGGCCACTTCACGCCGGCGGCGAGCGCCGCGGACGTCGCGGAACATGCGCAGCCACAGCGGCAGGCCCCCGGCGGCCACGGCCAGCACGGAAACGATGAGCGCCCCGTCGAATACCCAGTACGACCACTGGATGACCGGATGGCGTGCCAGCGTAAGGCGTTGCAGAGATCCCTGGGCCTGGGCGAGCTGCACGAAGACGGCCGCCAGGCCGGCCAGCACCGCCCACGCCGCCAGCACCGTGCCGAGACTGGCACGCATACGCTCCGGCCGGTCATACAGGTGCCGCGACCGCCGGACCCACGCGGGAACCGCATGCCAGACCAGGCTCGCGGCGGCCCGCAAGCCGGCTCCGGAATCCTCCAGCAGGGCACGGACCTCATCCCGGTAGCGGGCTCGCCACGCCGCCGGGTAGAGGCCCAGCGCCGCGCGCGCCAGGACACCGGCTCCCCAGGTCCGCGGGGCCTGCGGGGCGCTCATGCGCTGGCCCAGCCGTAGCTGGCGCGCAGCCGCCGCTGCGCGACGGAGGACACCTGGTGCATCCGCTCGGACTGCTCCGCCAACTCCCGCGCCCCGGCCGCGGTGAGCCGGTAGGGACGCCGCCGGTCCTCCGGCTCCAGCGGCTCGATCAGCCCGCGTGACTCCAGCCGCGAGATCACCGCGTACAGCGTGCCGGCGCTGAGCCGCACCCCCATCGTCTCCGCGATGTCCTGCGTGATGGCATACCCGTGCTTGGGCTCCTCGGCCAGGCTGGCCAGCACCAGCAGCGGCGGGTCGGCCCAGCGGTCCAGCCGGTCTCTCATGTCGTCCTCCGCGCCTTGCTCATCACGTTGACTCAGCTCACGCTATACCGTCCTACGCTATAATGCAAGCCGATATACCGTGCTGCGGGCTAACCGAGACGGGAAATAACTGGCATCAATCGGGCAAACTGGACACGAGAACGGGCCGCCCGACTGGGCGCCGGACGGCCCGTTTCACGGTACAGCAGGCCGGAGAAATCCCAGCTCAGCGATCTAAAGTCAGCCCTTTAGGAGTTGGCGGGCCATCACCATGCGCTGGATCTGGTTGGTGCCCTCGTAGATCTGGGTGATCGTGGACCGGCGGGCAGTTTTCGCAGGTAGATAGCCTGTTGGGCGGCAGGGTGTCAGCACGGATTCAGCACCGTTTTCCGGGTCGCCGCTGCCTTCGGCTCTTATGGTAGGCGGCGTCGAGGGCGGTGCGGGATACGTGAATCGTAGTGACACAAGTACCGACAGTGCCTGAACGATAGGCGCCAACGCCTGCGCCTCGAACGCTGCCGCCGGGCAGCGCATATCAGGCCCATCTGCACGGACTCAGGTCGCATGCGCGGCTCTGGGGCAGCGAAACCGGCGGGGCCAGCTATGAACGCGCGCCGCTTCGCTGACCGGCCGGGCGGCCGGGTCCGAGTGCCAGCATCTCGGCGCATTGCGGCGACGGATAGCAGATAGCAGCACGCCCGGCCGTCGCACCGCGGGCCATGCCGACCTGGTCGTGCGTGTTCCTGCCCGCTATGGTTACCGCACGGTGTTACCGTCGATGTATGGCCTATCCGTTGACTGCGGCGCAGACGCACCTGGGTGAGCTCGTCGCCGAGGCGCGGCAAAGCCATCGTCCCGTCACGATCAGCGAGCACGGCAAGCCGGTCGCCGCACTGATCAACATCGATGACCTCGCCGATCTCGAGGACCGGGCGGCGCTGGCCGCGCACCTGGCGGATAAGGCCGCCGGGCGAGACGGGATAAGCCTCGATGAACTGGATGCCGCGCTCGACCGGATCGACGCAGAAACCTTGGCGTGAGCCTGACCGTCGTCTTCCGGGAGACGGCGCTTCGTAACCTGGCCCGCCTCCGCAGCGAGGATAAGGACCTGTTCGTCCGTACGCGCCGGGCCGTCGCCTTGCTGGCTGATCAGCCGTACCCGCAGGGTGTGGTCGCGTGGGTACCACAGGCGTCTACCGGTTGCACGCGGGCGACATCCGGGTCCTGTACGAAGTCGATGATGAGGCGGCAACGGTCTACATCATCAATATCGGGTCATCTCCTGAATCCGATATCATGCCCGTGTTTCCCGTATGAATGCACACGGATGACTCCCGCGCCCATCACTCCAGGTCCGGGGTATTCCCTCAGGTGTGCGACCCGACTACAGAGGGTAATCAAACGACGGCGCAGGACATCCGCCGGGACGGGGGGATAACAGTGGAAACGACCCGGCTCGGCCGCCACCCCCGGCGTCAGCAGGCGGCTCATCGCCGAATTCACCCGCCATCCGGCACCTGACAGGCAGTCTGCGTCGCTGCCGGACGGGTAACCGGACGAGAACGCGAGATTCTGACCCTCATCGGGCTCGGCCTGTCCAACACCGAGATCGCAACCCGGCTGAATGTCTCCCTGTCCACAGCCAAGACACACGTCGGCCGCCTGCTCATGAAACTCGGCGCACGCGACCGCGCCCAGCTCGTCATCGCGGCATACGACAGCGGCCTGGTTCATCAGGCAAAAGGGCTGCGACGTCGGTCGAGTGCTGCACGCGGCGTTCCGACGTTTCACCTCGGCGACTGCTGTGGCGCGTCTGCCAGCGACGACCCGGCCCCTGCCCCGGATCGCCCGCCCGGTCAGCCCTCGGCGTTGAGCAGCTTCCGGATCCGGCTGAAGTCGGTGCTGCCTCTCTAGGCTGCCGGGTGAGGCGCTGGCCGCCGTGGCGCCGGGGGCCGTGAGCCCGGCCGCGCCCAGCCCGGCCGCCGAGGCGGCCAGGAACCAGCTGCCGCGCCCCCGGCCAGGGCCAGCAGGATGGCCTCAGACAGGAACTGGATGCGGATCTGGCCTCTGGTGGCGCCTAGCGCGCGGCGCAGCCCGATCTCGTGGCGGCGTTCCAGCACCGAGATGACCATGATGTTGGCCACCCCGACCGCGCCGACCAGCAGCGCGATCGCGCCCAGGCCCAGGAACAGCGTGTCGAACGTGCCGGCCGCGTCCGCTTGGGCGGTCAGCGCGTCCGAAGGCTGGGAGACGTCGACCTGGCTGGGGTTTTCCGGGTTGACCTGCGCGCCGAGCAGGTTGTCGACGGCGGTGACCTGGCTGTCGTTGGCCCGGAGGTAGATCTCGGAGGGGTGCCCGTCGAAGCCCAGGTGTTTCTCCGCAGTCGGGAAGCCGATCAGGATCGAGGAGTCGATCTCGGGGGCCAGGGTCGCGGGGTTGAGGATGCCCACGACATAAAACCACTGACCGCCGATCCAGATCCGCATCCCGGGCCAGACCCGGTCGGTGCCCAGCCGTTGCGCGGCGGCGGCGCCGAGCACCGCGACCGGCTCGCGGGCGGTGGCGGCGTTGAGGTAGCTGCCCTGGGCGATCGTCGTGCCCAGCACGCCGGGCAGGTCCAGGGTAGCGGCCTGGACGCTCAGCGCGTTGGTGTTGATCGAGGGGATGTACGGGCTGCGGTAGGCGTTGACGTTGCCGACCCTCCCGGTGTCCTGCACCGCGGTGACACCCGGGAGCTCGCTGATCATGCCGGGGGCGGCGGCCGGCAGTTCGGCGGTTCCGCCGGTCAGGCTCTGCCCGTTCTGCACGGTCAGCAGGTTGGTGCCCAGCCGGCTGATCTCGGCCAGCAGCCCAGCCTGGGAGGAGCGGGCCAGGCCTAGCACCGCCACGATCGCCGCGACCCCGATCGCGATACCCAGCGCCGACAGCGACGCGCGCAGCTTGCGGGTGCGCAGCCCGACGCTGGCCAGCCCGGCCAGGTCAGCGGGACGTAGCCGGGCCGCGGACGGCGCGAGCGGGGCGGCCGGCCGTCCGGACATGGTGGTCACGATGGTTCTCCGCTGGTGTCGGCGATGACATGTCCGTCGAGCATCTCGATGTGGCGCCGCATCCGGGCGGCGACCGCGTGGTCGTGGGTGATCACGATGATCGTGGTGCCGTGGGCGTTGAGTTCTTCCAGCAGGGCCAGGATGCCGGTGCCGGTGCCCGAGTCCAGGTTGCCGGTCGGCTCGTCGGCCAGCACCACCGGCGGGCCGCCCACGACGGCCCGGGCGATGGCCACCCGCTGCCGCTCTCCGCCCGAGAGCTGCGTGGGCCGGGCCGCGGCTCGGTGAGCCAGCCCGACCCGCTCCAGCGCGGCGAGGGCGAGCCGACGGCGCCTGGCCCGTGCGACCCCGGCATACAGCAGCCCGTCGGCCACGTTGTCGAGCACCTTCTGGTGCTCGGCGAGGAAGAACTGCTGGAACACGAACCCGATCCGGGACGCTCGCAGCGCCGACAGGTCCCGGTCGGTGATCCGCGCGATGTCGATGCCGGTGACCCGTATCGTCCCGGTGGTGGGCTTGTCCAGGGTGCCCATCAAGTGCAGCAGCGTGCTCTTGCCCGACCCGGACGGGCCCACGATGCCGGTCAGCTCCCCGGCCGCCATCATCAAGCTGACCCGGTCCAGCGCCCGCACCGGCGGCGACCCCGGGTAGGTCTTGCTCACCCCGGTCAGTTCCAGGACCGCGCTCATGACGCGGGCACCACGACACGCTGCCCGGGGGTCAGCGCCCCGGTCACCTGCACCAGCCCGTCGGCGTCATCGAAGATCCCCACTTGCACCGGCACCAGGTGACGGCTGTTCCCCCGCCCGGTCACCTCGACCGCGTACCCGCCCGAGGACTGCGCCAGCAGCGCCCCCACGGGCACCACCAGCACGTTGCTGACGCTGGAGGTGGTGATCTGCACCGTCACCGGCGCCTGATCCAGGCTCCCTGCCGCCTGCGGGTGCGTCAACGTGACCGTCACCGGGATCGTCGCGTTGCTGCCCGACCCGGTCGCCACCGTGCCTACCGAGGAGATCACCCCCGGCGTGCTGGCACCGTCCGGCAGCGTCACGGTCACCGCCTCCCCGGCCTTTACCTCCGACTGCTGGGCGGCGCTCAGGTTGATCATCACCACATGCTGGTCCGCAGTCGCCGCCAGCACCGGCCCGGACGCCAGCTCGCCCAGGCTGCCTTGCACAGTAGTGACCCGGATCGCGCCCGGCTCGAACACCGCCGACCCCAGCGACAGCGACCCCGGCGGGCTGGAGACCCCCAGCGCCGACTGCAGCTTCTGCACTCCTGCCTGCGTCGCCCAGGAGAAGTAATCCCAGCCCAGCGAGGCGATCTGCGAGCTGCTGGCATCCCCGAGCGCCACCAGGTCATGGTTCAGCTGGGTCACATCAGCGCCGGTCATCCCCTCGTCCAGGGTCCGCCACGCCGGGACGCTGCCGTACAGCAGCACCACCGGGCTGCCATTGTCGGTCTGGTACAGCACCTGCCCCTGGCCGATCACCTGCCCCGGCGCCGGCAGCCACGTCAGCGTCCCGCCGCCGTGCCCGCGCACCGTGTAGGACCCCGCATACCCCAGCGTCGCGTTCACGGGGGTCTGCGACGACAGATCCCGCCGGGTTACCGCCGCCGTTGCGGGAGCGGGCGTCCCCTGCCCGCCCCCGGACGAAGCAGCGGAGGAAAACGCGCCGGCATACCACGCGGACACAACCCCGCTCGCTGCTAGTACGACCACCAGCCCCGCCGCCACCCAGCGGCCCCGGCCACGCCAACGCGCCACCCCGGCCGCGGCGGCCGCCAGGCCATCCGCCTGGTGGCCGGCCTCCCGGCCCCGGGAAACCGTCTCGCTCACGGCGCACCTGCCGGCAGTCCCGCCTGCAGCTGGCAGGTGCGCTGCGCGGCCTGGAACTGCGGCGATCGGGCTATCGCCGGGCTGATGCCGCTGCCATGAAGGGTCAGGCCGATTTTGTCGCCGCTTTCGATGGGGTCGGGAAACTGCCGGTACCCGTGGGAGCGCATACACCGCGCCAGCTTCAGCAGCTGATTGAGGGTCTGCTGCCGCTGAGCCTGGGTCAGCTGGCCGCCGTTCGGGGCCAGGTGCTGGCAGGTCTTGTTAGCCACCTGCTGCTGGCTGGCCTGCGAGTGGAGTCCCCTCAGGTCGAAGACCCCGTTGCTGTCAGGGTCGGGGAAGTTCGGCATGCCGTGGGCGCGCATGCACTGCGCATAGGCGAGGAGTTCGTTCTGGTAGGTCGTTGACCCTCCTGCCTGGGATGAGCCAGTCGAACCAGCAGAGCCAGCAGACGAGCCGCCACATGCCGCTGTCAGCAGGACGATGCCGACCGTTACGGCAAGGACGGCACGCCGCCAGGCGCCTCGTGATCCCGTGGCCGCGCCGAGCAGCAACACGATCAGCATCACGGCGGTCCGCGCGGGGCGAGCAAACGGGGCGAGCGCTGCCGTCACTGGCCGGGGCAGCGGCAGCATGCCGAGCAGCCGGTACGCGGCACTGGCGTGGCCGGACCTTGGCGCGTGCCCGGCCGCGATCGCCGCGACCGCGATTCCGGGCCGGGCTGCGATCGCGTCTGGCCGGAATCTGCGGCGTCCCATCGTGGAAGTGCCGCCGACACGGCTCGCCCGGGCCTGCTGGTGGATGTTACGGCCGGGTTGATCGTTCATATGCGGCGGACCAGTTCCGGGTTCCGCAGCTCGATCCGGCCAGGACCGGCCAGGCAGATGCCGAACACGATGACGTCGCAGCCGCCGGGAATCTCCGCGGCGACCTCGTACCTGGTCCATTCGCTGGCACTGGGTACCTGGGCGAAAGTGTCGCCGGGATCGGCGAGGACGGCTTGCCCAGTCAGCGGTTCCGACGGATACGGCCGGGCGTGCCCCGGCGTGAGCCGCAGGAACAGACCCGCGCGGCCGGTGCCGTCCGCGGTGAGGCGGACCTCGCCCCGGAAGGCCACCGTCGAGCCACGGTAATCGTCGGCGAAGACTTCCTGGCCCAAGACGGCGAACCCGGCTGGCCCGGGAACGGCCGAGGAGATCACCGCAATCCCGTGCTCGGTGGCGCAGGTGTAGTCGTGCCAGCGGGACTGGCTGGCGTGCCCGGTGAAGCTGCCGCCGAACCGCCAGCCGTCCAGTCCGCCGGCGAAGGCCAGGTTGCGCGGCTCATGGCGGGGCCGGGGACGTCGGCGCGGGCGCGCCGGGCCGGGACTGCCGGGCTGCCCGGGATCGGGGGCGGGCGTGGTCCCGGCGGGGACCGCGAGCCGGGCCATCACCGCGTCCGCTACCCGGACCGGCGCTGCGGCGGTGATCGCGACGGCAAGCCCGTCGGCGAGCCGGGCGGTGACCTGCCGTGCTCCGGCCGGGCCGGTCAGCGCGATCCGCGCCGCGGTCACCTCCGGGCCCAGCTCGTCGATGTCCACCGCGGTCACGGTGGAGCCGATCGCGCGCAGCATCCGGCCGGCGAGGTCGTCGGCGGTGCGGGCCTGCGGCGTGCCAGCTTCCTCGTCCCTCTGGCCGAGAAGCCGTTCCAGGCGGTGGCCTCGAAGGGCCGCAGCCACACGGGCAGCTCGCGGCCTCCCATGTCATCTTCGAGCACGACGACATAAGTAGGGGGTGATGGCCAGAGCCTCTCGGAGCTGACCTTCCCCCCTGCATCATCTCTGGGCACGACGATTTGGGCGCGGTCGTGGCCGGCGGTCAGGTGGCCCGTTGGGCGCCGCCGGCCAGGGCGGACGATACGGGCGATGCGGACGGTCGTCATCTGCGGTCTCCTGGAGACGGCGGGGACAAGGTCGGGGCGGTGCTGGGTGAGGTAGGCGCGCAGCCGGCGCCGCGCCTTGTGCAGGCTCACCCGGGCCGCGCCTTCCGGTCCGGGGATCTGCCGGGCGGGCAGGTCGGCGTAGTAGTGCACGGCGACGGCCCGCCGCTGGCCGGCGGGCAGGCTGGCCATGGCCGCCCGCAGCGCGTCGGCGCGGTCCAGGTCGTCCGCCGAGGGCAGGCCGTCGCTGGCAGCCGGGTGCAGCGGCTCGGGCCAGTCGGGCAGCAGCATGGCCTGGTCGCGGCGCCGCAGGCCGCGGCAGACGTTCGCCGTGATGCCAGACAGCCAGGCGGCGAACCGGTCCGGGTCCCGCAGCCGGTCCAGCGCGAGGAACGCCCGCAGGAACGACTCCTGCATGATGTCGTCCACGTCGCCGGGATCGGCGCCCAGGCCCGCCGCGCGGGCACGGACCATCGGCTGATGCCGCTCCACCAGCAGCCGGAACGCCACCGGGTCCTCGTCGCGGGCCAGCCGCACCAGGTCCCCGTCGGAGATCCCCGCGCCGTCACCCACGGCAGGCCGGTCCCGTCTCATCCGATGCCGCGTCGTAGTTCGGGGTCGCGCAGCCAGACCCGGCCGCGGCCGGCCAGGACGATGCCGAACCGGATGATGTCAGCGTCCTCAGGAACCGGCACGGTGATCTCCTGCCTGGACCAGTCCCGGCTGCCGGTCACGGTGACGGCATGATTCTCCCGGCGATCCGGGCTCACACGCCATCCTGGTTCTCTGAGGATCTCCAGGCGCAGCCCGGCACGCCCCGCGGCATCCTCGGTACGGAACTCACCGCCGAACACGGCCGTCGCGCCGAGGAAATCATCGGCGAACACTGCCTGCACCAGGACCGCCGAACCACGAGGCTCGGCGGCTGCCGAGGACAGCACCGCGCACTGGCCTTCGGCGGCGGCGGAATAGTCCAGCGGACCAGACCCGGCCTCCTCACCCGGACCGCCATCCAGGTCCCACCGGTCCAGCCCGTCACCGAAAGCCATGTTGCGCGGCTCGAACCGGGGCCGCTCACCAGGACCATCAGGCCCGGCATACAGGACATGGCCGACCCGGCGGTCGATGATGAGATGCCCGGGCCCGCGGTCCCGGAACGGGGCAAGCAGGTCGCCATCCGGTACCGGCACGGCCAGCCGGTCCATCACCGGGCCGGGGACCCGGACCGGGGCACCCGCGACCGCAGCCAGCGCCAGGCCCGCATCCAGGCGCGCGGTGACATACCTGGCATCCGGCAACCCGCCGAGCTCGACCCGGGCCGCGAAGGTCTCCGCAGTCACTTCCCTGACCTCTGCCCCGGCCGGGTGAAGTTCCACCCCGGTCACGCGCGCACCGGCCGCGCTCACCAGCCTGGCCGCGAGTTCCTCCGGAATGCCGGCCGTCGTCCCGGCATCGTCGCCCTGCCGGTCCAGAAGAAGCGGCGCGCCCCGGGCACCATGTGACCCACCAGGCGCCGCACTGGGGACCGGAGGCTGCCCCGCCTTCGCCACGGCCGTCATGGAGATGACAGATCCTGTCGTGCCGGAGAATCGCCTGCAAGCCTTCGGCGACTGAGTGCTGGCCGCGCTTGAGCAGCGCGCGGACGGCGCTACAAAGGCCACGGGCCGTATGGTCGCCGCGTTGCGGGAACGGAGCTGGGAGGGCGACGACGTGCTGGCCGATCAGCTCGAGGCGTGGCTGGGAAGCGGTGTGGGTACGGGATCTCCGCCCTCTTCCGGTGGATCTGGACGAACTGGCCGGCATCCTCGAAGGCGACCCGGTATACGGCGGCGGACGCATCGACCTGGCGACCGGTGAGGTCTGGCCGGCACTGGCGTCGACATGGGCGGGAGATCGGCCGAGGATAAGGACGAATCGGACGATCCTGATAAGTGGCTGTGGATGCACTGCGAGGGTTCGCGGGACGGCTACAAGGACATGGAGCTATTCATCGGGACGGTGCGTGATCCCGGCCGCGCTGACCGGCTGGAGATCGCGATCTCCGGGCGAGGAGCGTTCCGGCGATCACCCCGCGGTGGACCGGATCGCCGACTCCAGGCTGCGCAATCTGGAGCAACTGCGGCCCAGCGCTGCAGGCAAGACCGAGATCCGGATCCTGCTTCATCTTCACCCCAGCGCCGGGCCGTGTTGCTTCTGGCGGTGACGGAGTCCGACGTCACCGGCGCTGGCCTGCGGAAACTAACGGCAGGTCCAGGGATCGAACCTGGGTGGACGAAGAAGACGCCTTTTACAGACATCCACCCACAAGCCAGCGACCTGCCACGGACGCACGCCCTGCCTCGACTTCGCCGGGTATTCGGCGCAGCGGCAGCGGCTCATTAGGTATGGCTAGTGCGTCACGAGCCCGGAGCCAGGCCGAATGCGATCCCGGAAATCACGAACCATGGGGTTTCGGCGCGCCCGCGCCGTTGAGACGGTCGGGCTGGCGGCGCGGCGGGTTAGCATCGTGGCATGAGCGCGCAGCCTTCAGAGCACGACGGTCACGACGTCATCCGCCTCGGCGGCGAAACCGCTGTAGTGGTTCCGATGCACGAGTACCACACGCTGAAGGCCCTGCGGGACCGCGCATCCGCCGAGCAGGTCGAGGAAGCCGAGATCGACGCCGCCATCGCCGAGCACGAGGCGTGGAAGGCGGCCGGGCGGCCGGGCCTGAAGTCGCACGAGGAGTTCATGGCTGAGGTGTTCGGC
>WNGQ01000333.1_pt1 | contig 48104 bp, 36 predicted proteins | sample 5407661 | NCBI WGS metagenome assembly WNGQ01 (sample SAMN13153382, study PRJNA577476) | soil metagenome | isolation source: 60 cm soil or saprolite under Garry oak tree replicate 2 | place: USA:California | collected 2016-06-15 | reverse complement strand
ACGCTCCCCGTGTCCTGGCCGTGCTCAACAGCTTTCTGCTGGCCTTGATGGATTTCCTGGGAGTGTCCAATGTTCCCAAGCAGATGCGCATCTTTGACGCTCACCCTTTCCAGGCTGTTCGCCTCTTGCTTGGCTCACTCCTGACTTTTAAATAGCCCTGCATCAAGCTAGTAAAGATTGACTCTTCTCGCTACTGCGGGATAGAATTCGGTAGAACTTCTACTCGCCATGGCCTATTTTTGTGATCGAGAGGAACCCGATGACGAACTCTACCTATAACGAATTAAGAGAACAATTGCTGCAGGCAGCGCGCATGCTGTTTCAGGCAGGTGTCATGTCACATAGTGGGCATGGCAATATGAGTGTGAGATTGCCAGAGGCAGAGCACATGCTCCTCACCTCGACAGGCAACATTGTCCAGTTATCACACGACCAATTGGCTATCGTCACGTTTGATGGTGAGGTAGTAGATGGTACGCTTGATCCGACTACCCGCGAGATCGTCGCGATGCACTCCGGCGTATATCGTGCACGGGCAGACGTTGACTCTGTCATTCACACGCACTCACCACATGTTACCAGTTTCGCGCTTGCCCATAAGCCATTGCCCTGTGTTTACGAAGCCTTCCTGCGTTTTGGCATCACAGAGGACATTCCTGTAGCGGAATGGGCGCCGCGCGGGTCGCCAGAGTCAGTAAGCAATATCGTACGACAGCTTCAGCTTCACCCGGCGGTTCCCGCGGTCCTGCTGGCTAACCATGGTCTGCTGGCCTTTAGCCGCGAACCACGCTCTACTGCACATCTCATCATCATTATGGAAGAGGCGGCCGAGCTGACGCTCGCTGCACGTGCACTCGGCGGAGAGCAAGGCTTCCCTCCAGGTGCGCTTGAGCAGGAACGCAGGCATATGCAGCAGTTTGGCTCGATGCGCTAGGGATACCTGGGATAGTACGAATGTTTTGCTCTCGAGCAACAGGCATGAGCGCCATCAACAGTCTAAAAGCCTGAATACAGATGTATCCCATCAGATAAGTCACCCGTGTCAGTGAGTGGGAGAAACTCTCATTATTTGATGTTGACCTGCATACAACTCTTGCAAGGAGTTACCTCTACCGGGAGATTATGAATACGGCTAAGTCGAAGTATATGACAACTACATTGAAAAAGACTAACGCGAATTGCCATTCGGAGAAAGTGCTCGGACAAAGTGCGTCTGAGCATTTCGTCCTGTTCTGTGAGACTAACGCGTTCCTCGTGAACCTGGTGAGCGAATTCATCGGTGCCGGCTTGAGGGCGGGGGATGCCTGCATTGTGCTAGCCACCGGGCCGCACAGAGAAAGCCTCGAGGAGCGATTGAAGGGGGACGGGCTGGAAGTCGCTGCCGCCCGCGTGCGAGGCCGGTACGTCTCCATCGACGCGGCTGCTATTCTGTCGAAGTTCATGGTCGATGGGTCGCCGGACCCGGGGCGCTTCGCCGAGGTCTTTGGGAGCATGATCGCGCAAGCGACGAAGGACCAGCGCCATGTGCGAATCTTTGGGGAAATGGTCGCGCTCCTTTGGGCAGACGGGAACCGGGAGGCGGCGATCCGCCTGGAAGAACTCTGGAACGACCTGGGCAAGACCTATTCCTTCTCCCTCTTCTGTGCCTATCCGATGCATGGCTTTGGCACAGAAGCGTACGAAGGTGAGTTCACCGAGATTTGCAAGCAGCACTCCCAGGTCATCCCCACCGAGAGCTATACTGCGCTGGCCAGCCCAGATGAACGCCTGCGTGCCATTGCGCTGTTGCAACAGAAGGCAAACTCGCTCGAAGTCGAGATGGCGGAACGGCAGGCAGCGGAGGAGCGACTGCGGGTTTCTGAAACCCGCTACCGCCGTCTCTTTGAAGCTTCCAAAGACGGGATACTGATGGTCGATCCTCGCACAGGAACCATTATCGATGCTAATCCCGCTGTGATGGAGTTACTGGGCTGCACGTACGAGCAACTGCTTACAAAGGAGCTCTGGCAAATCGGCCTGTTTGAGGACCGGGAGGCCAACCTGGATGCCCTGCGGGAATTGCAGGAGAAACTGTTTCTCCGTTACGAAACTGTGCCGCTTCACACCAGAGATGGGCAGCGTCAGGAAGTGGAGTTTGTGAGCACCCTCTACCAGGCAAATGGATACAAAGTCATCCAATGTAACATACGTGACATCACTGAACGCAAGCGCGCAGAAGAGGCTCTTCTTCACCTGGCCTCCATTGTAGAGTCTTCTGATGACGCCATCATTGGCAAGAATCTGGAGGGCATCGTCACCGCCTGGAATGCGGCAGCCGAGCGCATGTATGGCTATAGCGCTCAGGAAATGGTGGGCCAGCCGGTCACCCTGCTCTTTGCACCAGATCAACAAGATGAATTCACGCAGATCATGACGCGCATTCGCCGGGGAGAACGCGTTGACCACTACGAGACGCTGCGTGTGAGGAAGAACGGCACCCGCCTGACCGTCTCCGTCACTGTTTCCCCGATCAAGAATAGCACAGGCACCATTATTGGGGCTTCTGCTATCGCCCGGGATATCACCGAGCAAAAGCGGTTAGAGGCCAAATTCCGGCATCTGTTTGACTCCAACCTCGTTGGAGTGTTCATCTCGGATTTTGCTGGCACCTTTCTAGATGCCAATGATGCCTTTCTCGATTTACTCGGTTACACCCGAGCAGAATTGCGCGCGGGAACCATGCAGCGTGATGCCCTCACCCCTCCTGAATTTCACTACCTCAGTCAAAACGCGTTGAAAGCGCTGCAAGAAACAGGTGTATCGGACACGTATGAAAAAGAGTACCTGCATAAAAGTGGCAAACGCATACCCGTGCTGGTTGCCGTGACGCGCATCGAGCACACTGATAGCTGCATTGGCTTTGTCTTAGACATCAGCGAGCGCAAAGCACTGGACCGGCGCAAAGATGAGTTTATCAGTATGGCGAGCCACGAACTCAAAACGCCTGTCACCAGTCTCAAAGGCTTCGCGCAACTACTCAAAAGAAGGCTAAAAAAGCAAGGGATGCACCAGGAGGAGGACTTTCTTGCCAGGATGGAAGGGCAAATTGATCGGCTCACCAGGCTGGTCAACGATTTATTGGATGTATCCAAAATGCAGGCAGGGAAACTAGACTATGCCCAGGAAGTCATTGATCTGGACGCCTTGATCCGCGAGCTGGTAGAGATGGTCCAACAGACGAACGTGACACATACCATAGTGTTGCAAGGAGCAACACACCACCAGGTGATCGGCGATCGGGACAGGCTGGGGCAGGTCTTCATCAACCTGTTGAGCAATGCGATCAAATATTCCCCTCATGCAGAACAAGTGGAGGTGTCTCTGGCCTCATCGGTCGATGAGGTGTGCGTGAGTGTGCGCGATTTTGGTATCGGCATCTCCAAAGAAGATCAAAGCAAGATTTTTGATCGTTTCTATCGTGTCTATGATGTGCACGAGAAAAAGGTTCCAGGCTTAGGCATGGGGTTATACATCGTCCAGGAGATCATCAAACAGCATGGCGGAGAGATCACGGTGACCAGTGAAGTGGGCCAGGGAACAACCTTCACGATTTCGCTTCCTCTCATCAACGAACAAGGGTAAAAGAGCCTGGGAGCATCAAGCCCCCAGGCTCCTGGTTTACTTCCTGGAGAGGACAACAGAACCTGCTCGTCCGATGGACAGAGGGATTAAATCCACTCATGCCCCTTATCACAGTGGTGAAGACCTGCATGCCCCGCAGTAAATTCGCAGGGCTGCTGACAAGTGGGACACTTAGCAGAGCAACTCTCAGCAACGAACACATCCCGAACAACGTTGTCGGTGTCCTTGTCTTCCTCAACGAGGTGACTGAGAATGATGCTGTTTTCTTCGTTTGACATCGCATAGCCTCCTTTTAGTATGCAACTTCCTTGTTAGCGTACATATTTATCCGCAGTACCAGCTGCTGGATGCGTGAACATGTACGCCACTAATTGCTCAGTAGTGCATGTATTCTATAGAATACAGTACTGAGAAAACGTGAAAAATGCAATAGCCTCCCGAAACAGCTTAACACAAGTCAGCAATCGACCGCTAGACGAGAGCAAAGTTCGTCTACGAAGCATTTAGCCTGATCTACCCCGTCGATTTGTAGCAGATGCAGCGCTGACCCTTTGACATAGGTATGGGTGCGCATATTTATCAAAAACGTATGCCCGGTGGTATCGGAGCAGAGCAAATACCCTCGATAGGTCTCTACCAGTCGGTGCCGGTAGGCGATGTGCGCCTTGGTCTGAAGCTCGCCATCGACAAACCAGATCTCCATCATTGCAGAGAGGTCATCGGCGACCTCAGCAACGAGCTGGCACTGATCCAGATCAAATCTGCGCCTGCTCCATCCAAAGTACACCTGGCACTTGAACAGGATGGCTTGCAGTCCTGCCCTCCAGGAACGCTCTCTCCCCTCCGATAGCACACCTGGCATCTCTTTTCCCTCTTATGAATGGCCCTGTTTTCTCTGTGCCCGCATGCTCGTTGGACCCTCGCTGCTGCCTCATCACCCTTTTCAAACAGCGGTAAAAAAATCAGAACCTGATCTATCCTCCTGGCACAGCTAGCTACACAACTTCCTCGCAGGTACTAGTATGAGCATAAAGCATCATGAAAGCGTCATAGGTATCGTCATGAACAGGTAGGGAAGTATATCGTATCTGATCCTGTGTGGGTACTTGAGGGGGTACCTCTCCTGACACGCTCTGGTGGCAGAAAAATGCGTGTACAGGAGAGGATGACAGGCTGTGCCGCCTGTGTCTTCTACGTGTGAAGCTCTTGCTTCACTTTGGCAAGGGCATTACGGTGTTCCTTGCCTCTGCAATAGTACTTCAACAGAGGTAGACTAATCTCTGCTTACTTCGATGGTGGCCATTGATAAGCATTCAGGATGGCACCGCTGTTCTCAGAGTGCTTGCTCTTGTGAGATGGCGGCTGCCCAAGCTTTGGCCATTGATAGGCGCTCAATATATTGAGCTTGCTCTGGTTGACCGTCCTCCAGTTGGCCTGCAAGATGCCGCCGGTATCACTGGAGTCCGGATTCCACGCCCAGTAGGTATAGCTCATGTTGTTCAATTTCAGAAATGCTATCAGGGTGCGTTGCCAAACGCCCTCAGCATCATTACCCATTGAACTCCCCCCGAACTCTCCCATGAACACCGGGGCAATCCCCATCTTTTGCAGATAGGCCCAATGCTGCTGCCAGACGCCGGGAAGGGTATGTGCGAGGTCAGCGGGTTTAGGAACCTGGAGCCACTGCTGCAAGTAGACCTCCGGGCCGTAGTCATGGGCCGAATACACCAGCTTCTCCGGGCGCGAGAGCTGCACGGGGAACTGCTTTGCCCCTTTCAGATTCCCGCCCCACCAGTAGAAGTCGCCGTGATACTGCTCGATCCCCTCGACAATAATCAGCCAATCCGGGTTGACCGCCAGGATAGCGTTGCCCGCCTGCTGGGCAGCCAGGCGCCAATCGGTGCTGGGGTTGCCATCCCCCCAGGTGACCGGACCGTGCGGCTCGTTGGCCAGGTCTGCCCCGATGATGGTCTCATTGCCTCTATAGCGTTTGGCCAGCATGACCCAGTCATCGATCCAGCGCGTCTGGGGCACCTGGTCGGTGTACCACAATTGGGGCCGCAGGTCGGCTGTGGGATCATGACGGTCCAGGATGACCTTCAAGCCGATCTTCCCCGCGTCCTGAATTATCCGGTCCATCAGTGCTAATCCCATCAGGCCTTTCAGGTCAGGATTTAGTCGGTAGTTGATCCCCCGGGGTTTACTCGCAGGGTCAAAGAGCTGATTGGTGAAAGGTAGGCGAATGGTATTGAAGCCTGTCTGTGTCATCTGGTTCAACATGTCTTGCAAGTTGCGTACCCCCAGCCCATGAGGAACGAAAGTACTGGTCTCAAACCCAAACCAGTTGACACCTGTGAGAACTACCTGGCAGCCCGATGCATCTACCAACTCGCCATGAGAGGTCCTGAGGAACCCCACTCGATGATCGGGTTGGCATCGCCCCGAGCCTTGCACCGAATAAGAAATAGTAGTAGGGGTACAGGCAGATAAGATCACCATTCCCGTAATAATTATACCGATGGGCAGCATGCCTTTGCCCCGAAAACCTGCTAAGCAGGTAAAAATCATATTACTCTTCCTTTCTACTATTATCCGGTAAAAGGATAAAACATGACGTATTGCACGTCACCAATTTACACAACTGTCATGATTATAAACATTATTACCCCTAGCTTGCCTGGAAAACGTCTCATAGTCTTGAGGCGAACATCTCAAGGCTGTGAGAATATGCCCTTTGACATGAATCGAGTGAATATCAATAGCGAATGAGTGTGGCTTTGTTCTGCGGTGCAAACGTGAATGGCGCAGGCGTGATGTACTTCTCTTCCATTTCATGACGCTATTCATAACGCTTTCATGACGCTTCCTGTTCATACTAGCAGCAAACTGGAATTGTGGGGAGAGAATCACGAGAAAGGTTGAAGCATGTCACAAAGCAGTTCCCAGTACCGTTTCCAATCCATTATTTGGCATATGCTGCGCTCTCCGGTCATATGGCTGGGCGTGCTGGTCGTCCTGGTGGCGCCCGCCTACATTATAGGAACCAGATGGGCTGCTCGGGCTACCACCCCGGCTCCTGCCGACCTGTTCATGCAATCTGTGGTTAAGCGCGATGGCAATCTAGGCTGGCACCAGCTCTGCCCGGCCCTGCAGGCCCAGGAACCCCTTCCTGCCCTCGCCAGCCAGGTCGAGCAGCAGCGCCTCGCCGAGTCTGGACAGGGCCTGACGCTCACAGTAGACTATATCGGTGCCGACCCCCGACCGCAGGGAGGCCAGATCCGCCTGTACGTGGTCACGGCACACCGGCCTCATGGTTGGGTCCAGCAGCGGACGTACAGCGTGTATACGCAGGCCAGCGGCTGTGTCGAGAATGTCACTAACTCCTAGCTTATATTGAAGTTTCACACTCAAAACCGGTCATACCCGCCAGTCACCGCTGCCCTCCCTTGTCATCCTGAGCCCTTCGCTTCGCTCAAGGGTAAACTCCGCGAAGGATCTCCGCCCACCGCGCCAGACCCTTCGCTGCGCTCAGGGTGACAGAAGGCGGGACATGCGACGAGGAGTGCCGGTTTTGGTCATGAAAATTCATCAAAAGCCAATGTCCTCATAATCTTGAGACGCTCGTCTTAAGCACGCTAGGCGTTTTTCAGGCAAAGTGGAATGAAAAACTGCTATGCTAAGTGCATAGTTTTTTTACTGTTCGAGACCGGTACCGATAGCGATCACGCAACCGTGCTCACAATTCGCCTTTGTAAGGACACATCTTGTTATCAAGAGAGCAAGCCAGAAGGTGGTATCAGAAAGTGAAAATGACGATACGTGACATTGCTCGCTTAGCTGGTGTCTCGAAAGCCACCGTCTCGCGGGTATTGAACCAGAAGCCAGATGTGGACCCTGCCACACGCGAACGCATCTTGCGACTCATGGAAGAGCAGGCATTCGTGCCCAGCATCACCGCATCCAGACTGGCTGGTGGTCGCAGCCGCGTGATCGGCATCCTGATTCCTTCGTTGACGTGGCCTGCGATCCCTGAGATCATGCATGGCGTCTCTAAAGTTATAGAACAAACCCCTTACGAACTGCTGCTCTATAGCATCACGCATGAACAAGATCGTACCGAAAGGGATCAGCGTGATGTTATTGACCGCATCCTGGCTACAAAGCTGGCGGCTGGTCTGCTCGCCATGTTTCCTGGCCAATCAGTTCAGCATCTCACCACGCTGCATGAGCAGGGGTTTCCCATCGTAATGATCGACGACCAGGCTGAGCCAACGAATATGCCCTGGGTAGGTGCCGGCAACCGTAGGGGCAGCTACGCTGCTACACGCTATCTGCTTCAACTGGGCCATCGGCGTATTGCACACATTCAAGGACCGGGGAAGTTTCTTGTCTCGTATGAACGCTACCAGGGCTACTGTGAAGCATTGGACGAGGCTGGTATCACCCCTGATCCAGCGCTGGTAATGGAAGGGGACTTTATGCCTTCGGGGGGACAGAGTTGTGCAAGCAAGCTTCTTGCCGTGGAAGAGCGGCCCACTGCTATTTTCGCAGCCAATGATCTGATGGCTTACGGTGTGCTGACAGCTGTCGAGCAGTCTGGTTTACGAGTGCCAGAGGATCTCTCTATCGTCGGTTTCGATGATATTCCTCTGTCTGCCCACGCACGACCTGCCCTCACCACCGTACAGCAACCATTCTATGAAATGGGGCAGCGTGCCATCGAATTGCTTCTGTCCCTATTGGAGTCGCCTCGTCCGGTGAATCATAAGTGGTATCCAGGTTCCGTTCAAACGTATGCTTCCTTCTCACCGGTCAAGCAGAGCGAGCCAGTGCACATCCAGTTGCCTACCAATCTTGTAGTGCGTGCTTCTTGTAGCGCTCTTCAGCCCCACTCAGTCCCAATATTTGGAGGGCGCTAGATAGCTATAGAGAACAGGCGATCCGCCCCTGCTGATAGCGTCAGCCTGACATCATGTTGTAGTGTCGTCTTGTTGTCTTTATGATTATTAGGAGGTTTCTAGTGATACCACGCCCAACGTCCTCTCCTGGAGATCGATATAGCTGTCGGAGAGTTTTTACCTCGATCTCATTACTACTCGTCGTTGTCACACTTCTGGCCGGCTGCGGTTCCACCTCGAACAACAATACTGTCAGGCATGGGGGAACGCTCACAGTCGTACCTGGCCCTCTTGGAGACTTCACCCGCAACTTTAACGTCTTTGCCAACGGTTCGGTCTTGAGTGGCACACAAGGCTTGATCTATGAGACCCTGCTCTTCTTCAACCGCGAAGATGGGACTGTGAAACCCTGGCTCGCGTCGAACTACCAGTTCTCAAGTGATGCCACCGGTATCACCTTCAAGCTGCGTCCAGGTATTCAGTGGTCTGATGGCAAACCTTTCACGAGCGCTGACGTTGCCTTCACGCTGCACCTGATTCACGATCATCCTGCTCTTGATTACAGTGGTCTCTGGACTGTAATCACCGATGTGTCAGCCCCCGATGATCACACGGTCATCGTGAAGTTGAAGCGGCCATCGGTGCCGGTCCTGTGGTACCTGGGCGGGCAAACGTATATCCTTCCCCAGCATCTCTGGTCCAGCGTGAGCAACCCGGTCACCTACACGAACCCTAACCCTGTCGGGACAGGACCTTTCGTGTTCAAGTCTTTCACGCCGCAGCTCTACGTATTTGCACGCAATGCTCATTACTGGCAACCGGGCAAACCGTACATCAACGAAATACGCTACCCTGCCTTTAACTCAAATACGAGCGCTGACCTGCTGCTTTCACAAGGCGCGGTAGATTGGACGGGTCTGTTTACTCCGGACGTCAATAAAACATTTGCAAATCGTGATCCGGTGCACAATCACTTCTGGTTCCCGCCAAACAATGTCGTCACACTCTATCTGAACCTTACGAAGTATCCCTTTAACTTGCCCGCGGTACGCCAGGCCATCAGTTCAGCCATTGATCGTGACAAGCTCTATCATATTGGAGAGAACGGATACGAACCACCTTCTCACCCCACGGCACTCGTCTTGCCAGCGCACCAGAGCTTCTTGTCGCCCAACTATGCCAGGTCCACCTTTTCAGTGAATACCGCCAGGGCCACCTCACTGCTGGAGGGCGCTGGCTTCAGGAAAGGCAGCGATGGTATTTACGTTGACAGGCATGGCAAGCGCCTGGCGTTCAACATCAATGTCGTCTCAGGCTGGACCGACTGGGTGACCGACTGCCAGATCATGGCGAGCAATTTGCGAGCGATTGGCCTGGACGTGAAGGTGAACACCATTTCCTTCAACGCTTACTACAGTGCCTTGCAGATGGGCTCTTTTGATACGGCCATCTCCTGGACGAGTGCTGGCCCCACGCCATACTTCCTGTACAACTCGCTGCTGGGCAGCGTCAATACAGCGCCTATTGGGCAGCCCGCTACATCGAACTTTGAGCGCTGGAGCGATCCTACGACAGATAAGCTCCTGGAGCAGTATGCAAGTTCACCTGATCCAGCGGTACAACAGCAGGCGCTCGCCGGCATCCAGAAGATCATGGTTGAGCAGTTGCCTTCCATTCCTCTCATCTACGGCGCCACCTGGTACGAATATAGTACGGCTCGTTTTGTTGGCTGGCCCGATCAGCAGCATCCGTATGCAGTACCAGCGCCATACGCAGCGCCTGACATAGAGATAGTCGTGCTGAACCTGCACCAGGTGTAACGAACGCGCGCTTGTAGTAGGGCCTATGGGTTCCCAAGCCGCAGTTCGGCGTTCTTGGCACGCAAGAATGTAACGAACGCGCGCTTGTAATTATACTCGTATGGGTGATCTCGTACCGGGATCATCCATACGAGAGATAGTGTACGCGAAAAAGAAGGAGGGATTGCATGCATCACCTGTTACGCCGCAGTGGCTTTTACCTGGCCGCGCTGTGGGCTTCGATCACGCTCAATTTCCTCATCCCACGACTTGTGCCAGGTAACCCTGCCCAGGTGCTCATAGCTCGACTACAGGGACGTATCGACCCACGCTCAGAGCGCGCAATGGAAATTGCCTTTGGCGTCAGCCATGCAAGCCTGTGGAGGCAGTACATCGAGTACCTTGGCAACCTCATACACGGAAACCTGGGTATCTCCGTCACCTACTTTCCCACTCCTGTCGCGACCGTCATTGGGCAAGACTTACCCTGGACACTCGTGCTCGTGGGAAGCGCCGTTATCATCAGTTTTGTAAGTGGTACGTTAATAGGAATCATTGTTGCCTGGAGACGCGGTTCTCGATTGGATGCCGTGCTGCCCCCAGTGCTCACCTTCCTCTCAGCCATCCCTTACTTCTGGCTTGCACTCATCATACTCTATATCCTTGGCTTCGTCCTCAACTGGTTCCCGCTGAGCGGTGGGTACGACGTGTCAATCGAGCAGGGCTGGACTCCCGATTTCCTGTTGAGTGCTGCCCAGCATGCCCTTTTGCCGGCCTTTACCATCGTCGTCAGCTCTATCGCCGGGTGGATGCTTGGCATGCGTAATGCGATGATGACCACGCTTTCCGAAGACTACGTACTGATGGCGCAGGCCAAGGGACTTTCTGAGAGGCGAGTGATGCTTGCCTACGCAGCACGCAATGCCATCCTACCTAATATTACCGGCTTTGCGCTCTCCCTCGGCTTCATCGTCGGAGGTGCATTGCTCACCGAAATTGTCTTCTCCTATCCCGGCATCGGCTTTGCCCTGCTGCAAGCAGTCCAGAACTCTGACTACGCCCTGTTGCAGGGCATCTTTTTGATTATCGCTGTGGCAGTGCTGGGAGCCAACTTTCTGGCTGACTTGATTTATGTTGCACTGGACCCTCGCGTGCGACAGGAAAGGAGCTAGCACATGCAGCTACATGAGTGGAAAGCAAGAGCAGGAACTGTACGGGTGATGCCGCAAGTGGTACCTGCAAAGGACGACATACCTATAAGTGATACCACTCTAGCAGACAACACCCAACAGATGCCACGGCAGGAGAGCCGCTGGCGTAGAGCAGCGCATTGGCTTAGTGGCAACCCCAAAGTCGCCTTCGGCCTCTTGATCGTTGGCTTCTTCGTCCTGGTGGCAATGCTGGGACCTATCATCATTCACTACGACCCCGGTGCCTTCAGTTCCGATGTGCTCCAACCTCCTTCAGTCGCGCACTGGTTGGGCACTACTCAGACCGGGCAAGATGTCTTTTCCCAGGTAGTGGTCGGTACGCGAGCATCACTGTTGCTCGGGTTCGTTGCAGGGTTCCTGGCAACAACCCTCTCTGTCATCATCGGCCTGACTGCTGGCTACTTTGGCGGCCTGATCGATGATGTGCTTTCACTTTTCATGAACATCTTCCTCGTCCTGCCTGCCCTGCCTCTTGCCGTTGTCCTGGCCGCCTACTTCCCTTTCCGGGGACCATTGCCTATTGCCATCATTGTCACTATCACAGGCTGGGCGTGGGGTGCGCGAGTACTGCGCGCCCAGACCCTCTCGATGCGCCGTCGTGAGTATGTGGAGGCGGCCCGTGTCAGTGGAGAGACCACACTGCGCATCATCTTTACTGAAATCCTGCCCAACGAGATTGCGATTGTAGCCGCGGGCCTGGTCGGAACGGTGATCTATGCGGTCCTGGCGCAGGTAGGGCTGGAATTCTTAGGCCTGGGTGACGTCACCATCATCAGTTGGGGAACCATGTTCTATTGGGCCCAAAATAATGAGGCGCTGCTGCTGGGAGCCTGGTGGTGGTTCCTGGCCCCTGGTTGCTGTGTGGCGCTGCTGGGAGCAGGATTGGCGTTCATCAACTTTGGCATCGACGAGTTGGCAAACCCGCGTTTGCGCAGGGAACCCAGGGCAAAGAAGCCTGCTGAGGCGAGAAAGGTGGTGGCATAATGGTCAATGAAGCGCGCAGTGACAAGTTGTTAGAGGTCAAACATCTCAGCGTGGATTACGAATCTGCAAGAGGCGCGGTGCATGCTGTCGCCGATGTGAGTTTCACCATCAAGCGTGGGCATATCCTCGGATTGGCGGGCGAGAGCGGCAGTGGGAAATCAACCCTTGCCTATGCTATCGCGCGCTTACTCCGCCCGCCCGCAGTCGTCACCCAGGGTCAGGTCTTGTACTACCCGCGTAGACGGCAAGTGAACGATCCTTCAATGGAACCGATGGCCTCTCCCCCCACCCCTCCCAGGGCGGGGGCAAGCCCCGCCCCTACCATACACGTTATGAACCAGCAGGCGAAGCTCGTGTATGGTAGGGGCGACCCTTGCGGTCGCCCTGAACCTTGCGGTCGCCCTGGAGGCTTCAAAGATGACGCAATAGTGGATGTCCTGGCTCTCACCCCGCCACAGTTACGAGCTTTTCGCTGGCGTGAACTCTCCATTGTCTTCCAAAGTGCTATGAATGCGCTGAACCCGGTCTTGGATATTGGAGAACAAATCACCGATGTGCTACGAGCTCACAACCCGCTCATGACCGACAAAGAAGTGCGTTCGCGAGCAGTGGAATTGTTGCAACTGGTCGGTATTGCGCCAGATCGGCTGCATAGCTATCCGCATGAGCTGAGTGGTGGTATGCGCCAGCGGGCGGTTATCGCCACTGCGCTCGCACTGGATCCAGAGATCATTATCATGGATGAGCCGACCACCGCACTCGATGTGGTCGTGCAACGTGATATCCTGGCACAGATTATGAGACTGAGCAGCGATTTCGGCTTCTCTGTCATCTTCATCACGCATGATCTTTCGCTTCTGTTAGAAATCGCCGATACGATTGCCATTATGTACGCGGGCCGTATTGTCGAGATGGCGACCCGGGAAGACATGTATCGTCACCCACGGCATCCATATAGCTGTGGGCTGCTAAACTCATTTCCAAGCCTGCACGGTCCCCGCCGCAGACTGACGGGCATTCCAGGCTCACCGCCTGATCTACGATCAGTACCGCCGGGCTGTGCGTTTCATTCGCGCTGTGTATTCGCGTTCAGGGCCTGTTATACCGTCGAACCGGCGCTGCTTCATATACCAGTGGATTCTTTGTCTGTAGTGGGACAAGGAACCCATGTCGCTTGTCACCTCTATGATGCTCAACTCAACCCTGAAGGTCCACCCGAACGTCTGGAGTCTGAATATGTCAACCAATGAAGAACCCATCCTGGAAGCAGCGCATTTGCGCAAGGAGTTTCCTTTACACAAGGTCAAGCTTTTTAGACCTCCTCAAGTGGTGCATGCCGTCGAAGACGCTTCGCTGGCTCTGCGTCCCGGTCATGCTACGGCCTTAGTGGGAGAAAGCGGGAGCGGCAAGACAACGGTAGCACGTTTGTTGGCAAGCCTCTACAAGCCCTCGTCAGGCACCATCCGCTTTCGGAAGGAGGTGGTCAAAGCCGGGGGAGAAGCGGCTCTGCGGGCATATCGTCGCTACGTGCAAATGGTCTTTCAAGACCCGTTCTCATCGCTGAACCCGGTGCATACTGTGCGCTATCATCTTAGCCGTCCTTTGCGCATGTATGGGCATGCTCATAGCGCTGCAGAAGAGACCCAGCTTGTCACATCATTGCTCACGCGAGTGAATCTGACTCCTGCCGAGCAGTTCATGCCCAAGTTTCCTCACCAACTCAGTGGTGGCCAGCGGCAGCGAGTCGCAATTGCGCGTGCATTGGCGGCAGCGCCCTCTGTCCTCCTCGCTGACGAGCCTGTCTCGATGCTGGATGTGTCAATCCGGCTGGATGTGCTGAACCTGTTGTTGCGTCTCAAAGAGGAAGAGGGCCTGGCGCTGCTCTTCATCACACATGATATCGCCAGCGCCCGCTACTTCGCCGAGGAGACGCTGGTAATGTACGCTGGCCAGATGGTAGAAGGTGGCCCCAGTGAAGAAGTGATCCAGCGACCTAAACATCCTTATACCCAACTCTTGCTCTCTGCCGCACCAGATCCTGATCGCTTCGGATCCATTGACGAGCAAAATGTCCGCAAGGCGTCGCCTCAAGTACAACCCATACCACCAGTGAGTGGAAGCGGGGAGCCCCCAAGTTTGATCAACCCGCCCGGCGGTTGTCGCTTTCATCCCCGCTGTCCATATACCATGCCTGAATGCTGCCAGCAGTTTCCGCCACGTACGGAACTGGGCGGAGGACACTGGATCCACTGCTTCCTCTATGGAGCAGCAAGCAAAGGGAACATGCCAGAAACAGCTCATGCTGCTTCCCCCTGCGGGGAAGCGAGCCTGGAGAACTCATAATTATGATAAGGCATCAGGTTGATACGAGCCTGATAAATCAGCTCTCTACAGATCAGTAGGTCCGCCATTTATGGCAGGACCTCCGCAGGAGGATGTATGAGCATAACCGAAAATACGAAGCCAGGAACGACAGTTGACACTCGCGCAGCTCCTGTCTTCCCCGTAGATTTTCTCTGGGGTGCGGCAACGGCATCCTATCAGATTGAAGGTGCAGCGCACGAGGATGGGCGCGGCCTGTCCATCTGGGATCAGTTCGCAGCTATACCAGGTAAAGTACATCGAGGCGAGAACGGGGATGTCGCTGCCGACCATTACCACTGCATGCCAGAGGATGTGGCGCTGATGTCTGAACTAGGCTTGAATGCGTATCGCTTCTCCATCGCGTGGCCACGCATTCTTCCCCAGGGTATAGGAACCGTCAACGGTCAGGGCCTGGATTTTTATGATCGTTTAGTGGATGCACTCCTGGCACGAGGTATTACTCCCCTGGTGACCCTGTACCATTGGGACCTGCCGTTGGCGCTGCACGAGAAAGGAGGCTGGCTCAATCGGGATACGGCATCCGCTTTTGCCGACTATGCAGAGGTAGTCGCACGACAGCTCGGAGATCGAGTCGACTGGTGGGTCACGCTGAACGAGCCCTGGTGCTCTGCCTATCTTGGGTATGGGAACGGCAAACATGCTCCAGGCATACGCGATAAGTGGGCAGCTTACACCGCAGCACATCACCTGTTGCTCGCACACGGCCTGGCGCTGCCCCGGCTACGTGCGTACACCAGAAAGTCCACGCAGTTAGGCATCACGCTGAATCTCACACCCGTCTATGCTGCAAATGAACATCCCAGGACACTACGCGCAGCAGCATGGGCAGATAAGATGAGCAATCGCTGGTTTCTCGACCCGATCTTTCGTGGCAACTACCCCGAAAGTCTCTTCGCTGATGACGGGGTGGCTCCTCCGCCAGTACAGGATGGCGACCTGGATATCATCGCGACCCCCATTGACTTTCTGGGCGTCAACAACTACTCGCGGTCACTCATTCGTGCCCGTGTAAAGGAAAACGGGGCCGGTGACGACCCTATCAAGTTCTATGAACACGTCACTTCGGCGGATTCGTCATATACGGAGATGGGGTGGGAGGTCTATCCACAGGCGCTAACCGATGTGCTGGTACGAGTCCACCATGATTATGCTCCTCGTGCCATCGTAGTGACAGAGAATGGTGCAGCTTTTGCTGATCAGTGGGATGGCAGTAATCACCTTAGCGATCCGCAGCGCCTGCACTATATACGTGACCATATTCTGGCCCTCGAGCAGGCACAGGCGCAAGGGGTGCCATTGCGAGGCTATTTCGTCTGGTCGCTGCTAGATAACTTCGAATGGGCGGAAGGCTATAGCAAGCGCTTCGGCATCGTTTACATTGACTACCCCTCACAGCGGCGCATTGTGAAAGACAGTGGCCACTGGTATGCTGCCTTTATCGCAGCGCAACACAGATTACAGCCGCGTGAAATAGAACCTTAGATGGTCTGGTGAGAGAGCGAGGGCACGATGAGGAATGTACGCATAAATCGTATCACCAGGGTGCAACTCGTGATCTTTCTAGTGATCGTATTCCTGATCGCCTGCATAGCTGCGCTATGGTACGGCTCAGGACGATGCCAGGACAGCACAACCATTGGCTTCCTCCATGGCTCCGGTAGTGCGTTGTTGGATGAGTCAGAGTGCGAGGTACACCTCACAGGAGTTAACTGGTTCGGGTTTGAAACGAGTGCTTTTGCCCCTCACGGCCTGGAAACGCGCAACTGGCAGAATATGCTCGACCAGATCAAGCAAATGAGGTTCGATACTATTCGCCTGCCCTACACCAATCAGCTATTCAACTCGTCGAGCGAGCCACAAGGGATCGACTACCGGCTGAACCCCGACCTCAAGGGACTCCATGGCCTGGCACTTATGGATCGGATTATCCAGGGTGCCCGCAGCCGTGGCTTGAAGATCATCCTTGACCGCCATGATCCTACCGCCGATCTCCGGCCCCAGTTGTGGTACACCGACCAGGTGCCAGCGTCGCGCTGGATCCATGATTGGGTCATGCTGGCCCGACACTACCGGGGGAATGATACGGTGATTGGGGCAGACCTGGCCAATGAGCCTCACGGTCCGGCAACCTGGGGGGATGGCAATCCGCGCACGGACTGGCGCCTGGCTGCCGAGCAAGCGGGCAATGCTATCCTGGCGGTCAATGCGGATTGGCTGATTATCGTCGAGGGGATTGAGCAGTATCACGGCGACTACTACTGGTGGGGCGGGAACCTGGAGGGAGCCGAGCAGTTTCCCGTGCGCTTATCAGAACCAGACAAGCTGGTATATTCTGCGCATGACTACGGACCGGAGGTCTACAACCAGCCGTGGTTCCGGGCATCGAACTTCCCGCGCAACCTGCCGGGGATCTGGCAGCAGCACTGGGCATACCTGCAAATGGATGGCATTGCCCCGGTGCTACTGGGGGAATTCGGAGGCCGCTCGGTAGGCAAGGACTCCGAAGGACAGTGGCAGCGCAGCCTGGTAGCCTTCCTTCTCACGCATGGCATTAGCTACATCTACTGGGCATGGAACCCCGACTCCGGGGATACCGGCGGCATCCTTCAGGACGATTGGGTTACGGTCAACCAGGGCAAGCTTCGCCTCTTGGACACCTACCAATGGTCGTCGTTGGGGCGGCTACAATCAAATACAAACGGCAAAGCAGGAAATACCGGCGCTATCCCCAACGACTATAAATGGCCTCCATCAAAGTGAACGGCGTGGTTCATGAAAACCAGCGGAAGCAGGAGCAACTAACTCCACCTCATTCCATTCAAACCAGATCGGTTCCTGAATATGGGTTCCTTCAAGAGTGATTTGGTAGAAACAGAAAGGCTCGTCAAGATCGGCAGCAATTGTATCGACGGTTTGGATTGTCCCTTTGAGCCCTCTGAAGGGACCATAACTGGTCACCAGCACCCGACTGCCTGTTTGAAAGATGCTGTATGCCACGATAAGTTGATCTCCTTTCCACACACTACATGCCTGCGGTTTTGCATCCAACAATTTCATTATACTGGCCTCATGAAAAACATATTCCTGAAAATTTCTTGGGACCATTATATATACTATTATTGATATTTAGGATTGAGGCGAACTAGAGCTAACCTACCTGTTCATCGCTTTATGCGTATATGTCTCTGCTTTCGCAGGAAAGGGTGTTCTTTCCCAAAAAGCTTTGGTAAGAATGTCTTAATAATAAGTATTAAGGAATTAGCATGACAAAGCATCTCGTGGGCCAACATTTAGGCAACTATCTCTTAAGCGGCCTGATTGGCCATGGCATATTAGCTGACGTCTACCTGGGCATGCATATGTATCTGAACACCTGGGCCGCCATCAAGGTTCCGCGTGATCATGCCGACCAGCAAACTCTGGACAGCTTTCTTACCGGAGCGCGTCATCTCAGTCACCTGGTGCATCCACACATTATTCGCTTGCTGGAGTTTGGCGTGGAGGACCGGCTCCCTTATCTGGTCATGGACTACTCTCCAGGTGGCAATTTGCGCCAGCTTCACCCCTCTGGCATAGTTGTGCCACTGCAGACCGTTGTCCCCTATGTCACGGCCATTGCTTCAGCTTTACAATACGCTCACGATCAACACGTGCTCCATCGCAATCTCAAACCGGACAACCTGCTGCTGGGCACCAAACAAGAGGTGCTGCTTAGTGATTTCGGGCTGGCTTTGTTCACCCCCAGCTCGGATGTCCTCCAGGAGCGCTTTGACACCCTGGCCTACTACATGGCTCCCGAACAGATCAGCGGGCAGCCTGGTCCTGCGAGCGACCAATATGCCCTGGCTGTGATGGTCTACGATTGGCTCAGTGGAAGCAGCCCATTTGCAGGCACGCGGGCCGAACGCTCCGGCCAGCACCTGTTTGCTGCCCCTGGTTCATTGCACGAACGGCATCCAGAGGTGCCACTCGCGGTAGAGCAAGCCATCTTCAAGGCCTTGTCCGAAGACCCGGCGCTGCGCTATGTGGATGTGCTCAACTTTGCCTCGGCCTTAGAGGAGGCGAGCCATACTGCTTCCCCTTCGTCCAGGTCCTCTGGCGTACCTGTAGGAGCAGCAAACGAAGCTGATCGTGCCAAAACAACGCTGAGTAGTTCACATCTCTCCTTTCAGAATCTACCCATGCCTCTCACACCACTGGTCGGGCGCGAGCAGGATATCCAGGCAGCACATGAGAGGCTGTTGCGCCCACAGGTGCGGCTGCTGACGCTGACTGGCCCCCCGGGCGTCGGCAAGACACGCCTGGCCATTGAACTGGGTGCCAGAATGCTAGAGACATTTGCCCAGGGAGCTTGCTTTGTCTCGCTGGCCCACATTAGCGATCCCAAATTGGTGATACCTGCCATCGCGCACACTCTCGGAATGTGCGGGGACGGCATGCTTTCCTCGTTCGAACGCGTGAAGACCTGCTTGCACGCCAGGCAGGTCTTGCTGTTGCTGGATAACTTTGAGCAGGTGCTGGCCGCGGCTCCGCTGCTCGTGGAGGTGCTTTCGGCCTGCCCGCAGCTCAAGCTGGTAGTGACCAGTCGCGCTCCGTTGCACGTTCAGGGCGAATACGAGTTCGCAGTCACCCCGCTGGCCGTTCCCGACCTGCAGTCTCTGCCATCCTATGACACCCTTGCGCTGGTGGCAGCAGTAGAACTCTTTGTGCAGCGTGTAGAGGCGCTCAAACCCGGATTCCAGCTGACGGAGAATAATGCGGCCCCCATTGCCAGGCTTAGTGTCCGGTTAGGGGGAATACCGTTGGCCATCGAGATGGCAGCGGCGCGCAGTAAACTCTTGTCGCCCCAGGCGCTGTTCTCGCGTATCGAGCATGGCTTAGAGGTGTTGAGTGGTGAGAAGCAGGATGTGCCCGGCCACCAGCAGACGCTGTACAGTACCATCAACTGGAGCTATGACTTGCTGACTGCCGAGGAACAAGCGCTCTTCCGGCGGCTGTGCATCTTCGTGGGCTCTTTCACCCTGGAAGCGGCAGAAGCGGTCACCAGCGCACTGGGCGATCTTTCGATCTCCGTACTGAAAGGGGTGGCATCCCTGGTCGATAAAAGCCTGGTGCAGCAGCGTGAAAAGGATGGGCAGGAGCCTCACCTGCTACTCTTAGGGCTGATCCGGGAGTATGGGGTAGGGCGCCTGGCCGAGTGTGGAGAGCTGGAGCGCTGCCGGGATGCCCATGCGGCCTATTACCTGCGGCTTTCCGAACAAGCGGAGGCTGCCTTGCCCGGCGCTCAGCAGCTCGCCTGGTTAGAGCGGTTGGAGCAAGAGCATGAGAACCTGCGGGCTGCACTGCAGTGGTTGATCGCGCGCCATGAGATCGAAACCGTCTTGCGCATCGCATCAGCGCTGCATCTGTACTGGTTTCTCCGTGGGCGCCTGAGCGAGGGTCGCGAGTTCCTGGAATGGGCTCTGGAAGCGGGAGGCCAGGACGAGACGCTGAACGGCGGCCGGGCGTATGCCAGGGCGCTTTATGTTGCTGGCTACCTGTCGATGCGACAGTACGATCCTCAGCGAGCAGCTATATATTTCGAAATAAGCCTGGGGCTGTTTCGACGCCTGCAAGACCAGGAGGGCATCGCGGCCTCCCTCTATGGCCTCAGCGTCGTCATATATAACCTTGGCAAGGTCACAGAAGGACTTGCGAACGCGGAAGAGAGCCTCTCGCTCTACCGGCAGATGGGAAATACGAGAGATTGCGCTGAAGTTCTGCTCAAGCTGGGGGTAGGAGCCTTGTTCCGCGGGGAATATGATCGAGCACGCGCTCTGCTCGAGGAAAGCCAGGCCCTACTCAAAGCGGAGGAGGTCACATGGCTAAGAGCATTCGGCCTTCATTATCTCGGGTTTGTCCGCTTTGCACGAGGAGATCATGCACACGCGCGCCGCCTGTCCGAGGAGAGTCTTGCGCTCTTCAGGATGTTGGGTGTACCGTTTTATACATCGGAAGTGATGACCATACTGTCCTGCGAGCTGATGGCGCTTGGGGAGGAGATAAATGCTCGGGCCTTGTTGGAGGAGGCGCTGGTGCTGGCGCGCGAGAGAGAGACTACTGAGGACCTTGCGCGCGTGCTCTGGGGTTTGGGACACCTGGTCCTGCGGCAGGACAAGCTGACAGAGGCCCGCGCATGGTTCGAGGAAAGTATCACAAAGGTACAGGGGAAGTGGCTCGTCCCGCGGATCAAATGGGTCGTCGCCTCGTGCCTGGAAGGGCTCGGAGAAATCGCGCTGGCCCAGGAACAGGCTACGCGCGCTGTCCAGTTCTTCGCAGCCGCACAGACAGTACGTGACGCCAATGGGTATTACACTCCCTTTGGCATTGAGCAGCCATTCTACGAGCGCACTCTGGCTGAGGCCCGCAACAAGCTTGGCGAGAAGACCTTTGCGGCGGCCTGGACGGTGGGGCTGGCAATGACACCTGAGCAGGCGCTCGCCGCAGAAGTACAAGCGCCTCTCTTGAAAGAAGTTCTACGAGCGCCTCCAGCAATGTCAAAGTCAGCGCCAACTCTCGTCATACCTGGCGGGCTGACCGCGCGCGAAGTCGAGGTGCTGCGCCTGGTGGCGATGGGTCTGAATAACAGCCAGATTGCCGAGCGTCTTGTCCTGAGTCCAAACACGGTCAATGCACACATCCAATCGATCTACCGCAAGATCGATGTCAGTTCGCGTAGTGCCGCCACGCGCTTTGCCATGGAGCATTTCCTCATCTAAGAAAAAAGGTCTATTCTTCGTCTCACATCTTCATTGCTATAAACGCAACCTGTAACGATATCGTTTCCTTCGAGCCCTTCCTGTACTTTCATTGCCTTTTTCCCAAAAGCTTTGGTGAGAATGCACTAGTGTGAACCTATTACACAGCCTGACCATAGAGTATCTATGTTCGTTGTGGAAGCACGCAAAAATAGCGTGTTTTGAAGATGCAGAATCATCCTCAAACAAGTACACTTATAACCTTGTAAAAGTGATTTTCCACAATTATGAATTTCGCTTATTAGATTGAGGCTAGAAGGTATATATGAGGAGAACCTGCTATGGGTCTATTACGTCTGACCGTACTCGGCTCGCCAGAAGTGTTTCATGATGGCAACCGCCTCAAGTTTTCCTTGCGCAAGGCGCAGGCCTTGCTGCTCTATCTGGCGGTCGAAGGGGGCATGCATCCCCGCAGCAAGCTGGCCGCCTTCCTGTGGCCCGACAGTGCGCCACAAGATGCGCGCACGGCCTTGCGCAACGCCATTGCCCTGCTTCGCAGCCTGCTCGCCGATTCCGACACCTTGCCTTCCCAGCATAGTCATCTGCTCAGTGAGCATGAGCTGCTGGGTCTGAACCCGCAGGCGCCGTTGGAGTTGGACCTGGATGTAGTTCAGCAGGCTTATAAGCAGGCCCAGCTGCACACCACAGTTCCCTCTCCTGAGCAGCGAGCCTCCCTGGTTGCTCACGTCCAGCATGCTTTCTCCCTGGTGCGCGGTCCCTTCCTCGACGGCTTCTGGCTGGGCGAGGAAGCCGCCTTCGATGAGTGGCACCAGATGCAGCAGCACCAGTGGCAGGTGCGCTCGCAGCTGCTCTGCGATCGGCTCTCGTCCTGGCAGGAGGAAGCTGGGGAACTGGAGCAGGCTAAAGCGACACTCACCCGCTGGCTGGCGCTTGAGCCACTCGCGGAAGAGGCCTCTCAGCGTCTCATGCAGGTGCACCTGGCGTTGGGAGATGCAACCACTGCCCTGCAGGTCTACGCCACCTGCCGTGCACGCCTGGCCGAGGCGTTGCAGGTCGAGCCCTCGCCGGAAACCGTCGCTCTAGCCGAGCGCATTCGCGCCAGCGCGGCAGTCCGGCGCAGGAGCCCGCCAGCGCGGCCAGCAGCGGCAGAGCACCGGTCCCCCAGTGAGTTGGTGCCCCCACTCATTGGACGGGCCGTGGCCTTCGGCCAGCTCGTCAGGAGCTTTCAGCAAGCGCGACAGGGGCAGCCGCAGGTTATGCTGGTGATGGGCGAGGCTGGCATCGGCAAAACGCGGCTGGCTCGCGAGTTTGTGGCCTGGGCCCGCGCCCACGGCGCCGATGTGCTGAGCGGGCATGCCTTCGAAATGGGGGGACGGCTGCCCTATCAGCCGCTGGTCGAGGCTGTACGACCTCGACTGGAGGCGGAAAACGCTCCAGAGGATCTGTTGGAGGATCTATGGCTGGCGGAGCTCTCGCGCCTGCTGCCGGAGTTGCGTGTGCGCTACCCCGACCTACCTGCCCCTACCGGGGAAGAGCTGATGGCCAAAGGGCGTCTATTTGAAGCAGTGGCGCGTCTACTGGACGCCCTGGCCAGGCCTGCACCGCTGGTGCTGCTGCTGGATGATCTGCAGTGGCTGGATGGGGCATCTCTTGACCTGGTGCGCTATCTGGGAGGGTACTGGAAGGCCCATGAAAGCCGGATTCTGCTGCTGGGCACGGTGAGTAGTGAGGGTATGGAGCCGAAGTCGCAGCTGGCCACCGAACTCTCCGGCCTGGGACGGGATCTACCAATCAGCCAGGTGACGTTGCTGCCGCTGAGCCAGGCGGATATCATCCAACTCGTTCAGGCCATCTCCAGGGAGGAGGAGCATATCACGTGGAGTGGAGGTGAGCAGCGGGTACATGGCCCTGCAGCGCTGGTCACGCTGGGCGACTTCCTGTTTGCGCGGACGGGTGGGCATCCGTTGTACCTGCTGGAGACGCTCAAGCTGTTGCAGGACCGGGGACTGCTGGTACCACGGCTGGATGCGGATGACACCTGGCGACTGGAGCCAACCAGGGAGATGGCCGCGGTCATCGCGCAGGAGTGGTCCCGGCGCGAGTTCTTGCCGCCCTCGGTGCGCGCGATGATCCTGGCACGTCTCGCGAAGCTCACGCCGGCAGCGCGCCAGCTGGTGAGGGCCAGTGCGGTACTGGGAAACCAGGCGAGCGTGGAGCTTCTGTGGCAAGTGGCCGAGCTAGGAGCGCAGGCAGGGGTGGAGGCCCTGGAGGAGGCTGTCGGCGGTGGCATCCTGCGCGAGGAGGATACCAGAACAGGCCAGCAGGGCGGCTATCACTTCACGCATGAGATGATCCGCGATGTGGTCTACACTGAACTCGGTGAAGCACGGCGGCACCTTTTGCACCAGCGGGCCCTGGCGAGTCTTTCCAGCGCGGGCGCTCGGGTCTCTGAACTGGCCTATCATGCGCTCCTGGCCGGAGAGGCCGAAGTCGCCTATCGCTACAGCGTGCAGACCGCCGATGAGGCGGTGGCCGTCTTTGCCGTTGACGACGCCATCGGGTACTACGAACAGGCGCGCACCTTGTTCCAGGAGCAGCAGCGACTGCAGAACGTACTGCCCGCGCTGGAGGTCGAACATCTCTACGTCCGCATGGGGCGGGCCTCTGCCTCTCAGAACAAGTGGCAGCAGGCCCAGCAAGCCTATGAAGAGCTGCTCACCTATGCGCAGCAGCACCAGCTGCCCGCTCTGATCAGCATGACCCTCAATCGCCTGGCGATCCTGGCAGTGCAACAATCAAAGGACAGGCTACAGGTGCGTGCGCTCCTGGAGGAAGCCTTGCGCCTGGCCGAGAGCAGTCACGATCAGCGGGTGCTCGCGGAAACGGAGTGGAACCATGCCCAGATCATGGTCGAAGTGTGGGGGGACTCAAAGCGTGCCTTACCGCATGGACAGAAGGCGCTGGAGCTGGTACGAGGAATACATGACAAGGAACTGGAGGCGAGATGCCTCGCGATGCTCGGGATGATCCATCTGCTTGGAGGAGCCTTTGAGGAGGCCCTGCACAGTGTGGAAGTCGCCCTGGCGCTGTATGCAGCCCTGAGCACTGAGCCTCTCGCTGCACGGGAGCTTTCACTGCCATCCTTTATGAGTGGTTCTCCTCTCACCCAACCTTTGACGAATCGCGCGATAGAAGCTAAGTGCTGGGCGATCCTGGCCGTCGTGCAACAGCACGCCGGGCAGGTACAGAAGAGCATTCGTTGTGGCCGCCAGGCTCTCGCACTCGCGCACGAGAGCAGGTCCGGCTGGGCACAAATCCACACTACGATCTGCCTCGCGGATGGATTGTTGGACGCGGGGGCCTACGAAGAGGCGCTCGGGCTCATGCAACAGGCTGTCGGGCTTGTGCGGACTCTGCCTTCGACGCTACACTTCCAGCGCTTTCTCATTACCCTGGGCAATATCCATCAGGCCTTGCAGCAGTGGGACGAGGCAAAGGCGGCCCTTGAGGAGGCAGAAGCCATGGCTGAGAAGTTGGACCTCGGACCATTGCGCGTGCCTGCCCTGTCGCGGCTGTGCATGCACTATGCCCTGGCAGGAGAGTGGGAAGCGGCAGGCCGCTATGCCGAGAAGGCCCTGGCCCTCCGCACGAGCCATAATGCGGCATTGATCTTGATGGATTTCTACTTTCATTTTGAAACGGAGGCCTTACTGCGTGGAGGGGATGAGCGCCGGGCGCGCTCGATTGTACAACGTCTGGGGGAACGCCTGGAACCTTACCCGCGCTACCGCATTCCCTACCTGCGCTCGTTGGCCGTGCTGGCCACGTGGAAGGGGGAAAGAGAGCAGGCCATCGGCTATTTGCGCGAGGTTGCTCATCTTGCCGCAGACCTCGGGTTGCCAGCCGAACAGTGGCAGATCCAGGTGGCATTGGGAATGTTGTATGAGGCAGGGGGCGAGTCCGCGCAAGCGTGCGCCGCGTTTGTGGAGGCTGCGAGGATCCTCCAGGGGCTGGCGGAGAGCATTGGAGATGAAGCGCAGCGTTCGCGCTTTCTGGCTGCGCCACCAATCCAACAAGTAATGCAGTACGCCCGGAGCGAGACCTGCCTGGTCTTGACCGGCCAGGCGCAGGAGAACTGATTTTGAGGTGCCTCGTGCTGCAGGTTGCATAACTGTGTCCATGCAGCATCTGGCTGTTCATCTAGAAGTGTCTCTACTACATGTCAGCACTTCCCGCTCATTACGCTGCTCATTACGCTTTCATGGCGCTTCCTTTTTATACTGGCAACAGGGCGGATGAGGCATTTCCTGCTCATTTAGCCCGGCCCAGCAATACGGCACTGTAATGATGCGTCGGCTCCTTCTCTTTGTAAACATGGCAAAACGCTCATTACCATATTGCTAATCAAAGAGGGAAAGAGATGAAAGCGAAAGAAATACAAGAGAGGAGCATGCCGTCAAACCAGATCGAATGTATCTTTGAGTCATTAGCGGATAGCGTCATTGCCTGTGATCGTGAAGGGAAGATCCTACGGGCTAATGCAGCCGCTCTCACACTCTTTGAAGTGCCTTCTGAAGCTCTTTGCCGGGGGAGAGACTACCAACAGTTCCTTCAGCGCTATACTACGGGTGAGGAGCCCCAACAGGCCATCACACTCGAGCCCTGGCTCATGAGCCTGCTCATCGATGGTGAGACAGCATCCAGTCTGCAAGAAGCAATCAGGGTGCTCCAGCTACCTTCCGGGCGCACGGTCTACGTCACCCTGTGCGCCTCACCCGTGCTTGACGCACAGAAGCAGACTGTAGGCAGCGTCTCTGTGTTCCATGACATCACGCACCGCTATCAGAAAGCGCGCCATCTCCAGCGCGTCCACCAGGCGGTGTCAAGCCTGACAGAAGCCATCGCGCACATTCCTGAGCAGCTTGATTTCGCCTTCCCTGAAGGACCATTCCTCTTGTCGCCTCCTGTGCTCTTCGTGGCCCAGCAGTTGGTGGACGTGATCGGTCAGGTCCTGGATTGCCAGCATGTCAGTCTTGCGGCTCTTGGACCTGCCGGTCGCCTGTATTATGCCGTGGGAAGTGGCTTCACCTCCGAGCAAGAACAGGACCACCGGGAGAGGAGTGGGTGCTTCTTGCCTTCAGATTTTGTCGACGAACCGGTGCTTGCCCGCCTCTTCGCAGGTCATGAGGTAGTCCTGCCGACCGATCGCCTGCACCTGCCACCAGGGTTTCGAGCAGATTCTGTCCCAAAGAATCACCTGTTGCTTCCCCTGTTTCTTGAGCAGCAGCCTGTTGGCCTGCTCGAAATCGCCAAGACCGGCGTTGACAGCGGGTACACGGCAGAGGAGATCGAGCTCGTCAAAGCCGTCGCGACGCATACCATGCTGGTCATCGACTGCCTGCGCTACTGGTGTGAGCAGGCCGAGAGCCGTGCCAGAGCGCTCGCGCTGCAAGAACTGAGTCGGCTCGTCAATGATTTCTTGAACCTGGCCAGTCATGAACTGAACACGCCTCTGACCGCCATCAAAGGCAATATCCAATTAGCCCAGCGCCGTCTGGCCACCTTGAAGCGCCAGCTCGCCGAGCAGCCCGAGGGCGTGCATGAGAAAATCGAGCAGGTTCAGCATTCTCTGGCCTCTGCCGCCCAGAGTACCCGTCTTGAGGAGCGCATCATCAAGGACCTGATCGATGATACACGTATCCAGAGTAACACCCTCGAGTTGCACCTGACACGCTGGGATCTGAGCGCGCTGCTCAGAGAAGCCGTGGCCATGCAGCAGCAGCGAGCGCCAGAGCACACAATCGTGCTGGAGAGCCCGCCTCCAGAGCAGGTGGTGCCTGTTCTGGCCGATGCAGAGCGCATCACCCGGGTCATCAGCAGCTACCTGGCCAATGCTCTCAACTATTCGCCCGCTGATCAGCCGGTGACGGTGCAGTTGCAGGTAGAGGATGCAGTGGCGCGCGTGTCGGTCCATGACGAAGGGCCAGGTATCCCGCTGGAAGAGCAAGGGCACATCTGGGAACGCTTGTATCGTGCCAAAGGGACCGCCGTCCAGCACGAGCTGGATCTGAGCTTAGGATTAGGCTTCTATCTGGGCCGGGCGTTCATCGAGGGTCATCATGGCAGCGTGGGGGTCCAGAGCGATCCTGGTCATGGCACGACCTTCTGGTTTACCTTGCCAATTGCGGCATCCCCTTTGTGCTGAAGCGAAGAGAGACCACAAACACCTGCTCCTGGCTTGCCTGGAGACACCTGATGGTCTTAAGACGGACATCGGAGGGGTGTGAGGATATATCCCGCGGCATGGATCGAGTGAATATCAATGCCGAATGTGTGTAGCTTTGCCCTGCAGCGCGAAAGGATATTTCTGATGGGTTTCATCAATTGATCCAGCGTCCTGTGCTCGATCGCTCGATTCACAGTTGCTCGCGCATGACTGACCACCTCATCGGTGATGGCAGCCTGCAGCACCTCATATGGGCAATACTGGGGATAGGACTCCAGCAGCGCTACCAGCATATACATTTCGAGTTCCGTTAACACTTCTTGCGCAACCAGTCCATGCACGTCGGCTGACAACTGAGTGAGGACGAAGGTGGACAGACTATAGGGGTGAGTGTTCAGCACGAGCACGTGCCCTTCTGGCAACACCCCTGGTAACGGGAAGGCCAGGAATTGTTGAGCTTGTGTACGGTACCTCTGACCAAAGGTATCCTCAGTTCGCTGCACCATCTTCGGTCTCCTTTTCACCTTGCGCAGTGATGGTGGCACGCAGCAGTGGGCGCGCACGATGAAAGTAGGTTTTCGCTGTGTTGGCTGGCATCTTGAGCCGTTGGCCGATCTCGGCAAAGCTCAGTTGAGCCGTGTAGCGCAGGAGGATCACAGGACGCAGTCTGGGCGGTAGCCCGTTGATGGCCTCGTGCAGCATGCGCTGCACTTCATGCTGCTCCACCGTCTCCTCGGGAGAGGGACCGGGGTCTATCAGCGATGCCAGGGGTGATAGCTCCTCTTCCTCCTCCGCCTGCCACTCCAACTCAGAAAAGAGGACCAGGCGCCTGCTGCGGAGTACATCGAGACAGCAGTTGCGGGCCACGCGGGTGAGCCAGGGGCCCAGCGATTCACCTGGTATGGACAGCGTGGGGAGGGCAGCGCAGAGTTTGAGCAAGACCTGTTGGAACACATCCCAGGCCTGGTCGTAGTCACGGACATAGTGGCGGATGCACTGGAAGACCTGGACGTGATACCTGTGTACCAGGATCTCAAACGCGTCATCGTCGCCCGCTAGTGTTTGTCTGATTAAGACCCGATCAGCCAGGACTTCTGGCTGACTGGGGAGATGGACTTGCGACTGCATACGACACCTCTCGTTTCTGACTAATGTACAGGCTCTCCTGCACTCGAGGGATCTGGTATTGGCGCAAAAAACACAGGAAGCGAGAGACTGAGCCGTTGTAAGAGCACGACCTGGCCCGCTATCCCGACAATACGATAGCCACCGGAGGTCAACATGGCTTCATACATCTCCTGGTCGGCTTGCTGATTTGTGTATAATGCAGCGGGAATATCAATGGCGATATAGTCCGCTGTATAGGATTGCGGATCTGGCAGCAGGAAGATCGTATAGCGATCGCTCAGGTGGGGATTGAGCGTATCCGTTGCCCCTACTGAGGCTGAGGGAGGCACACTGGCCAGTAAGGCATCGATCTGTGCCTGCTGTGAAATGGAATGATTGCCCACCACCCAGAATGGTCGAATAATAGAGATTGTTGCAGTGATATTCCAATATGCGGACACAATCAACCACACCATGACTAGTGGACTGATCCACTGAGAGCGGATCGGGAAATATCCCCCCCGGGCAGGCTGCCCAGGGACGCCAGCGGACAGGAGCGCATACCCTGCACATGTGGGCCGCGTGGTGCGGCGCACGGCGCCAGAAGGAAACGCTTCTAGGCGCACACGGGATTCGAAGCGCCTGCTGGTATGGTAGAACGCTGCTGTGCCGTAGATGGCAGCTACCATCAGGTAGGGGAGAATCACGGCATTATAATGGTAGAATCCACTATATTGCTCCGCATGGGTACTCAGGGCATTGATCATGATATCAGGCAGAGCACAGAGCCAGAGAGTGGGTGCGAATATGCCTAACCCTCCACCGCTCCGCAGCAGCACCGCCAGATAGTCTCGCCTGGCGGAGTCCTGAAGCGGTGAGAGGAGCAGCGCTGGCTGCGTGACCGCGCGACGCAGCGCGGTATCTGGGGAACTGCCGAGCCAGGCATAGCGATACCAGAAGTTATTCGCGCCCGCGGTATGGATGTTGTAGTGCGGCAAAATGATCAGAAAGCAGAGTGCAACCCATGCTGTCGACAACAGCAATACCGCAGTTCCCAGGCGTAGATGCCCCTGCCAGAAGGCAATGTAGAAACCAAGCGGAATCAGCGAAAGCGCAACCTCTTCTTTACTGAGAGCAGCAAGCACGGCTGCAATAGCAAGCCAACGATAGCGACGCGCCTCCACTGCCCACAGTGTCAGGAGGAGTAGTGGGGTGGCCAGTGCTACGCTATGAAAATCAAAAAGGGCTTCTCCCAGGATTTCAGGTGTTGCGAGATAGGCACCCACGAAGGCAGCTGCTACCAGAGGAAGTTCAGGAAGGCGACGTAGCCCCAGTAGGAACAGGGGAATGCCACCCAGTGCCAGCGCCATGGCCTGCAGCAGAATCAGCGTTTCAGGGCCCGTGTGGAGGAGATACAGCGGGGCGATGAGGAGCAGGATGGGCTCGACATGCACACCCAGGCGCGTCGGCGGACCAAACCAATCCATACCCCGATTGGTGAAGCGCAAGAGATGGCCATGCAGGGTATTCCAGATGGCCTGGTCCATATTCCCCAGATCGAAGGCATCAGCGTGGTAGGTGTGGTAGCGGACAAGGGCATGCTGACCGACAAGGAAACTATCTAGCGCTACGAGCACAAGCACGATCACCCATGCCGCCGCCATTTGACCGCGCAATGAACACAGAGCATCCCGTGTCTTCCGTCCTATGTCGACTGGGGATATCCTCATCCCTCTCATGGAGGTTGGCCGGATAATTCTGCCGGGGATCACCACGGACAAAAGGATCTTGGTTTTGAGCGCCATGACGGAGATCTTCCTCCTTATTCATGCCAGGACTGCTTCGACTCACTGTATGAGAGGTTCGGTAACTCAACCGTCTCTGGCTTCGCGAGCAGTTGCAACCCTATCGCATCTGTATACCTCGCAGCGTTAGTAACCTGCATCACAATCACGCTGATATTATCTGAGCCACCGCCCGCCAGGGCCGCTTCAATCAGTACCTGGCTCATCTGTGAGGGGGCAGCTTCATGTCGCAAGATCTGCAAGATGCCCGGGTCACGTACCATCTCCCACAAGCCATCAGAACAGAGCAACAAGGTATCATCCGGCTGGAGGTGCTCGATGAACGAATCGACTTGTATTATTGGTTCGGTACCCAGGCAGCGGTAAATCCTGTTGCGTAGAGGGTGTGTGTAGATGTCATCGGGTCTGATGATACCAGCCTCTACCAGATACGCTACTACCGAATGATCCTGGGTGACCTTGCGCAGCCCTTCGGATTCCTGGTACAGGTAGGTGCGGCTATCCCCAACGTTCACTACAAAGGCGGTCAAGCCGGCGAGCAAGGCAGCGGTTATGGTGGTCCCCATTGCAGCCTGGTGCTCCTTTTTCCGTTGATGGATAGCCCAGTTCGCCGCCCGTACTCCATCGATCAGCAGTTGTCCGAAATCGGCATCGTTCAACTCGCTGTTCCCAGACACCTTTGGCAACACCCGATCGATCATCGCTTGAATGCCCAGGCGACTGGCCTCCTGTCCATGTGCATACCCACCCACCCCGTCTGCCACAATAAACAAACCAAAGGGTTGTGGCTGCGCACGGTGGGTCCGTGTGCCCAGCGCAGCAAAGAGACTGTCCTCATTTGGATGGTTCCGGCGTTTGATCCCAGGATGCGAGAGCCATCCTACCTGCAGGCCTGGAGTGCGGTCGCTGCACTGTTGGACCTTGAAAGCCCTATCCACTACCGGCCGCCCGTTCTCAGCCTCGCCGGCTGAGAGCCTTACCGTTGGTTCATCACACACCTGATACGGAGGTGAAGAGGGCGCCGGGGACAGCGAACACTGGCGATATATCTCGTCAGTATCGCTTTGCAACGCTTCTTCACCAATCGCAATATGAACGCGTTCTCGGATCCAGGCTGCTGACGGCTGTATTTGTTCACACCCCGATTGCATGTGTGCCTGTTCGAACACTTCCTTCCACTTTTTTGCTATGAAGCTAATCATACTCATGGAAACTCCGTTCTGGATACCCATCCCGTTCACCGGATTGGGAGGAAAGAACGGCACGCGTGCGTGCAACTTTTCTTCCCTTCCTAGCGCATTTTCAACCCCATTTTGGGGAAAAGGAGAGGGTTGGGGACTGTGAGCCCCCAGGCTCACTTGCCCTAAATTCCCGTCAGGAGGCGAAGCCCCCTGCACCCCCAATCTTTACAAGACTCCTTGTTTTGCACTAGCTTAGCGTGCAACGGTGAAGGTAGTGGTGGCTATTGCCCCGCTCTGCTGGCCCACGAAGATCAGTGTGTTCTCCCCCTTGAGTTCCCCTACTCCCCAAACAGCAGGTGCGAAGATCCGGCCGCTCGTATCGGCATGCAGGAGCACGACTGGCTTGCCTCCTCTCCGATTCAGGTACACCAACACCTCCTCACCGGAGGCAAAGTCCGCCCCTGCAAATCCCAGGCGTGTATGAGGCGACGGTGCGTAGGTGTCCAGGGTAACCCAGGGGTGGAAGCCCTGGACATTCAAGCCGACCGACGCTGGAGTCTGGCTCAGACGCCCTACAAAGAAGAGGGTATAGTCCCCTGCTGCTATCGGTGGAACCATGACGCTCCCTGCCACGTTCCCCCCGGCGTTGGCTCTCACCTCGGCCAGGCGTTCACCCACCGGGCTGCCCAGGTGCACCTCCACGACCTCACTGGACATGAAGCCACTTCCCGCGAAGCCGAAGTTGTGCCCAGGCTTCACTGTGTAAGTGTCCAACTGCACTGCAGGCGGGATCCAATGCACCTGGAAGCTGGCTTGTGCCAGGCGGTGACTGCGCTCTCCCTGCACCAGCAGCATATGGGTACCGGGCGGCAGTTCCGCTGGGATCGCCTCCGTGGCCGCGCCAATGTGCCCTGCCTGGTCCGCGATGATGGACACAAGCTGCGCCTCAGAATGCCCCGCTTGATCCTGGATGGTTACTGCCAGCGCTTCCCCTGGCAGGAAGCCGGAGCCTACGAAGTGGAGCGGGACATTGGGTGTTAGATCCGTTCCCTGGAGGTGGAGTGCAGCGGTCCGTGCACGCGCGGGAGCTCGCGTGGCTGATGGAACGGGCATCGATCGATGATTAGAGGATGGAGCAGGACGCATAGGGCTGAAGGATGCCTGCTGCACCGATCCTCCTTGCGCTAGAGACGAGACCCATTGAGGAACAAAGATGACCGCCCCCATGAAGATGAGGAGGAACCCCAGCGCCATGACCACCACCATCAAACGTTGTCTCGCGAGCTGGGCCCGCGGCCGTATGTCGCTGTGGGGTCGCGCTGACCCCTGGTTCAGGCGCAGGGCCCACACGACCTGCAGCGCTTCCATCATAACGCGCTGGTTCATCTTGGACTTCCCGGCGAGACGATCTTCAAAGAGGATGGGCACCTCTTTGATGCGAAAGCCGTGCCGCAAGCAGAGATACGTCACTTCAATCTGGAAGGCGTAGCCATTGGAACGCATGGCGTCCAGCTCTGGCATCAGCGCCTCCAGGACCTGGCGGCGGAAGCCCTTGAAGCCACCGGTCAGATCGCGGATGTGCATACCCAGCATCAGCCGGGCATAGGCCGAGCCGCCTCGACTCAGGAGCCGGCGCCGCAACGGCCAACGCAGCGTGCCTCCACCTGGAACGTAGCGAGAACCCAGCACCACATCGGCCTCCTCCAGGGCCGCTCGCAGGGCCGGCAGGTAGCTGGGATCATGCGAGAAGTCGGCGTCCATAGTAAAAATCCGCTGGTAGCCCATCAACAGGGCGTAGCGGAACCCCGCCAGGTAGGCAGTGCCCAGGCCCAGCTTGCTGGACCGGTGAAGCACATCTACTCGGCTGGGGAAGCGCTGCGAAAATTCCTCGGCGATTGCTCCTGTCCCGTCCGGCGAGTTGTCATCCACAATGAGCACATCGAACGACCCCTTGCGAAGGATACTGGGCACCAGCAGTTTCAGGTTGATGGCTTCATTGTATGTGGGGATGATGACCAGGTTCTCCTTACGCTCGTGCTGCACGTGCACTGGTACACGCTGGGTCAAGGCACTGCTCTCCCCTGCTGTGAGCCGGGTTTTCCCATTCATGTGCATGGTTGCTTCCTTTCTTTCTCTCTCTCTGCAATCTTGCTGGCAGGGCTGTATGCTTCCGTCACACCAGCGAGCCCTAGTGTGTCGTATTATCCAATGGACAGGTGAAAGGTGGCTGCTTCGGCACCTGCACAGGTGAGGGAGCTGGCATTACGGACATCGTTGCTGTGGCGGTCCCTCCGCTCTTGCTTCCTATCAAGCCGAATGCGAGCTTACCCTGGGCGTCTCCTGGGACGACATACGAACCGGCTGAGGCGGCACTGCCCTTATCATCGGTGCGGAAGCAGCTCACCATGGTGCCGGAACTGTCATGGGTGTGCCCGACGTAGACATGCACCACCTCTTGCTTGGCAAAGCCGGTAGCATAAAACGTCACGGTCGTTCCTGGCAGGCCTCCATAGGTACTTGCTTGCGCATTGGGCATGTAGGGCAGCACAGTCCAGCTGACGGCCACTGACGCTCGACTTTCTTCACCTAGAAAGATGAATGCTTGCCGGCCCTTTAAGCCAAAGGGAATGACGAAACCACCCACGCTGCTGAACGTGCCATACTGCGTGGTTTGGACGACCGCGAGGGGCTGACCAATCGCACTATTCAAGAAGACCAGCACCCGTTCTCCGGGTCCGAAGCCCTTTCCGGAGAAACTCAACGGGTTGTCGGCCCGGATGGCATAGCTGGAGAGTTTGATCGTCGGATACAACGACAGCAAGTAGAACGTGGCGGCCACCATGGACTGGCTTTTGGCTCCCACAAAGAGGAAGGTGTTGACGCCGGCTGCCCCGAATGGAACCTGCACGCTTCCCTGACCGATGCCTCCACCACCATCCGCTTGCAGCGTTGTGACCGGATCGCCGCTCATCGTATTCCAGTAGACCTTGATCTTTTCGTAGGGGCTAAAGCCGTGAACGGAGACGGTGATCATATCGCCAGGCTTGCCCACCTGGGTGCCCAATTTGAGCTGGGGCGCACCGCCCGCGATCACGCCTGCGGCCCGAGCCACCTTGTTGCTTCCCCGCTCGCTCGCCTCGACAAAGAACGTTCCAGAACTCAGGATGTCGGGCACGGTGAGATTGTCATAGAAGTTGCCATATTTATCGGTCTTGACAAAACCAACCACCTGACCGGGGCTCGACGCCCGTTGCTTCACGGCCAGGTCGACCGTGGCCCTGGGATCGAAGCCACTGCCGTTCACTCCCATGCTCGTGCCCTGTCGCACGATGCCGGGGTTGAGCAGGATCAGCGCACCTGGTGCTATAGTGTTCGGCCTAACCGGCGTACCACGCACGGTCACCGCCTGGGTAGGGGTGGCAGGAGCTGTCGTCGGTTGGGGCGTGCTGGTCCGGCGGGTGCTCGTACCCGTATCCACGGCACCTTGACCAAAGGATTGGTTAAACACCCAGAACACGACGGCCAACGCTGCGAGGACCCCGAGCGCTACTCCCAGCCACTTTCGGCGTTTCCCACGAGCCTTGCGCGGGGGCCGGCTCCTCGGCGGTACGCGCGGTTCCTCCCGCTTGACTGGTCTAGGCGGTTCCTCGTACTCTTCCGATACAGGCAACTCTTCGTACTCTTCCGATACGGGCAACTCCTCGTATTCTTCTGGTACGGGTAACTCCTCGTACTCTATCGGTTCGAGCAGTTCTTCATCGTTGAATGGCCCTTGTGGATTATCTTTCATGGGAGTATCCTCCTTCTAGTCCAGGCGCTTATTTCTGGACCTGGTAAATCGCGAGACTGATATCGCCGCGCGTCAACTGCCAGATCGGCTTCGCGTGCCTGAGTGCCTCCAGGATGTAGTCCTCGTTGCCATCCGTATTGTTTTGCTGCATGGCGATGAGCATCTTGTTGGATAGCACGATATAGTCAATGTTGTGCCAGTTCCTGCTGAAGAGCTTGTCGCGCACGGCGGGGTCACCCGCGGCCTTCCAGTGGGAGTGTGCCCGTGGGTAATAGGGCTGCACATCATGCAGTTCCACCCACAGCTCGTCGTCCATGACAACGCGGGCATTGGGTGGGATGTGTTGGCGAATAAACGCCAGTTGCTGTGCTTGCAGCGTGGTCAGCGGGAGTTTGTACAGGTCGTGCGGCACCACTTTGCCGAATTGGTCATAGACCAGCACATAGTGCCCAATGGGCAGGACCAGCACGGCGAAGAAGACGGCCAGGATCATAGTGCGAGCGCTGCACGAGAGAAAGAGCAGGAAGCGCTTCTCAGGTATTACAGGCAGAAGTCGGCTCACCAGCATGCCAATGTTTATGGCCAGAAAAGGCACCAGGGGCACCACATAGAACTCCAGCATCACGCTCCCCCGCACCAGGTAGAAGGCGTAGCTCAGCGCGAGCGACGAGGCGACAAGCTCTCCACGACGGCTCCTGCGGTCTCGCAGGCCTCTGAAGAAGTTTATCAACACGGCGATAGCACCACCGCCCAGGATGAAAGCATCCTTGGGCAGCCAGGCCCCCAGGGAAAACCTCCAAAAGGTACTATGCAGATCCAGAATACTGCCCTGGCTGCGGTGGAGCTGCCACCAGATGGTATAAAGCAAAGAGACGTGGTCGGCAGGTGCGGTGTTGAGGTTGAAGTTGAGATGGCTAGGCAGCATCTCGTTTTTGAGCACGGCGTATAAAAAGTACAGAGAAATGATTGCAAGCCCGGTGAAGAGCCAGAAGCCGAGTGCAAAGCGATAATTGTGCCGCTGTCGCACTTTGCTATAGAGCAAGTAGCCAACGATGGGCACGAAGAAGACAGCGTTTTCTTTCGTGATCACGCTGACCCCCAGGGCCACACCACTGAAGAGCGGCGTGAGAATGCGCCGGTCATCGCTGGTTGCCAGGTAGAGGCTCAGCAGCAGCCAGAAGACCAGCAGGTTGTCCAGGAGCACCTGTCGCTGGTAGTAAACGGCCAGCGGTGACAGATTGAATAGGAAGCAAGCCACCACTGCCGCGCTAAGGCTCCCCGAGAGGCGACGCGTGACCTGGAACAGTAAGAAGACGCTCATTATGTGCACGAGCAGCATCAAGACGCGCCCTGTGTTGATGGCGTTGCCGAAGGCCTGGAACTGGTGAGGAAGGATACTCACCCATCCGGCAATGGCCAGCCAGCCAACAGGGGCATGGTCATAGGAGTAGGTGTAGGGGGAGAGTTGGCCTTCGCGCAACACCGACCATGCCTGCTGCATGTATATCCCCTCGTCTGTGATGTAGAGCGGGTAGAGGAACAGGTGGTAGCCATGCGAGATCATCCCCGTGACCAGCGAAATCAGCAGCAAGACACGTTCTAGCACGGTCCAGCGGTTGCTCGTGCGGACAGCTGGCTCCTGGGGACGTGGTACATTATGGCCTCGCTCGCGCAGTCCCTTCTGGCCAACGCCTCTCGGTGGTAGGACGGACAACGTTTCATCTTGAATGACGTGCATCTATTTCTCCTCAGGTGTGTGACGATGTCGCTTCTAGTGCTTCAGCCTGGCGATGAGCGCCAACATGTTGGGTCTTCTCCCAGTTATTGATGCCTTGCACCTGCCGTATCGTCGCACGCAAGGAGGCATAGGAAAGGACCCACTGATAGGGCAGATAGCCCAGAGCCATTACCAGCAGCGTCTTCCAGGTCGGCTTGAGCCCATGTGCCTCGGTGAACTCGTAGAGCCCGATGACGTTCAGGGTGAAGTGGGCCGTCAGCAGATAGAACGGCAGGTCCAGAATGAGGGCGACGATCACCGGTGTCTTCACGGTGAACATCATGAGTATTGAAGCGATGATGTAGAGTCCCAGCACTGCCTGGACAGCAGGATACCCCAACGTGTAGAGAGCCATCAGACGCTGCCCTGACGTGGGGAGGTGCTTCCACTCACCTTTGAGCAACGTCTGCAAGAACCCCTGGCTCCAGCGCGTGCGCTGCTTGATGAACTGACCAAGGGTGGGAGGCGTCTCCTCGCGCGTGACGTAGCGGTCGTCGTAAACGACGCGGATGGGCTCACCCAGGCTGCTGATGCGAATGCCGATGTCGGCGTCTTCCGTCAGATCCTGCTCATCCCAACCGCCCACGCGCTGGAGTACCTCACGCGTGAAGAATACTGTGTTGCCGCCCAATGGCGTCATGCCCAGCCGGGCGTGATAGTGCAGGCGACTCTTGAACCAGAAAAAGTATTCCAGCACGTTGAGGGCCGAGTACCAGTTGGACTGGTAGTTCATGAGTTGTACTCCACACTGCACGACAGGGACCCGCTCGCGCAATATCACGGTGTTAACCACGTTGAAGATGTCCGGGTGGATATCGTCCTCCGCATCGAAAATAGTCACTATCTCGTTGTGGGTAGCGCGCAATCCCACGTTGAGGCCGTGCGGCTTGTTGATAGGCCCATTCTTGAAGGCGACTACACGTACTTTATCGATTCCCTGGCGGCGCAACTGCGCAATCTTCTGCTGAGCCTTGGCGATTGTGCCGGTATCATCAGCCGAGCAGATCACCATCACCTCCAGCAGAGGCAGGGGGTAGCGGGCGTGCACCACCCGCTCGATAGTCGTCTGGATGACGTCCTCTTCGTGCCGTGCTGGTAGCATCACGGTGAAGGACTTCTTGGGCGGTAGAAAGCGCATGGGCGCTTTCGCCATCCGGGAGGCCTCTGGCCGATCCCAGGTATACAGCATGATGTAAAGGGTATAGACAGATTGGATAGTCAGCAGAATGGAGAGCGCCACCAAACTGAAGAGCAGGAACCCCAACATCTCATGGCTGGCAGAGAGCGTAACAAAGCCCATGTTCATCGTGCGCCTCCCCAGGTCCAGAATGAGTTCGCTGCGAAATTCCAGGCAGTTGCCACGGCAATGCCCAGCAGATTCGCTGCCAGGTAGTAGACACCCAGGGAACGGACCAGCCCCCACAGGGTATATGTAGCGATGACCAGGCCGGCCAGCGACACCAGGTTGAACTGGGCGAAGCGGCGCAAGGAGAGCTGTGTGCGACCAAAGGTCCAGCGGTCATTCCAGTAAAAGTTGTTGACGATGCCCAGCTCAGTCGACAGGGCCGAGGCAACCACCAGGGGCAGATGCGTCCATTGGAAGAGGATGAACAGAGCGAGGCTGTTCACCAGCACGCCTGTCCCACCTACTACCAGAAATTTGCTGAGCCTAGTAAGCCTGGCGTGTTCCCGGTGCACATGCCGCTGCGTGCAGAGTCCGGGAAAATGGCCGGTGAAGGGCATCCTCCGGTCATGCAGACTTGATTCTGCCGGGGAGGCCTCTCTGCCCGCTGTATGTGTAATGATGGTGTTTTCGTTGTCCACGTGTGCCATCGCTTGATACGCTCCCTCCCAGAAGTGGCTTTCCCATCGACGCTTCACCATGAAATGCCGCTTGCTACCAGGTCAACTTGCCATGGACGCGGAGCCAGCGCAGAAATAGAAGCTGGTTGCGTTCCATGCTGTTGAATAGGGAGGTATCGTCGATGACCCTATCCCCGAGCCTGGCGACAAAGAGCCGGAGGCGTGTGCATTCTGTTTCGTTCAGGGGAGCGTCAGCTGCATTCGCGCATTCGTTCGGCGCCAACGTTGCTATGATCGATTTAAAGATGTTGCGTTCCATCTGCTCTTCCCTTTCTGTGCCATAGTCCCTTGCCCACAGTTCCAAGTGGGTGACCACGCTGTCGTATCCCACTCGGAATCCGTGAGTTGCGGGTGCTGTCCATGCCAGGCCGCAGGCAATCGAGCGACGAGCAGTCTATACTGGCTCTTGACAGCACAGCCTCGTTGCCCACTGCTTCCCCTGAAGTTAGCGCTCCCGCCTTCAAAGCCCCAGCATGCTCCATATGACCTGATCCCTTACAGACCCCCCAATGTTCATCCTCCACCAGTGTGGTAAAAGCTCTGAAACTCGGTCTCAGTTCTGGCATTCCAGACCACTCCTTCGTTCACCTGCCCAGGCAAAGATCAGATCACCTTGCGCATCAACTAGTACCTCTTGCACATTCCACCCAAGTAAGCCCTGGAGTTGCTCTCGCAACCAGCGATCGAACGGACGCTGGGAGCTAGCCAGTTCCTGCAGGATATGGTTCGGCTCCCGCGTATGCACTTTCATGAGCATCAGTTCACCGCGGAGCGTTTGCACGAGCCGGACGTGCACCTGGGTGATTCCCGCTTGTTGGCAGGAGACTTCAAACGGCTCTCGGCGTGATCCCGCTACTTCCTGATACAGTCGTCGCCACTGCTCCTGAGTTCCCGGCCGCAGGAGACAGACAATCTGTACCTGTGCCATGAAATCACGCTCCTTTGCTTGTATGCTCTCATTGTCTATCATGAGATGGCCCGACGCGCTACTTCAGACAACTCTTCTATCCTGGAACCTCACCACTTCTATCTGACTGGTTGCCCGTCGTCCTCTCTGCTGCTAGTATGAGCAGGAAGCGTCATGAAAGCGCCATGGGCATCGTCATGAGAAAGTGGACTGAAAACGCTTTAGAAGTGTAGTTCAGCTGATCTCACCGTGCGCTAAGAAAACCAGCGTAGAGATCCACATTTTCTTTGCTTCCTATGAAAAGTGATGCCCGGTCATGCACAGTCTTTGGCGTAATGGTCAGAGGGCTCTTCCCATTACCGCTCATGGCCTTTCCCCCTGCGTGTTCAATGAGCAAAGCAAAGGGATTTACTTCTAGCATCAGGCGAAGCTTTCCTTCCGGCTGTTTCCGATTTGCCGGATAGAGAAAAATGCCTCCTTTAAGCAATGTTCTATGGATGTCTGCCACTAAGGAGCCAACGTAGCGCGCTGTGTAATCTGCCGATGCTCTCAGATGGGCAAGATAAGCTCTTGTTCGCTCATCATAGAGCGCTTCATATGCTTCGTTGATGGAATAGATGTTTCCCCTCGCAGGGATAGTGATGTTGGGATGAGAGTAAAGAAAATTGCCACTATCAGGGTCAAGGGTAAATCCCTGGACACCATTGCCTGAGGTATAGATAAACATCACACTCGATCCGTACATCACGTAGCCGCTAGCAATCTGCTTGTTGCCCTGCTGGTGGAACCCACCATCTCTATAATAGAGGGAAAAGATGGTTCCAATAGGGCCGTTGACATCAATATTTGACGACCCATCAATAGGATCGATATAGACGATGTACTCCCCTCCATGGGCCAATGGCGTGAAGACTGGCTGCTCCATTTCTTCAGACGCGACAGCATACACCGTACCACTGTCAAGCAGAGTATCTACCAGAAGCTGATTTGCGAACGCATCGAGCTTTTGTACTTCTTCCCCAAATGAATTGACTCTGTCCGTTTTTCCGAGCAGATTAACAAGCCCAATTGTGCTTAGCTGATCCGCAATCACCCTGGCGGCCTGTTCAATGATGCTGAGCAACTGAGCAAGGCCGCCTGGTGCATTTGCTGCTGTTTGTTCTTCCTGGAGAAGATAGTCGGTGAGGGTGAGAATGTGTTTGATCATAATAACGATACCTTTCTGTACGTCTTCCAGGCCAGGCTGCCTATCATCCTCTTTGCTGCATAGTATGAGCAGGAAGTGTCATGAAAGCGCCATGGGTATCGTCATGATCGGGAAGTGCCTTCAGACGAGGCGACATTTGTCTACCTAACCGCCTGGACGCTTGTTGTCCTGCTCGTATTGCACCATGTTTGCCCTTGTGATCTGCCTGTGCTGGCTCTCTCCGTTGCCTCCACGAGAAGCAAGCGATCCCTTGATACATACCCCCCTGGGTATGTATACTTGTTTTAGAAGGATACCCTGGGGGTATATCGATACAGGTGCAAAGATTGCATTGACGAGCGTGAGCGAGGAGTTTCCGCATATGGACGCCACACAACAACGTGACCTGAGCCAGCGACTCAGTCGGATTGGCGGTCAGGTCCAGGGGATTAAAAAGATGGTAGATGAAGGCCAGGATACTTCAGCCATTCTGGTGCAGCTCATGGCCTTGCAGAAGGCGACACGAGCGGCGGCGACTTTCCTGGTCAAAGCGCAGGCCACCGAGCGCATCCGCACACAGATTCGTACTGCTCTTGCCAGTTGTCCAGGTGACTGTGATCATTGTGATGAGTTAACTGCCATCGATCATGCCTTAAATGAACTGGATTTCGATAGCCTCCTGCAAGCCCATCTCAAGCTTGTGGAGTGAGAGGCGGGGGGGTCGAAGATGGCAACCACCACCAAAACTGTTGAGTTAGTCGTGCCTGACCTGTGCTGTATAGAATGTAGTCAGGGCGTTGTCACGACCTTGCGCCAGGCTCCTGGCGTCAGTGATTTGCGGGTCCTGGGCATGTCGGAGAAGGTACTGGTGACCTACGATGAGATTACCAGACCAGAGACGTTGGTGCAGGCTGTCGAGCAGGCCGGGCATCTTGTCACAAGCTGGCGGCCTGAAGGGCAGGCTGAACCTCAGCCTACAGGTGCTCCTGCGTCTTCATCTCGTGCCCGCAGCGTGCAGACCTGGGCCTGGCTGCGACTGCTTTTTGTGGGGTTTGTCTCCCTCATCGCCCTCTTCGAGATCGCCGGTGAGTCGCTCGGTCTCTTACACGGTGTTGAGGAACTGGTGCCCTGGCCCCTCGCGCTCGCCGTCGTGGTCATCGGCGGCTATCCCATCTTCCGCGGGGCGTTTCTGGGCCTGCGACAACGGTGCATCAACACCGATGCGGTCATGAGTGTGGGCATTTTCGCGGCGGCGGCCATTCACGAGTTCATTGGAGCAGCCCTCATTGTCTTCTTTGTGGTGGTTGCACATTACCTGGAGGACAAAACGACCGGACGCGCTCGCCGCGCCATTGCAGAACTGGCGGAGCTTGCTCCGAAAACCGCACGGGTCAAGCGTGAGACTGGCGAGGAAGCGGTGGCCGTCTCGGAGCTCTCCGCAGGAAATGTGGTGGTGGTGCGCGCGGGCGAGCCAATTCCCATCGATGGCATCGTACTCACTGGTCATGCGACCGTGAATCAGGCCGCCATTACTGGCGAGTCGCTGCCTGTGGATAAACTCGATGGCGATGAGGTGTTTGCTGCGACTATTGTGGAGCGAGGTTACCCGGCGGTTCATGTCGAGCGGGTGGGCGAAAAAACGGTTCTGGGGCATATCATGCACCTGGTGGAGGAAGCCGAGGCGCAGAAGTCGCCGGTCCAGCAGTTCGCGGATCGCTTCTCTGCCGCGTTCTTGCCGCTGGTGCTCTCGCTCGCGGCACTCACACTTCTGTTCAGCCACAACCTGGTGGCAGCCATTGCTGTGCTCGTTGCCGCCTGTCCTTGTGTGGTGGGCCTGGCAACACCGCTTTCAGTGGTCGCAGCGGTTGGAGCTGGAGCTCGGCGTGGACTGCTCATCAAGGGAGGCCTTGCCCTGGAAACCATGGCGAAGGCGGATACGCTGGTAGTGGACAAGACGGGCACGCTCACCTCTGGACACCCGCACGTAACGGAGATCGTGCCTTTTGCTGAGATGGATCAGGACGAAATCCTGGCGCTGGCTGCAGCACTCGAACAACGAGCCTCGCACCCACTGGCATCTGCCGTGCTCGGAGAAGCAGAGCGCCATGGGCTCCAACTCCCCGAGTTGGAGGATATCGAAGTGGTACCGAGTCGCGGCATCGCCGGACACCACCTGGGGCAGTTCCTCTTCCTTGGCTCACGACGCCTTCTCAATGAGCAAGGCATCATCCTTACGAAGAACCAGGAGCAGCGGGTTGCCACTCTCGAACAGGAGGGCAAAACGATCCTGGCCCTGGCTCAATCGCAGCATGTTGCGGGTGTGCTCGCCGTCGCGGATACTATCCGTGCGGAGGTCGCCGATGCCCTCATGCACGTGCGCCGCCTGGGGATAGGGCGGATAGTACTCCTTACTGGGGACAACGAGCGCGTGGCGCGCGCCGTGGCACGCGCTGCTTCCATCACTGAATTCAAGGCTGACCTGTTACCTGAAGACAAGATTACAGCAGTAAAGCGATTGCAGGCCGAAGGACGATGTGTGCTCATGGTCGGTGATGGCATCAACGACGCGCCAGCACTCACCCAGGCCAACGTTGGCATTGCTATGGGGGGGATTGGCACTGCCGTCGCGCAGGAAGCCGCTGACGTGACGCTCTTACGTGATGACTGGATGGCCGTCCCGGAAGCCATTCGCCTGAGCCGGCGCACGTACCGGACGATTCGCCAGAATATCTTTTTTGGCATCGGCTTCACGACGCTGGTAATGGGCCTGGCATCCTTTGGGGTGATCGGGCCGATTGTGGCTGCGGCGTCACAGTCGATTCCCGACGTCGCTGTTGCCCTCAATGCCTCGCGGCTACTTAGTGGTGCTGCACGAAAAGGGACACTTCGCTCCCATGCAGACGATTAGACGAGGGTATCCCTTTGCTAATGCACAACTGGCAGACACCGGTCGCTTAGCAGCACGGCGAACACTCCCCTGTGATGCTCATGCGCGCCCCTGTCTGCCTGCCCATCTCTACAGGTGTCTCCTGTCAATACTAACGTTGTCATCGCTTTGGCCACCGTGTACACTGATACCCTGTATTATATAGCAATGGAGGATGACGAGTGTATGAATGAAAAAGAAACGAATCGCCTGGAAGCCTTTAGCGATGGTGTGTTCGCTGTTGCGATTACCTTGCTCGTCTTAAATATTAAGATACCTCCCGATAATTTCCTGGACGACCAACATTTGAGGCCTGAATTACTCAGGCAGTGGCCGATGCTGATCGCGTTTATAACTAGCTTTGCAACCATAGGCATCATGTGGATTAATCATCATAGACTATTTACACATATTAAGCGCACCGATACGGGCTTGCTGCTCTTTAATCTCCTGCTCTTGCTAATGATCGTCTTTGTGCCCTTTCCCACTGCGTTACTGGCGCAGCAGTATGCAGTGCATCCCGATCAACACCAGGCCGCGGTCGTCTACAGTGGCACATTCTTTGTGCTAGCTTGCTGCTTCAATCTGCTCTGGCGCTATGCCTCATATCGCGGCCGGCTCTTAGGCAAGGATGCAGATATGCGTGCTGTGGCAGCCATTGGCCGCCAGTACTTATCTGGCCCGCTTACCTACCTCATTGCCTTTGGGTTGGCCTTTATCAATACGCCAGCCTGCATTATCTTCAGTTTCGCGCTCGCTTTATTCTTTGCTCTGCCCCCTCGCCCCCCACGCCGGGTAGCATCAAGCAGTGATTCCACAGGTCTGAACCAGGATTAGAAGGGCATGTTCATCCTGGCTGATCTCAAAGGGGGGTACTGCGGCTATACTAATCGTACGAGGCGGGTGGAGTGAAAGCCTGTTTGAGCATGTTCTGGAAGAGAGGTGCCCAGGATCCCAGGTATAGTTCAGATGTTCGCTCCTTGTTCGCCCCCATTTGTTATCACTGCCTGGCGCGGCCTCCTGCGAGTTGTTCGTTTGCTGCTCGCCCTCGTTCGCATTTTCTGTGTGCGGTTTCCGGGAACGCGTGATTCTCTCGGGTTTTGCTACAGGAGCCGGATGTCACGCCTGGTAATCTCTCGTCCTGCACCTTTCTACCAATTTCCTCAGATCTGGTGGCTGTAATAATGGTTTGTGCGGCTCGTGCTGCAAGCAGATCCAGATTCTTCATTGCGCACCTCCATCGCTGGCTTCCCATTCGCCTACCAGGCGCATCCGGCAAAAACCCCGTGTGCCCATACCTCCGATGCCAAGGTACTCTATCAACTGCGTTCTGCTTCAAGTACGCACGCACGGTGGCGCTGGACAATACGATGCACTTAGGTGAGTATCGCCTCCAACTGCTGCCAGACAAAGAGCGGCGCAGTTATGCACGGACTCATAATGAACCGCCGGGGAAGAGTATTGGGAGAGCAATGCAGCCATTCGCCTAGCCCACTCTCTCTGGAGCACCCTGCCCGTTTGGGTGCTCACCGATAAGGGGGGTGACAGTGGGGGGCGCACCGCCCTGGTGAAAGGAGCGAGCGTAGTCTTCAATAGCATGATCGGCGTTGGTCATGCGCTCGAGCTGGCGCAGATAGTCCAGCCACGACTCGGCCATGAATGCCTCGACATGGCGCTCTTCATTGGCCGGATCGCGCGCCAGGAACCAGCCGAAGGCGCCATCTCGTTCGCGCATGCGGCGCACCTCTCGCATGGCGCGCAGAAAGTCCTCGGCCTGCTGCGGCTCGACGCAGTACTCGATCTGCACCATGACAGGACCTTCTTGCAGGCGAGGTTCGATGAGCAATCTGGGCACCGAGACGTGCCAGGGTCGCAGATCCTGCTTTTCGCTGTCCGCTAATGGCCAGCGCAGTCCCGCAGCAAGCCCCACGACAGCCCCAAGCGCCGCCAGCGAGATCGCCAGGGGATCTCCCAGGCGAGCCGCGACCGTACCCCAGAGCAGGCTGCCAATAGCGGTCCCGCCCTGGTAGACGACCAGGTAAGCGCCCAACGCCCGCGCACGTACCCAGGTGGGCGAGGCCTCCTGGGCGGCCACGTTGAAGGAGGACACCAGCATAATCCAGGCGATCCCACCGATGGTTACGATCAGGCAGAGCAGGAGCAGGTTGCGCAGATAGCCAAGTGCGATCATCACCAGGGCCAGAACGATCGTGGAGATGATCACCTGGCGATCGACGACGGGAATCTTGCGCTGGATCTGCGGCAGCACGGCCGCACCTACCACCGCACCCACGCCGATGCAGCCGAGCAGCAACCCGTACCCAGGCGCGCCAAGGCGAAGGTCCTGGCTGACGATCACCGGCAGCAGCGCCCACAGCCCGCTGATGAAAAAGATAAAGCAGAAAGTACGTATTAGCACTGTCTGCATCTCCGGTGAGTTCTGCACGAAGCGCATCCCTGTCCTCAGGGCGCCGATCAGGCGTTCGGCGGGCAAGACCGCTCTGTGGGGAGCCGGGTGCCAGCGAGCGAGCACCACCACCACGTACAGGAAGGCGAGGGCATTGAGGAGGAACACCGCGGCCGGTCCCGCCACCGCGATCATGAGGCCTGCTAATGCCGGGCCCACCGCACGCGCGAGATTGTAGGAGACGCTGCTCAGGGTGACCGCCGCTGGTAGTTCATCGGGTGGAACAAGTTCCGCGTTGACCGCTTGCCAGGCCGGATTCGCCAGGATCGCGCCCAGGCCGAGCACAAAGGTGAAGCCCAGCAACAGGGGCGCGTTCATGATCCCGGCAAAGGTCAGGACGCTCATTGCGGCGGCTGCGACCAGGATCAGGCCCTGGGTGGCGAGCAACAGGCGGCGGCGGTTCACGATATCGGCGAGCGCCCCGGCGGGCAAGCCCACGAGAAAAACGGGCAGCGTCGTTGCAGTCTGTATCATCGCGATCAAGAGGGGAGAGGAGGTGAAACTCGTCATGAGCCACACGCCACCCACATTTTGGAACCACGTCCCGACATTGGCCGCTAGCGACGCGAACCAGATGGCGCGGAAAGCAGCGATCTGCAGCGGCGCCCATTCGGATGGAACCACCTGCTGGTTGGTTGTCATAGCGTTCCTCCAGGAGCGCTCGCTCTTGTACGGCTCTTGTCACGAACTGCGCATCCGTGGTTTCACCTGTGCGACCAGAGCGGCACATTGCTCTGCTCCTACGGCCTGCCGTATTTCAGCGATCTGCTCTTGCATTCGGCAATGGTACAGGCTTCGCAGTTCATCAAAGGTGTTCCTGCGAGAGAAGCAGTACCTCACATCATGAAACGCAGGGGAGCCAGGATGCGCTCACTCACTTTGTTATACCACGGTCGCCTCTTCCATTGCTCCATGGTCAGTTCAAACCTCTCGGCAGTATCTTCTGCGAAGAGCGCGGACAATTGTTGGGCAAACGCTGCACTGTAGACCGCGACATTGATTTCATAGTTCCCGACCAGACTCAAACGATCGAGATTGCATGTTCCGACCGTTGACCACGCTCCATCGATGGTGCAGGTCTTCGCGTGCAGCATGGTATAGCGGTAGCCAAAGATGCGAATTCCGGCTTGCAGGCAGTCAGTAAAGTAGCTATGCGTAATCCAGTTGGCCACAATATGGTTGGAGTCCCAGGGTACAAGCACCCGCACATCGA
>WNGQ01000716.1_pt1 | contig 48127 bp, 39 predicted proteins | sample 5407661 | NCBI WGS metagenome assembly WNGQ01 (sample SAMN13153382, study PRJNA577476) | soil metagenome | isolation source: 60 cm soil or saprolite under Garry oak tree replicate 2 | place: USA:California | collected 2016-06-15 | reverse complement strand
GGTTGCTGCTGGATTTCGGCGCGCAGGTGGACGGCTACTGCGCCGACATCACCCGCACGGTGCTGGTCGGCGGCCGGGCGACCGAGCGGCAGCGGACGTTGTACGGGCTGGTGTACGACGCGCAGCAGCGGGCCCGCGCCGGCGTGCGTGCGGGGATGAGCGGGCGGGACGCCGACGCGCTGGCGCGCGAGCTGATCGCGGCGCGCGGCCTGGGTGATGCCTTCGGCCACTCGCTCGGCCACGGTCTGGGGCTGGAAGTGCACGAGGCCCCCCGGCTCTCGAAGACGAACGCGGAGCCGCTCCCCGCGGGCGCCGTCGTCACCATCGAGCCGGGCGTGTACGTGGCGGGCGACGGCGGCGTACGCATCGAAGACGACGTGCACCTGGCCCCTGAGGGGCCCGTGCTGCTCTCGGACGGCCGTACGGAACTGCTGGAACTCGTGTAGATTCTCTACCTTATGAACCTCGACATCATCGCGCAGCTGGTGCAGATCCTGAAGGACGCGCCCGAGGTCGGCGCGATCGAGGTGCGCCGAGGCCTGTTGGGGCGGTGGTCCACGATCCGGGTGACGAAAGTGGGCCACGCGAGCAATGCGGGCGGTGGGGGAGGGGGGGGGCAGCACATGGTGATGGCGCAGCCGGCGGCGGCCACCCCGACATCGGGTTCGGTCGCCCCGCCCCCGGCGACCCACCTCGTGGAGATCAAGTCCCCCATGGTGGGGACGTTCTATTCCGCTCCCGAGCCGGGTGCGGAGCCCTACGTGAAGGTGGGGACCCGCGTCGCCGCGGGACAGGTGGTGTGCATCATCGAAGCGATGAAGATCATGAACGAGATCGAATCCGAGGTCACCGGCGTGATGCGGGAGGTGCTGCTGGAGAACGCCCAGCCGGTCGAGTTCGGGCAGGCCCTCTTCCGGGTGGATCCCCATGCCTAACGCCCCAACCACGTTCAACTTCAAGCAGGCCATCACTCTGATGGTGCAGCGCAACGCGTCCGACCTGCTCCTCAAGGTGGGGCGGCCGGCGACGATCCGCTTGAACGGCGAGCTGGTGCCGCTCGACTCGAACCCCATGAAGCCCGAAGAGCTGAAGTCGCTGGCGGAGCAGATCATGACGCCGCGGCAGGTGAAGGAGTTCGCCGAGCACAAGGAGGCGGATTTCGCGATCGGGGTGCCCGGGGTGGGCCGGTTCCGGACCAACGTGTACCAGCAGCGCGGCACGGTGGCGTTCGCGTTCCGAGCCATCCCCTACGAGGTGAAAACGATCGTCGACCTGAACCTGCCCCAGGTGCTGGAGGAGATCGCGCTGCGCCCACGCGGGCTGGTGCTGATCACCGGGGTGACGGGGTCGGGGAAGTCCACCGCGCTCGCGGCGATGATCAACCACATCAACGCGACCCGGCGGGTCAACATCATTACGATCGAGGACCCGATCGAGTTCCTGCACCGCGACAACCTGGCGAACATCTCACAGCGCGAGGTCGGGAACGACACCTTGTCGTTCAACTCGGCCCTGCGCCACGTGCTGCGCCAGGCGCCCGACGTGATCCTCATCGGCGAGATCCGCGACATGGAGACGCTCGACACGGCGCTCAAGGCGGCGGACACCGGGCACCTGGTGTTCTCGACGCTGCATACGACCGACGCCACGCAGACGGTCAGCCGCGTGATTTCCTTCTTCCCGCCGCACCAGCACGACGAGGTACGCCACCTCCTGTCCAGTGCGCTCCAGGCGGTGATCTCGCTGCGGCTGGTGCCGCGCAAGGACGGCCAGGGCCGCATCCCGGCGGCGGAGGTGCTCATCAACACGGCCGCCGTGCAGGAGAACATGCGCGACCTGACGAAGACCCTCAGCATCCCCGACCTGATCGCGCAGGGCTCGGTGCAGTACGGGATGTTGAGCTTCGATCAGTCGCTGCTCTACTGGTATCAGCAGGGGATGATCAGCTACGAGAGCGCGATCTTCTACGCCTCCAATCCCAGCGAATTCGCGCTCAAGGTGTCCGGCGTCGAGTCGGGGGAGAGCCGGGCCTTCGGCGGCAGCACCGCCGCGGCGGGCCTGCGCGGCGACATCGAACCCTGATGTTCAAGAAGGTGCTGGTCGCGAACCGCGGGGAGATCGCCCTGCGGGTGATCCGCGCGTGCAAGGAGCTGGGGATCGAGACCGTCGCGGTGTACTCCGAGGCGGACCGCGACAGCCTGCACACCCGGTTCGCGGACGACGACGTGTGCATCGGCCGCGCCCCGTCGCGGGACAGCTACTTGAACATCCCGCGCATCATCGCGGCGGCCGAGATCACGGGCGCCGACGCCATTCACCCGGGATACGGCTTCCTCGCCGAGAACGCCGAGTTCGCCGACATCGTGAAGGCGTCGAACATCACCTTCATCGGCCCCACCGGAGACCAGATCCGGCAGATGGGCGACAAGGCGGCGGCGCGCAAGCTGGCCCAGAAGCTCACCGTGCCGACGGTGCCGGGCTCGCCTGGGCCGATTGGCGACGGGGACGAAGGGGTGAAGCTCGCCGAGACGATCGGCTTTCCCGTGATCATCAAGGCCGCGGCCGGTGGGGGCGGCAAGGGGATGCGGGTGGCGACCGACGCGGAGCAGTTCACGCAGGCCTTCGCGCTCGCCAAGCAGGAGGCGCTCGCCGCGTTCGGCTCGGACGAGGTCTACATCGAGAAGTACCTCGCCCGGCCGCGCCACGTCGAGTTCCAGATCATGGGCGACACGCATGGGAAGCTCATGCACCTGTGCGAGCGCGATTGCTCGGTGCAGCGGCGGCACCAGAAGCTCATCGAGGAGGCGCCGAGCCCGGCCGTGGATGAGACGTTGCGCCAGGACATCGGCGATGCCGCGGTGCGGCTGGCGGAGGCGATCGGCTACGTCGGGGCCGGGACGGTCGAGTTCCTGCTCGACGAGGACGGCGCGTTCTACTTCATGGAGATGAACACGCGCATTCAGGTCGAGCACCCGGTCACCGAGATGACGACCAACTTCGACCTCGTGAAGGAGCAGATCCGCGTGGCAGCCGGGGAGGCGCTCTCCCTCGTGATGAACGGTCACCGGCTGCGCGGGCATGCGATCGAGTGCCGCGTGAACGCGGAGGACCCGGCGCGCAACTTCCAGCCCAGCCCCGGGACGATCACCGCCTACCACCCGCCGGGGGGGCCGGGCGTGCGCGTCGACACCCACATCTACGCCGGCTACACCGTACCGCCCTACTACGACTCGCTGCTCGCGAAGGTGATCGTCCACGGCAACAGCCGCGGGGAAGCGCTCGCCCGTATGCGCCAGGCGCTCGATTCGTTTATCATTGAAGGCGTGACCACGACCATCCCGTTTCTCAGTCGGGTCATGCGCCACCCCGACTTCATCGCCGGCCGCGTGGACACGAAGTTCCTCGAACGCGAGCCCCAGCTGCTGCAACCGTCATGAGAATCGACGTCTTCTTCACACCGCTCGGCCTGAACCCAGGGGACCTGACCGGCCGGGGCGTCGTGGTCGTGGACGCGCTGCGCGCCTCGACGACCGTGATCACCGCCCTCGCCAACGGCGCCAAGGCCGTCATTCCCGCCGCGACCGCGGAGGAAGCGGTCCGCCTCGCCTCCAACCTGGAGAAGGACGGGGTGGTGCTCGCCGGCGAGCGCAAGAGCCTCAAAATCGAGGGGTTCGCGCTCGGCAACTCGCCGCGCGAGATGACCGCGGCGGCGGTGGGCGGCAAGACCATCGTGCTGGCGACCACGAATGGCACCCCGGCCCTGGTCGCGGCCCAGGGCGGCGATCCGGTGCTGGTCGGCGCGCCCGCGAACTTCCGGGCGCTCGCCGCTCGGGCGCGCGCCGTGCTCGAGCAGCGCGGCGAGTTGGTAGTGCTGTGCGCGGGGCGCGACAAGCAGTTCGCGGTGGAAGACGGCTACACCGCGGGCCGGCTGATCAAGGCCGTGCGGCGAGGGGTGAAGCGGCTCGAGCTGAACGATGCCGCCCGCGCGGCCATCGCCCTCACCGACGCCGTCGCGACCTGGACGGAGGCGCTCGAGGGCTCCGACGCGGCGCGCCAGCTCGCCGAGGCGGACCTGGCAGAGGACGTGCGCTTCGCCGCCAAGCCGGACCGCTTCACCGTCGTCCCCAGCTACGCAGACCGCCGCATCACATGAACCGGAAGGCGCGCCAGGAGTTGGTCGGGATCGGCGCCCTCGTCATTGGGCTGTTCCTCGGACTCACCCTGCTGCGGCTTCCTCTCACGGGGAGCTGGGGTGGCACCGTCGGATCGCAGCTGTGGCGCGTGTTCGGCGTCGGCGCCGTGCTGCTGCCGCTGCTCGGCATCGGGTGGGCGCTCGCCGCGTTCGAGCGGCTCGGCAGCCTGTCCGCCGGGCGGGCCGCGGTGCTGGGTGTGGGACTCGTGCTGCTGCTGCCCTACGGCATCGGCACCGTCACCGGCGCCACCTTCCCGGGCGACTCCACCGCCTGGACGCCGACGCAGCAGCTGGTGGGCCGGGTCCCGGGGCTCCTCGCCCGGGGCGTGCACCAGACGCTGGGCACGGCGGGCGGTGTGCTCGTGGGGCTGTTCGCGCTCTCGGCCCTGGGGATCCTCACCGTCGGGTGGCATCCGCTGGCGGTCCTGCGGACCGAGGAAGTGGCCGGGGGAAAGGCCGGGGAAGGGGGACGGGTGAAGCGGGAGGCGGAGAGGCCGCTGCCCAAGCCGAAGCCCGAAGCACCCCTCGCCCTTCCCCCTTCCCTGAAAGCACGGAAACTGAAGACGCCGCCGTCGGCTCGACCGGTCTTTGTACCGGAAGGCGTCCTGATTCCTCCCATCGATCTCCTGACCCCCGCCCCGCCCGAAGACGCCGACGCCGGGCTCGCGCAGATCGAGCAGATGGGCCAGAAGCTGATCGAGACGCTACAGACGTTTCGCGTCGAGGGGGCGATCGCCGGCCGCACCGTGGGGCCCGTCGTGACGCAGTACGAGGTCGCGCCGGGACCGGGGGTCAAGGTCGGGCGGATCGCGGGGCTCGCCGACGACCTGGCTCTCGCCATGCGCGCCCAGAGCTTGCGCATCGTGGCGCCGATCCCGGGCAAGGCGGCGGTCGGGATCGAAGTCCCGAACCCGATGCCGCGGATGGTGCACATCCGGGAACTGATCGAGGGCGAAGACTACCACCGGACGAACCGCGTGCTCCCCGTCGCCCTGGGCAAGAACCTGGAGGGCGAGCCCGTCGTCGCGGACCTCACCAAGATGCCTCACCTGCTGATTGCCGGCGTCACCGGGTCGGGGAAGTCGGTGTGCATCAACACGATTATCACGAGCCTCATCTACACGCACCCGCCGGAGCGGCTCAAGCTCCTGATGGTGGACCCCAAGATGGTCGAGCTCTCGATGTATGGGGCGCTGCCGCACCTGGGCCATGACGTGGTCACGAGCAACCGCCGGGCGGCGAGCGCGCTGAACTGGGCGGTGAAGGAGATGGAGCGGCGTTACCGGCTGCTCCATGCGAACCACGCGCGCAACATCGCGGACTTCAACCGCAAGGTCGAGCAGAAAAAGTCGCTGAAGGGGCCGAGCGAAGTGCCTGCCGCTCCTGCCGGACCTCAGAAGGAGCTGCCGCTGGACGCGGAGTACTCGGGCGGCGTCCTGCCTTATGTCGTGCTCATCATCGACGAGCTGGCCGACCTGATGCTCACCGTGCAGGGAGAAATCGAGACCCCCCTTGCCACCCTCGCCCAGAAGGCGCGGGCGATCGGGATCCACCTCGTGCTCGCGACGCAACGCCCGTCGGTCAATGTCATCACCGGGCTGATCAAGGCCAACTTCCCCTGCCGCATCGCGTTTCGCGTCTCGGCCAAGGTGGACAGCCGCACCATCCTCGACCAGAACGGCGCCGAGACCCTGCTGGGGAACGGGGACATGCTGTTCCTGCCGCCGGGCAAGAGCGAACTGATGCGCGTGCAGGGGGCGTTCATCTCGACCGACGAGACGGAGCGCCTCATGGAGTGGTATCGCAAGCACCCCAGTGAGGCGTCGGAGAAAGCCAAGCACGAGATCACGGAGCAAATCACGGCGATCGACGAGGCGAAGGATCGGGAGGAGCGCGGGGAGACGGGACAGGACCTGGGCGAGCGCGACCATCTGTTCCGGCAGGCCGCCGAGGTGTGCATCCAAAATCAGATCGGCTCCACCTCGCTGTTGCAGCGGCGCATGAGCATCGGGTACGGGAGAGCGGCGAGGATAATCGATCAGCTGGAATTGGCGGGCATCCTGGGTCCCGCGAATGGGTCGAAGCCGCGGGATGTGCTGGTGGGATTGGAAGAGCTGGATGAGATTTGTGGGAGACAATAAAGTCGGAACGCGAAACGCGGAACGCGGAACAGCAGTGACGGGTCGCTTGCGGAACGACGGTTGGGCGTATGTTCCGCGTTCCGACTTCCGCGTTCCGCGTTGATCGGGCACTGTCGGCGTAGATTCGGTTACGTTGCTCGTCCGCGAGCCGCTAGGTTGCGGGGGTGAAGAGCGGCCTTCGCAGCGACCCCGCGTCGTGGAAAGACGAGCGCCACAAGCGCGGGCTCGTCGCCGAGCAGCAGGCGATGCGCTATCTGCAGAGCCAGGGCTGGGTGATCGCGGCCCACCGCTTCCGGGTGGGGCACACCGAGATCGACCTGGTGGCGCGCCGGGGTCACCTGGTGGCGTTCGTGGAGGTGAAGGCGCGGCGCGGCACGGCGTTCGGCAGCCCGCTCGAGGCGGTGACGGGGCCAAAGCGGCGGGAGCTGGTGAAGGCGGCGCGGGTGTGGGTGGACCGCTGCGGGCGGCCGTCGGACGTGTACCGCTTCGACTGCATCGCGATCGTGGACACGAAGTTGGAGCACCTGGAAGACGCGTTCCGGCCGGGATGGCGCTAGTCCCAGCTTCGGTTTATATTCGGGTCTCCCACAGGGAGGGAGGCTCCCAACCCATGTCGAGGACACTTATGGCGGCCGAGAAGGAAGGTCCGAGCCTCACCGAGGAGCGCCGCAAGGCCCTCAATCTCGCCATCACCCAGATCGAGAAGACGTGCGGCAAGGGTGCCATCATGCGCATGGGCGCCGACTCGCCGCGGGTGCGAGTCGAGGCGATCCCGACGGGCGCGATCAACTTGGACGCCGCGATCGGCATCGGGGGCATCCCGCGCGGCCGGGTGACCGAGATCTTCGGTCCCGAGTCGAGCGGCAAGACCACGCTGGCGCTCCACGTGGTGGGGAACGCGCAGCGCGCCGGCGGGGCCGCCGCCTACATCGACGCCGAGCACGCACTCGACGTCGAGTACGCCAAGAAGCTCGGCGTGGATGTGGACGACCTGCTCGTGTCGCAGCCCGACACGGGGGAGCAGGGGCTCGAGATCACGGAGATTCTGGTGCGCTCGGGCGCGGTGGACGTGGTAGTGGTGGACTCGGTGGCGGCGCTCGTCCCCAAGGCGGAAATCGAGGGCGAGATGGGTGACTCGCTCCCCGGCCTCCAGGCGCGGCTCATGAGCCAGGCGCTCCGCAAGCTCGCCGGGGCCATCAACCGGTCGCGCACGGCGGTGGTGTTCATCAACCAGCTGCGCGAGAAGATCGGGGTCATGTTCGGCAATCCCGAGACCACCACCGGCGGGCGGGCGCTCAAGTTCTACGCGTCGGTGCGGCTCGACATGCGGCGCATCGGCCCGGTGAAGGAGCGCGAGGTGGTGATCGGCAACCACGTGCGGGTGAAGGTGGTGAAGAACAAGGTCGCGCCGCCGTTCCGCCAGGCCGAGTTCGACATCATGTTCGACGAGGGGATCAGTCACGAGTCGCTGCTCGTGGACATCGCGGCGGAGGCGGGGATCATCGAGAAGTCGGGGGCGTGGTACGGCTACGGCAAGGAGCGGATCGGGCAGGGCCGCGAGAACGCCAAGCTGTACTTGAAGGACCACGCCGACCTGGCGGCCGAGGTGGAGGCGCGGGTGAAGGAGCACCTCGGCATGAAGCCCACCGCCGTGGCGGCGGACGAGGAGGCTCCAGCCCCCGAGGAGTAGGTGCCCGCGCTCCCTCCGACGCTCACCGCGCTCGCCCCCGATCCCCGCCAGCCGGACTACCGGCTGGTCGAGGTGGATCGGGGGCGATTCGCGTCCCTGCCGGCGGCGGCGCTCGAGCCGCTCCGGCTCCGGGTCGGCGACGAGTTGTCGGCCGCGGTGCTGGCTCGACTGCGCGACCTCGCCGACATCGAGGCGGCCCAGCGCGCGGCGCTGCGCGCCCTGGCGCGCCGCGCCCACGCGCGCTTCGACCTGCGCCGCCGCCTCGTGCAGAAGCAGCACCCGCCCGACGCCGTCGAAGCCGCGCTCGATCGCCTCGCGGCGCGCGGGCTGCTGGACGACCGCCGCTTCGCCGAGCAGTACGCCGCCTTCCGCGCCGCGCGCGGCAAAGGGCCGGCCCGACTCGTCACCGACCTGCTGGCGCACGGTGTGGAGCGCCGCGTCGCCGAGGAAGCGGTGCGTCGCGCGCTCGCGGACGAAGGCATCGATCCGGCGATCGAAGCGCGCGCCGTCGCGGCGAAGCGCGCCCGCCAGCTCTCCGACCTCCCCGGCCCCGTCCGCAAGCGACGGTTGCTCGCCTTCCTGGTGCGGCGGGGGTACGCGGGGGCGGGGGTGAAGGAGCTCGTGGAGGAGCTGTGTGGGGACACTATATTCCCCCCATGACCTCCGCCGAAATCCGCCGCAAGTTCCTGCAGTTCTTCAAGGCGCGGGGCCACGAGGAGGTGCCGAGCTCGCCCCTGGTCCCGGCGGACGACCCCACCCTGTTGTTCACCAACGCCGGGATGGTGCAGTTCAAGCGGGTGTTCCAGGGACTCGAGCGGCGCGCTTACACCCGAGCCGTGACCTGCCAGAAATGCGTGCGCGCCGGGGGGAAGCACAATGACCTGGAGCAGGTGGGCCACACCGCGCGACACCACACCTTCTTCGAGATGCTCGGCAACTTCTCCTTCGGCGACTACTTCAAGCGCGAGGCGATCGACTACGCCTGGGAGTGGGTGACCGGGAAGGACTGGCTCGGCATCGATCCCGACCGGCTGTACATCACCGTGCACCACGCGGACGACGAGGCGCGGCGACTGTGGCGCGAGCGCACCCGGATTGCCGACCGCCGCATCTTCGGGCTGGGCGACGAGGACAACTTCTGGCAGATGGGCGAAACCGGGCCCTGCGGCCCATGCTCCGAGATCCTGGTCGACACCCGAGCCAAGGCGGAACGCGGAACGCGGAACGCGGAACTGAGCCTGGACGAGTTCGTTCGGTTGAGCGAAGCCGGGGAGCTACTGGAGATCTGGAACCTCGTGTTCATGCAATTCGACCAGCAAGCCGACGGCACCCGCTCTCCGCTCCCTGCTCCCTCGGTTGACACCGGTGCCGGGCTCGAGCGCGTGACGGCCGTCATGCAGCGCGTCCCCTCGAACTTCGACACCGACCTGTTCACGCCGATTATCGAGCGGGCGGTCGAGGTGGTAGGGAAGAAGTACGACCGGGGTCCGGGCGGGGCATCTTACCGAGTGCTCGCCGACCACGCGCGGGCCGTGGCGTTCCTGCTCGCCGACGGCGTCTATCCTGCGAACGAGGGCCGGGGCTACGTGCTGCGGCGTATCCTGCGGCGCGCGGTGCGCCACGCCTGGCTGCTGGGCCGGCGCGAGCCGACGCTGGTGCACCTGGTGCACACAGTGGCGGGTCTCATGGGGAGCGTGTACCCGGAGCTGGTGAAGCAGCGGGCCCATCTCGAGAGCGTGACGCGCGCCGAAGAGGAGCGCTTCTTCGACACGATCGAGGGCGGGCTCGTGCGGCTCGACGAGCTGCAGAACGTGAAGGTGATCGCGGGGGCGGACGCCTTCAAGCTGTACGACACCTACGGCTTCCCGATCGACTTGACGCAGCTCATCGCCGCCGAGCGTGGCCAGACGGTGGACGTGGCGGGGTTCGAGCGCGAGCTCGGCAAGCAGCGCACCCGGTCGCAGGAGTCACTGGAGCGGACCAAGGCGCGCGCCAAAGGCGCTCCCGCGGTGCACGTGAAGCGCCCGGGCGAGTGGCGCAGCGTGAAGCCCCGGGGCAAGCAGAAATGGGTGGGCTACGACACGACGCGGGCCGAGACCGACGTGCTCAAGTTCCGGCAGGCGGATGACCGGGTCGAGGTCGTACTCGAGGAGAACCCGTTCTACGTCGAGTCGGGCGGGCAGGTCAGCGACACGGGCCGAGTGAAGGGGGAAGGGTGGGATCTCGAAGTCTCCGACGTCGAGAAAGTGGACGGCCTGAGCGCGGTCGTCGGCCACTTCCAGCAGGAGTTCGAGCCCACCGCGGTCCTGGCGGAGGTGGACGAGCCGCGGCGCAAGAACATCGAGCGCAACCACACGGCGACGCATCTGGTGCACGCGGCGCTGCGCAAGATCCTCGGGCCCCACGTGCGGCAGCAGGGGTCGGTGGTCGCGCCCGAGCGGCTGCGCTTCGACTTCGCGCACCACGGGCCCGTGGACGACGCGACGCTGGCGCGCGTCGAGGAAACGGTGAACACGCACATCTGGGAGAATCTTCCCGTCACGACGCGCGAGATGAAATACAAGGAGGCGATCGCCGCCGGCGCGATGGCGTTCTTCACCGAGAAGTACGGTGACATCGTGCGCGTCGTCGACGTCCCGGCCGTGTCGCTCGAGCTGTGCGGCGGGACGCACGTGCCAAGCACCGGGCAGATCGGCCTGTTCCGCTTTACTCACGAGACGGGGGCCGCGGCGGGCGTGCGGCGCATCGAGGCGGTGACGGGCCCGGTGGCGTATGAGCTGGTGCGCAAGCTCGAGGAGCAGGTGGACGAGGCGGCGTCGGTCCTCAAGACCCAGCCGGAGCATCTGGTGCGCCGTATCGAGCAGTTGCTCGAGGAGAACCGGAAGCTCGAGAAGCGGATGCAGGAGCTGCTGAAGCAGGGAGCCGGGAGCCGGGAGCAGGGAGCGGTCGAGCAGATCGGCGACATCGCGCTCTACATCGACCAGAGCGATCTCGACGACCGCGACCAGATCGGGCTGGTGATGGACGCGTTCCGCACCAGCCACAAGCGCGCGATCTCGGTGCTGTTCACGAACGGCGAGCGGCCGGGGATCCATGTCGCCGTCACCGACGACCTGGTGGCGCAGGGCGTGAAGGCCGGGGAGATCGCGGGGGCGATCGCGGCGGTGTCGGGCGGCAAGGGCGGCGGGCGGCCGCATTTCGCGTCGGCGGGTGCAGGCGACCCGGCGCGGCTCGCCGAGGCGCGCGCCCAGGCACCGGCGATCGTCAAGCGGCTGCTCGCCCGATGACCCGGGAGGCGGTGCTCGCCTGGCTCGACGCGCGGCGGCCTCCCGCGCCGCCCCCGACGCTGCGCGCGCACGTGGACGCCGCCATCACGGACTCCGATCTGCCGCTGCCCGACCACTTGGCGCTCATCGGCCAGCGGCTGCTCGCCCGGGTGACGGCGCAGTCGTCGGGAGGCCGCGCGCTGGCGCTCGACCTGCTCGCCGCCGATGCGTTCATCACGTACGCGTTCGAGGCGCAGGCGGAGGCGGACGTGAACGGGCTCGCGGCGCTGGCCGGGCGCGTGGCGGAGACGGCGTGAGCGCAGGGGGGAGGGGGGGGGCCCTGTTGGCGCGCCGTCCGGGGCTGCTGGTGCTCGTGGACCCGAGCCGCAGCGGGCCGGCGCAGGCGGCGGAGCTGGCACGGGCGGCGCGGGCCGCGGGCGCGGCGGGCGTCATGATCGGGTCGTCGTTCGACGGCACTCAGGACACACAGCTCGTCGCGCGCGCGATCCGCGAGGCCGCGCCCGAGCTGCCGCTCGCGCTGTTCCCCGGCTCCGCGCTGCAGCTCACCGACGCGGTGGACCTGGTGCTGTTCCTGTCGCTCGTCTCCGGGCGCAACCCGCAATACCTGATCGAGGAGCAGGTGCGCGCCGTACCGTTCCTCGCGCGTCACCCCGTCCCCACGCTCTCGACCGGCTACATCCTGATCGATGGCGGGCGGGTGACGAGCGTCGAGGCAGTGAGCCAGACCCGGCCGCTGCCGGCGGACAAGCCGGAGCTGGCGGCGGCGCATGCCACGGCGGCGCGGCTCATCGGGATGCAAGCGATCTATCTCGACGCGGGCAGCGGCGCGCCGCGGCCCGTCGCGGGCGACGTGATCGCCGCCTGCCGCGCCGCGATCCCGGGGCTCACGCTGTTCGTGGGCGGTGGAATCAGGACTGCACCCCACGCGCGGGCGGCGCGCGTTGCGGGCGCCGACTTCGTGGTGGTGGGGACCGCGCTGGAGGAGACCGAGGGGGGGGCGGGGGGGGCGGGGGGGGCGGCCGACCTCGGCGCGCTGGTGCGGGCGGTCACGGAGTGACGGCGCCCGAGCGGGTGCGCGCCGGGCTGGCGGAGCTCGCGGCGCTCGTCGGGCGCATGGCCGAGCAGCACGCCGAGGCCGTCGCCGCGATCGCCGACCGGTACGCCGCGACGCTGCGCGCCGGCGGGACGCTGTTTTTCGCGGGCAACGGCGGCAGCGCCGCCGACGCGCAGCACCTCGCCACCGAGTACGTCGTGCGCTACCAGGCGAACCGCGCCCCGCTCCGCGCCATCGCCCTCACGACCGACACGTCCCTCCTCACCGCGTGTGCCAACGACCTGGGCTTCGACGAGGTGTTCGCGCGCCAGATCGAGGCGCTCGCCCGCCCGGGCGACGTGCTGTCGCTGCACTCGACCAGCGGCGAGAGTCCCAACGTGATCCGCGCGGCGCAGGCGGCGCAGGCCCGCAACGTGACCGTCGTCGCGTTCCTGGGCAAGTCGGGCGGCCAGCTGAAGACGCTCGCCGACATCGCGCTCGTGGTCCCGGCGGACGACACGGCGCGGATTCAAGAGATTCATCTCGCGGTCGAGCACATCATCTGTGCGATGGTAGAAGAGCAGTTGAGAGGATGAACGCGGAACGCGAACAGGCAACGCGGAACGCGGAAGTCGGAACGCGGAACCTCGAAACGCGGAAGTGCGAACGCGGAACGCGGAACAGCAATGCGAGGTCGCTCGCGGCGGCGACGCTCAGCACTCTGTTCCGCGTTCCGAGTTCCGCCTTGGGGAGGTGGGGTGATTGACCTTTCGGGAAAGCGTGCATTTGTGACGGGCGGGGCCCGGGGCATCGGCCGTGCGACGGCGGTGCTGCTCGCCCGGGCCGGCGCCAGTGTCGCGGTGGGTTACCGACGCCGCAGGGGGGACGCAGAAGAGACCGTCAGGATGGTGGAGGGCGCGGGAGGGCGGGGGAAGGCGCGTGCGATCGCGGGTGACCTGGGAGATCCGACCGCCGCGCGGCGCGCCGTGAACGAGGCGGCGCGCGCGCTCGGCGGACTCGACTTGCTGATCGTCAATCACGGCGTCTGGCCCCCCGACGACGTCCCCGTCGCCGACCTGACTGACGCGCAGTGGGAGGGCACGCGGCGCGCCAATCTCGACGCCGTGCTGTACGTGTGCCGCGCCGCGATCCCCCTGCTTCCCGCCGGCGGCAGGATCGTACTCGTGTCGTCCACTGCCGGCCAGCGGGGCGAGCCGTTCCACGCCGACTACGCCGCCACCAAGGGCGCCGTCATCGCGTTCACCAAGTCCCTCGCCGTCGAGCTCGCGCCGCGCGACATCACGGTCAACTGCATCGCGCCGGGATGGGTGGATACGGAGATGAGCGAGACGCCGTACGCGCGGGAAGCGGGAAGCGGGAAGCGGGAGATCGAGCGGACGATCCCCCTGGGGCGCGTGGCGAGCGCGGCGGACGTCGCGGGACCGATCGTGTTTCTCTGCTCGCCGCTCGCCCGGACGACGCCGGGACATTTGTTCCGCGTTTCGACTTCCGCGTTCCGCGTTATGAGGTTCCCCGACCGTCTCCCCATCCCGGACGAGGTTCTTAGGATCGCCAAGAAGCTCGAGGATTCTGGTTATGAGACCTGGTGCGTCGGCGGCGCGATCCGGGACGCGCTGCTCGGCCTCGAGAATCCGAGCTTCGATCCGCTCAAGTCCGAGTTCGACTTGACGACCGCGGCGCCGCCCGACGTGGTGCGCCAGCTGTTCAAGCGCACGGTGCCGGTGGGGATCGAGCACGGGACGGTCGGCGTGCTCGACAAAGACAACCGGCTGCACGAGGTCACCACCTTCCGCAAGGACATCCGTACCGACGGCCGCCACGCGGTGGTCGAGTTCGGGGTGTCGCTGATGGACGATCTGGCGCGGCGCGACTTCACGATCAACGCGATCGCGTATCACCCCGGGCAGCACGCGTGGCGCGACCCGTTCAAGGGCGCCGACGATCTCGAGCACAAGCTGATCCGCTCCGTGGGCGATCCCAACTGGCGGTTCCAGGAGGACTACCTGCGGATCCTCCGGGCGCTGCGCTTCAGCGCGCGGTTCGAGTTCAAGATCCACGCGCGCACGCTCGAGGCCGCCAAGGCGAACGTGCAAGGGCTCGCCCAGCTCTCGGCGGAGCGGGTGCGGGACGAATGGTTCAAAGGGATCGCGACGGCCACCCGGGTCTCGAAGCTCCTGGCGTTATGGATGGACATCGGGGCGGCGCGGATATGGCTGCCGGAGATCAGGGAGAGGGGAGAGGGGAGAGGTTCGACTCGTGCTGTGGACGAGTTGCCGCGGGATCCTGTCCTCATCACGGCGTATCTCGCGGCCGATCCAGCCTCTCTACTCACGCGCCTGAAGTGTTCGAACAAGGATATCGAACGGGGTCGAGCGATCGGGCAGTGGCGGGAGAAGTATCCCGATCCGAAGCACCTTCCTGACGTACGGCGGTGGTTGTCGCAGGTGGGCGAATACGCCGACGACCTGCTCGCGTTGCCACCGGTACGTACCTCTCCCCTCTCCCTTCTCCCCAAGGTCGTGAAGTCAGTTCGAGCAGCGAAAGATCCGGTGACCCTGAAGGACCTCGCCGTGACGGGCGACGATCTGCTCGCCGCGGGCGTGCGCCCCGGGCCGGAGGTGGGGGAGACGCTGGAGCGCCTGCTGGGCGAGGTGCTGGAGGACCCGCGCCGCAACACGAAAGAGTATCTGCTCTCCCGTGTCTAGCGCGCTCGTCTACGCCCTGATCGCCGCGCTCGGCAACGTCCTGGGCGCGCTCGCGGTGACGCGCCGGGCGGCGCGCGAGCTGGCGCTGATCGAGCACTTCGTCGCGTTCGGCGCGGGGTTCATGCTCGCCGTCGCGCTCGTAGAGGTGCTGCCCGAGGCGTTCGCGCGCTCGGGGACGGCGGCGCCGGCGCTGGTGCTCGCGGGGTACCTCGCGGTGCACCTCACGCAGCACACGCTCACCCCGCACTTCCATTTCGGCGAGGAAACGCACGCCGTGAACCGCCTGGCGGGCCCCTCGGCCCTGGTGGGGCTGCTGCTGCACACCTTCTTCGACGGCGTCGCGATCGCGAGTGCGTTTCTCGTCCGGCCCGCGCTGGGCGTCATGGTGTTCGTCGCGATCCTGCTGCACAAGCTGCCGGAGGGCGTGACGATCTCGAGCCTGTACCTCGCGGTCGGGCGGACGGGCGGCCAGGCGGTCGGTGCGGCCGCGCTGCTCGGGCTGGCGACGCTGGCGGGGGTGGTGCTTACCGACCAGATCTCCTTCCTGGTCCGCCACGGGCTGGCGTTGTCCGCTGGCGTCACGATTTATGTCGCCGCGTCGAACCTCGTCCCGGAGTTTCAAGGCAAACGGGGCTGGAAACTCCCCGGCGCCTTCTTTGCGGGGGCTGCGGCGTTCTATTTTACCAAGGTGTTGCTGGACCGCGTGGGATGATCGCGCCGTGGACGAATGACTGAACCGACGCTGTTCCAACGCTCGAGCGAGCCCTTGGCGGCGCGCATGCGCCCCAAGAGCCTCGAGGAGTTCCTCGGCCAGGAGCACCTGCTCGGGCCCGGGAAGCCGCTCGGCGAGCTGATCCGCCGCGGCGACGTGGGGTCGTGCATCTTCTGGGGCCCGCCCGGCTCCGGGAAGACCACGCTGGCGCGCCTCATCGCAAACTACACCAACCGCCAATTCGAGCCGTTCTCCGCCGTGACCGAGGGCGTGGGGCGGGTGCGCGAGATCATCAAGGAGGCGGAGGAGCGACTCAAGTACGAGGGTCGCGGCACGATCCTGTTCTGCGACGAGATCCACCGCTTCAACAAGGCGCAGCAGGATGCCTTTCTCCCCTGGGTCGAGAACGGCATCGTCACGCTGATCGGCGCTACCACGGAGAACCCGAGCTTCGAGCTGACCCAGCCGCTGTTGTCGCGGTGTCGGGTGTTCGTACTGGAGCCGCTGACGCCTGAGCACATCGGGACGATCGTGCGGCGGGCGATCGACGCTGAGACCAAGGGGAGAGGGGAGAAGGGCGAGGTACGCTTCGGTGACGATGCGATCGAGCTGCTCGTACGTCACGCGCAGGGCGACGCTAGGCGCGCGCTCAACGCGCTCGAAGCCGTCTTCCAGCACGTCACGAACCTCTCCCCTCCGCCCTCTCCCGTTCCCGGCGACGTGGTGCAGGCCGTGCTCGAGAAGCCTCTCCCAGTCTACGACAAGGCCGGCGAGCAGCACTTCAATCTCATCTCCGCCCTCCACAAGGCGGTGCGCGGCTCGGACGTCGAGGGCTCGCTCTACTGGCTGGCGCGCATGCTCGCGGGGGGCGAGGATCCGCTCTACCTCGCCCGGCGCCTGGTGCGGATCGCGTCCGAGGATGTGGGGCTCGCGGACCCGCGGGCGCTGTCGGTGGCGCTCGCCGCGAAGGACGCGTATCACTTTCTGGGGACGCCGGAAGGCGAGCTGGCGCTCGCCGAAGCGACGGTGTATCTCGCCACCGCGCCCAAGTCGAACCGCGTCTACGAGGCGTTCAGCCAGGCGACCGACGCGGCCGCGGAGCATCCCGCCGAGCCGGTGCCGCTGCACATCCGTAACGCCCCCACGAGACTGATGGAAGAGCTGGGCTACGGGGCGGGGTACAAGTACGCGCACGCCTACGAGCACGCCTACGTGCCGCAGGAGTACCTCCCGGAGGCGCTGCGGGGGCGGAAATGGTACGAGCCCAGCGACTTCGGTTACGAAAAGGACATCAAGAAGCGGATGGAGTGGTGGGAGCAACTGAAGCAAAGGGCGACGGAAGGACGGAAGGACGGAATGGGGATGAGCGAATGAGCTCCGGTTCTCGGCTGTTCATCCCCTTTCCGTCCGTCCGTCTTTCCGTCGCCGCTGTGTTCTTGTCCGCCTGCGCCACCCTGCGCAACCTGGCGTTCACCGAGCCCGACCTCCAGCTGCAGGAGATCGACGTCACGGGGATCGGCTTCACGGGCGGCACGTTCGATCTGGTGTTCGACGTGTACAACCCGAACGACTACCGCATCCGCTCCACCCGGCTCGAAGTGGGGATCGACCTCGAGGACACGCACTTCGGCGACGCGCTGCTGGAGCGGCCGCTCGACCTCTCACCCAGCAACCACAGCCGCGTGGTGGTGCCGGTGCGGTTCGAGTGGGCGGGCCTGGGCGCGGGCGCGAAAGGGCTGCTCACCCACAAGGCGGTGGGGTTCGGCGTCACCGGCCGCGTGTTCCTCGACACGCCGCTGGGCGACAAGACGGTCACCCTGAAGGGGCGGGGGAACGTGCCGTTGAGGAAGTTGATCCGGTGATGCGGATACCCCCGAGCCCGGCGGAGGAAAACCGACGCATCACGCGCCGTCGGGGGTGAAGCGCAGCAACAGCGTGCGCGCAGGGAATGCGACGCGGCCAGCCGCGAGGAACAACGACATCGAAGCCCGGCCCGCGCGCAGGCCGTCCAGGGAGCGTCCGGAGGCAAAGGCAGCGCGACGCGCACGCTCGAAGCAGCGCTTTCTCCCGAACAACCGAAACATGATCACCCAGATGCTCCATCGGAACAAACCCCAGGCCAGGGCAAGCAGACTTCCGACGGCGTTACGCCGCGGCACGAATCCGACCTCATGCCAGGTGGGAAGCTCCTGGATCCAAATGTCGTTCCGACCTCGCGAGAAGGCGGTCGACACAATCCGCCGGGGAGTTATGGTCCGCCGATCGACGCGATGGCGCACCACCGCGACGGGGCAGAACCACACGCTGCCCCCCGCTTGCCGGATGCGATCCTGAAACTCGGTGTCCTCGAAGAACTGGCTGTCCTGCAAAGCGACTCGCTCGTCCCCCTTGAGCCCCGCCGTCTCATTCCACAAGCCAAACCGATCGAACAAGTGCCTGGGAACGGCCATGTTCCCTCCCCAGACGTACTCGAAGCGCCCCAACACCCGCTCGGCACGGTGGTGTAAGAGTCCGGTATCGGCCAGGGCCGCCTCATCAAACCACTCGGGCCAGCTCCCGAGATCGTGCGGGATCGGCACGATGGGACCGCCGGCCAGCATCGGCGCATCCCTGCTTCGAGCGAACAGGTCGCGATACGCCTCGATCCAGTGGGGGTCCACTCTCATGTCATCGTCGGTGAACAGCAGCAGCGGAGCACGAGCCAGCCGAATGCCCGCATTCTTTCCTCGGCTGAGCCCCGCGCGCGGCTCACGCGCGGTTCTGAACCTCGGATTGCTGCGGCACCATGCTTCAACGATGGCCGGTGTACCATCACTGGAACCGTTGTCGATCACAATGACTTCGAACGGTACGTCGCATTGCTGCGCGGCCAGGGTGCTCAAGGCGTCGGGCAGATAGCGGGCCCGGTTCCGGGTTGACATGATGACGCTGATAGCCACTGCCTCGCTCATGCGCGTGCTCCGTCCTCAGCCGAGCTTATGATACCAACCCCCGATGCTGAGCCGGCGCGTCGATCCGGCCGTCCCAGGCTGAATGGGGAGGACGAGGTGTGCCGGAGAAGCGAGCACGTCGAAGGCGATCAGGCTATTGTATTCCGGCTCAACGTCGGTGAAGCGTTCGTCGTGGTGAACCACGCGCAGCACCCCGCCGAGCTCCCGTTTCCATCCGGGGGTCAAGTAGATGACCAGCGCCAGCTGGCGGTCCTTGTTGTCGTCGGAATGCGGGCGCAGGAAGTCGCCGGCTGCCATCGCATGCGCGCCGAAGTCGTCGCTCCAGCCCAATGGCATGCCGGAGATGCCCTCGAAGAAGGCCTTGAATTCGGGGCGCTGGAACGCCATGCGAAACTGGAGGTAGGTGAGGGCATTCGGACTCGTCTGGAATCGGGGCGGCGTTCCCACCACCTTCCCGAGCCGGAAGAAGCGATCCTGGTCGTCGGCGCGCAGCCAGTCTTGCTCCTTCACCGCGCCCTCGATCGAATACAGTCCAAATTCGGGTTTGAACTCGGCTTCGTTCGCCAGAAACCGCCCCAGTCGGTCGGCGACGTCCGGTGCCAGAAAGTCCCTGATGATCACGAGGCGCGCCGGGTGTGATGTAAACGCACTCCGGTACGCCTCGAGCGCCTGGTCGTCGAGGTGCCGAGGTTGAATCCATGCGGCCAGCCGCTGGCGATCAATCACGGTGTTCGTCAGGACCTCCCGGCGTGCGTCGGCGACATCTCGGAGAGGTGAGCAGCGGACTCTACCTGTGCGCGCCAGGATTGCGCGTAGAGCCCGCCCTGGGCCAGCAGCTCCTGGTGAGTTCCCGATTCGACGATCTCGCCGCGCTGCATCACATGAATGATGTCGGCCCGCATGGCGATCGTCAGACGATGGGTGATGAGGATGCTCGTGCGGCCCTGGGCAAGGGCTCGGAATCGCTCGAACCACTCCGCTTCGGCCCACGAATCCATGAAACTCGTGGGCTCGTCCAGGATCATGATCTGGGATTGCCTGAGATAGGCCCGCGCCAGCGCCACCCGCTGCCACTCGCCGGCGCTGAGCTCGGTGCCCTCCGCGAACCATTTGCCGAGCAACGTATCGTATCCCTTGGGCAGAGCGGCGATCACCGTGTGAGCGCCAGCATCCCGAGCGGCCGCCTCGATCCGGGAGAGGTCCGGCTCGGCCGCGAGATCGCCCATCGCAATATTGTGGCGGGCGGTGCCCTGATAGGACACCGGCAGTTGAAACATGACCGTGACCATGCGCCGCAGCTGCGCGAGAGACAGGTCGCGCAGGTCGATCCCATCGAGCTCGACATGACCGGCTTCGGGATCGTAGAACCGACACAGCAGTTTCAGCAGCGTCGTCTTCCCGGCCCCGTTGGCGCCGACGATCGCCGCTGTCTGGCCTGCGGGAATCAACAGGTGGAACTTCCGCAGGGCCACCCGATCAGTTCCGGGATACCGGAACGTGACGTCGCGGAAACGGATCCCGTGACGCAAGCGCGACGGAGCGGGAAGGGGCTGGGGGGGGTCGACGATGCGCGCCTCGAGATCGAGGAATTCGAACAGGTTCGCGAGAAACAGCCCGTTCGTGTAGATCTGACCGACGTTCGTCAGCAGTGCCCGCATCAGGCCTTGGCCCCGCTGGAACGCCTGGTAGAAGAGCGCGATGTCGCCCAACGTCGCACGGCCCAGGAACGCCCGTGCGACCATCCATGCGATCGTGCCGGCCGAGACCAGGAGGGCAACCCCTTCTGCACCCAGCCGCGCGAGGCTCTGATCTTTCAGCAGGTGCAGGCGCTCGGTACGCAAGCGTCGTCGCAACGCGCGGTAGGCATCCCGAAAGTAGTTGGCCAGGCTGAAGAGCCGGACCTCGCCCGCGTGCCAGGCCTCCGTGAGGATGACGCCGAGGTACTGGGCGCGACGCCGGTCCGCGGTCGAGCGCTTCCACCAATCGTGGTAGCGACGGCTGGTGCGGACAACCACGAAAAGTGCAGGAAGTGTACTGAGCAGCAGCGCTGGGGGGAGCCAGACGCCGTAAGGGAGCAACACGGCCGCCATGGCCACCAGGGTGACGCCGTCTTGCACCAGCCTCCCGCTGCTTTCGAGCAGCGCCAGAGGACGATTGCCGGCATCGCCGCGAGCCCGGTAGAGGTGGTCGTAAAAGTCGGGGGTTTCATAGAAGGCGAGGTCGACGGCGGTGGACTTGGCGTGCACGAGATCGGTGATGTGGTCCTGAACCAGCTCCGACTGGGCAGTCCCGATCCACTCGAGGCAGACCTTGAGCAGCTCGGTGAGTAACAGCACGCTGCCGATGCCGACGATGACCAGGAGGACGGGCCGCACGGTTTCCCAGGAGGTGCCGCGCCCCACGGCGGCTTGCAGGCCATCCACCAGGGGCTTCGTCAAGTAGACCAGCGCCACCGGCATCAAACCCTGCACCACGAGGAGGATGCCCCACGCCACCGTCCACCCCCGCGCTGCCGTCCAGATCAAGCCAAACACTCGGATCAGGTACGATCGACGGAGCGTCGCATCCCGAAGCGGGGCCCTGAGGGACTGTCGTTCTGGTCGCGATGGCATCATGGGCTATCATTAGGGATCGGCGCAAAGCTTGGGCCGTCGGGCGGTGACCGGCGAGAGAAAACCCCGGCGCCCTCTGGCAGGTGCCGGGGTCTCCGTACGACCGGCGAGTCGCAGGCCGTTTCAGCTGCCGGTACTGTTCGCCGACTGTTCTCCGAAATTGTCGATCTTGCAGTCGGTCGTGCACCCCTTCATCCCGCCGGGAGTCTGGAAGGTGTTGTCGGCGATGCGACCGTACACCACTAGCCTCGGTGATTCGTACCGCTGCTTCATTTCGCACCCCCTCGGCGTTTGGAGTTACACACCCCCACCTCTCCCATCCGGGGGGTGGGCCTTCCTACTCGCCGGTTGCACGATGCAACTTCTTTGCCGTCGGCTTGCGGGTGCCGCGACGGGCCGGAGGGCGTCCAATCGTGCGAATCGTGGTACCCCTGTTACACCCATGAGGCAAGTGGCTTACAGCTCACGACATCGTCGGCGCGACGGGGGGCAGCGGCGCCGACGGGAGTGCAAGAACGCCGGCTTCTGTTTTCTTGTATTCATACGGGAAGAGCTTCTTCAGTTTGAGGAACTGCTTCTCCACGAAGTGCCAGCTGAGCAGCGCCATTGCCACGCAGGCGCCGATCGCGATGGCCAGCCACAGGATATACGCCGGCAGATGGGAGCCGAAGACCGTGGGAACGAAGCGAACTGAGAGTGGGGGTCTGAACCACAGCAGCGGATGGTGGAGTACGTAGAGCGCGTAACTGTAACGTCCGAAGAACCTCAGTGTCGGCGACGCGAAGAGCTTGGACGTCACCCCACCCGCGGAAGCGGTCAGGACATGGATCAGGATCGCTCCGCACAGCAAGGCGACCACTGTGTAACCTACGCTCGTGAGTGCGGTATTGGAGGCAAGCAGGCCAACGAGCAGCAGCGCCAAGACCCCGGCGACCGGGGCCGCCCAACGTGCTATCGCCTCGAGGCCGTGCGGACCACGCACCGCCAGCGCGATCAAGCCTCCGATCGCCAGCGCATCCATTCTGGCGGGTGTCAGAACAGTTGCGGCAACTTCGTAGCCCGCCACGCGCAGTCCGATCCGGCACAATAGAGCCGCCACCACGGCGGCCCAGCACGCGCCGAAGAGATGACGCCTGGCGAGATAGAGCACTACGATGGGCCAGATCAGGTAAAACTGTTCCTCCACCGCCAGAGACCAGAAGTGCCCCAGAGCGCTGGACGACGTGAATCCGGCCGCTGCCACCTTCACATTGTAGAGATAGGTCCAATACCACACAGAATCCGCTGTGAGGTCTCGCAGCACTCGGTCGCCCGGAAGCAGCATCGGGAGGAGGATGAGGAAGAGCGCCAGGGCGCCATAGTACAGCGGGAAAATGCGCAGGACGCGCCGCGCATAAAACTGGCGCAAGTAGTGCCTGCTCCCTTTGGTGTCGAGGAGGATGCCCGTGATGAGAAACCCGGACAGCACAAAGAAGAGATCCACTCCCATCCAGCCGGTTCGGACGATGCCGAGAAACCACCGGTCCGCCAGCACCTGTGGAGCCGGCAGACCATGGCCGAACTGTCCGAAATGGAGCAACAGCACCAGCAAGATGGCGACGCCACGCAACCCGTCCAGCGCGGGGTAGTACAACGCCCCCGCCTCGTGGTCCCTAGCCCCGGTCACGGTCGAACTGCTCCAGCAGCCGCGCCACGGTTCGTTCGAGCATCGCCAGGCGCAGCGGCCGGTGCAAGTTCCAGGCGGGCACCGCGCTGGTCAGCCGGGTCAGCTGTCGGAACGATCGGGCGCGACCATCATCGGTTTGGAGTCGGAAGTTGAGGGCCCAAAGATCGGCGAGTGCCACGTGTGCGGGCGCGCGCTCCAGCTTCACGTCGCTCGCCGAGTCGCGCAGGAACACAATAGCCTTGATCGGGACGGGGGCGCTGCTGCCCTTGCGCTCGTCGTCGAGCCCCAGGTAGACGCGGTCGGGCCGCGTCATGGCCAGGTGCGTGCCCGGCGGAGGGTGGCCGTCATAGACGTCGGTCCTGAGCCGCAGCAGCGCCGGCCCCGGGAGCACCTCGGGCGACAGCCGGACCCGGCAGCACGTGAGGTCCTCGCTCAGGACGCGACAGCCGTGTTGGTGAAAGGCGAGGGCCAGCGTGGTCTTGCCGTGGCGCCCCGGCGCGGCGAGCACGACCGCGCCGCCGGCCACCTCCACCGCGGCGGCGTGGAGCGATAGGTCCCCGCGGTGCATATAACACAGCGTGGTCGGGACTCCCCACAGGCGCTGTTCGCGCACGATCTCGTCGTCACAGCACGGGATTTCGATGCGCCCGGCCTCCGGATCGACGCGATACGCGCCGGCGTCCGTCACCCAGAACTCGAAGGTCTGATCCACGCGATAGAGCGTTCCCCGGACTTCACGATCGGGGCCGGCCAGCGTCCACTCGGCCAGGGGCGCGACGGCCGGTCGCTTCCGCGGCTCCCGGGCGGGCGCGATCTCGAGCGCCTCCACTCCTCCTCCGGCGCGGAGGAACCGCAGCAGGGGCCGGGAGCGAACCTGGAAGCCGAACGCCGACGGTGCGTCGTTCACCAGGCGTTCAGGAACGCGTGGATGCACGCCAGATCCTTGGCCCAGAACCAGTCGAATCGGGTGAAGTTGCCCTGCTCGATTCGCTGTGCCAAACGCCGGTAGTCCACCCCAGGCATGCGGTGCCGCGGCGTCGCGAGCAAGCGCCGCAGTGTGGCGTAATCCACCTGGGCCATGACATGATCATCGAAGTACGTCTTGTCGCGGCGATCGAGGATGGGGTCGGGGAGATTGCCTCGGAGCAGGCTGCGGGCCAGGGTCTTGTCACGCTGGTCCGGACACTTCACCTCGGCGGGGAGACGGAGAAAGAACTCCCACAGGTCCACGTCGGCGAATGGGCGCCGCACCGTGACACCGGCGATGGCGGCGCATACCTCAGCGGCCTCGATCGTGATCGTCGAGCCTTCGGTGCCGAGGAGCTGCAGCTGCTGCCACCGCTGACGGCTGGGTGGTAGCAGGTCGGTGCGATAGGGGCCCGGCCGCGCCTTGCGGGCGTCGAGCCAGTCGGGGATCCGGTCAGGCGCGTCCAGCCGCCGCCAGTGCAGGTACCAGTTGGCCCACCGGCCGGGGACGAAGGTGCCCAGCAGGTGTTGCGCCAGCCGCCGCCACTCGACGCCGCGCCGGCGCTCGGTCGCGAGCAGGGCGGCGAGAGCCCGCCAGCGTCGGTGGGACAGCAGGTGAGACACCAGGTGGCGAGGGTTCCCGAACGCGAATTCCGCAAAGTCTCCCGTCAGGACGTTCTCGTAGCCGAGCCGGCGAGCCCGTGCATGACTGTCGGCGACCTCGGGCACGGAGAGGATCGGTACGGGGCTGCCGAGCAGGCGACACCATTGCTCCACGTCGTCGAGCGTGCGCGCCCGGGGGCGATAGGTGTGGAGCTCGATACCGAAGTGCTGGGCGACCAGCTCGATGTAGCGGCGCTCGTCCACCGTGGGCAGGTCGGGGAAGACGCAGGACAGCGCCCCTATCGGCCTGCCGGTGCGCTGGCGGTGGTCCGGAGCGGCGAACGCCGCGACGGCGGGGGAGTCGATGCCGCCGCTCAGCAAGATCGCATCCTTGCCCGTGAGGCTGCGCGCCGCCGCCTGCGCCATGAGCTGGAGGAATCGATCTCGTACGTCGGTCGGGCTGAGACGGGCGGACTCGAGCAGCTCGGCCGGGTGCCAGTAGCGCCGCACGGCCACCCGGCTCACGCCGTCCACGGTGAGCGTCGACGCCTGAGCCAGACGCGAGACGCCTTTCAACGCCGCGGGCATGTCGGACGGCATCCGCCCGTAGAAGATCTGTTCGAGCACCGTGACGTCCGGCTCCTCCGGGACCTGGGCGCCGACGACGACCTGTCGGGGCTCGCTCGCGGCGACAAAGGCTCGCGAGCCGTCGTGGTAGAACAGGGGGCGGAATCCGGCATGGTCGCGGAAGCACCAGAGGGCCCGTCCGTCGGTCACGATCCCGGCAAAGGACCCCCGCATCCGGTTCGGTGCGTCCGGCCCAAACGCTTTGACGGCAGCCACGATGACGTCAGCGTCCCGCGGCGACGCGGGCGGAACGCCGGCAGCGATGAGGGTCCGGTGCAGCTCCGGCGCGTTGTCCACGCGGCCCGACAGCGCGGCCACGAGGGCCCCCTCGGCGGAGACGCTCGCGTCCACGAAGTCGGGGCGGGTGGCGATGCCGAGCACGCAATTGCCGAGGACCCGTAGCGCGATGCAGGAACCGCGGTGCGGAGCGGCGGCGAGCATCGTGCGCGCGAGGGCCTCATCCGGCGGGGACGAGCCATTCTTGCCGAGAATCGCGATCATCGTCAGCGCCGCGCGTTGGGAAGAGGCGGAAGCGGCGTGTACCGGGACAGCCCTTCGTGGAGCTCGCCCACCACGACGCGCCCGCCGCTCTCCACCCACGCATGTGCCACGAGGCGGCCGCGCTCGGTCTTGACCACGCCGATCCGCAGCTCGACCCGACGGCCACCCCGCGTCAGCAGCGCTTCCGCGGCCAGGGCCTGGGGCAGGCAGCTGGCCCGCGGCACCACCCGCCGGGCGACGGCCACGGCCCAGGCGATGCGCTCCGGCGTCGCCAGGGCGCCAGACGGCGTCGGAGCGGTACGGGCCAGCAGGCGACGGACGACCGTGAGCGGCAGGAGCCACAAGCCCAGCCGCGCGGCGCCGAGCAATACCACCGACTGCGCGAGCAGCAAGCGATCGGCAGGCGTGAGGCGCAGGAACCTATCAAGCGGCCGCAATCTCATCTCTGATCTCGATCAAGCCTTGGGTGGCCAGGTCGCTAAGGAAATCGAGGACATCGCGCTCGCAGCGCTCGGGTTCGACGTCGTACTCGCGCACGATCACGTCGCGGAGATCCGCCACCAGGATCGGTTCCCGTACCAGTTCCCAGACACGCACTCCAACCTGAGCCAAGCCGTAGTACATCCCGGTTCGCAGGCTGAGAACGATGGCTTCGCCCGCGAGATCGGACGAAACCTGGTCCCTCGTCGCGACGACCAGGGAGCTCGGCGTGATGGCGCCGTTAGCGCCGGGTGAGGTCATGACTGCTCCCTTGCGTTGCGGTTGGGTGCGGGACTGTGGCGGTGAGGTACGGGCCCTGTAACGGGACGGCGCTCTTGCTGGGGGACCGGCCGGCGTGAGTCGAGGTGGTGTGGGGGTAGACGATCCGCCCAACGTAACGGAGCCACGCACGGAAATTCCGGAGCCGTGCCCATGGAATGTGACGCCGGGCGCTCGCCGCGTCGTGTCGCTCCTGCTCCGTCATCCATCGCTCGGAGACATGCCACGGACGCGCCGGCCCATGCCCGCTCCGGCCGGGCAGGATGCCGGCCTCCCACAACCAGTTCGTGAGCCGCACGGATGGGCAGCTCGACTCTGACGGGAAGAGATTGCTGACGTAATGCTGCTCGAGCCTGTCCAGCACGAACTCGGGGCTCGGGGGGCGGAGCGCCGCAAGCACGTGCTCCGGGATCTCGGTGTCGGCCAGACGCTGCGTCAGTCGGAGCGTCCAGAAACAGCACGTCACGGCCCGGCTCTCGCGGGCGAGGTCGATAAACTCGGACCATGCGAAGTCGTCTCGCTGCGTGATCGCCGCCACGTCCCGGAGGGCGCGCCAGGTCCCCCATTGCATCCCGTGCGACCAGGCGAAGTGCACGCACACGTGCAGGAGTTGATGGACGGGATGGGGTACGAGGACGACCCGGTCGTTCGCGGGGACGCGTCTGGCGCGGGCCCAGACGGCATCGGTCGCCAGCCGAAACCCGTGACCCGGTAAGAGGTCTCGGTGGATCTCGAGACGCGCTCCCCCCGCGGACTGCTGGATGAGCGGGGGCAAGTGCTGGTGGGCCGAGTACCGCTCTCTGGGCCACTGCGCCGACGGCCACGTCCAGCCCTGCGCCCGGAACAGCGACCATGCCTCTTCCGCCCGGTCCGGGAGCACCAGCACGTCGATATCCCCCATCGGCCGGTCGGCAAAGGAGGCGTAGGCCGTGTACGCGAGCCCAGCGCCCTTGAGCAGCAACGCTTCGATGCCCCGACCGGCCAAGGTCGCGAGGATCTCGTGGAGCACGTGCTCGAGATGGAGCATTCGAGCCGCGGAGAACGTTGCGAGTTGCCGCAACCCGCCGTCCCTCGCCGAGGGAGGCTCGATCGACCCGAGTCGCTGCAGCTGTCGCCATACGATCGACGCTGCCCGCTCGCGTTGCGCCAGGTCGCACAACCCGGCCCAATCGATCCCGGCGCTCAACAGGGACGCCAGAGCCGTGGTGTCGGGCGATGCGCTGGCCGTCAACAGCAGCAGCTGGGCTTCGCGAGAGAGCAGGATCGGGCTCCTGGCCATGGGTCGCACGTTCTCGAGGTCCCGTTGCATCGAGCGACGCGCCAACTCGCAAGACTAGTACCGCCTGCCTCGATCGGAATCGCTGACGCTCAAGACCAATTCGCCGGTCTCGCACGGCCGCCGCCTCATGACTTCTGTATCAGGGCTGCGACAATGCTCGGCTCGTCGCGTCTCGCCATCGCCGAGCCGCGCGCGTGCGAGTCCTTGCATAGTGCATGGTCGAGCCCGGCCGGCCGCGCACTGTAACGAAGTCTCCACACTAATCGGCCTTCGCTCGCGCGACGGCGTGCGGTGCGGCGCGCGGGTGCCCGTGCGTTCCAGCTCCGTAGCCCTCGTCCCCACCGTGACTTGCAGGACGTATGCGGATGACGTCGCTCCGGGCGGCCGCGGCAAGGCCCATGCTCGGAGGGGGGCGCGATGCCCCAATTGACCGCAGCACTCCCGCGAGCGCCGCTTCTCGCCCACCGCCCGGTGCGGGTTCTGTCTCGCCCCGCCGAGCTTGCGGACTCGTGGGATCAACTGGCGATCGGGTCGGGCAGTCCCATGCATCACTACGCGTGGGTGAGCGCGTGCGCCGAGCTTTTCTCGAAACCGAGCGACGTGCATCTGGTTGTGCTGGGGAGTCCGGAAGACCCAGCGGCCATCGCGCCGCTGGTCAGGGCGCACGGCCCGGTGCCCCGCCTGGAGTTGCTCGGGCTGCGTCACCTGCACGAGCCCACGGATTTCGTCTATCGGGACGCTGGCGCGGCCGCGGCGCTGGCGGCAGCCGTGGCGCCGCTCGGTCTCCCGCTGTTCCTGGAGCGCGTCCCCGCTGAATCGGCCACGGTGTCCGCCCTGAAAACCGCATGGCGCGGCCGTGGCGTGGTCGTCTCTCGGCCCGCGCTCGGCTGCCCGTTCCTGGAACTCGCGGGGGGGTGGGCTGACACCGAGCCGCCGCTTGAGGCCGGCCGCCGCTCCGACTTGCGACGGGCACGGCGACGGGCGGAGGGAATCGGGCCGCTCAGTTGCCAGATCGTATCGCCGGGGCCCTCGGATCTCGATCCACTGCTGGACGAGCTCTTCCGGGTGGAATCGACCGGTTGGAAGGGTCAGCACGGGACGGCGTTGGCGAGCGATCTGTCACGCGGGGCCTTTTACCGCCGCTACGCTGCCGCCGCCTCCCGTACTGGGGTGCTGCGGCTGTGCTATCTCCGCATCGGCGAGCGCACGGCGGCGGTACAGTTCGCCCTCGAAGCCGAAGGGCGGTTTTGGCTGCTGAAGATCGGCTACGATCCGGCGTTCGCCCGTTGCTCGCCCGGCCAGCTGCTGTTGTGGGAGACGGTGCGGTACGCCGCGCGGCGGGGGTTGCGCACGTACGAGTTCCTTGGCGGTCCGGAGCCGTGGATCCGCGTGTGGACCGAACGGATCCGGCCGTGTGTCGCGGTGCGCGCGTATCCGGCGCGACCGCTGGGCATGGCCGCCCTGGCCATCGACGTCGCGAAATCGGGTTGGGGTCGCGTGCGGCGCTCCGTCGGGCGGTCACAGTGATCGCCCGCCTGCGACGCCTCGTCTGGGTCTCCTGGAGGCCGATCGCGGAGCGGGCCGCTCGTGCGTACGTAGCCGGGCCTACCCTCTCGGACGCGCTCCGCGTTTGCGACGCCCTCGCGCGTCAAGGCCTCGCCGCCACGATCTGTCCGTGGGACGGGCCGGGCGACCCGTGCCGCCGGGTGGCGGATGCGTATCTCGCGGCGGTTCACGCACTCGCGCGAGCGACGCTGGATTGCTACGTGTCGGTCAAGGCACCGTCCCTGGGATTCTCAGGGGACCTGGTCGCGGAGCTGCTCGAGGCGGCGCGACCGCACGGGTGCGGCATCCACTTCGACTCGCTCGGGCCCGAGGCCGCTGACCAAAGCTGGGCGTTGCTGGCGGAGGCGGCAGCGCGGGGCGGAAGGCTCGGCTGCACGTTGCCCGGCCGTTGGCGCCGTAGCCTCAGCGACGTCGATCGGGCGGTGGAGCTGGGACTGCGCGTGCGTGTGGTCAAAGGACAATGGGCTGATGCCGGAGGGGGGGGGGCCCCGGACCTGGACGCCCGGGACGGCTTCTTGAAGGTGGTGGACCGGCTGGCGGGCCGGGGGTGCCGGGTCGCCGTCGCCACGCATGATCACGCGCTCGCGGGGCAGGCGCTGGCGCGGCTGCGAGATGCCGGGACCCCCTGCGAGTTGGAGCTGCTGTATGGCCTGCCGGCGCGACAGTCGCTGCAGGCCGCGCGGGCCGCGGGCGTGCCGGTGCGCGTCTATGTGCCGTACGGTCACGCCTGGCTGCCGTACGGCCTGTCGCAGGCTCGCCGGAACCCGCGCATCCTGTGGTGGACCATGAAGGACTGGCTGCTGGGGTGGCGCTGGCCGGGCGCCGCCCCGTCGGTGTAGGCGACGGCGATGGCGTTGACGACGTTCACGCTCCCGACGGAGTCGGCCAGGGACCCGCGTGCTCCACGGGATTCGGGCGACGCGGGGTTTTTCGCGGGCTATTCCTGGTGTCTGAATCCCATCCTGACCCTGGACGATCAAGTGGTGAGGCTGGGCGAGGAGCTGCACCGCATCGCTGGCCTTGCGGCGGGTTGGCAGCGGGACGAATGCGTGATCAACGTCCACCTCCTGGTCTGCGGCATCGCGTGCACTGTCGACGACTATCTGGCGCGGCCCGGCTGGGAACTGGGAGCCGTCGCTCGGCGGATGCCGCGCCTCGGGTGGGCGGTCGCGATCCTGCGCGCGGTGTTGAACGTGCCCCACGCGCTGGCGGCGCGGTTCGGCGACCGGCGTCTGCGCGCGTGGAGAGACGGCTGGACCGGTTGCGTGGACGCGGCGGCCCGGATGGTGATACGCGGCGGGACGCCCGGCGCGGCGGAATGGACCGACCTCGACGCCGCGTGCCGAGTCGCTCGAGCGCACCTGCCCGCGCGGGTGCGGGGCCGCCGGCTGCGGATTCCTGAGGGGTATCGCTGCCAGGACCTCTCGCACCACGATGTGATCGCCTTGGCACGCCGGTTCGCCCAGCAGAGCGGCGACCGCAGCCGCGGTCTGGCGGTCGTCGGGGTGCGAACCGCAGGAGCATACTTCGCGCCCCTGGTGAAGGCGGAGCTGGCTGCGACCGGGTGGGGCGACATCTCGTGGCTGACGATCCGGCCACAGGTCGGACCCACCGCGTCTGAGCGGTGGCGGCTGCACGAATTCGGCCGCACGCAAACCCCGGTCGTCGTGATCGACGATCACCCCAACACCGGCGCGACGCTCGGGAAGGTCCTCGCTACGCTGGTGCGGGCCGGCATCGCGCCCGAGCGGATCGCCATCCTTACGCCGCGTCACCTGGTCGAGCCCGACTGGAAGCTGCCGCGCGACGCACCGGGGGCTGGCCGCGTCGCACTGGTGACGGTCGAGCCCGAAGAGAGCTACAAAGCACGCCTCTTGACCCCGTCCGCGGTCGAACCCCTGCTGCGTGATTGGTTCGGGGCCCAGGGGTGGCGCCACGTCGCCGTCCGCGACACGCCGGAGGTCGACGCCGCCAACCAACGGCTGGCCCGGCACGGCCGCGACGGGTTCCAGGTGCGGCTCAAGCGCGTCTTCCGAGTCGAGCTGGGCCGTGACGGCGCCGATCGCGACGTTCGCTACGTGCTTGCGAAGAGCGTGGGCTGGGGCTGGCTCGGCTACCACGCCTATCTGGTGGGCACTCGGCTCGCGGGCTTCGTGCCTCCGGTGATCGGCTGGCGTCACGGGATGCTGTTCTCCGAGTGGATTGGGACGCTCGACGAGCCCGCGAGTGCGACCCCGCCGCCGGTGCCCGTCACGGCATTGGGTCACTACCTGGTCCGGCGGACCCGCTCGCTCCCGCTCACCGAAGATCCGCGCCTCGGCAGCGATGACTCCGGCTGGTATGCGTGGAAGCTGCTGCTCAGCGTCTTACGCCGCGCCTACGGACCGTATGCGGGGCGGCTCAAGGTCCGCGCGCTGCGGGACGCGCTCCACCGATTCGCGAGCCCGCGGCCGACGCTGATCGATGGACAGATGCGCCCCGCGGACTGGGTGACGGCGGGCGATCGCACCTGCAAGGTCGACTACGAGCAGCACAACTTCGGCACGCCCGAGCTGGATGTGGTCGATGCGGGGTACGATCTGGCCTCGACGGTCTTCGAGTTTCGGCTGGACGAGGCGGCCGAGGCCGAGCTGGTCGGGACGTATGCCCGCGGCGCCGGCGATCGATCGGTACGAGACCGGCTGCTGATGTACAAGCTGCTCGTCGGCACCGCCGCGCTGGAGCAAGCGGCGTCCTGGGCCCGCCGCTCGCGCTCGGTCAGTCAGGGTGCGCACTGGAACGAGCGCTACTTGGCGGCCCGGAATTTCCTCACGCACCAACTGCACCGTGCCTGCGCGGGGTTCCTGCCGCCGCGCCCCACGGCGCGGTGGTCCGATGCGCTCGTCTTCCTGGACGTGGACGGCGTGTTCGATTGCGAACTCCTGGGGTTCCCGCACACCACGGTCAGCGGCTTGACGGCGCTCGCGCTGCTCCAGGCGCAAGGGTTTGCGGTGGTCTTGAACACGGGTCGCAGCGTCGAGCATGTGCGTGAGTACTGCCGGACCTACGGCCTTCCGGGGGGGATAGCGGAATACGGCAGCGTCCTGTTCGACGCGGTCACGAATCAGGAAGTGGCGCTCTGCACACCCGCGGCCCTGGAACGGCTCGCGCAGTGTCGGGACGCGTTGGCGGCAGTGCCCGGCGTGTTCGTCGATCGCGGCTATCGCTACTCCGTTCGCGCGTATCGGTTCGCGGGCGGGGGCACCATGGGGCTCGTTGCTCGGGAAGTGCAGGAGTTACTCGCGCGCGGCGGCGGGCGGGATTTGGCCCAGATCGCCACGAGCGCCGATACCTACGTCGTGGACCAGGCCGTCAGCAAGGGCACCGGCCTCACGGCGCTGAAGCGCCGCCTGGGGATGCCCGAAGCGCCCGTGATTGCCATCGGCGATTCCGACCAAGACGTGGCGATGCTCGAGCTGGCGGAGCAGTGGTACGCGCCCGGGAGCTGCTCGGCGCGCGTGCGCGAGCTGGCCCGCGCGACCGGTGGGCGGGTGGTGGCCGGGCACGGACAGCGCGGACTCCTGCAGGCCACGACCGATGTGTTGCAGAGGAGGGGAGCGGACGCTGGGGTCGTTCCCGGCCTCGGTCGGCCCACGCGCGTGCAGACATTTGCGGACCTCCTGCTGGCGATCCTGCGCGCGGCCGACCGTCCGCGGGCGGCCCAGGTGCTGGCGGCAGTCGCAGGGCGCGGGTTGTAATCGTGCGGCATCCGGAGGAGGGCGAGGGATGAGCAGCATCGAGGCCGTGCACGCAGGTGCGGCGAGCACTGGCTCTTGCACGTCACTGGTCGAGGCTCTGGACTCGGGGCGCCACGTCTGGGACGATCTGCTGGCTCGGACCGGCGACGTATCGCCGTTCATGAGCTGGGCGTGGCATCGGGCCTGGGCCGATGGCGCATCGGGGCAGGACTTGAGCGAGAGTCACGCCCTGCTCGTCCGCGGAGCGGACCAGACCGTCCAGGCGATCCTGCCGGTGGCCGTGCGGCCGGCGCTCTTCCGACGCATGCGGGTCAAGCTCCTCGCATGGGCGATCGGCGACCTCGGCTGCCCCGATCATTTGGATGTCCTGGCCTGCCGCGGGGCGGCTCTCGACGCCATGCTCCCGGCGATCGAGTCCCTCCCATGGGACGTGATACGGCTGGGCAATTTGGTGGAGGGTGCGCCCAACGCGGCGCGACTCGCGGCGGCGCTGGCCCGGCGCGGGCACCGCGTGCGGTGGCGTGTGGGCTGGAGCTGCCCCTACCTCGAGCTTCCCGTGAGCTGGGACGACTACCTGGGGACACTCAGCGCCGCGCGCCGTCAGGCGTTGCGTCGGGAGGAACGCAAGCTCGTGCGCGAGCGCGCCGCGGTGCTCACGGACTACGAGCCGGGCCGGTGGCAGGAAGGCTGGCAGCACCTGCGCGCGCTGCACGAGCGGCGTTGGAACGGGACGAGTGAGCTCTCCGCCGCGAGCACCGAGCAGCTGCATCGGCGCTTCGCTCACGAGTGGGCCGGGCGGGGCCAGGTGTGGCTCACGACGCTCGACCTCGAAGGGGAGCCGGCGGCGGCGTGGTACGGGTTCGCCGACGCGGATACCGTCTACTTCTATCAGGGGGGTCGCGATCCCCGTTGGGCGCGGGCGAGTGTCGGCAAGGTGTTGATGGAGATGATGCTGCGGCGAGCCATCGAGCGCGGGTATCGGCGCTTCGACTTCCTGCGCGGCGACGATCCCTACAAGCTCGAGTGGACGCGGACGGAACGCACCACCCGCGTGCTGGTCGTGTTCCGGCGCGGCGTGCGGGGCCGCTGGCTGCAGGGCCTGGACCGGGTCGGAGGCTGGAAGGCCCGGCTCATGTCGCCGCGACCGAAGGCGAAGGCCGCGGGCGCACTGCGGTGACCCAGGCCGTCGTGGGGGACGTCGCCGAGGCCGCCCGGCTCGACCGCTCGCTCGTCCACGGTCTCGCTTGGACCGGGAGCGCGCGGTGGGCCACCCAGGTGTTTGCGTGGGTCGGGACGCTGATCGTCGCTCGCACCCTGACCCCTGCGGACTTCGGCCTCGTGACGATGGCCCAGGTGTACCTCGGGCTCATCATGGTCGTCAGCGAGTTCGGAATCGGGAGCGCGGTGATCACGCTGCGCGAGCTCTCCGATGACCAGCTGTCCCAGCTCAATACGACCAGCCTATTCCTGGGGGCGGCTGGGTTCCTCGCGACGGCCGTGGCCGCCGACCCGCTGGCGCGTTTCTTTCGTGCGCCGCTCCTGCCGCCGGTCCTGATCGCGACGGCGACGGGGTTCGTCGTGGCGTCGTTCGGAGTGGTGCCCGCCGCGATGCTGCAGCGACAGCTGCGCTTTCGGAGCCTGGCCCTCATCGACCTGGTGCGCGGGACGTTGATCCCGGCTGCGACGGTGCTGTTCGCGCTGGCCGGTCTGCGGTATTGGTCGCTGGTGCTGGGTGGGCTGACCAGCTCGGTCGTGGGCACGCTGCTCACGCTCCGCCTGCGGCGGCTGGGGTTCAGGTGGCCGCGCCACTCGTCGCTCCGCCCCGCTCTACAGTTCAGCTGGCACGTGCTGGTGGGACGGCTGTCCTGGTACGTCTATTCGAATGCGGACTTCGCGGTGGCGGGGCGTACGCTCGGCCAGGTCGCGCTCGGCGCGTACACGCTGGCCTGGACGCTCGCGACGGCCGCGGCCGAGAAAGTGACCAACGTGGTGAGCGGCGTGGCACCCGCGTTTCTTTCGGCGCTCCAAACCGATGCCACGGCGTTGCGACGCTACTGCCTGGACATCACCGAAGGCGTGGCATTGGTCACCATCCCCCTCACCGTCGGCATGGCCCTCGTGGCTGACCAGTTCGTGGCGCTCGCCCTTGGGGCCAAGTGGGAAGCAGCGGTCGGCCCGCTGCGCCTGCTCGCCGTCTACACCGCGGTCCGGTCGATCACCCCCGTGCTGCCGCACGTCCTCACGGCGACGCGCAACACACGGTTCCTGATGTGGACCTCCCTGCTCGCGGCGGGCGTGCTGCCGACGGCCTTCTACATCGGCAGCCGCTGGGGCACCGTCGGTATCGCTGCGGCGTGGATGGTGGCGCACCCCCTGGTGATGGCCCCGCTGTTCTGGAAGGCGTTCCGCCGGCTGGACCTCTCGCCGTCCCGTTACCTGCACGCACTGCGTCCCGCGCTCGAGGGCGCCGCGCTCATGACGGCGGCCGTCGTGCTGACTCGCGGGGCGCTCTCAGATTGGCCTCTCGCGGCGCGCTTCACGGTGGAGGTGTTGGTCGGCGCGGGGGCCTACGTCGGCGTCGCCTGGTCGCTGCATCGCACCCGGCTGCGCGCGTTCTACATGCGCCTCCGCGTGGCGCGGGCGGCGGTGTAGCGTGTTCCCGGAGTCGCAAGTGGCACTCCCATGACGATCCTCGCCGGCATGTTCAGTCGCGACCGGGACCTGGAGCTCAGCGAGGCGCAGGTCGACGCCGTCCGGCGGGCCCTTTCGCGCGGCGGCGACGCCGCCATCACGGAGTTCCGTGACCGGCGGGCCTTCCTGGCCAAGATCGACATCGGGGCGTACGGAGACGCGGCGTTCCGGATCGCCCCATCCGGTTCGGTGATGATGGCCGCCGGCCACCCGTTGCTGTCGGAGGCCGCTGGGCGCGGCCGTTCGCACGACCTTGCGGTCCTGCATGAGCGATGGGACGCGGATCGGCGGGAGGTGCTGGACGAGGTCAACGGGGTATTCTGCGCGATTCACTACGACCCGGAGACGGCTCGTCTCACGCTGCTCGCGGACAAGCTCGGCCTGCGTCCGCTCTACTATTGGATCGGGCCGCGGTACGTCGTCTTTGCCACGTCGCTCCGCCTGCTCGACGCGTTGCCCGAGGTGCCCCGAATCATGGACTTGCGAGCGGTGACGGAGATCGCGCACTTCGGGTACCCGCTCGGAGACCGGACCCCGTACCGGGACGTGGCCGTGCTGCGCCCCGCGGAAATCGTCGAGGTCGGCTCATCGTTCGCGCGCCGGCAACGGTACTGGCGCTGGGACCGGGCCGCCGGACGCCACTCCCCGCAGCACGTGTTCGCCGCGGCGTACGAGTCGTTCAGCAGTGGTGTCGCGCGCCGTCTCGGGGCCGATCGGGCCGCCGTGGCGTTTCTGAGCGGCGGACTCGATTCTCGCTGCACCGTGGCGGCGCTCCGACAACTCGGCGCCACGATCTACACGTTCAACTTCGCTCCCCCGGGAACGCAGGATCAGGTCTTCGCGGCGCAATTCGCCCGCGCGGCCGGGGCCCTGCATGAGGAAGTTCCGCTTGCCGCGGAGGTGTTCGCCCAGCCGCAGTGGTCGTCCCTGCTCGCCGCCGCGTGGGCCGCCTCACGTCACCGGTACGCGGTGCTGCCGGAGCGGCCTAGCCTCGCCTGGTCCGGTGACGGCGGGAGCGTCGGCGTGGGCCATCAGTACCTCACGCGCCGGGTCGCCGATCTGCTGCGCCGGGGGGCCGTCGACGAGGCCATCCGGACCTACTTCGCCGAGCAGGGAATGGGCGTGTCGCGGCGCCTGCTCGACCATCGCCTCGCGCGCGAGCTCCTCGCCGTGCCGGTGCTCGGCGTCCGCGAGGAACTCGCCCAGTTCGACGTGGAGGATCCCGCCTGGGGGTTCTATCTCTTCCTCCTGTTCAACGAACAGCGACGACACGTCGCCGCCCACTACGAGGACATCGACCAGCATCGCATGGAGTTGCAGCTCCCGTTCTTCGACTCGCGCTTCCTCACGATCGTACAGGCGGTCCCGCTCGATGTTCGCCTCGGACACCGCTGGTACCTGCAGTGGCTGGAACGCTTTCCCCCCGCCGTGCTCGCTGTTCCCTGGCAGTCTTACCCGGGGCATGTGTCCTGTCCCCTGCCGGTTCCCACGGGCTTGTCATATCAGTGGGATCGGGCCTTCCTGCGGAAGGCGGCGCGCGCCCAAGCGGCTGCGCTGCTGGCCGAGGCGGAAGAGGTGCTCGAGGCCCCGGACTTCCCCAGACCGATCCTGCAGCGAGGCCGGCTGCGTTTGGCCATTTGGCTCCATCGCCTCGGGCTGCGGGACTACCGGCATGTGTTCGGCACCGCCCGCACCTACCACCATCATTGGCGCCGCAGCGGCGGCAGGTACGAAGGCATCACCGCCACGGCGCTCAGAAGCGAGCTGACCGAGGCTGCGAGGTCCCGGTAGTCGACCGCGGTCTGGCGGCGGCGCAGGCCTACGCCTCCATCCGACCACACCGCCTCGAGTACGGCCACCATGGCTTCCACATCATTCGGCTCCACCACGGCCACGCCGAGCCGCGACGCCTCGCGGCCCGTCGCGCTGTCGGGCGTGGTGATAGCGACGGTGGCGACACCGATCGCAAGCCCCTCGTACAGCTTGCCGGGGATCTGCGGCTCCTGATCCTGCGCCAGCACGACGACCAGGCGTGAGCTGGCCACGAGGTCGAGCGCCGCGGCCCGCGAGATGACCCCGAGGAGCTCGACGTGCCGCTCGAGCTGCAGCGCCGTGATCTCCTGTTGCAGAGCGGTGGTGCGGGCGGCGTCCGCGTACCCCGCAGAACGCAATCGGGTGTCATCGACGGCGGCCTCGGGGTGCCGCTCCAGGAATAGGCGCAGGGCCCGCAGGACCAGGCTGAGGCTGCGGCCTCCGTATAGGGCGCCCACGTGCGCGATACTGAGCCCCGCATACGGTCTCTCGTTGCAGTCCGGCAAGCTCTGTCGGTCGGCACCGTTGCGCAGCCAGGTCACCGTGGATCGGGGATGGCGAGCGCGCAGGACTTCTGCGAGCTCGGGTGTCGTGGTGATGATCCCGGTGGCGGCCCCGAGCACCAGCCGCTCGAGTCGGACCGTCGCCGCCCACGCGAGGCGACTGCGCATGAAGGGATGCGCGCGAAAGCCCCGCGATACCGGCCCGGCCCAGGGATCGCGGAGGTCGACCAGCCATGGGGTCTCGAGACCCCGCGTGGCGAGCCAGGCGGCCAGATGCGCCGCCACGGGCGGACTGGAGCTGACGATGACGTGCGGTCGGACGCGCCGGATCACGCGGCGGGCGCGTAACGCCGCGCGCAGCGCCCAGCCTCGGCCTTCGCTGAGCAACGCCAGCACCCCCGCGCCCTCGGCGCGCAGCCTCGCCAAGGGGCCGGTGGGCTCGCGTCCATCGGTGGCGTCCTCGCCTGCGCCGCGCGCGCCCACCGCCACCTTCCGCACGCGCGCGCGCCACCAGCGGTATAGATCGCTAGCGGTGCGACCGGGCCGGCAGCGCTCGACGGAGACTCCCTCGACCGCATCCGGACCGCCCGCGGCCGTGACGACCCACACCCTCCAGCCGAGTTGCGCCAGGTATTTGGTCAGTCCTGCCCAGCGCATGGCGCCCATCGCCGGGTCGGGAGGGAAGTGGTAGCTGATCACCAGCAGTCGTGGGCAGTCTCGAGTCGCGCGCGACAGGGCGCGGCGGTGCCCCGCAGGGCCGCCGTCAGCCGGTGAATCAGTCACCTGGTGCGTCACGCGCGCCCTCCGTCAGGACGATGCTCCAGCGTTCCCAGCAAACGACGAGCCATCATGAACCGTGCGGTTGCGGGGGGGCAAGGCGCGTGGGGGGGGACCCGCACCCGTCCCCGCGGGCTCGGCTGTTGCTGCCACGTTACACGTCCCCCCGCGGTCGGGTGTCCGCGCCCGTAGCCGCGGGCCCCGTGCGGTGCGAGTTGTTGGCATCATGTGACAACCCCGAGCCGGCCAATGGCGCTTCACGCCCCGGCGACTTCCGTAAGCCGCGGCGAGGGAGTGGTTTAGGGTGTGGGGCTCCGAGCGCGCTTGGCCCGACTTGTGCTCCCGTGAGCCCCGCCGTTCGTGCGGTTCGCCGCCGCAGCGTCCGCGGTGGGGACGGTGTCGTGTTTCGCAAACCGAGGCGACCGATGCCACGTGCATTCCGATCGCGCCGTAGCCGGTGGTTCCGGAACGCGTGACCACGCGGCCGCGACTGCTGTTCCTGTGCCAGACGCTGCCCTATCCGCTGGATTCGGGCGTCGCCATCCGGTCCTACCACACGCTCAGGATCCTGAGCCGTGTCTTCGACGTCACGGCGCTGTGCTTTTACCGGCGGAAGCGGGGGCTGGTACCGGAGGGTCCCGGCCCGAGCCTCGCGCGGCTGCGCTCGCTCGCGCGAGTCGAGGCCTTCCCCATCCCGCAAGAGCACAGCGTGCCGCGGTTGCTCTGGGACCATCTGCGCAGCCTTGCCCTGGGCCGCGTGTACACCGCTTTCGCGTATCAGTCGCGGCCGTTCATGCGCCGGCTCGGCGAGCTGCTCGGCACGTCCCCCTTCGACCTCGTTCACGTGGACAGCATGGTGCTGGCCCGCTACGGCGCCGCGGCGAACGGAGCCCCGGTCGTGTGCGTGCATCACAACGTCGAGTCGGTGCTGCTGCAACGCCGTGCCGACGTGGTGCGCGGCTGGCGGCGTGCGTACCTGTCGCACCAGGCTCGGCTCATGGAGCGCGAAGAGCGTCGCTGCTGCAGCCGTTGGACCCGCAACGTGCTGGTCTCTGAGGCGGACCGTGCCCGGCTTCGGGCGATCGCGCCTGAGGCGAGCTGCGCAGTGATTCCCAACGGGGTCGATACAAGCCACTTCGCGCCGGTTCCCGGTCGGGACGAAGGGTTGGTGTTTGTCGGCGAGGCGACGTGGTTCCCGAACCGCGATGCCCTGCAGTATTTCTGCGACGCGATCTTGCCGCGGGTGCGCGCGGAGGGCCGGAGAGTGCCGGTGCGATGGATCGGGCGCGCGTCAGCACGAACCCGCAGCGCCTACCAGCGGCGCTACGATGTGGAGCTCACCGGATTCCTCGCAGATATTCGCCCAGCGGTGCGCGACGCCGCGTGCTACGTGGTTCCCCTCCGGGTGGGGGGCGGAACGAGAGTCAAGATTCTCGACGCCTGGGCCATGGGGAAAGCGGTCGTCAGCACGTCGGTCGGCTGCGAAGGGCTGGCCGCCGAGGACGGGCGAAACATCCTGATTCGGGACGATCCGGACGGCTTCGCGCAGGCGGTCCGTGCCGTGCTGAGCGATGCCGGCTTGCGGCAGGGGTTGGGCGCGGAAGGGCGTCGCACAGTCGAGCGACTCTACAGTTGGGACCGGATCGGCGAATCACTCGTGAACGTGTACCTCTCCGTCCTCGAGTCCTCGCGCGGCCCACTCCGCCTGCTGGCGCGGGCCGCGGGTTGAGGCCCCCGAAAACCATGAGCGCGCGGCGGCCGGCATGACGGGAACCTGGCAAGATCTGGGGATCGAGTTGGCGTGGAGGGCCGTGCCCGCCGGCCTCGGGGAAGGGGGCTCTTCTTGGCCACTCGACCGGGAATGGCTCAAGCAGGTGTCGATTCGCTGGCCGTCGCAGTATGCGTGGCCCGATGCCCATAAATGGCTCGACCCGCTGCGCCACGGGTTGCAACGGTTCGTGCGCGTGTCGCCCGCGATCCTCCCCCAACCCTTCGAGCACATCATCCTGATCGAGCTGGCCGGAGCGGCTCTGCCGCGTACCGTGGCGATTGACTACGCCGACCGTTCGACGATCGACGAGGAGTGCGCCGAGCGCTGCGCGTTGTACTTCAAGATGCAGTATCGGTCGCAAGGCTACCCCTACGACCACGTGATCCCCGGCGGGTTCGTTCCGGCAAGCGAGACGCTGTATCGCTATCTTCCGCGGGTGCGCGCCCTGGCCCAGGTGCGCGGGCCCCGGGTGGAGGTCTATGGCCGTTTCCGGCTGGACTACGCCACGCAGTTGCGGCGCGACGCCATTCGGCACCTGACCGAGAGCGCGGACTTGAGATACGTCGGCGGCGGCGGCGTCGTGCGCTACAGTCGCTTCCTGAGAGAAGTGGCGGAAGCCAAGATCTGCATCAATCTTCCCGGGAACGGCGACCTGTGCTTTCGGCTGATCGACTACCTGGCCGTCGGTGCCTGCGTCATTAGCCCACGGCTCCGCAGCCACCTGCACGTCCCGTTGGTGGATCGGGAGCACATCGTGTACACCGCGGACGATCTCTCAGATCTCGTGCCGCTGTGTCGCCGTTATCTGCAGGATGACGCGGAGCGAGAGCGGATGCGTCTCGCCACGCAAGCGCTGTTCGACCAATTCCTGTGCCGTCATCAGCTGGCGGCGTATTACCTGTATCAGTGCCAGGGGCGGCTGCAGCCGTGAAGGGCGTGGCGCGGGCGGTGGCACTCGGCGCGTTGCTGAGCGCGTCGATGCGGTCGCTGGTGGGCTGTGAGCACACCCCCACGTCGCCCGGTGGCGCGGCACCGTGGATGGTGATGGATTTCTCGCAGTACCCGAACACGGCGGCGCTGCTCGCCGACGTCGGCGACGGTAGCCCGTTCCGCTGGGATGCGTCGCGCGCGTCCAATCAAGGGCAGCTCGTACTCGACCCGACGGTGACCTATGGCGCGCTGCCGCAGTCCATGCGGTACGATTTCCCCGTGGTGGGCGCCGTGTGCCAGGACTACGGCATCAGGCCCGGCGGCCTGCGCTTCCCCGGCTGGGCTATCGCCCAGGAAGTCTGGGTCGAAGTGGTCGCCATGTTCAGCCCTAATTTCGCGACCGACGCCGGGGTAGGGGGGTGCAACAGCGATTACAAGTTCATCTTCCTCAACACGCAGCCGGGTGGCCGCTACGAGATCAAGTCCGGCACGTACGGGACGCCTGGCTACTTCAGCACCAACTACCCCAGCGGCGTTCAGGACACCTACACCTTCCAGATCGCCTCGGTGTGGGACGGGCAATGGCACGTCTACCGGATGCACGCGAAGAACTCGAGCATTCCGGGCGTGTCGGCGGATGCGGCCTGGCAAGTGTGGGTGGACGGCGTCAAGCGTGTTGACGTCGCGAGGGTGGTCGACAACTCCACGGGGATTTGGGACATCGACCTCGGGGCCAACATGAACCAGGGGCCGGCCGTCGCCGGGATGCACGTCTGGTGGGGCCAGGTAAAGGTGTGGACCGTCAATCCCCGCTGGTGAGCTAGGACCCTCCCGCTTTCCCTCCGTTCCGAAACGAACACCGGGCTACGCCAGCGCGGGCGCTCGACTTGGCGCATGGCCCGCGGCGGGATGATGTGAGTCACAGCCCCTCCCCAGCGCGCGCCGGTACACTGCCCTAGCGCCCCCTCACCACGCCGCCCTAGGGCGAGGGCGGGGGGGGGACACTTGGAAGTGAACTGCGCTGCTCAGAGCAAACCCGCCGAAAGGCGGTGACGCAGAGCCACGGGGCTACCGCGAGTCCGCTCGCCACGTCCGCCGGGCCGCCAGCGAATCGACTCATGTCGAAGCTGGGCGGCCCGGCTTCTTTAGGGAGAGGACTCAATGACTTTCTTGCACAAGCTGGCACACCGCCTGGCGCGACTGAAAGCGGCCTTCGCGATCGGTCTGGTCGTTGCGTTGGCCTGCGAACGAATTGCTCAAACCACGGATCTTTCGGGCTCCGTGTCGAGGCTGGATCTCTCCCCGAAAAGCTTGACCCTGATGACGAACCAGACGACGAAGTTCACCGTCGTCGCGCTGACGTCCACCGGCGACACGACGAACGTCGCCGTGAGCTGGAGCGTGACCGGGGGCACTATTACGGATTCGACTAGCAACAACGGCCAACACTATGGGAAGTACAAGGCACCGGGCCAGACAGGCCAATACAAGGTGAGGGCCACCGGGGGCGGGACGTCGGATTCCTCCACGGTCACCGTCGCGCCGGTGCCCGTGGCCTCCGTCGTGGTGGCTCCGGCCACCGCCAGCGTCTCCGTCGGGCAGACCACGCAGTTGACCGCCACGCCACTCGACTCGACCGGAGCGCCTCTCACCGGCCGGGCCGTGACCTGGGCGAGCGATAACGCGGGCGTCGCGACGGTGAGCGGGGGTGGGTTAGTCTCGGGCGTGGCAGCCGGCTCGGCCAACATTACCGCGACGATTGAGGGGAAGAGCGGGACGGCGGTGGTCACGGTGTCTACCGGCTCGGGCTCCTCCCCGTGGATGGTGATGGATTTCTCGCAGTACCCGAATACCGCGGCGCTGCTCGCCGACGTCGGCGGCAATAGCGCGTACCGGTGGGATCAGTCGCGCGCGGCCAATCAGGGGCAGGTCGTACTCGACCCGACGGTGGTCTACGGGGCGCTGCCGCAGTCCATGCGGTACGATTTCCCCGTGGTGGGCGCCGTGTGCCAGGACTACGGCATCCGGCCCGGCGGCCTGCGCTTCCCCGGCTGGGTCAACGCCCAGGAGATGTGGGTCGAGGTGGTCGCCATGTTCAGCACCAATTTCGCGACCGACGCCGGGGTGGGGGGGTGCAACAGCGATTACAAGTTCGTCTTCCTCGGCACGAACCCGGGTGGCCGCTACGAGGTCAAGTCCGGCACGTATGGGATTCCCGGCTATTTCAGCACGAACTACCCGAGCGGCATTCAGGACACCTACACCTTCCAGATCGGGTCGGTGTGGGACGGGCAGTGGCACGTCTACCGGATGCACGCGAAGAACTCGAGCAATCCGGGGGTCTCGGCGGACGCGGCCTGGCAAGTGTGGGTGGACGGCGTCAAGCACGTGGACGTCGCGAACGTGGTGGACGGCTCCACGGGAATCTGGGACATCGACCTCGGGGCCAACATGAACCAGGGGCCAGCCGTCGCCGGGATGCACGTCTGGTGGGGCCAGGTGAAGGTCTGGACCGTTAACCCCGGCTGGTAGCCCCCCCCTGTTGGATGGCGTGCGACGAGGCGCCGGCGAACCCGCCGGCGCCTCGTCCGCGTCGGGGTGTTGCAGGTGTGTTACACATCCCGGATCCCTCCCAGTACGCTCGCCAGCGCAACATCTCTAATCCATTACGTGATGGCCGGTTAGCGCCGCCTCCCGAGGACACCCCAAGTCCGACTCTTGCCACGCGAGGGGGCCATGGCGCGTCCCGCGACGACCCTACCGCATCCCCTCGTTGCCGGCGCCACGTGCGTCGACCTCTCCGTGCTCGTCCCGGTCTACAACGAGCAGGAGACGCTGCCGGAGCTCGAGCGGCGCCTCGCGGGCGTGCTCGATGGTCTCGGGCTCGACTGCGAAGTGATCGCGGTGAACGACGGCAGCGCGGACGGAACGCTCGCCCTGCTGCGGGCCTGGTCAGGCCGCGACCCGAGGGTCAGGGTGATCGACTTCTCGCGCAACTTCGGCCACCAGGCGGCGCTGTATGCGGCGCTGTGCCGGGCCCGCGGTCGGGCCGTGGTGCTGATGGACGGCGACCTGCAGGATCCGCCGGAAGTCATTCCGCAGATGGTCGAGCGGTGGCGGGAGGGCCACGAAGTGGTCTATGCCGTGCGCCGGAAGCGCAAGGAGGGTCTCCTCAAGCGGGTCGCGTACGCCGCCTTCTATCGCCTTCTCCAGCGCATCGCGTACTTGAAGATCCCGCTGGACTCGGGGGACTTCTCGCTGCTGGATCATCGCGTGGCGGCCGTGCTCAAAGGGATGCCCGAGCGGAACAAGTTCCTGCGGGGCTTACGGACGTGGGCCGGCTTCCGACAGACGAGCCTGCTGTACGAGCGCGACGCCCGCTACGCCGGCCACACGAAATACGGCCTGTCCAAGCTCTTCCGGCTCGCCCTCGACGGCATCGTTTCCTATTCCTACGTGCCGCTGCGGGTGTCCTACGCGTTCGGACTGGTCGTGTCGGGCATGAGCTTCGTCCTGGCGGTCGTGTACCTCTTCCAGAAGCTCTTCTCGGCGAAGTACGTCCCTCAGGGCTTTACCACCCTCGCGATACTGATCCTGTTCTTGGGAGGCGTGCAACTCCTCACGGTGGGGCTGCTGGGCGAGTACGTGGGGCGCATCTATGACGAGGTGAAGCGTCGCCCCGACTTCGTCGAGCGCGAGCTCATCGGGTTCGACGGCGCCGGGCGGCGATGAGGCGCTGGCGGTTTCTCGCCGTCATATCTGCCGCACAGCTGGCGCTGCTCCTCGCGCATCTCGGGCGGGACAGCCTCTGGCTGGATGAGGTCACGAGTGCCGATGTGGCCGGCGCCCCGTGGGGACGGGTGTGGGCCTTTTTCCGCTCGCTGCCGGAACAGCACCCCCTGTACTATCTGCTGCTGCGGGGATGGACGATCCTCGGTACCTCCGAGGCCACGCTGCGCTCGCTGTCCGTCGTGCTCGCGATCGCGACCGTGTGGGCGCTCTACGCGCTGGTCGAGCGACTCGCGGGCGAGCGGACGGCTCGGGTCGCCGCGGTCATCGCGGCGGCTTCACCGTACCTCCTGTACTACGGGCAGGAGGCGCGCATGTACGCGCTCCTCGCCTTTCTCACCGTCGCCAACGGGTACTGGTTCCTCGTCTGGCAGGATACAGGAGCGCGCCGCCCCCTCGCGCTCTACCTGGCCTCCGCGGTGTGCGGCGTGTACACGCATCTGTTCTTCTGGTGGGTGCTGCTGGCGCAGCTCGCGTTCGTGATCCTCCGGGACTGGCCCGTCCGCGCCGCCTGGCGCAAGACCGTGGGGGCGCAGCTGGCCGTGGCGATCGCCTACAGTCCGTGGGTCCTGTTGCTCGCGACGCACCGGCCGGAGCCGCAGGCCTGGAAGGGGCCTGCGACCATCGTCTTCGGTATCCCTTACACGCTGTTGCGGTTCTCGCTCGGCTACTCGGAGTTCCTCGCGAACGCGGGCTGGAAGAATCGCGTCCCCGAATTGGTCGCCGGGAATGCCGTGCTCCTGGTCGTCGCCCTGGTCGTGTTCGGCGTGCTGGCGGTCGTGGGGTGGCGGGAGCTGTGGCGGGCGGGGTCAAGGGGGGGGCGAGAGGGGCGGTTCGTGCTGTGCGGGCTGGTCGTGCCGATGGCCGCGGCGCTGCTCGCCTCGCTCGTCGTCGTCGTGATGGGTGAGCGCTATCTCATGGTCAGCTTCCCGTTCTACGTCACCCTGCTGGCGGCGGGCGTGGTCGCCCTGTGGCGCGGGGACGGCCCCCGGCGGCTCCTGGGGATCGCGGTCCTCGCCCTGTACGGGCTGCTCCTGGGGCGGGCGCTCGTCGACTACTACGCCGACCCGGCCTTCGGCAAGGAGCAATGGGCCGACGTCGCCCGCTTCGTGCGGGCGAACGAGCGTCGCGGCGACGTGATCGTGGTCCACAGTGGGTTCGTCCTGCGGGCGTTCACGCGCTACTACGGAACGGCGGTCGACGATCCGGTGCGGTCCTCGGACGACGTATCGGTCGCGCAGTTACAGGGGACCGAGCGCCTGTGGCTCGTGCTCGCTCATACCGATCCGGGCGACGAGTATTGGAAGGCGCTCACGCCGAGTCATCAGATCGTGCTCGATCGGCTGTACCCGCATCAGTCGGGGATCCGGGTGATGTGCCTCAGCCGGCGGATTGAGCGACCCACATGACCATCCGCACCGGCCCGGTCCCACATGGCGGAGGCAGGGCAACGGCGGCGGCGCCGGACCGGTCGCGCGCCGACGCAGTGCTGGCAGCCGTCGCGATCGTCTTGCTGATGCAGGTGTGGCGCGTCCAGGAGCTGTTTCCCATCCTGGCCGTGCCCGGTCTCCCGATCGTCGCGACGCTCGGCGCAGGGCTGCTGTTTTTCCTGGGCCGCAATTCCGGGCGTGCGCTGGGCGGTCTCGATCGACCCCTGGTCGCCGCGGTGCTCGGGATCCTCGTCCTCGTCGCCTTGTCGATCCCCGGAAGCCTGTATCCGAGGTACAGCTTTGAGTTCCTGTTGAAAGACTACCTGCGCACCGTCGTGCTGATGCTCCTGGTGGCGGCCAGCGTGCGGGGGCTCGCCGACCTGCGGCGCCTCGTCTGGCTTCAGGTAGTCGGTGTGACGCTGTTCAGCGCCGTGATGCTCACCCGTGGGAGCGTGGCGAGTGACGGTCGCCTGAGCGAAACGGCCTATTATGATGTCAACGACCTGGCCACCTTGATCGTGTGCAGCCTGCCGCTGGCGTTGCACCTGTGGCGCTGGTCGGGCGTGTGGGCGCGCCTCGCGTTGCTGGCGATCCTGGCGTGCCTGATGGTGACCCTGGTCAAGACAGGGTCGCGCGGGGGATTCCTGGGGTTCGTGGCGGTGGCGGTCTACCTGCTGGTGTGGTTCGACGGCGTGGCACCGGCCAAGCGCTGGGCGGCCGTGGCCCTGCCCGTGCTGCTGCTGGTGGCGCTGGGCGGCGGCGGCTATTTCGAGCGCATGCAGACGCTGCTGCATCCGGACACCGACTATAACTGGAGCGGCAATTCCGAGACGGGCCGCATGGAGGTTTGGAAGCGAGGCATCGGCTACATGCTCGACCGTCCGCTCCTCGGCGTCGGTGCTCAAGCCTTCGGCGTCGCCGAGGGAACCCTCGCGCCCGAGGCGGTCGAGCGGGAGGAGTACGGCAAAGGGTTCAAGTGGTCCACCGCCCACAACGCCTTCGTCGAGATCGGGGCCGAGATCGGCGTGCTGGGGTTACTCCTGTTCGTGGCGCTGCTCGTGGGCGCCTTCCGGGTCCTGGCGCGAGCGCGGCGCGGGCCGCAGCGAGAAGCGGCGGTGCTGGCGCGGGCCCTGGCCGGGTCGCTGGTGGGCTTCGTGGTGACGGCGTGCTTCCTGTCGCAGGCGTACTCCGCGTATTTCTATACGCTCCTCGGGATGACGTTAGGGCTCGCGCGTGTGCGCGACGCGGCGCAGGTACCGCCGGCGCATGCCGGCCCCGGCACTCGCCGCCCGGGGACACTGCCCTGGTCCCGGCGCCCCGCCGCCGACGCGTGATGACGGTGCGGCGCGCGGTCAAGTCCCTGCTCGAGGCCGGGC
>WNGQ01000996.1_pt1 | contig 48132 bp, 47 predicted proteins | sample 5407661 | NCBI WGS metagenome assembly WNGQ01 (sample SAMN13153382, study PRJNA577476) | soil metagenome | isolation source: 60 cm soil or saprolite under Garry oak tree replicate 2 | place: USA:California | collected 2016-06-15 | reverse complement strand
TCTGTGAGGTAGCACAGGCTAGAAGCCTGTGCCACTTTAGATCGATGTTTCTTCGTCGGTACCGCGCTTATACGGGCAAATCCCGCGTTTCTTTGCGTGAGCGACGAAATCGAAAAACTCCCGGGCGGGCGCGCCGAGACTAAGCGTCGCCGCTTTCCCTAGCGTCTGTGAAATGTTTAGTCCGCTGGCGTAGAGTAGCTTGAACGCGCTTTTGATTTCCTCCCGGTCTTTCGCGCTAAAGCCGGCCCGCTTCAAACCGATGACGTTGATCCCAAAAACAGAATTGCGTTCTGCGGCGATGACGAACGGCGGCAGATCCTTTCCGAAAGCGGAGCTGCCTTGCACCATCACGAGTCGCCCGACATGCATGAACTGGTGAAACATCGATCCACCGCCCAGAAATGCCCCGTCGTCCACGCGAACATGTCCGGCTAACAGACAATTGTTAGCGATGATGACGTTGTTTCCAATCTCACAGTTATGGCCGACATGCGCCCCCGCCATCAGGAAATTGTTGTTGCCGATCTTTGTCGCGCTTCCGTCGGGGCTGCCGCGATGGATCGTGCAATATTCGCGAATAACGTTGTCGTTTCCGATTTCGACCTTCGTTCTTCGTTCTGGCGAAAACGAAAGATCCTGCGGCGGCGCGCCAATAATCGCGCCATGTCCGATCAAATTGCCCGTTCCGATCGCGACATCTCCCTCGATGACAACGTGCGACTGCACGATTGTCCGATCACTGATCACCGCTTGCGGCCCGATCACCGAGAATGGACCGATTTCGACATCGGCGCCGATTCGCGCATCGGGATCGACAAGTGCGGTTGTATGAACCTTCACAGCACGCCTGCTTCCTTGAAGCTGAAGTAGCCGGGGCTTCCCTCGGCAGGCGCGCCAATGATGATGTGATCGAGCAGCTTAATTTGCAGAAGCTCGGCGGCTTCGGCCAGACGCCGCGTCAGGCTGTGATCGGCCTGACTCGGCGACGAATCGCCCGAGGGATGATTGTGCACGACAATCACTGCGTAGGCCGAAGACACTACCGCTGGATGAAAAATCTCACGCGGATGTGCGATGCTTTCGTTTCCACTTCCCAACGACACTTGTTCGATCCGGATGAGATGATAACGAGTGTCGAGCAGGATCACGCGCAGCGATTCCTTGCGCAGCATGCGCATTTCTGCGCCAATCAGCTCATTTACAATTTCGGGCGAATCGATCTTTTGCTTCGACAATGTCTCGTGCGCGAGGCGCCGGCCAAGATCAAAAGCGGCCGCCAGCTGTACTGCCTTGGCGAACCCAACGCCGTCGATTTTTGCAAGCTCATCGACGGTGCATCGGCTCAATCCGCGGAGCGAGCCGTAATCGCTTAACAATTTGCGTCCAACTTCAATTGCATTTGCGCCGCGGATTCCGGTGCGCAACAAAATTGCAATCAGCTCCGGATCGCTAAGAGCGGATGCACCGTGGGCGGCGAGTTTTTCTCTTGGCCGCTCTTCCCGCGGCATCTCGCGGATTTTAAGCTGCGACATTCCAGAAACGCGCGTTAGATCAACATCCGCTGGCAAAAAATGGTCGCAGATCAGACGCGAAGTTGATCGAACATCTCGCGCAACGCATCGCCTAGCGCGAAGAGCGCGTCTGCGTAAGGATTTGCCGCGATTCCATCCAATACGGTTTGCGCTTCGCGAATCAAGTCGCTGCCGGCTGCGATTGATTCGTTGAGCGCGCCGTTGGTCGCCCCGATCCTCAGAAGCTCGGTCATCTCTTCGATTCTTTCCTCAAGCACGAGCCGGCAACAGCGTTCCCGTTCAAAATCAGAAGCGGACCCCAAAAAGATCAACACTGGAAGGGTGAACTTACCTTTGCGCAGATCTGTCCCCAGTGTTTTGCCGGTCGCTCTCTCGCTGCCGGCGAGATCGAGGCAATCGTCATAAATTTGATAGGCCGTGCCGATTTGAAATCCGAAATTCTTGAACGTTTTGATCACATTCGAATCGGCCTCACTGATGAGCGCGGCCAGCTCCGCCGCCGCGGCAAAAAGCGATCCGGTCTTCTTCTCTACGATCCGCAAGTAATCTTCGACCTGCAGCTTAAGATCAAACCGGCGCTGCGTTTGGATCATTTCTCCCGAACAAATTTCACGCGCCGCCCGGGCAATTGCGCGACTGATGTCTGCGTTTTCAAAATTTGTGGAGAGATTCAGCGCATGCGCGAAAAGACAGTCACCCAAAAGAACGCTGAGCGAATTGCCCCAGCGCGCGTTCACGGTGGGCTGTGCCCGACGGCGCTCGGCCTCGTCCATGATGTCGTCGTGCACGAGCGTGGCTATGTGGATGAGTTCGACGATCACGGCAAGATCGACGTGTCCCGAGTTGATTTCGCCGGTTGCGCCGCCGGCGAGAAGCGCAAGAAGCGGGCGCAGCCGTTTACCGCGGCCACCGACAGCATAGGTCACATAGCCTTCGATGTCGGGATCAAACGCCGCCGCTTGCTGAATAATTCGCGCTTCAACTTCCTGGAGATGCGGCTGAACCAACTGCGCCACTAGAGCCAGCGGGCCGAACGGAAGACCTGTTGGCGTAACATTAGCCCGAACGACACCCGAGCGTGCGAAAACTTCCACGAGCCGAGAATAGAGGGGTGGCTTGTGTGTTGTCAAAGCATCACGCGCGTAAATTTTCCGGGGAGCAGTCGCCGCGGCGACCCAGCCTGTAGTCTTCGGCAGCTTGCCGAAGACCGCTCAACGCTTACGCAACCATGCGTCGGCTCCGTACTTTTGCTCCGCCAGTCCCCGCGCCCGATCCAAAGTCTCGCGATTGATCTCTCGCTCGCTGCAATTCGCTGATAACGCCTGCGCGAATCGTTCCGATAAACCATTCCCAAGATCGACATGTTGGATGCTGCCTTGCTGGAGCAAACCGCGCGTCGTCCGTCGCTGTGCTGCTCCTGCGACCTTGCGCCCATTCAACATCACATCTGCGCGCACCGGATTTGCGAAACAGCTGTGGCCGCGATCGATGATCGCGGCCACAGCGTCAACGATGCTGGTTACCGGGGCCAGTTCTGCGCGCTCGCCGCTCGCGACAAGCGCATTGCGCAAAGCCGCATGGATCGCAGCGTAAATCGACCTCGACGATTCACTGAAAAACGGATCGCTCGGGGGAATAACAATCGCATATGTCAGATCTTCACCGTGAAAGACAACGCCACCGCCCGTCCATCGCCGGACCAAATCGCGCTCAGTCGCATAATCCGCGACATCGGCAAATTTTCCAAAATATCCAAACGAAAGAGCAAGGGACTGCCATCGGTAAAAACGAATCGAAGGAACCTTTGTTGTTTCAAGCAAAGCTTCATCGATTGCCATGTTCATGGCCGCGGAGCGTGGCATGAAATCGTGATAAACGTGCAGCGTGTTAACGGGCCTTCTTGTCATGTCGAGCGGAGTCGAGACATCTCTCATTGCAGAACGCGAACTCTGCTTTCGGCCTTGGGACAATTCAATGCCCAAAGATATCCGATAAGCTGCACTTCAGCCGCTTCATAATTTGCTGAAGTCCGCGAAGTGTGATGCTCTGATCGCCGCGCTCGAGGCCATGCAGAGTTGATGGCGGCAGACCAAGGGCAAGCTGAGTCTCGCCCCACCAGCAATAGGCAATTGAGTGAATCGCCCCTATCACCATTCCGGCGCATCCAAAGTGGTCAGCCTTCTAGCTCGCTCAGGATTTTATTGACGGCTTCGCTCGGACGCAGATCTGCGATAATCGGCCGGCCAATAACCAAATAATCTGCCCCCGCATCGAGCGCCTCGCGCGGCGTCATCACACGTTTTTGATCGCCGGCTTCCGACCACGATGGACGAATTCCTGGGACCACCAGCTTTATTTTCGTGCCGAATTGCTGACGCAGCACTTTCAGTTCGTACGGGCTCGCGACCAGTCCGTCAATTCTCGCTTCGACACCTAACTTCGCCAGTCGTAAAACGTGATCCTCGATCTTGTCGGGGATTCCTATTTGCCGAAGCGTTTGCTCGTCTGCGCTGGTCAACACCGTGACGCCAAGCAAGGAAAGTTCTCGCGGCCTTGCGGAAACAGCGGCTCGAATCATCTCTGAACCGCCGCACAAATGAATCGTTAACATTTGGGCGCCGAGTTTGGCGCCGGATTCCACCGCGCGCGCGACCGTGTTGGGAATATCGTAGAGTTTAAGATCGAGAAAAACGTTCGCGCCGGTCGCACGAATCGCGCGCACGATTTCCGGACCTTCTGCCGTGTAAAGTTGCAGGCCGACCTTGAAGCGCGAAATGTCGCCTCGGAGTTGCTCGACCAGATCAAGCGCCTCCTTTTTCGTCGCCACGTCGAGGGCGACGATGATTTTGTTTTTTGTCATGTCGAGCGAAGTCGAGACATCTCTCATTTACTCCATGAACAGTGAGAGATTCCTCGACTTCGCTCGGAATGACAGAAAAATTACGCCGATGCAAGTTTTCGCACCTGCGAAGATCAATCTTTCCCTGAAAATTTTTGGACGCCGCGACGATGGCTTCCACGAAATCGAGACGCTCATCGCGCCGATTTCGCTTTACGACGAGATTAGGATCGACAAGGGCGATGCCAAAGAGGGAATCGAGTTTTGCTGCGATGACCCATCGGTGCCAAAGGGGTACGATAATCTCGCCGTTCGCGCGGCGAAAGCTTTCTTTGCCGGGACAAAGATCGACCCCGCGATTTCAATCGAGCTCAAAAAGAAAATTCCACATGGGGCGGGATTAGGCGGCGGAAGCAGCGACGCCGCTTCGGTGCTGCTCGCGCTCAACGAACTGTTTGAGACAAAATTGCCGCGTGAGGCGCTGGCGAAAATGGCGGAGGCAATCGGGTCGGATGTTCCATTTTTCATTTTTCAATCAGCCGCGATGTGCAAGGGACGCGGCGAAGTGGTCACTCCGCTAAAATTACAGGAACGATTGTCGATCTTGCTGTTCAAGCCTGAGTTTGCGGTCCCAACCGCATGGGCATACTCGCGCTGGCAGGACTCGCGAGAAATTCCTGGCGTCTCTTACGCAGCTCAACAATTTGTTGATCAAACTTTTATAAACGACCTCGAGCGTCCCGTTTTCGAGAAATTTGTTTTTCTTGCGCAGCTGAAGATGTGGTTATTGAACCAGCCGGAGGTCGCCGCGGCGCTGATGTCCGGTTCTGGTTCGACGGCGTTTGCGGTCCTGCGCCCCAATGTCGAGGTGCTTCTTATCGCGGAACGTGCGAAGTGCGAGCTCGATCCGGAATTATGGACGTGCGAGTGCCAAACAATCTGATTCTGGGTAGCGGCCACTGCTGGAGAGCCTGGCGACCGCCGTGAAACTCGACTGCTTAAAGCAATCGAGTTTTTGAAGCTGGAATGTCTGCGCGGAGCAAACACATCCAATGGGCGAATCAATCGTGTGAGGCGTCTCTGCCAGCGGCCGAGACGCGCATGCTAGCGCCGTGCGCTCCCCAGAATTATTCGCCCGCGCCGCGTTGTATTGCCGCGCGCGCGTGTTCGCGATTTAATTTCGCAATAAAACTGGCGCTGATCTCAGCAGGACAAACCGCTTCGCATTCGTACGTGTTTGTGCAATTCCCAAATCCTTCCGCATCCATCACGCGCACCATTTTCAAAACGCGCCTAACCCGTTCGGGATTTCCCTGAGGCAACAGGGACAGATGCGAGATTTTCGCGGCGGTGAAGAGCATGGCCGAGCCATTTGGACAAGCCGCTGCGCACGCGCCGCAGCCGATGCAGGCCGCCGCTTCCATTGCGAGGTCGGCATCGTGCTTCGGAATCGGAATCGAATTCGCTTCCGGCGCGGAGCCGGCGCGGGCGGATATGAATCCCCCCGCTTGTACGATCCGATCCAGCGCGCGTCGATCAATTACCAGGTCCTTGATGATTGGAAAGGGTCTGACCCGAAAGGGTTCGACCGTGATTGTCGCTCCGTCGCGAAATTTTCTCATGTAAAGCTCACAGACCGCACCGGGATGATCGGGACCGTGCGCTTCGCCGTTAATAGTGAGCGAACAGGTGCCGCAAATGCCCTCGCGACAATCGGAATCGAACGCAATTGGCTCCTCGTCACGGGCGAGCAACTTCTCGTTCAGAATGTCGAGCATTTCGAGAAACGATGTGTTCGGCGAAATGTCGCGCGCTTCGTAATCGACCAGTTTACCGCGCGTCTTCGCGTTGGGTTGCCGCCAAATTTTCAGCTTAAAATTCATGGCCAAAACAGCGAGAGATTCCTCGGTCCGAGCCGGACAGGCAGTTTAGCTCGGAATGACAAAAGGTAGGGACGGATCTCCAAGCCGTCCGTGGAATTAGTCGGCGTGCCTTGCGATCCCGCCCTACCAGGGAAATTGTTCATTTATAGCTTCGTTGGGTTAAGTGCACGGTTGCGAAATGAAGCGGTTCGCGATGCAATTTCGGCGGAGCGATTTGGCCGTTCCTACCTTGGAATTCCCATGCGAATACCGCGGCGTAGTTTTCGTCGTCACGCAGCGCTTCGCCGTCTGGCGTCTGATATTCTTCGCGAAAATGTGCGCCGCATGATTCATTGCGAGCAAGCGCGTCAGTGCACATCAACTCGGCGAACTCCAGAAAATCGGCTACGCGTCCGGCGCGCTCCAACGACTGGTTGAAATCCTCGTCCTTGCCCAGCACACGGACATTCCTCCAAAATTGCTCGCGCAACTCCGCAATTCTCACGAGCGCTTCTTGCAGTCCTTTGGCGTGTCGGGACATTCCGCATTTGTCCCAGAGAAGAAGACCAAGTTCGCGATGGATAGAATCGAGTGAACGTTTTGCATCGACATCGAGCATTTTCTTGATCCGCCCGCGCACTTCGCTCTCTGCTTTCTGAAATTCTCGCGAATCGGCTGGCGGCCGTTTGCTCATCTGACCGGCGAGATAATTTGGTAGAGTGTAGGGCAAAATGAAATAGCCGTCGGCCAAACCTTGCATGAGGGCGCTGGCTCCGAGCCGGTTCGCGCCGTGATCGGAAAAATTCGCTTCACCGATCACAAACAAACCGGGCACGTTGCTCATCAAATTGTAATCCACCCATAGCCCTCCCATTGTGTAGTGGACCGCTGGGTAGATCCGCATCGGTACTTTGTAAGCGTTTTCGCCAGTGATCTTTTCGTAAACCTCGAACAAATTGCCGTAGCGTTCACGAATCGTGCCTTCACCGAGGCGCTTAATCGCGTCGGCAAAATCGAGAAAAACACCGCGCCCGCCGGGCCCGACACCGCGGCCTTCGTCGCAAACTTCTTTAGCCGCGCGCGATGAGATATCCCGGGGCGCAAGGTTGCCGTAACTTGGATATTTTCGTTCGAGATAATAATCGCGGTCGGCTTCGGGGATTTCGACCGGGGGTTTCTTGCAATCTTCTTTGCGCTTTGGGACCCAGACGCGTCCGTCGTTGCGCAGCGACTCGGACATGAGCGTCAACTTCGATTGATGTTCGCCGCTGACCGGGATGCAGGTGGGATGAATTTGCGTGAAGGCGGGATTGGCAAAGAGCGCGCCTTTTTTGTAAGCGCGATAAGTAGCGGTGACATTGCTGCCGCGTGCGTTTGTCGAAAGATAAAAAACATTTCCATACCCGCCGGTCGCCAGCACAACGGCGTCGCCTGCGTGCTTTTCGATCTTTCCCGAACGCAGGCAGCGCGTGATGATTCCCTTGGCGTGTCCATCGACAATCACGATGTCGAGCATCTCCGTGTACGGAAACATTTGCACGGTGCCCGCGTCAATTTGACGGCACAGGGCCTGATAACAACCGAGCAAAAGCTGCTGACCGGTCTGTCCGCGCGCGTAAAACGTACGTGACACCTGCGCGCCGCCGAACGAGCGATTCGCGAGCAGCCCGCCGTATTCACGTGCGAACGGCACACCTTGTTCGACGCACTGATCGATGATCAGATTGGCGACTTCAGCAAGACGATAAACGTTCGCTTCGCGTGACCGAAAATCGCCGCCCTTGATCGTGTCATGGAACAGTCGGTAAACACTATCGCCATCGTTCTGATAATTCTTTGCGGCATTGATTCCGCCTTGCGCTGCAATCGAGTGCGCGCGCCGTGGCGAATCTTGAAAGCAAAAACATTTTACCCGGTAGCCCAGTTCGCCCAGGGTCGCCGCCGCCGATCCGCCGGCGAGACCGCTACCCACAACGATGACCTCGAACTTTCGCCGATTATTTGGGCTGACTAATCGTGAGTGATCCCGATGGCTGCGCCATTTTTGATCGAGCGGCCCGTGTGGAATTTTTGCGTCAAGCGTCCCGATCATAACTGTTGTGCCGGCCTGACCAAGCCGAGCAAGATGGCGACTGGGATCGACGTGTAGCCGGCAAAAAGAAGCCAGGCAAAAATTCGACCGCCCAGTGCGAGACGCGGCGCGAGTTTCTTGTCATTCAATCCCAGCGATTGATAGAAGCTGGATGATCCGTGGCTTAAATGCAGTGCGAGCAAAAATAATCCGAGAACGTAGAAACCCGATACAAGATAATTTTGAAAGCCGTAAACCATCATCGAATAGACATCGTAATGGCCGAGTGGGTCCGCCTTGAGCAAAGCAAACCGTCGGTCCGTTACGCGAACGGTGAAATGGGCCAGATGATAAATGATGAAGGCGAGCACAATGAGCCCGCTCATGAGCATGTGGCGTGAGGCGAACGTGGCTTTCACATATTGCCTGTCCATGTACGGCTCAGGCCGGGCGCGGCGATTTTCGATCGCGAGCTGAATAGTTACATAAATGTGAATGACCACGGTCAGGAGCAAAAAAATACGGATCAGCCATAACAGCGGGCCGAGGTCGCGCAGATGCTGCGAGTAACCATTGATCCAGTCTGGTCCGATGAAAATTTGCAGATTACCGAGCAGGTGTCCGATGACAAAAAGGATCAGAATGATGCCGGTGATCGCGACGATCATTTTCTTCCCAACCGAGGAGCGATAAAAAGCTGCTAAAATGTTCACGCTGGAGATATGTGCGCCGCGACGAACGATACGCGGGTTTGAGATTATTGACGCCGCTTGGAGCGTCAAGCTATAGCCGTGATCGTTGATCACGGCCGTCCCAACCTCAGCAGTCATTGCGAGCGAATCTCCCGCCGGCTGAGACAGCCGTCGCTACACGTGATTATTTAGCTGACCGGTCGGAGATCGCCGCTACCTGGTTGTGTGCGCGTCGCGCATCGACACGGGTATGGCTAAACGCCTTCGACCAGAATCATGTTTGTCCTGGCGGTGTGATGACGCATTTTGCGCGGTTCGCGGTACTCCTCGCAGTGGAGCCAATCTTTTGCCCGCTGCATCGAGTCGAATTGAAGCACGACAATGCGCTTCGGCTGCCAATCGCCTTCGAGTACTTCCGTTTTGCCACCACGCACGACGTATTTGCCGCCGTATTTCTCTACGGTCGCGCCGGCGAGCTTCTTATATTCCTCATAGCCGACAGGATCGACGATGTCGATTTCCACAATCACGTAGGCGGACATTTCGCGAAAAAAGGTGAGGGTTGGGGTTGAGAGTTGAGAGTTTCAGCGGCCGTTCTGGTTGCTGTCTTTTGCGGCTAGCTCGGGGATTTTTTTCCGGCGTCGGAGCCTGAGCCAGTTATTCCATGTTTTGCGAAGACTGTCGCGCGGTGTCTGGTATCGCTGGTTCAGTTCGTTGCTCTTCAGGATCTGGGCGAGAATTCCTTTCACCGAAAAATCGTCGGTGTTGAGAATGGTGTAAGCGGTTCCGACGGCAGCGGCATGATGCGCGTCGCTCGCCGCGGTCATTGGCAGACTGCGAATCTGGGCGTACTTAAAGGCGTAACGATTGTAGCGGCGCAGAGTCGTCGCGGCATTAAACACCTCGATGGCGTCAACCGGCAAAGTTTCCAGCGTGGAAAAACGGATTCCCGCCCGAAACAAATCATAGGGGTGCGGAGGAATGGCGAGGCCACCGCGTTCCTGAATGATGTCGCAAACCTCGCGCGCCGGTTTTCCCTTTAAATAGGGAAGCTCTGCGCCGATGCAAAGGAGATGACCGTCCGCGGTCGTCACCTCGACTCCGGGCAGAACGAGGAAACCATCGACTGGCAAACCATCCAGTCGCATCAAGCCTTTCTCGAGCAGGTAATTAATGGCGTCACAAGTATTGTGATCCGTAATGGCGATACCGTGCAGACCCTTGGCGCGCGCAGCGGCGATTAAGTCTTCCGGGCTGGAAACACCGTCTCCAGAAAAGAAGGAATGCGTATGCAGGTCGATATTGAACGGCATTGGCCCGAGGCTAATTTGGAACGCGCGAAATGGAAAGCGTTGGTTTTATTTGTAGCAACGGCGCTGAGCGCCATTAAACCGGCCACAAGCCGTTTGTCACAGGAACAACTAACTAAACAAGCTCCTCTACGAGAATGCCTGGCTCGGCAACGGTTTCGTCCTCAATACGATTGAATTGGTGGTCGTACAGCCGGCGATAGTAGCCGGATTTCTCCAGGAGCTCGGAGTGTGTGCCGATCTCTTTGATCCGGCCGCAATCCATCACTACGATTTGATCGGCCGATAAAACTGTGGAGAGCCGATGAGCAATTGCGATTACGGTTCGTCCGGCAGTGAGCTTTTCAAGCGCCTGTTGAATCTGCTTTTCCGATTCGGAGTCGAGCGACGACGTCGCCTCATCGAGAAGAAGGATCGGCGCGTTTTTCAGGACGGCGCGCGCAATCGCGAGGCGCTGCTGCTGACCGCCAGAGAGAAGACAGCCTTTGTCGCCAATGACCGTATCGTAACCCTTTGGCTGCGCCATGATGAAATCGTGAGCGAAAGCGGTGTGCGCCGCTTCATAAACTTCTTCCGCCGTGGCGTCGAGTCGTCCGAACTGAATATTTTTAAAAATGGTGTCGTGAAATAAAAATGTCTCCTGGGTCACGAGACCAATTTGTTGGCGCAAGGATTTTTGGGTGATTGTGCGCAAATCGCGGCCGTCGATTTTCACGCGCCCCGAAGTCGGATCGTATAAGCGCAGGATGAGGGAGAGGATCGTGCTTTTCCCAGCGCCGCTTGCGCCGACGAGCGCGTAAGTCTTGCCTGGTTCGATCTGCAAATTCAGATCTTTGACCGCGTCGGTGACAGTGTTTGCATAGCGAAAGACGACATTTTCAAAATCGAGCCGACCTTTAGAGAAAGGCAATTCAATTGCGTTCGGGGCGTCTTTCACAGTCGGCTCCAAATCCAAAATTCTAAAAACCTCAGTGGTGGCTTGGAGCGACCGCTGCATCACGACGTGGATTCTGCTGAGTGTTTTGATTGGCTCGTAGAGGACAAAAATCCCCGAAATCAATCCAAAAAAACGTCCAGCGCTCAGATTGACAGTGTAAACGTAGAGCAACGCCAGACCGACTCCTGCCGCCGCGATCGTTTCCACCAGCGGCCCCACCGCTTCCATGGATTTGATCATTCTCATCATGTTCGAGAATTGAAGCTGATTGCTCCGGCGGAACGATTTCTCCTGATGCTCTTCCCGGCCGAAGGATTTAATGACCCGAATGCCGGCGAACGTTTCCTGCATGGTCACGACCATTTGGCCCATGTCTTCCTGCTCATTTTGCACCGCATTGCGGGCGCGCCGGCCATAAATGCGAATCGGTAGCAGGCAAATCGGAAAGAGAATCAGAGTTACAACGGTAAACTTCCAATCCATCAGGAGGAGAACAATAATTCCGCCAATGATGGCGATCGGCTGTTTAAAAAGATCGCTACTCACGGTGGTCAGCGCCATCTGCATGCCGCGGGTGTCGTTAGTAATGCGTGACATGAGAAACCCAGCCCGCATTTTGTTAAAGAAATCCATGGAGTGGCGCACAATCTTGCCGAAGAGCTGGTTCCGGATGTCAGTAACTACTTTATTGCTTACCCAGTTCATGTAGTAAGCATTCCCGTAGTTGCAAAGACTGCGCACCGTCATGATAAGCGGGATGGCGAGGCAAATCCAAACGATCGAGTCGATCTTTGGACCCACATTCAACATCTCATGATTGGTCAGGAGAGCGCGTGGGTTGGGCGCCGCGCCGTGGAAAATGAAGGTCGATACTTGCAGGACGGCCAGGGGAACCAACGAATTGACCATGCCGAAGGCAAAACCAAACGACAGGCCAAGCACAAACCGCCACTTGTATGGCTTGACGTAGCTGTAGAGCCGCCGGTACGGGCCCGATGCCGTCCGAAGAGTTTGCCAAAACGAGGGCTTTTTCTTGCCGGTTTTTCCGTTCTTCATGAAGTTCGTGTCGTCGCTTGAGGCGACAGCAGCGAATCCATAGCACCGATCACCGCTTCAGTCGAGACTTGGCGCATCGGCAAGCGTGGCCGAATGTCCGAAAACTCGGTCAACGGACTGGCCGACTCCCCGTGCAAAATCAGTGCGGGACTTTCCAGCGGTCGCCAGTGAAACGGATTCGTTGGGCCGAAAAGGATCACTTGGGGTGTGTGTGTCGCGGCTGCGAGATGCATCGGAGCCGAATCGACCGTAACAAGGAGGCACGCCTGATCGATCAGCGCAGCCAGAGTGAGCAAATCTGTTTTTCCGGAAAGATCGACGGCCGATTGCTGCAATTTACTCTTGATTTGACGAAGATGTTCCTTTTCAGGCTTCGAAGCGCCCCCTGTAAGCACGGCGCTAATACGCGAGTTGAATCGAGCGTGATCGATTATATCGGCCCAACGTTGCGGTTCCCAGAATTTCTCCAGACGCGCGGACCCCGGATGAAAAATGACATAAGGTTTGCTGATCTTCGAATCTCGCAGAAGCGCAGTCACTTTTTCGCGTGCTGTTTGTGGCAATTCCAGACGAAGCGCGCGGGAAGCATCGCGGATTCCGACCGGCCCAAGTAAAGCGAGATTGTAGTCTATTGTGTGCATGTCCCGCATGCTGAGCTTTATAACGTCGCTATAAACGCGAGCCCGGGCCCTGGGCCGGGCGCGCGCCCGGCGAGACGTAATGCGTTTTCGCGCGCCGGATAAAAACGAAAGAAACGCGGAGCGATCATTCCGTGTAAAATCAATGCAGTAATCAAATTTCTCACGGGCGACGGCAAGAAACAGGGCAAGGTCAGACAAATTACGCCGCGCGAGCAGGATTCGGTCGACATTTGAGATGGCTGGCAGCAGGTCGGCACATTCACGGGAAATGACCAGTATTATTCGCGCATTAGGAAAATTTCTACGCAACGTCGCGATGGCGGGAGTCGTCAGGATCAGATCGCCGATCCGTTTGAGTTGAAGGAGCAGAATATTCACGGACTCACAAAGAGCGGCGGTTTTCTAACCGGCTTGGGGAAGGGCGAGTCGGGAATCGCCATTCTTGGTTGGAAATTATCGCGCCATTCGCATGGCGATTTCGTAAGCGTCCAGCAATCGCGTTCGAAAATGATCCCAGGTAAAATTTTCAACTACACGTCGCCTCGCTGCGCTGCCCATCTGCTCAACGATTTCGGGATGCCGGTGCAGATGTTCGAGCGCCGCCGCGATCGCGTCAACGTCTCGCGGTAGCACGATAATTCCCTCCGCGCCATCGCGCACGACGTCTCCTGCCTCGCGCGTGGTGACCTGCGGCAGCGCGCAGGCAGCTGCTTCATACGTGACTTTGGCGCTGCCCTCCCATTGCGACGGGAAGACATGAACCGTGCTTTGGCTGAGATAGGTCTCAGGATCGCGCACAAATCCCACAACACGAATATTATCGCGCCAGAATTGCCTGAGATACGGTTTCGCTTCGTCATGCACCGAACCGACCAGCCACAATTCGGCATCCGGCAGATTCAGGCGATGCCATGCCTCGAGCACATGGTGGATACCCTTGCGCTTAATCAATGCGCCGGAAAAAACCGCACGGAATTTCGCCGGGCGCTGACCCGGCTTGAAGCGTTCTACATTCACCCCACGCGGCAGGTAAAATAGCTTTTCCTCCGGGAAACCGCGCGCGCGAAAGGTGTTGGCTGCTGTCTCCGATAAAACGAGGAGCAGATCGGCGAGTTTGTATTCTTCGACGAAGCGCTTGCGCTCGAGCAACAATCCTGCCTTCCACTTTCGAAATCCCGAAGTGTCGCTTGCCGATTCAGCAATTTCGGGGCGGTTAACGTTCACTTTCCCGCCATCGCGATGCCAGGTGGGGATTTCGACGATCGAGGGGATGCTGCGTTGTTTCGCGACTTGCAGCGAGCGCAAACAGTCGCCCGACCAGCTATGAAACAGATCGTAACGGCCAGTTGCCAGATGCCGGGATGCGATCCAATCAAGATATTTTTTTTTCGCACCGTAATAATAAGGCCGATCGAAAAATGAGATCAGGCGCACAGGATGCCAGCGCAGAGAGTGGATCAGCGACGTGGGAATTTCCTTCTGCCGGTTGTCGTAGGCGATTGCTTTTCCCAGAAATCCGCCGCGATACGACGCTCGCAACGTTTCAAACGCATCCGTGTCCAGACCCGAGCCGCCGATCCGCGCAAAGATCGAATAGAGCAAACGCCTGGGTAACGCACGTGCCACAGTCGAGGCGGAACGCACTTGCACAGGAGCGTTTAAAGTTTCACCCGGCATCGGGTTACAACTATTCTGGTGAACGTGGAGCAAGTAAAGTGTCGTCTTGAAAGGAGATGGGAAGGAATCTCTCTACTCTGCTCGATATGACAAGAAAGCTAAGCATCGGTTTTGTCCGCCGCGGTTATTCGCAGACCGGCGGCGCGGAAGCGTACTTGAAACGGCTTGCGCGAGGAGTAGTCGGGGCCGGACATGATGCACAACTCATTACGACAAATGATTGGCCGCAGACCGAGTGGCCATTCGGAACACGCCACCGCTTGCAGTCGGGATCGGTAATTGGGTTCGCCAACGGCTTAAAACAAGTACGACCGCAGATTCGCTGCGATGTCTTGATGAGTCTTGAGCGCGTCTGGAATTGCGACGTTTACCGTGCTGGTGATGGTGTCCATCGCGCTTGGTTGGCTCGCAGAAGAAAATTTGAAATACCGCTGGAACGCTTTATTCGAGGGCTGAACCGCAAGCATCGCGACATTTTGCAACTCGAGGGAGCTCTCTTCGCAAATCGTGGCGCCGGCCGCGTAATCGTTAATTCGCAAATGGTCAAAAGCGAAATTATCGATCTTTATCGCTATCCCGCCGACAATATCGCCCTCGTTCGAAACGGAATCCCGCTCGAGCAATTTCGCTTCAATCCAGAGCTTCGGGAAAAATCCCGTGATGAATTGAAAGTGAAGCCGGGCGAAATCGCGTTGCTTTTCGCTGGCTCCGGTTGGGAACGAAAAGGTTTGCGGTTCGCGATCGCAGCGATGGCGTTGTGCCACACTCGAAAAATGCGTTTGCTCGTCGCTGGTTGGGGAAACCAGCGCTATTACAAATCCAAGCGCATCCAGTTTCTTGGCGAGATGCCGGATCTTTTGTCCGTTTACGCGGCGGCGGACATTTTTATTTTGCCGACGATTTACGATCCGTTTTCTAATGCCTGTCTGGAAGCACTCGCTTGCGGAATTCCGGTAATCACAACTCGCAGCAATGGCTTTAGTGAAATTATTGCCGATGGGGTGCACGGATCAATCGTCGATTCCGCGAACAACGTGGCGGCCTTGCGCGACGCGATCCGCTTCTGGTCGGACGCAGCGCGGCGTGCCGCCGCCAGATCGGCAAATAGCGAGTGCGCGGCGCAATTCGACATTTCAAAAAACGTTGAGCAAACGCTCGCGATTTTGTTCCAGATCGGATCAGGGTAGCGCACAGCTTGTCGGTCGTGGCAAGCGTCTCGCGTGCTGGTTTTGTTCGCGATCGCGAGGAGGCTCTCACGAACACGCGGGACACCCACGCGGGCAAGCTGTGCGCTACCCAGACATTGCTGTGTCCACGTCCGGGAAAATCTGAAATACCTGATCGAGCCGCGAGATTTCGAAAATCGAGCGCACCGTTTCCTGCAAGCCAGCCAGCGCGAATTTGCCGCCGTAGGCTTCCACCTTCTGCATTGCTTCGATAAATGCCGCCAGTCCCGCGCTGTCGATGTAAGTGACCTGGGAAAGATCGATCACAAGTCGTTTCGGCTTTTTCTCGATCATTGCGTTAAGGGACGCCGTGACGGTAGGCGAAACGTGCAGGTCGATCTCGCCTTCGAGCGGCAACACATTTGGGCGGTCTTTGCGCGGCATTGGGGTGCCGGGAGAGGCGGATTTTTTCATTCAACCCTTCAATCGTCCATGAATCACCATCCGAGCGTATCAATTATCTCTTCTACATTTGAAAGGTCATCGATCAGGAAATCCGGTTGATATTTTACAAGCTCATCGCGACTCCATCTACCGGTTGCGACGGCAATCGTGCGTGCGCCGAACGCCTTGCCGCAGGCGATATCACGCGGCGTGTCGCCGACCACATCGATCTCGGAAGCGGAGAATTCGCGGCCATGCTTTTCTTTTGCGCGCGTGCGCGCGAAGGAGCCCAGGCGATTGCGGTCCCGATGATCGTCGGCAAAGGCGCCGAACTCAAAAAAGTGCCAGACGCCATAGTGTTCAAGCTTGAGTTGCGCTCCGCGCGAGACATTTCCAGTGAGAAGCGCGAGCACCAGATGTTTTCTCGATTTTAGTCTCTGCAGCAACTCGAGCACGCCGGGAAGCAGTTTGCCTTTGCGACGCGGCAATTCCAGTGAAAGAAAATGCACGTAGCTGTCCAGAAAGGCGCTGACGTTTTCGTTGGTCGCGGGAATTTCATGCTTGTTTAGTATGCTGATGACGATTCCCGAATCGGTCATCCCCGCGATTTCGATATCGTGCAGGTCGTCGGCGATGCCGAAGCGCTCCCGAAACGCGGATTTCAGCGCGTGTATGCCGGCGCCCCCCGAATGGATAAGGGTGCCATCGATATCGAAAAGAAGCAGGCGCTTGCGCATTTTTGTCATGTCGAGCGGAAGTCTTGCCCTGAGCGAAGTCGAATGGGTCGAGACATCTCTTACTGCTCTTCAGGGAACGTGCAATTGAGTCCGAGCGTTCTTTTACTAATGAGACTCCTCGACCGCGCATCGCTGCGCTCGGAATAACGCTTTACAGCACCGGCGCGTGCATCATCAGCACTGCGATCATGCTGCCAAGAAATACGAGCAGCACAATTCCCAGGCCGACAAAAATGCCATTGCGGAATGAGTCTTTCTGGCCTTTTTGACGCGCGAACGGGGATGCATTGGCGAAATCGGCTGGTACTGCGCTCAATTCCGCCGGTGTCGCTCTAATCTCCTCAGGCTGAGGTAACGGTTGCGATCCCCTCGTGTCCGGTTCGTAGCGAGCTTCGGCCGCGCCAAATCGAATCCGATCGTCAAAGCGCAGCATGGTTTCCGTGACCGGGATGCCGTTGATGCGTGTGCCATTGGTCGAATCGAGATCTTTCAGCCGGTACGTTTCGCCGGCCAGCTCCAACTGTGCGTGACGAGTCGAGACCGATGGGTCGTTAATGGTTATCGTGTTGTCCGGGCCGCGCCCAATCGTAATCAGATCTTCGGCGAGTTCGTGCGCAGTTCCGCTGATAACTAGTTTCGGCATATTGTCGCCTCTAACATAACCGATTCAGAGTGGTCATGTCGAGCGTGACGATGAATCGAAGGAGCCATACGCGTCGAATACGTCGAGAGCGCAACGATTGACCACGCATGACCGCGCCCGCATAGTGGCGCTCTCATGGCGATTGAGTTAACGCGCAATTTTTGCATCATTGCGCACATCGATCACGGCAAGACGACTTTGTCAGATCGATTGCTCGAGAGCACGGGCACCATACATGAGCGGGATAAGCAGGATCAGCTTCTCGATTCAATGGACTTGGAGCGGGAGCGCGGGATCACGATCAAGGCGCATCCGGTGACGATGCGCTACACGAGCAAGTCGGGCGAAACGTATCGCCTAAACCTGCTCGATACGCCGGGGCACGTCGATTTCGCCTATGAAGTTTCGCGCAGTCTTGCCGCATGCGAAGGCGCCCTTTTGGTTGTGGATGCGGCGCAAGGGGTTGAGGCGCAAACGGTGGCCAACGTGCATCTCGCGCACAAACAAGGCCTCACGATTATCCCGATCATCAACAAGATCGATCTGCCAAACGCCGATGTGGCCTCCGTGCATCGGCAACTGGAAGATATCCTCGCCATCCCTTCGGAGGAAGCAATCGAGGCAAGCGCGAAGATGGGGATCGGCATCGAGGAAATTCTTGAGGCGATTGTGAAACGAATCCCGCCGCCGCAAAAACCGGCCGATGAAACCTTACGCGCTCTGGTTTTTGACTCCGTATTTGACGTTTATCGCGGCGTGGTCGGCTACGTGCGTGTGTTTTCCGGAACAACGGAGGCGGATCACGCGATCACCTTGATGAGCAACAACGCGCGCTACGAAATCAAGGAAGTGGGCGTGTTTACGCCGAAAATGCTCGTCCAGCCGAAGCTAAATCCCGGGGACGTCGGTTATTTCATCGCAAACATCAAAACGACTGCCGACATCAAGATCGGCGACACCATCACGGACCAGCGTCATCCGGCACGCGAGGCGCTCCCCGGTTTTCAGCAGATTCATCCCATGGTGTTCAGCGGAATTTATCCGATTAACACCGGCGATTTCGAACATTTAAAGACTGCCATTGGAAAGCTGCGTCTGAACGACGCCGCGTTCCCAAGTGTCGTCTATGAAGTGTTGACTACGGGCGGCGAAAAACTGTTGATCGATAACCCCGCACACTTGCCCAATCCGAGCATGATCCAGGAAATTCGAGAACCGATTGTAAAGGCCTATGTGCTTTGTCCGAATGAAAACATCGGCGACATCCTGCAATTAATTCTCGAGAAACGCGGCCAGATGGAACATACGGAGTCGCTCGATACGCGCCGCGTGATGTTGCATTGCGAACTGCCACTGAACGAAATTCTCGTCGATTTTAACGACAAAATTAAGAGCATTACGCGCGGCTACGGCTCGATGGATTACGAACATGCCGGGTATCGCCCGGCGAAATTGGTAAAACTCGACCTGCTCGTGAATGGCGAACCGGTTGATGCGTTTTCGACGATCGTGCACAAAGACCGCGCGGAGGCGAGGGGACGCCAGTTAGCAGCCAAATTGAAAGAGGTCATCCCGCGACAGCTTTACCAGGTGGCCATACAGGCGGCTATTGGGGGGAAAATTATTGCGCGCGAGAGCGTTTCGGCGTTGCGAAAAAACGTAACCGCGAAATGCTACGGCGGCGATATTACCCGTAAGCGGAAATTGCTCGAGAAACAAAAGGAGGGAAAGAAACGGATGAAAAGCATCGGAAAAATCAATATTCCCCAAGAAGCGTTTATAGAGGTGTTAAAGGCACAATGAAAAATCCTGCCACGCGGGGAAAGACCTATGACGAAGGAACTCCAAATGACTAAATTCGAGCCGTCGGCGAGATCGCGGTGGAGCTCGTTGTCATTTGAGCTTCGTCATTTGAGCTTTGTCATTCACAAGAGGTCCGTCGATTCGGTTCGGAAGGACGCAAACCGAATGTAATTGTCGATCTTAGCTCATGTTCACGCCACGCCACGTCAAACACAGCAGGCTGCTTCTGCGGCACGCTCGCAAGTATCTGCGCTATAAGAACGACCGGCTCACTGGCCCGGACCGCGAGGAGATCGTTGCTGGTATAGAAAACCTCCGCGATGCCTTGCATCGACGCGATCACGAGAGGGTCCACAGCACAGCCGATGCGCTCGACAAAACATTACACAGGTTAACACCGGTAACCTGGGCATCGCATTGGCGGGAGAATTGCGAGGTGATTTTGGTGGCGATTGTAGTCGCGGTGGGCATCCGTTCCTACTTCTTGCAGCCGTTCAAAATTCCCACCGGGTCCATGCAGCCGACTTTAAACGGAATCATCGGTTATCCCAGCACGACGCCAGCGCCGAATATTCTGCGGCAGATCGGCGAGTTCATTATCCTCGGTCGCAATTACATTGACGTTGTCTCGCGTGAGGATGATCAGGTTTTTGAAATCGAACCAAAAAAACTTCTCTTCTTCTTCACCTTTTCGCGATTGATTTGCGGTCACCAAAATTTCCTGGTCTATGCGCCACCCGACACACTCACTCATGATTTCAGCGTTTTCCCCGGCCGGACTTATCGTCGCGGCGACATTATTGCGAGAGGCGCAGTGGACACAGGCGATCAGGTCTTTGTTGATAAATTTAGCTACAACTTCGTTAAACCGCATCGCGGCGACGTTTTCGTTTTCCGGACAAATCATATCCCTGGCATTCGAGAGGACCCCGAAGCCGGGTCGCCCTTTTACATTAAGCGGCTAGCCGGCCTGCCCGGCGATCATTTGCGCATCGACCCGCCATTTCTCTACGTTGATGGAGAAAAAGCGGAGGGGTTTGGTTTCGGCCGGGTGATGGCGGCGAAGCCTCCCTATCGCGGCTATGCCCAGGGGCATGATTATCTTGGAGCGCCAAATCGTTCCTTTGCCGTGCCAGCGCATGGTTATTTTGCCTTGGGCGATAACAGCTACAACAGCTACGACAGCCGTTATTGGGGACCGGTGCCGGAAGAAAACCTCGTCGGGCGCGGCTTATTTGTTTACTGGCCGTTCAATCACCACTGGGGTTTGATCCGGTAGGCAATAGTTCTGCCGCATGCTATCGAGTTTCCCGCGAGTATATCCGCTGCTTGGGCTCTGCGGCGGATACGCGTTGGTGATGCTTTTTAATCCGGTGCGCCAGGCGCTCGGGGATGGTTTTCGCTGCATTAGACGATTTAAACGCATCTGGCTCACTTTCACCCTTCTTGGGTTCGGCTATTTCGTTTTTCAATTTGCCACGTTCACGCCGATCCGAACTTTGGCTGACCTCGATCTAAACCAGGTCACTTCGTTGCCGAGCTGGCATTGGCCACGATTTCTGGAGATATGGAGGGAAACGCCGCTGCCGGCGCTGGAAGGGGTCGCGGGAATTTTCGATAACGCAACCACGACTTATCCGCTCTCTGCGGTGGCCGCTGTCCTCATGATCATCAACTGGCGTGGGCTGCACGGCGCGTTGCTTCGCGCCTTGCGGAAACGGTATCGCTTGTGGAGTTATTTCATCTACTTGATCCTGCTGCTGGGCGCGCTCGCGTCGCTCTTCAAGCCGATTGTATTCTGGCGATTACCGGAGTGGGGCGGTCTCGTTCCAGCTGCTGGACTGTTGCGAATTTCAGCCACCGTGGATGCGATAGCGTTCATTTTCGAATACATCTTCGGAGTTTATATCCAGGTGTATCTGATCACCGTGTGTTTGGCCTGGATAAAGGGCGTTAGTTTTGAAGAAGGAGAACTCTTTCGCTTCGCCATGCGGCGCTTCAGTTATGTTTTGGAATGGGCTGGCATTGTCGTTGTGGTCAGCACACTGATCGTGCGGCTACCGCTCTTGCTCGCCTACTTTACGACCATTCCCGGTGTCCTCGATTACCTGCCGATTGAACGCGTGCTCATGAGCGGTTCGATCATTGCTTTCTGCTCGGTACAAGTCTCGCTTGCCCTGCATAATGAAACCTTGAGTGAAGCGATACACGCCCACGGCCAGTTCATCCGAAAAAATGCGGTTCGCCTCGGGTGGTTTTTAATCATTTGTGGAATCCATTTTTTTTTCATCATGATCTGCGACGCCATGGTCCGCAACGCAATCGCCGATCGATTAGCTGCACTCTTCGTTTGGAAATTGATCTTTGCATGTCTTCGCGGAATTATCACCGGCTGGCTTCTGGCTTCATGGGTCTGCTTATTTCGTCAGCGCGAATCCGGGCGCGTTAATCAGGAGAAATGGATCCAGTATTAAGCGCCACAGTGAAGACGCACGTGAATGCGGCGAAAATTACGAGCCAGAGCAAATCGAACCTGGCACTCGCATTTGTTTCATTGGGACCAGAGCGCAAGCGCGACATCACCGTTTTCTACGCGTTTTGCCGCGTGATCGACGACATTGCCGATTCTTCAGAACTCAAACTCGCGGAGAAGCGAGTGCGGCTGCAGGCATGGCGCAGGATGCTCGGCGCCGCAGGTGCAGATGGGCCGCCGCTTGCTCATGGCGTACGGCGTCTCATCCACAAATACTCGCTCTCGACCCACATGCTCGAGGAAATCATTGCCGGCGTAGAAATGGATTTGAGCATATCACGATATGCCACGTTCGAGGAGCTCCGCGTCTATTGCTATCGGGTCGCCAGTGCAGTTGGCCTGGTGAGCATCGAGATTTTTGGATATCGCAATCCGCGCTGCAAAGAGTATGCGCTGGAGCTCGGGCTGGCTCTGCAAATGACGAATATTATCCGTGACGTTGGGAAAGATTTGCGGGACGGTCGCATCTATCTGCCACAGGAAGATCTGGCGCGTTTCCATTATTCCGAAACGGAGCTGCAAGATCGACAATATAGCGACCGTTTCGTCCGCCTGCTGCAGTTCGAAGCGGCACGCGCGAGGGAGTTTTTCTCTCGCGCGGCCGCAGTGCTTCCGGCTGAAGATCGCCGACGAATGGTGCCCGCCGAGATTATGGGCTCGATTTACCGCGGCCTGCTTCGCAGAATGGAGCTGGACAGATTTCGGGTTTTCGAAAAAGAATACCGGCTCGGCAAATTGGAGAAAGCGGGTCGGATCGTGGGGCAGGTGCTCAAAAGTTTTTTGAATTAGCCGCAGCAAGCATCCGTCTGACTGGTCTACACCGAAATCTTAGTAACGAAATTATGAAAACGAATTCTTTGAAAATCATATCAGTAACAGTGCTTGGGCTTTTTGTGCTCGGCACGTCTCTTCACGGGCAAGGCCCGCTTGGTGCAGGGGCGGCGCACAACGTGATCGTCGGGAAGGCGATCACGAAAGTAGAGGCTGAAAAAAAATATCCGCCCTCCAAGGGAGGAGGATACCCAACGGGCGAACGAGATCCCCATGATGCCTCCGGTGTTGTCGCTAGCCCGTACCCGCCGCATCAAAAGTTTGACTGCTCCAAAATTTCACATGGCGCGCTGGTGCTGGATACTGCAGCCAATAAAGTATTTGTCAGGCCCTAGTACATTGCAGCATCGAGCGTTTTGAAACTTACTCGCGCGACCCTCTGCGGGCTGCGCGGTTCAATCGCGGCAACAAAGGTGCAGTATGAGAGGGAATATTTTCGCAGCTGCTTTAGTCATCGCGTTATTTTCTTTGCTTCTTAGCTCATGTGAAACTCCAGTTGGCCAGGGTGCAGGCTGGGGCGCTGCGACCGGCGCAATTATCGGTGGTGCGGCCACTGGCCATGTTCGGGGCGCGGCAATTGGCGCAGCCGCAGGCGCTGCAGCCGGCGCACTATTTGGCGCGGCAATCGAGGAAGATCAAGCCGCGCGGTACGGCCCGCCGCCGCCTGGCGGCTTTCCATATGCGCGTTGGGCTGGAACACCTGGTTTTTACTACAGCCCTTATACCGGCCGCGTTTACGATCTTCGCGGAGTTCCGCCTGGCGGACTGACTCGCGATGTTGACACCGGACGGCTTTTTCGAAAACCGTAAACCCGTGCCAGCTTAGTTCAGAAGCTTGTGCGGGGAGGTCAGCGCATTTGCGCTTGGAGCGCATCGACGAGTGCCTGCGCTTCTTCAGTCATCTTCAGTAATTCCGGCCACGGGCGGTGATAGTTCTCGCCCGGCAATTTGCGCGTGGCATCGAATCCCATGTGCGAGCCGACGTTTTGATCCGTCGGCGCGTGGTCGAGCGAATCGCTTGGATTTTTGATGATGGTTGTGTCGCGCGCAGGATCGGTATTCGCGCACAACCGGAAGAGCACTTCGCTCGTATTGTGCACATCGCAATCTTCGTCCACCGCGACAATATATTTGCTGAACATCATCTGGCCCATGCCCCAGAGGCCGTGCATCACCTTGAAAGCCTGGTACGGATACTGTTTCCGGATGCTGACGAAGACCAGATTGTGAAAAACGCCTTCCGGCGGAAGCGTCATATCCACGATTTCCGGGAAATTCATTTTGAATACCGGGAGGAAAATCCGCACACAGGCGTCACCGATGTAGTAATCCTCCATCGGGGGGATGCCGACGATCGTTGTCGGATAAACTGCATCGCGGCGATGTGTAATCGCGGTCAGATGGAAAACTGGGTAATCTTCGATCGCGGTGTAAAAACCAGTGTGATCGCCAAAGGGACCCTCCGGCCGCATTTCACCGGGTTGAACATAGCCTTCCAGGACAAAATCGACGTCTGCCGGCACATCGACATCGATCGTTTTACATCGAACGAGCTCGATTGATTTTCTTCGCAGAAAACCGGCAAAAAGGAGTTCATCCAAACCATCCGGCAATGGCGCGGTCGCCACGAACGTATAGATGGGATCGCCGCCCAGTGTCACTGCCACCGGCATGCGCTCGCCTCGCTCATAGTACCGTTTGCCGTGACGCGCGCCGACCTTGTGAATTTGCCAATGCATTCCGGTCGTACGTTCGTCGTAAATTTGCATCCGATAGATGCCGACATTTCGCGCGCCCGTCTCCGGATCGCGTGTGTGAACGTTCGGGAGGGTAATAAAGCGCCCGCCATCTTTCGGCCAACACTTGATGATGGGCAGATCGCTTAGCGTGATTTCATTGAGTGTTGGGCGTTGGGCGTTGGGTGTTGGGTGGTCTCCGATTTCGTGCACCACTTCCTGGCAAGCCCCTTCCTTCGCATGTTTTGGACGCGCATGCAGGAGATGAATTCCCTGTTTGAGCAAACTCCAACCTTCGCGCAAATCGGTTGGCGGCTTCGCTTTCAGGATAAGTTGAATTTCCTGCGCAACGTCTCCAATGTCCGCGACCTGTAGCGCGAGCGCTATGCGTCGGCGTGATCCCATCGTATTGATTGCGACCGGGAACTCCGGTTTTTTTCCATCGACAATTGGCTGCTCAAAAAGCAGAGCCTTCCCACCGCCAGGCGATTTCATTTCGCGGTCCGCCCATTCTGCGATGAGCAGATCCGTGTCGACTGGGAGAGCGACGCGTTTCAGCTCACCCGCTTCGTCAAGAGCATCGAGGAACTTTCGAAATGAGCGATAGGCCATTTGTCAGGCGCGCCGCGACTTTGATTGGTCTGTGATAGAACGCGAGAGAATTCTTAATCAATACGGCGGCGCCAGGTATTGAAACGACACTACCCGGCCACTTGCGAAGCTCACAGTCTTGGCCGGATACGGAATACTCGGCGGAATGTAGGAATAGTAGAATGGATCGTAGAAGGGGTCACCAAAAAATACGAATGTACGGCCGCCGTGACGATGATGGCTGCCTACAAAGCCGAGGCTGGTAAAGCCGAAACCGTAACCACGACCATAGCCATATGGACCGTATGGATATCCGTAACCGTACGGGGCCGTCGTGTAATTTACATAAATCCAAGTTTCAGTGGAGCGGCCGCGCATACTACCCACAATTTTCCGATCGGGCGACCCCCAGGCTAGCCACACGGCATTTACCGGCATACCTGCGCGAATTTGGCCCTGGCTTACCAATGCCTGGTCGCGCGGCGAAAGGCTCTGGTAAATTTCAGGATGTTTCGAAATGCGCGTTTCGGTAGTGGAACAACTTGTAAGAATTAAGACGCTCGCTGCGATGCCGAACGTCAGCGCTCCGACAAGAATTTGACGCGTCACGCCGAAGATCATACGTGCGCCCTATTTCGAGTCAATCGCTCCAGTTCCTTGATTCAATACGGGACTGCTCGTAACGTTGTTCTCGAATGCAAGATCGCTACGGCCATCGGATTTCCTACCTGCGCGTTTCGATCACGGACCGCTGTAACGAGCGCTGCACTTACTGCATGCCGCACGAGTTGCAGGAGTGGTTGCCGCGCGAGGAAATCCTGACTTTCGAAGAAACACTGCGCCTTATTCGCATTGCGGCTGAGCTGGGCGTGTCGAAGATCAGGATCACAGGCGGCGAACCACTTACCCGCCGCGGTGTGCTCGGGCTTATTCGGGAACTTCCGAGAATCCCGGGCCTTCGTGACATCGGTGTTTCCACAAATGGGACGCTCCTGGCGCGCGAGGTAGAGCCGCAGGTGACAATGGCGCAAGCTTTGCGAAGTGCTAGTGTCAGATCGGTCAACATCTCGCTCGATACGCTAGACCGGCGGGTTTATTCTGAAATCACCGGACGCGACCTGCACATGCAAGTCCTCGAGGGGATTGATGCGGCCATCACCGCAGGATTCCACCAGATCAAATTAAATACCGTCCTGATGCGCGGTCGAAATGAGGATCAATTGATTCCGCTGATCGAGTTTGCCGCGGCGCGTAATTTGATCCTGCGCTTTATCGAGATGATGCCCGTGAGTACGAGAGAAGTCCTCGACGAAGAAAATTTCATCTCGACCGTTGAGGCGAAGCGGCGGATCGAATCGCATTTTGGCAGTTTAATTCGGGAGCCGGAGTTTCGAACGAATGGACCCGCCACGTATTATCAGATCCCTGGCCGCCAGCAACGGATCGGTTTTATTGGCGCGATGACCAACCTTCACTTTTGCGAGAGTTGCAACAAACTTCGTCTTACATGCGACGGGAAATTACGGCCTTGTCTTGGCAGCTATCTCGAATTCGACATCATGAAACCAGTGCGTGCTGGCGCAAGTGATCAGGAACTGAAGGACTTTTTCCTCGACGTTGTCGATCGAAAGCCTGAGCAGCACGATTTTCGCGATAATTACAAGCCTGGCCGCAAAATGATTGCCATCGGTGGCTAATCGATGAGGCGCCTCACGCATATCGGCGCCGACGGCGGCGCACAAATGGTTGATGTCTCGGCCAAACCGTTCAGCGCGCGCACTGCGATCGCTAAGGGCAAAATCAAGCTCCACCGCAAAACGCTCGATCTCATTTCGAAAGATCAAATCGCGAAGGGCAATGTCTTTGCGACCGCGCGGATTGCCGGGATTCAGGCCGCTAAACAGACCGCGCATCTCATTCCGCTGTGTCACACCCTGCCGCTAGCCGATGTTAAGGTCGACATTGTCGCGTCGGCGGGCGGCGCCGAGGTAACCTGCACTGCGCGGACTGTTGCGCGGACCGGCGTCGAAATGGAAGCGCTCACCGGGGTGACTGTTGCATTGCTCACTATCTACGACATGTGCAAGGCCGTGAACAAAGACATGCGAATTTCGGATGTGCATTTGGTCGAGAAGACCAAAAGCCCTGTAGCGGCGGTCTATGAACGCCGGAACCAAAGCAGACGACGCTCATAGAGCGCCGCTATAATAAAGTGCAAATACAAGTTGGCATCGTTACAATCTCAGATCGCGCCAGTGCTGCCGAATACAAGGATCTTGGCGGACCAGCATTGAAGGAGGCGGCGCAAAAAGCTGGCTGGCAGGTTCTTTCGGAAGCCATCGTTCCAGACAGCGCGGAACGTATTCAGGAAACGATTCGCTCATTTTCTCAACAGGGCTGCGGCTTGATTTTGGCTACTGGCGGAACCGGCATCGGCCCGCGCGATGTCACGCCGGAAGCAATTCGCGCCATCATGCGCGTCGAGTTGCCCGGCTTTGGCGAAGTAATGCGCGCTGAATCGATGAAGATTACGCCCAATTCAATCTTATCGCGCAGCCTGGCAGCGATTGTCGATCTCTCCCTCGTGATCGCGCTTCCCGGAAAACCGAGCGGTGCCGCGGAATGTCTCAGCTTCGTGCAAGGCGCAATTCCGCACGGAGTGGCGCTCGCACAGCGCGCGCCTACTTCGTGCTGAACGGACCAAGGCAAACTTGACTGCTTAAAGCAGTCAAGTTTCGTTCAAATTTGTTTGTCGGGACCCTTCGGGATCGCGTTTATGCAGACGCCCTACAATTTTCAGCGCTACTGGATTTCAGTCTGGATAAATTAGCAGTCGGATTAACTGCCTGCCGTAATCGGTGAAATGCGCGTTTGCTCCGCTGCCGGAGATCACATCGCGGGTCAAATGGGAATAATCGATCGAGCTTTTTTTAACGTAGCTTAACTCTGGCTGTGTCACATGTTTGTCGCTTGCTTCTACTTTTAGGGGCAGACAAGAGCGCGCAAAAGAGATTTCCCACGAAGATTTATCGTTTCGGGTGGCTGCCGCCAGCATCCAGGGATAAAGCTTTGGCAGCTCGAAATACTGTGATTTAGACAGGGTCACTTTGTAGAATGTCCTTTCAGTGCTGAGAAACTCGGGAATGGTGAGTGAGGGATTTTTGCGGAGCGCAAGATAGAATCGCGCGATATCGAGGCCGGCGAGGTTCATACCGTTGTAAATGCCGTTTTGATTGGGATCGTTTTTGAAAAATGCGCTGTACCACGCGTCGAATCGATGGTTGAGCATCAGATTCAATTCCAAATGGAGATGGGCGCGCTCCTGGTTTAATCCCGCTCCGGTGTAGCCCATCACGGCGATGGGCTGGCCGCGTTTCACCGTGTCGCCAGGTTGCACCACGATCGAACTCAGATGTCCGTACAAGCTGTAGTAACTTGAGCCATCCCAGCGATGCTCGATTACGATGTATTTCCCGTAGTTTGAGTAGCCTGGCACCAGGTTGGTGTGCACGACTTTTCCATCGGCAATGGCGTGCACTTCATCGAGGGGCTCCCCATGCGCATCGCGGCGCACTGCGCGAATATCGATTCCTTCATGGAAACGGGTATAAATAGTCGCGGCTGATGTCTCCACGGGGTCACGCACAAAACCGTATTGGCCGCCTTCCCACGGCGTGGATTTCACGCCTTTGTAATTACGCTCGATGTATTGGTAAAATGCGGAGCCACCCCCTGAGAAAAGAGCGTTGTTATCCGTCGGCAGGACAAGATCGACAATTTGGTTTTGCGCCGTCATCGTAAAACAAACCAACAGAAACGCTAGAAACGCAGTGGCGAAACGAATTTTCATGCGCTGCCAGCTTGGGAAAAGAGCTTTATGAATTTCGATTCACGGATGTCCTGCTCTATTGCCATGGGCATTAGCAGGCGATCGCTGCGCAAGAAACGCCGATTAATTCTGGATAAGATATTCAGCGTTTCCGTTGCCCTATTAATCGCCAGTCTTTTTTCATCAGGCCAATGTCGGCCGCACTCAGTCCGGAAGGGATGTAGATTTTTCCGTCGGAAACTCGCTTGTCGATTTCGAGCTCGGTGATCGGGCGACCATTGATCAGCACGAAGAGTAAACTGCCGCGGCGCTCAATGCTTAAGGCGTCGAGGGCGATCCGCCCATGCTCATCGAGTTGAAACAGCGCACCGTAGGTTCCATTCGCGGCTGCATAAGGGTAAAACGCGATGACGTCCTGCTCCGAGATGCGCGGGATTTTTTCGATCGCGACGTTTTTCCCCGAGACTTGGGCGCGAACCGATGTTGAGAATACGGCTGTATCTTGAGGGTTCGCTTGTGCATGCACCCGGAATATGCAATGTCGTTGTTTCGCAACGCCTGTGGGCGCCGCGAAGAGCAGGCAAAGCGCGAATGCACCGAGAGTCTTCATGCCGATTGATAAAGGGTTTGACAGGATTTGCAACGTTTGCTGTTTAACGCGCTCATGAGGCGACACGTTGTTTTGCTCCTTTTGACGTTTGCGGTGATCGGAGGTGCGTTTGGTCAGGATTCCACGCCCACAGCAACACCGCGCAAACGCAGTTGGTTGGGCCGCATGCTCCACCCATTTTCTCCCCAACTGGTTCCGCAATACAAAGATCCAAGATTGCGTGGCCTCGCTCTCGATCTCCAAATCACGCCGCAGACCGTAAAGCTATCGGAAGTGCGCCAACTCGAGATCAAAGTGACATTGACGAATCTGTCCAAGCGTCCAGTTACCCTCGAATTTCCGACGAACCAGCGGATCGAAATTTATTTGAGGAATTCCGCGGGAAATATCCTGACGAAATGGTCCGACAATCACGCCATCGCGGAAAGACCTGCCACGGTGTTGATTAACCCGCAGGAGCACGCCGAATACAACGAAACCATCGCGACGCGCGATCTCACCCCTAACAAAGTCTTTATCGCCGAGGTTTTCTTTCCCGCTTACCCGGAGTTGCAGATCCGGCAAAAATTCCTGGCTGTGCCTTGAGAGAAGTTCATGGTCGATAGGTAGTAGTTGATGGAGCCGAACGTGACTGCCGATCAACTATCAACTGCAACCTCTCAACTTTTTTCGGATTATCACACGCATCCCCAGGGACATCGAGTGCAACCTTACACACAAGGGTTGCTTCAACCATGGACGAATTCGGCGCGGAACATCGCATTAAGCGACCTCGCTTTCACCGATCATGATCGGTATCATGCGGGAATCGATTTTGATGAAATTGATCGCCTGCAGGAAAGAAATCCCGACCTAAAAATTCGCGCCGGCATCGAGCTCGATAACGATCCAGTTCACTCAGCTGCCGGTCGAAAATGGATCGAGCAGCACTGGAATAAGCTCGATTTTGTCTTGGGCTCGGTCCACTTCCTTGATCGCGCCGACCAGATGTTCGACAGCATTCCGAGCGGCGCCGAGCAGTTCGAGGGGCGCGATATTGATGCGATTTATGTGGATTACTTTTGCCATGTCCGCGAAATGGCTGCGACTGGATTGGTCGATTGCCTCGCGCACCTCGATCTTGTCAAAATCCATGGCTATCGGCCGAATGCGGAGATCGACGCTATCGTCAACGAAACTCTCGATTTCATTCGATCGCGCAACCTGGCAATCGAACTTTCCACCGCTGGTTGGCGAAAGCCGGTGAACGAACTTTATCCCGCCGACCGGATCATTGAACTCGCAATTGAGAAAGGAATTCCTTTTACAAGCGCCTCCGACGCGCATTCGCACGTGCAACTTGGCGATAATTTTCCGCGTCTCGCGCAGACGATGTCGGCCTTCGGGATTCGCGAGGTATGCGTCTTCGAGAAGCACAAACGCAATATGCGCGTTATATACACAACATGACTGCACAAGTGGCAGCCGGTCCGCCGGGTTTATTTGAAATGCCCGCTATAACTGGAGATCGAGCTGCGATCGTTCTTGCTCAGACAATGCCTGTTCGGTCTCGGAAGGCAGCGGCAAGTCGAACCCTAGACGGCGGGCGAGTCGTTGGCAGGTTTCGGGCGCAAATCCTTCGAAGTGATTGCTCACGAATGCCCAGACATTGCGTACCTCCGAAAGATGCCGCTCAATTTTGAGCGACCAGCTTTCGAGGGCGGCCTCGCGTTTCCATAGCAGTTTTTCATAACGATGAACGTGTCCGCCATCGACATCGTATTTCGTCGCGTAATCGCCGAGCAGACGCAGATAGAGAAAATCCGTGGTGCGCGGCAAGAATTCGAACGGAGCAAGATTTCGTTCGTTAAGTGGAGTCGTATCGGCCCACACCCAGCAAACGCGATATTTTTCCAGGAGTCCGATGATCTGTGGCCGATGCCATCCGGCATGACGAAATTCAATCGCAAAACGGAAACCCCGTGGCAGTTGTGCGAGAAATTTACGCAATGCCGGCTTGCCATCTTTGGGAGCAAAAGACGGCGGAAGTTGGATGAGGATAACTTGAAGCTTTGGCGCGATCGGCTCGATAGCGCGCAGAAACGAATTCAACTCGACGGTGCAATCGCGCAGCCGGCAGCTGTGCGTGATTTCGCGGGGAAGTTTGCAGGCGAAACGGAACCCGGCAGGGGTCATTTCGATCCAACGCCGCACGGTTTTTTCCGCGGGAGCAGCATAAAAGGTGGAATCCACTTCCACGGCCGGGAAGTAGTTCGCGTAGAATTCGAGCCATCGAGAGTCCGGCAAATCTGGCGGATAAAAAACGCGACGCCAGTCGTCAAAACTCCACGCGCATGCGCCGATGCGGATTTTTTGCTGATCGGTTAGATTCAAAAGAAAGCAGAAGATTAACCAGTTTTTGCGCCTTTGGAAAAGATGTCCCTCCAGGGAATGCGATAAATATTCAGCGGCGGATGCGTGCGCATGATGGCCGGAAATGCAGCCGCCGAACTTGACGGAACGGATAAGTTAACTACCCTGCGACAGCTCATGCAATTGGTCATTCGCCCTCTTTTGGTTTTCATCGCGGTCACCTTGGTTTTGCCCGGATCGGGCGTGGCCTCCGTTGTCTTTCAACCGGGTAAAAAAGCCAAGTACGTAGCACCCGGCGAGGAAGAAATAAGCGGGAACGCAGCGGAGCTGTTTCAGATCGGGCAAACTGCGGAAAAAGAGGGCAACACGAAGCGTGCGATCAAAGCTTACAAGAATCTCGTTAGACGCCATCCGAAAGACACCCTTGCCGGCGGTGCGCTCTATCGCGCGGCCCAATTGCAAGAACAGGTGCATCTCTATGTCGCCGCGGCGGCTTCATTTAGCCAGTTAGTGGAAAGATACCCAGGTGATCCCCACTTTGATGAAGCAATCGAGGCGCAGTTTCGCATCGGCGAAATCTATCTACACGGCAAAAAGTTGAGGTTCCTTGGCATCCCGTTCGCGTCGGCGTTGGATCGCGCGGTGACTATTTTCGCCAACGTCGTGCGGACAGCGCCCTATGGAAAGTACACGGCCCGTGCGCAGTTCGACATTGGCCTCGCGCGCGAGAAACAGGGAGCGAACGACGCGGCCCTTCAAGCTTACCAGGCGGTAGTGGACAAGTTCCCGAACGAGCCGATCGCGGTGGACGCGCAATATCAGATCGGTTATATCTGGTTTACGGCTGCGCGAACGGGAACAAAGGATTTTGCGGCCACGACCAACGCCAAAACCGCGTTCGAAGATTTCCTCTTTCACTACCCAAACAGTGAGAAAGCGGCGCAGACGCGCGCTAACCTTCAGCTTCTTGAACGCAAGCAGACCGCTAGTTCCTACAAAGTGGCGAAATTTTACGACAAACAAAAATATTATCGTGCCGCCGTCATCTACTACAACGAGGTCATTCGCCAGCAACCAGGATCAGCTGAAAGCAATGAGGCCAAAAAACGGATCGATCAGTTGCGCGCGAAGGTCGGAGATGCCGTGCTTCAGCCTGCTCTTTCGACGGCAGAGGCTGGCAAGAAAAAGGGCGATACGCATGGGGGGCGCATCGCCCGAGGCGGGTCGGCGAAGCCGGGCCCGGCAAATAACGAAGCTCCATTGCCTGCACCGGAAACTGATGTTTCGCTGCCGCCACCGGCTTCGCTTGCACCCGATACCACGACTGCGCCTGAGCCCGTGGCAGCGCCGCCGAGCACGAGCGGAAGCTCCGACACGTCTCCAGCTCCCAAAGCATCGGCTTCTCCCGCAGCGTCCGCCTCACCGGCGCCGTGAAAGCCTTATTTGCGGCGGTATTTGCCTGCTTCATCCTGAGTGGTTGCCTTGGTTATCACATCGGCCCGGTAAAACCGTATTATCTCCGCGACGTACACACGATCGCGGTTCCGACTTTCAAAAATAAAACGCTCGTCCCTCATATCGAAGTACTGGTGACGGATACAGTGATCAAACAGTTGCAACAAGATGGGACGTTTCAGATTGCCAGCGGGGATAATGCGGATGCTACCTTGACTTGTGAGATATCTCATATTCGCCGGCTGCCGGCGCGCTCCGTGCGTGGCAACGTGCTGGCCACGACCGAATTTAGTCTGGCGCTGGTTGTAAGGTACAATTTGACCGGGCGGGATGGCAAACCGCTTGGGGCTCAAGGTGAGGCTGTCGGAACGACCAGCTTCTTCGTGAGTTCGGATGTGACCACCGACGAACGGCAGGCGTTGCCACTCGCCACTGAGGATCTTGCCACGCGATTAGTTAGCCAACTGAGCGAGGGTTGGTGATGATTGATGAAAGGTGACGAAAAGCTTTGGTCAATCCTTAATGACAAGCTTGATACTCTGCGCGCCACAAATCGTTTGCCTCAGGCAATTCGCGTTGCCGAGACAGCGCTTGAGATTGCCAAACGCGCTTTTCCGGGCGCCGAGATGCCGCTGGCAACCAGCTTCGAAAAATTAGGGCAGCTTCTCGAGCAAAAGGGCGATCGCGCCGCGGCCAAAACATACTTGCTCAAGGCGCACGCAATTTTGGAAAAGATAAAACCACCGGATCAACGCGTCATTTTTCGCTCCGCGCGCCGGCTTGCGTTCTTATGCGATAATCTCGGTCAATCCGAAGAGGCGATCGGTTTCTACGAGAAGGCGATCGCCGCGGGGACCCAACTCGAAGATATTCCTTACTCGGATCTTGGCACAATGTTGAACAACATTGCGCTTATTTTCCGTAAGTCGGGGCGCCCCAAGGCGGCGGAACCCTATTATTTGCAGGCTTTGCAGATTTACGAGAAGCAACTTGGGCCTGAGCATGCGGATGTTGCGTCAGTTCTGAATAACCTGGCTGTGTTTTACACCAACGAGCGCCGTTACACTGAGGCGGAGAAGACACATCTTCGCGCGCTGGCTATCCGCGAGAAATTGTATCCGCCCACACACCCCGACATCGCGCAATCAAAGTGCAACCTGGCGGTCGTATATCATTCGCGTGGCGATTACGCGAAAGCGGCTGACCTTTATCGCGCTTCGCTCAAGATTTGGGAGGAGGCGAACGAAAAACCCGCCAAAGATTATGAGATTGTGGTGTCGAATTACGCCGACCTTTTGCGTTCTGTTGGCCAGGTACGCAAAGCGCACCAATTGGAAGTTCGCGCACGCAAAAGACTCTCGGGCTGATTTAACCAGGCATTCGATCGCTTCCTTCCTATCACAGGATCGACACCGTTTGTTTCACCTTGCGGCTGGCTGGCGCATGCGCATTGTACGCGCCACTGCCTTTTGCTCGCGTGGCGGAATCGGCAGACGCGTACGGCTCAGGACCGTATGGGGAAACCCGTGGAGGTTCGAGTCCTCTCGCGAGCAAATTGTTAGCTTGCGCCTTTCGCTGAGGCTCGGCTAACTAAGCCTCCCTCAGCAAGTGGCGGAGACAACAGGAGGACGATATGCGATTTCGAATCGACCGACTTACCTCGCCGCACCTTTCCTTCGCGCCGCCCAACGAGCCTTCATTAACTGGGAAAGCCGTTTTCGCCCGGCAGGGGTGATTCCGCCTTTCTTCTTGGCAGGAGTTGTTTTCTTCCCGGCCTTTAGCCTTGCCCAACGAGCTCTAGCCGCGGCCGCGAGTTTGGCCCGAGTCGCAGCCGACATACGGCGACGTCCGCCGCGAGTTGCTACGCTTGCAGGCGCACCTCCCAGGATTGAGGAAAGACGTTTTTCCAAAGTATCGATTTGCCGGCGAATTGAGACGGCTTCTTGTAATGCTACAACAGATATATCCATACCTTGTCAGATAGCCGGAGTTAGCTGTAATGGCAATCAACTTTTTTAAACAAACTACGCGTTCGAACTTCTCGTCGCTCCCTTTGGTCCGTTATTACTTCGAAGTATTACTGGGAAAGGGACCAGCAGCGGCGAAATTGCGAGTTGGTATTGAATTAATATTGAAATGAGCCAGTCCCGTGTCGCAACACAGCCTGAGCGAGTACGACAGATGTTTGGATCGATCGCGGCGCGTTATGATCTGGCGAATCATCTGCTCAGTTGCGGGATCGATTTTTATTGGCGAAAATGCGCCGCCGACATTGTCGCGGGCTGGCAGTCAAAGAGGATTGTCGATCTTGCCACTGGCACCGGCGATTTGGCGCTAGCGCTGCAAGAGAAGTTGCCAGATGCGGAAATTGTGGGGGTCGATTTCCTGCCTGAAATGCTGGAACTGGCGAAACGAAAAGGCATGCGCCAAACAGTCGTGGCCGACGCAATGAAATTGCCATTCGCCGCTGCTTCATTCGACTGCGCCACTATCGCATTTGGTTTGCGCAACATGGAAGATTGGAGAGGTGCGCTTCGTGAAATGGCGCGCGTACTTAACGCGAATGGCCACTTGCTTGTCCTCGAGTTCTCATTGCCGACGATGCCGATCTTGCGTGCGATCTATCGTTTCTATTTGCATCGCTGCGTGCCGTTTCTCGGATCTTTTCTAACAGGGAAGAAAAGCGCTTACGATTATCTTGGCGACTCGATTGAAGAATTTCCCAGTGGCAACGCGATGTCTCTGCTGATGGCGGCGAACGGTTTCGCGCGTGCGACCGTCCAACCGCTCACAGGCGGAATCGTCACAGTTTATACGGCGTCTGTAGCGGCGGCCTGTGACCGTCGGACAAATTAATGTAACGCCTGAGGGCGTGGCTAAAGGGTTATGGCTTCGCGACCGGCGACGCGGTTGGACTCGGCGACGCCGTAGCTTGACTAACCAACGGCAGTTTTAACGCATTCAAATCCGAATTGCTGATCACAAAAGTGCCTTCCCGACCATCCACGTTCGCGCACCACATGCCGTCCTCGGTGCGGCTGCCAACCATTAGCGTGCAGGAATCTTTACTCTCCGGTCCGTACATAAAAGTGAGAGTCAGCTGCGGCTTGTCCAAGCCGTGTCGCGGCGCTGTCGCTCCGAGCGAGCGCACCGCGCGCAAGTTCGCCAAAGCGCTGATCAGCGATTGCACGTTGGCTTGATTGATCTCGCCACTTCCTTTGAGCCACCGCCATTGTTTCTTTTCGTCCCGTTCCATCGAAAGTTCTTTGTCCGTCGCGATGCTGAAGCGATGGATTTGTTCTGGCTTAAACTTGAAGATCGACAATTCCTGCCATTGCAAAGGATCAGTGAAAATTTGATCGACTAATCCGCGGCGCACTGCCACGACGAAGGGTTCATCGGCAAGCCGCGCATAAACATTATCGCCATCTACTTTTCCGAACGCGATTGTGGCAAAGGGCTGCTCGCCGGCTTTGGTCTCGGCAGTGTTCTCGGAGGCAAATGAGCTGAACGTCAATTGCAGTTGCGGCTGATCGAGGCCGTATTTCGCCAGATTTGAGCCGACGTCTTCGACAAATTTCGTTACCCGTTCATTTTGGAGCGTATCGATGAAGCGCCGGACTTCGCCAGAATTTGCCGGCGTGTTATTGAGGCTGGCGATTGTCCAGTTTTCGCCCTTGCGCGCGAGAAGGATCTTCGTTTTATCCGCCGGGGCGATCGTTATCCGATCAAGGATGTTCGTATCGACTCGAACCAAATGCCGGTCGCGCAGGTCGTCTGGTTTCGTGTTGAGAATCTCTTCGATTTTCTTCGGCACCGTGTAAACGAATCCGCGCGGTGCAAACCGCACATACCGTTGATCTTTTTCCTTTTCTGGCACGCCGCCAATCTGCAGTAACTGACCTTGTTTATCGTCTTGGGTAAATAGCGTGAGGGCCCCGCGCGGCTCTGCCAGTCCATAACCGTGAAGATCGCCGTGGTCGTCCGCCACGAATTGTTGAATGCGGGCAGTAGTGATTTGCGCGATCAAATCGGCAATCTTTTGATCATCGCCGCGCGCACGAAGCGGCTTCACAATGTCCCAGTGGTCGCCTTTCTTCTGAAGCTCCATTTCACCAGCAGGCGCCTTTAAAGTGACGCGCGTAACCTGCGCAGTAATCAGGCCGGTTAGTTTTCGGTCGCGGAATTCCTCCGATTTTTTATCGATATCTTTCTTGACCGATTGTCCAGCGAGAAACGTTTCCTTTGAATTCTCGAAGCGCACATACATCTTGCCTTCCAACGCGGCGTCTTTCCCGAATAAAATTGCCGGCGGTCTATCTTGGCCGATCAATTTAAGCCGCAGCTTCGGCCTGTTGACACCGTATTCATTGAGTTTGCTCTGATCGGTCTCGATTTCTTTGGCTGAAATCGTGCCGTCCTTCTGCCAGTTTTCCAAGTCTGAGAGCAAACTCTCGATTAAAGAGCTGTCTGCCTGGTCCTTGATTGGTGCTTCAAGGCGCCATCTGTTGCCGCGGCGTTGCATCTCGATCTTCTCATCACCATTTTGAATGACAATGCCGCTGATCTTGTTTCGGTCGAAGTTGACGACATTTTGGGCCTGGCGCTTGGCTTCTCCTGTGCTCGGCTGTTTCATCTCAAAGAATTTGAGGTAAGCCAAAACGCCGAGCGCAATCGCGGCTAAAACGAGAGTAGTCCGCCAATTCATAAATCTGCTCGAACACTCAAACGCGCCGTTGCCACCAGATCACGGTTCCGATTACGGCTGGAATCAACGGCATGAAAATCAAAACGATCCAGCGTAAATTGCGCAACGCGTCTTCGTTGAGAGTGAAGGTCAGAGGTTTTGAAATTTTTGGCGCGATACCGATAAGCTGTTCGCGACTCAGCAACCAATTCACACTGCCAGAGACGAAATCGAGCGCTTGCTGATCCTGCGTCACCGCATTGTCTTGAACGAACGTCGCATTACTCACCACAACCAGGCGCGACGAATTCACCTGCACTCGCTCGTCTGCGCTACCGCCTTTTTCGATTGCTGCGCCAATCGTTAGCGGCGTGTTGCTGTTCCGCTTGGCGTCGGCCTGCAGTTTTACTTGATCCTCCGTATTGTAGTCAGTTTCGGCAAAATAGCCTTTTTCCGCCTGAATAAGCGGCTCGATCCGGATGTTGGCGCCGCGCCCACGGTCGGGCGCAAGCGTAAGCGAAGATGTGCCGCCAAAAAAGAGCGCGTTTGCGCCGGCCAGTCGTTTGGTAATTGGGCTGTCGCCCAGAAAATGCGCTTGCACATCTCGTGTGAGCGCCAGCTCCTGGATTCCGGTGCGCAAGAAGGCCATTAATCGATCGTCGTTCGCTTTCACGCCCAATTCGTTAAGAAATCCATCCAGCCTGGGCGTTTTTGCGGATGGATCGAGTAGCAGCAGTATCCGGCCCTGTTTATCCCAGAAATCACGCAACAATTTCATTTCGCGATCGGAGAAATCGTATTGCGGCCCAATAATCATGATCGCTTTCAAATCTTTCGGAATTGCATCCACATCGAAAAGGTTCAGCTCCTGGAATTTGATGTTTTCGTTCTCGATAAATGTCTTCAGGACGGTGATTCTGCTGCCTTCCGAAAGCGGCGGTTCCTTGTGCCCGAGGACGTAACCAAGAGCGTTCTTCTTCCCCTCCACAAGGTCCATCATGGCGCTCGTGATGGCCTGCTCTCCTTTGAATGCGGTTACGCGCGGGCCTTCGCCGAGGGCCATCCCACTCTGATCGACGTCAGCCATCTCGGACGCCTTGACCGTTTTGTTGCGGCCTTCGTAATCGAGTACTAACAGACTCTCGTCGGTGACAACTTTGTATTTGTCGAACAGCTCTTTGGCGCGAGAAAGATTGCGCTCGGGATCGACGTGTTCGATGTCGATCTTTCCTTTCCCCGCATATTGATATTCCTTCAACAAATTCTGAACGTCCATAGTAATGGGCGTATTGGGCGAAAAAAAGATGGTGATGCGCATCTTGCCTTTGATCGCTTTGAGGAAACGCTTCGTTTTGTCTGAGAGCTCATACTTTTGGTCGCGGGAAAAATCCCAACGCGCGTAATGTTTGAAGGCGATGGAATTCACCATCACAGCGAGAAACAAAATCAGGATGATTTGCGCGAGGACGTTGAAACCGATCCGAATCCGGCGAATTCGTTTTCCCGAACGCGCTCGGGGCTGCTTCGTCTCATCCGCCATGGGTTACAGCCTCCATTTGCGGGATTGGAATGCCTGATAGGTGAGCGCCAGCATCACAACGGTCATGCTCACGTAGAGCACGATCGGCCGAGTATCGATCACGCCCCGCGAGAATGTTCCCATATGCTCGATCGCGGAGAAGTAGCCGAGCAAATCGCGCGCAGCGGAGCTAACGTCGAGAAGAACGAACTGAACCAAACCGAGAAAGAACAATAATGTGATTGCGCAGAAAGAAATGATCGCGGCGATGATCTGGTTCTTCGTCAGAACGGAAGTAAGGCAACCGATCGAGAGATAGAACATCCCCAGCAGCAAGAGCATCAAATATGAGCCACAGTACGCCCCGGCGGAATGAGCTGCCGGTTGATGCGTTACCTGCAGAAAGATCGCGAAGTAAAGCAGGGTCGGGATCCAGAGGACGAGGTAAAAGACCAGTGCGCCAAAAAATTTTGAAAGCACCACCTGCCAATCGTGCACAGGGGCGGTCATGAGAGGCTCAATCGTGCCGAGCTTAAATTCTTCCGCGAAGAGGCGCATCGTAATGAGGGGAAAAATCAGAACGAAGGCGAACCAGAAGAAGACCGAGTTAAAGAACGCTTCCTGCACGGTGTATTGCACTTGACGCTGGTTCATGAAGGAAACCTGAAAATAGAAATCGATCCCACTAATGATCAGGAAAAAGATGAGAACAACGTACGCAATGGGCGAGTAAAAGTAGCTGCGTACTTCGCGTGAGAGGAGGGTGTAAAATTTACGCATAGGCGCGAAAAGGGGGAGTAGTGGAGTGTTGGTTCATCGCACAACTTCGTCCGGATGGGTAAGCTCGACGAACACGTCCTCGAGCGTCGCCCGGCGTTGGGTCAATTCACGTACGGTCCAACGGCGATCAATCGCGAGGCGAAAAATTTCTTCGCGCACATCAACGCCTGATTCCACTCGCAGTGAGAATATTTTCCAATCGCCATCCGCATCGACGATTACATCACGCACACCTGAAATTTTCCTTAGTTCTTCTGCGCCGTTATCAGGTCCCACTTTCGCTTCAAGGATTACACCCCCGGCCTGCCTGATTTTTCCGAGCAAATTCTCCGGCGTATCGCAGGCCTCGATTCGTCCCTTGTGAATGATGATGACCCGGCTGCATGTCATCTCGACCTCCGGCAGGATGTGCGTCGAAAGCAAAATCGTGTGTTGTTTGCCCAAATTCTTGATTAGCTCGCGCACCAGACGGATTTGATTTGGATCGAGGCCGATGGTCGGCTCGTCGAGAATGAGAAGATCCGGCTCGTGCAAGAGCGCGTCCGCCAGACCAACCCGTTGGCGATACCCTTTGGAGAGGACACCGATGAGTTTCCTTTCGACCTCCTTGAGACCGCAAAGTTCCTTTACATCGCCAACACGCTCCGTGACGCGGCGGTGTGGGACCCCTTTAAGCGCCGCACGATAATCAAGGTATTCCGTCACTCGCATGTCGTTATAGAGCGGGACGTTTTCGGGCATGTAGCCGAGGTGCGCCCGTGCCTGAAGCGATTGCTCAAAAACATCGAACCCTGCGATGGTTGCGCGGCCAGAAGTAGCTGGCATGAAGCTGGCCAGAATGCGCATGGTGGTCGTTTTGCCTGCGCCATTCGGTCCCAGAAATCCCATGATTTCGCCCTGGCCGACTTCGAAGTTCAAATCCTGGATCGCAGGCTGGCCGGCGTAACGTTTCGTCAAATTTTCGACTTTAATCATTTTGCGATATTTCCATGAGACAACCGAACTGGAATTGCGTTGCTATTTTTTTATCAACGCGCCGCCAGGGTCAAGGTAGCGAGCTGCCGGTCTTGTCTGCCGGCGCGGATCACACCGACGGTGAAATTTACATTTGCACCGCTTTGCACCCGGCCAAGCAGATCCTCGATTTGTTTGGCAGAATTCACGTCAGACTTGTCCACCTGGTAAATGACGAGCCCACGTTCAATTCCCGCTTCGTCCGCAGGGCTATCTGGTTCGACCGCGGTAATGAGAACCCCGCGGCCTTGCGCGTAGCCGAGCGCGTCACTTAATTCCTGGCTCAAATCCTGGAGTTGCATTCCAAAGAACTGCTCAGCCTTGGACACCGATACTTCGCTGGTTGCGGGTTGTTTCTCTGGCCCGGGCTGTTTCTGCGCGATTTTTTTGAATCGGTTGACGCTATCGCGCACCACTTCCGCTGGAATAGCGAAACCCAATCCTTGTGTAGGAACACCTTGCGGCGTAAACGCCATTTTCGCCGAGCTGATGCCAACCAGTCGCCCGGAAAGATCGATGACCGGTCCGCCGCTGTTGCCCGGATTAATTGCCGCATCCGTCTGCACCAGGTCTTTGTATTCGATATCGTCCACGGTGATGTTGCGTTTCGCTGCGCTAAGAATGCCGCGGCTGATTGAGCTACCATAACCCACTGCATTGCCGACTACGATGACCGTTTCGCCAAGAAGGTTAGGAGAAATATTATCGAGGCTGATAAAGGGGAACGCGGTCTTCGCGTCGATCTTGATGAATGCCAGGTCAGTCTTATCGTCGCCGGTGATGTAGTGGGCATTGTAGGTTTTTCCGTCATTCGTCGTTACATGAATTTTCAAATCCGCGGCGCGCTCGACGACGTGCTGGTTGGTGATGATGTAACCGGCTGGATCAATGATGAAACCGGAGCCGAGACTTTGCAGGGTCTGGCGAATTTCGCGCGGCCGAACGCGATTGTAACCAAAGAATTGTGCGTAAAAATCCTCAAATGGATCGCGCACTGTTCGCTTGAGCACGCGCTCGGTGTTGATATTCACTACCGCTGGCAAGACCTTTGCCACGGCTAAGACAGACGGCTCCGAAGCTGGGTCGGCCTGAGAGAAAGAAGGTGTTGCTCTTGCGAAGATCAACAGAGCGCTGACGACAAGAGTCAACAGGCAGTTGGCAGATCGTCTGGGTAGCGCACGGGTCTCGCGTGCTGGCGATGGCTTCTCGCTATCGCGAATTTTCCATGACCTATGAAACCATAAGACAGTTCGCTTCGATGACACACCGAAACCTACACGCGAGGCGCGTGCGCTACTCGGAGCTGGAATTACCGGCTTCATAGTTATTGCGATTCACAACGGCCACCACTTCCGAAATCGCTCACGCCGCAGTTGGTTACCGATTTGTAGATTTCGGTCGCCGTCATGTGCGCTGCAAGTAACGAGGCTGCATTCGCACTGTCAACTTGCCGCGCAGCGTAATAGTCGCAGATTAATTTGATATGCGTACCTCAATTGCGGCTCGCGCGAATCTCGATCTGATCGAGGAGAATTATCACCGCTGGCGGCGAAATCCTGAGTCGGTCGATTCGGGATGGGCCGCGTTTTTCGAAGGCTTCGAGCTGGGGGAAGTGCCGGAACGCGATGGCGCGGTTACCAAACCAGTCGAAGTTCGCGAAAGTTCGCTGCAGTCGCGGGTGGACGGACTCGTGTACGCTTACCGCATCCTTGGGCACACCATCGCGCGGGTAAACCCGCTCGCAGAGAGACGTCCGGAAAATCCATTGCTGACTCTGCGCGAACTCGGCTTCAGCGAAAAGGATCTCGATCTCCGCGTTTCATCGAAATTCTTCTTCGACAACCGGCAGATGACGCTGCGCGACATGATCGGGGCGCTGGAGGGAATTTACGCCGGGCCGATCGGTTCTGAGTTCATGCACATCCAGAACACGCGCATTCGCAACTGGGTGCTGCACCGCCTCGAATCACGCCCGGCAAAACTAGACGCCCCCCGGGCAGTGCAAATGGCTTTATTGCGAGTATTGCTGGAGGCGGAATCCTTCGAGACGTTTTTGCATGCGCATTACGTCGGACAGAAACGCTTCTCGCTTCAGGGCGCCGAGTCGCTAATGGTGATTCTCGACGTAATTCTGCAGAAATGCCCAGGTGCCGGGATTAAGGAGATTTGCATGGGCATGGCGCACCGCGGCCGTCTCAATGTGCTCGCGAATTTTCTGAAAAAATCGCTCAATGTCATCTTCACTGAATTCAGCGAAAACTATATCCCGAACCTGGTGGCAGGCGACGGGGACGTGAAATATCATCTCGGCTATCGGACGGTGCGGAAGCTTCCTTCTGGCGCTGAAGTCGAAATCAGGCTTTCGGCCAACCCGAGTCATCTGGAAGCGGTCGATCCGGTGGTCGAAGGCACGGCGCGAGCAAGACAACGCATCCGCAACGATACCGAACATCGCCGTAAAGTTTTGCCGCTCCTTATTCATGGCGACGCGGCCTTTGCGGGGCAGGGCATCCTCGCCGAGACGCTCAACATGTCGCAACTGCCTGGCTACAGCACCGGCGGCACCGTGCACGTGGTCGTGAACAATCAAATTGGGTTTACAACTTTGCCCGAGGAAGGGCGCTCGTCCATGTACGCGACGGACGTCGCGAAAATGATCGAAGCGCCGATTTTCCACCTGAACGGTGACGATCCGCTCGCGGTGAAGTTCGTGACCGACATGGCGCTGGATTTTCGCCAGGAATTTGGATGCGACGTGGTGATCGACATGTATTGTTACCGCAAATACGGTCACCAGGAAGTCGACGAGCCGTCCTTCACGCAACCCGATCTGTACGCCAGGATCGACAAACGTCCGTCGGTCGCCCAGTTATACAAACGGCAACTGCTCGAGGCTGGAATATTGAGCGAGGACGACGCCGTGTCGCTCGAAACGGAGTTTCAGCTTCGGCTGGATCTGCCGCTCGACAATGTTAGAGCGCGCGAGAAAGAGAAGACAGATGAACAGGCGAAGTTCAAAGAATCGACGGCTGTGTTCCAGCCAGAATACACAAGCGCATCCGAGCCGACTGCGATCAGCCAGGAAACTTTGACGATCATTGTGAATGGGCTAACGCGTGTGCCAGATGGCTTCAATATTCAACCGAAGGTAAAACGCATCGTCCTCGATCATCAGCGCAAAGCATTTGAGGCCGGCGGCCCGTATGAATGGCATTACGCCGAGGCGCTCGCGTTCGGGTCGCTCCTTTTGGAAGAAATCCCTGTCAGATTGTCGGGTCAGGACAGTGCCCGGGGGACCTTCAGCAGCCGGCATTCCGTGTTGTACGACGCTAAAACAGGTGAACCTTATGTTCCTCTCATGCATCTCGCGGAGAAGCAGGCGCGCATTTGTATTTACAACAGTCAGCTTTCCGAAGCTGCCGTGCTCGGTTTCGATTACGGTTACTCGCTCGATTACCCGAAGATGCTTTGCCTATGGGAAGCCCAGTTCGGCGATTTTGCCAACGGCGCGCAGGTTATTGTCGATCAATTCATCGTCTCAGCAGAATCGAAATGGCAGCGCCCGAGTGGGATCGTCCTGTTGCTTCCGCATGGGTATGAAGGACAGGGGCCAGAACATTCCAGCGGTCGGCTGGAGCGGTTCCTGCAATTATGCGCCGAAGACAACATCCAAGTCTGCAACCTCACTACTTCCGCGCAGTATTTTCATGTTTTGCGCCGGCAGATGAAACGCGATTTCCTCAAGCCGCTTATCATTATGACGCCCAAAAGTCTGTTGCGCGCCGAATTTGCTTCGTCGTCCGCAGAAGAATTCACTCATGGCCGGTTCGAAGAAATTCTCGGCTCGCCCGAGGTCGGCCCTGCCGACAAAGTGAAGCGGATCATCTTTTGCTCGGGTAAAGTCTATTACGACCTGCTCAATTACCGGACCGAGCGCAAGATCGACAATGCGGCGATCATTCGCGTCGAGCAGCTTTATCCTCTGGCCGAAAAAAGGCTGCGTGAAATGCGCAAGCCGTTTCCAAAGAATGCGAAGTTTGTCTGGTGCCAGGAAGAACCACAGAACATGGGCGCGTGGACTTTCATCGAACCGCGTTTGCGAACGATGTTTTGCAGCGAAATCGCTTACGCAGGCCGCGACGCCAGCGCGAGTCCCGCGGTTGGCGCGCTGGCAAGGCACAAACGAGAGCAAGCTGCCCTCGTCGCTGACGCGTTTTCCGTTTGATTGGTAGGGCGCGACCGCCGGCGCGCCCCCATAGGTCTTATTCGTCTCATAAGTCATATTGGCGCTAGCGCTAATTGTTGACGAGACCCCGCTCGACCGCGACCCTCACCTAACTTATGCCTATCGAAGTGAAAATTCCCGCGGTTGGCGAATCAATTACTAGCGGTGTCGTTTCCGTCTGGCACAAGAAATCCGGCGACTTTGTGAATGAAGGTGAAGCTCTCTTCACGCTCGAGACCGACAAGGTTTCTACAGAAATTGTCGCGGAAAAGGCCGGCGTGCTCGAAACCAAGGCCGACGAAGGCCAGGAAGTGAAAATCGGCGAAGTAGTCGCGACGATTGACGATTCCAAGCCGCCACCTGGGGAAAAGAGGACGGAGAAACCTCCGGAGAAAAAGAAAGAACCGGAGGAAGAGAAAGAGGGTGTAGAAGAAAGGGAAAAAAAGGCGACGCCAGAAAAGGGAGAACCTCTTTCGCCCGCAGTCCGACGCATTATCGAAGAAGAATATCTCGAGCCGGAAAAAATCTCCGGTACCGGCAAAGGAGGGCGTTTGACCAAAGGCGATGTGCTGGCCGCGGCAGAAGAGCGCAAATCTGTAGGGGAAGCCGTTAGCTTCCCTTCTTCTCGAGCAGAGCAAGATCGCCAGTCATCGGACGGTCGATTCACTCGCAAAAGAATGTCGCCACTGCGCCGCAAGATCGCGGCGCAACTGGTGATGGCGCAGCAGACCGCCGCCATCCTCACGACCTTCAACGAGTGCGACATGAGCGCTGTGCAGGAATTGCGCGCGAAATCGCAGGACAAGTTCACGAAAAAGAACAGCGTCAAGCTGGGTTTGATGTCGTTCTTTATCAAAGCGTGCGTGGAAGCGCTCAAAGCCGTGCCCGTGGTCAATGGCCGCATCGAAGATGAAGATTTCATCCAAAACAATTTCTACGACCTCGGCGTAGCGGTCGGAACAGAGCGCGGATTGGTTGTGCCGATCGTGCGGGACGCGGACAAGAAAAGTTTTGCCGAACTGGAACTCGACATCGCCGGTTTCGCGGTGAAGGCGCGCGAAGGCAAATTGAAAATCGAGGATTTGCAGGGCGGCACGTTCACCATTTCAAACGGCGGCGTTTACGGATCGCTTCTGAGCACACCGATTCTTAATCCGCCGCAAAGCGGGATACTCGGCATGCACAAAATCATGCCGCGGCCAATTGCCGTGGATGGAAAAGTCGAAGTTCGCCCGATGATGTACCTCGCGCTCAGTTACGATCACCGTGCCATTGATGGCAAGGAAGCCGTCACATTCCTCATCAAAGTGAAAGAGTGCATTGAGGACCCGAAAAAGTTACCGCTCGATTTTTAGACCAAAAGCGGCACAGCACTGCCGCACTCCAACACGCAAGCGCATTATGCGGGCTCGAAGTGACGGCCACGTTTTGAAGTGCGGCGGTGTTCCGCCGCTTTGATTCTCGGCGATTGATCGTCTTCGGTCGGAATGACAAAATAACATATGGAAAAATTTGATGTGGTAATTATCGGCTCAGGACCCGGCGGTTATATCGCCGCGATCCGCGCCGGACAGCTCGGCTTGAAGACCGCGCTTGTCGAAAAAGACAAGGAACTTGGCGGCACCTGTTTGAACGTCGGCTGTATCCCAAGCAAAGCGCTCTTGACCTCGAGTGACCATTTCATGTTCGCAAAAAAAGAAGCCGAGAAACATGGCGTCGTTTTCGATGGCGTACATGTCGATCTTGGGAAGATGCAGCAGCGCAAAGACAAGGTCGTGAAAACATTCACCGGCGGCGTGCGCGCGCTGATGAAGACGAACAAGGTCACGATCTTCGAAGGAGTCGGCACCATCACCGCGCCTGGAAAAGTCTCGGTCAAATCTTCAAATGGCAAGACACAGGAGCTGGAAGCGAAGAACATCGTGATCGCGACTGGCAGCGCATCGGTTGAGCTGCCGTTTGCGAAGTTTGACGGCAAAACCATTGTCAGCAGTACCGAAGCACTTACCTTCACCGAGGCGCCGAAGAAATTGCTTGTCATCGGCGCGGGCGCGATCGGCCTCGAACTCGGCTCGGTTTGGAACCGACTCGGCTCGGAAGTAATCATGCTCGAATTTCTCCCGCGCATTGCTGTCGGGTTCGATCTTGAACTATCGAATTTACTTCAGCGTTTGCTCACCGCTCAAGGCATTACGTTCCACTTGGAGACAAAAGTCAGCGCGGTCAAGGTCGACAACGGCCACGCAACCGCCACGGCAACAAAGGGCGGCGAAGAATTGAAATTCGAAGGTGACAAGGTGCTCGTTTCAGTTGGGCGTCGTCCCTTTTCTGAAGGAGTCTGTTCGGAGAAAATTGGTGTCGAGTTAGATGAGAAAAAGCGCATCAAAGTGGACAAACATTTTCGGACGAATGTCGAAGGCGTTTACGCAATTGGCGATGTAATCGCCGGGCCTATGCTGGCGCACAAAGCCGAAGACGAAGGGATCGCCTGCGCAGAGATCATTGCGGGCAAATCTGGCCATGTAAACTACGACGCCATTGCGGGTATCATTTACACAAA
>WNGQ01000813.1_pt1 | contig 48207 bp, 34 predicted proteins | sample 5407661 | NCBI WGS metagenome assembly WNGQ01 (sample SAMN13153382, study PRJNA577476) | soil metagenome | isolation source: 60 cm soil or saprolite under Garry oak tree replicate 2 | place: USA:California | collected 2016-06-15 | reverse complement strand
CCGCACCCGGAGCCGTCGCGCGAACCGTCTCGGGAAAATTCTCCGGCTCCAAAATGTCGTTCTCTCCGCCCGTCGCACCGCGGCCTGCGCCGGAGAAGACGACTGCGCGTTCGAGGGCATTCCTCAATTCGCGGACGTTCCCCGGCCACGAATAGGCCGCAAGCATGCGCCGCGCAGACTCGCTCAATTGCGCGTGAGGATGTCCGTGAGCGGAGCGAAGCCCCGCCAGCAAATGGTCCGCGAGCAGCAAAATATCGGCGCGCCGCTCGCGCAACGGCGGAACCGTCAGCGTGAGCACGTTCAGCCGGAAAAACAAATCTTCGCGAAAGCTACCCGCTTTAACCGCTGCTGGAAGGTCCACGTTAGTCAGCGCAATGATCCGCGCCTCGATCTTCAGTGTTTCCGTCCCGCCCAGCCGTTCGAACGCCCGCTCCTGCAACACGCGCAGCAACTTGCTTTGCGCATTCGGCGAAAGCGAAGCTACTTCATCCAAAACAATCGTTCCATTCCCGCCTAATTCGAAGCGCCCCAGCTTGCGCTCCACCGCTCCGGTAAACGCCCCGCGCTCATGGCCAAACAATTCACTCTCCACAAGCTGCGGCGGCAGGCTCGCGCAATCGATTTTCAGGTAGGGAGCATCGCGGCGCGGCCCCAGTTCATGAACCAGACGCGCTAAATGGTCTTTGCCTGTGCCGCTCTCTCCGGTGATCAGAAGCGTGGTGGGCGCAGCAGCCACTTTCTTGGCAAGTTCCAGCAGGCGCAGCGACGCCGGGTCTTCCCCAATCCACGGCAATCGCTCGGCGGTCATGTCCCGGAACGGCGCCCGTGCCCGCGGCTGGATAGATGCTCGTCAGGGTAAGGAGCGCGCGGAAAGGCTGGCTCGCTTGCGTCCTCCGCGGCGGCGAACCCTTCCACGGTGTCGGGAATTTCGAGTTTCGGCGACGCGCGCCAGAGCCGCTCGAGGTCGTAATACCGCCGCGCTTCCTCGCTAAACACGTGCACGATGAACCCGCCGAAGTCCAGCAGCGCCCAATCCGCCGACCGGTAACCCTCGCGGTGCCGCACCGACCGGCCCATTTGCTTGTGCAGTTGCTCTTCGATTTCCGTGCAAATCGCTTGCACTTGCGGCGTGCTGAAGCCCGTGCAAATCACAAAGTAGTCGGTGAACGCGCTCGCCCCGCTGAGGTCCAGCACGATGATGCCCGCGGCTTTCTTTTCTTGCGCCGCCTGAACGGCCAAGCGCACGCCTTGCGGCAAGGATTCAATGGTCAAAGTCAACGGTATAGGCCCTGTTTCAAAATGTATTCCTCGACGCGCGAAGAAACAAGTCCGTGGATCGACTGGCCCTTTTGCGCGCGCCGCCGAATGTCGGTTGCCGAAACATCGTTCGAAACGTTTTCCAGTAAGTAGACTGTCGAGCAATGAAGATGCGCCACCACTTGCGACGGTTGCGCTTCGGTTTCCTTCTTGCTTCCGGGCCGCGCCGTCAGTTCTGGAGGAATCACCAGCCGCAGCGCCTCCGGGCGAATTCCCGGGCGGTTGGCAATGATAAAGTCGCAAAGCCCGAGCAGCGTTTCGTACTCCTTCCACATCGGAATGTCGAGAAATGCGTCCGCCCCGATGATGAAATAAAGGCGGTCGCCCTGGTCATGACAGGTGTGCCGGAAATAGCGCACCGTATCCACCGAGTAATGAAGTTGCGTTCCGCTGAAGTCTTCGCCTGCTTCCGCCAGCGAAGGCACAAAGTGCGGATGCTCTGTGCAAGCCAGCGCCACCATCGCGAAACGATGAGGAAACGGCGCAAGGTGCTGCTTGAGCTTGTGAGGCGGCCGGCTCGCAGGAATGAAGTGGATTTCGTCAAAATTAAACCGCCGGTCCGCGGCGCGCGCCACGCTGAGATGTCCGCTGTGGATGGGGTCGAAGGAGCCGCCGAACAAGGCGATGCGGCGAGGATGATGTTTCGCGGCGGTTCGGTGCGCCTGCGCTATCGTCAATGCGCCTCCCAGGGAGTCTCTATTCCCGATTTTCTCATGAATTGCGGTCTTCGGCAGCGTGTTGCGTGGCCCGTTGCGTAGCCCCTTGCGTAGAACGATCAACTTCAACCACGGCGTGCTCGCTCTCGTCGTCCGAAGCGTGTTCCAGGCTCGCCTTCGGAATCTTGTCCAGCGCATCCGCAATGGAGCGGACCAGTTCTTTCACGCCTTCGCCGGCCGCCGCAGAAATGGAATGAAATGCCAGGCTCTGCTTTTTGCAATAATCCCGCAAAGCTTCCAGTCGCGTGCGGTCGGTCGTCGCATCCAGTTTTGTCGCAACCACAATCATTGGTTTTTGCGTCAGCGATTCGCTGAAGGCTGCCAGCTCGCCGTTGATCACTTCAAACGCGTGCACGGGATCGTCGGCATTCGAATCGCTTGTATCGACCAGGTGCACGAGCAAGCGCGTACGCTCCACGTGCCGCAGGAAGCGAATCCCCAGCCCCGCCCCAAGGTGCGCGCCTTCAATCAAGCCGGGCAAATCCGCGACCACAAACGTTCGCCCGATTTCCCGGCCTTCTTTCCCCGTTCCGCCGTCGGCGTTCACCACGCCGAGATTCGGCTCCAGGGTCGTGAAAGGATAATTCGCAATCTTGGGCCGCGCCGCAGAAATCACGGAAATCAATGTGGACTTGCCCGCGTTCGGAAATCCCACGAGCCCCACATCCGCCAAAAGCTTTAATTCCAACCGAAGGTGCCGCTCTTCACCAGCGAAACCGTCTTCATGCTCGCGCGGCGCCTGGTGCCACGGTTTGGCAAAGTGTTGATTCCCGCGCCCCCCGCGTCCACCATGCACCACCAGCACGCGCTGCCCCGGCGTAGCCAAATCCGCAATGGTTTCTCCCGTCTGATCGTCCAACGCCAGCGTACCCACCGGTACTTGTAAAATCATATCTTCCCCGGAGTGCCCCGTGCAGTTCGAGCCTTCCCCATGCCGCCCGCGGTCAGCTTTGAACTCGCGATTGTAGCGGTAGCGCAGCAGCGTATTGTCGTTCGGGTTCGCCTCGAGATACACGCTGCCGCCATTCCCGCCGTCGCCGCCCGACGGTCCTCCGCGCGGAACGTATTTCTCACGGCGAAACGCCACGCAGCCGTTCCCGCCGTTCCCCGCCTTCACGTAAATTTTCGCTTCATCAACAAACACAGATTCTCACTTCGCGCTCTAGGCGCTCCCTCTCAAAAACGATAACATAAGCCAACTTACGAAACTCGGCTTCTCCGAAACGGAGGCACCACCCAGATGCTTCGCGTCCTCAAGCGCATCCTCTTGCTGCTTTTCGCCTTCGTTGCAATCGCGGCCGCAGCCTTCTACGTGGTCTACCTCCACCGCACGCCGCTTCCACCAGCCCCACCTCACGCTCGCGTCATTCCCGCGATTGCAAATCTTCCCGGCCTCTCCGCTTGCTGGATCGAAACCGGAAAAACCTTCAGCCGTTTTCCTATCGGCATGACCGCCGGAAGCATCCTGGTTCGCCATCCGGCGGGTGACCTTCTGATCGACGCGGGCAATTCCAGCCATTTCAAACAAGACGTCAGCATCTACCCGTTCTGGCTTCGTCTGAAACTCCAATCGCTCGCGGGGCAGTTGAATCCCGAGGCTCCGCTTCCCGAGATGCTTCACCGTGTAGGCGAAGATCCCGCCAAACTGCGCTGGGCCATTCTCTCGCACGTTCATCTCGACCACGCCGGCGGCCTCATGGACCTGCCGCACCTGCCCGTGCTGATGACGCGCGAAGAAATCCTTTTCGCCAACGACTCTGCCGCGCAAGCCAAAGGTTACGTTCTGGCCGCCTACGCCAAAGCGCTGCCACAGCCGAGCGCACCAACCTTGCAATTCGACCCGAAGCCTTATGAAACCTTCGACGAAAGCGCCGACCCCTACCACGATGGCTCCGTCGTGGTCGTGCCGCTGCGCGGCCATACTCCAGGAAGCGTCGGCATTTTTGTGAATCTCTCGCCCACAAAGCGTTTCTTCTACGTAGGCGACAGCGTGGACGACGAACGCGGCTTTGAAGAACGCGTGGCCAAAACATTGCTCCTGCGCGACAGCGACAATGATCGAATCCTGGCAAATCAAATCGTCAGCAAGCTCAACCAGCTCCACGAAACCGTGTCCGGCTTGGCCATCATCCCTGCTCACGGCCGCAACGCCTACAAAAAATTCTTCCCCGCCGGCCCCCTAAGCTGCGTCTCCGCCCAATCTCCATAGCCACTCCTCCGGGATCGCCAATCTCCAGATTGGCGTCTAGCTCAGACAAACTTCATAGCCCAAAGCTGCGCATAAAACAAAAATGCGGTCCAGCTCGCCCGGACCGCAGAATCACGGAATATTTTCTTAAAACGAATTCTCTTCCAGTCTGAGCTGTCGGCTGTTGACTGTCGGCCTGTTCCTACCAGTCACCAGTCATGCTCAGCTTGCCGCCGCCTTGGCTTGCTCCGCCGGCTGGATACTGATGAACCGCCCCTGTCGGCCCCGCTCCTGAAACTTCACGTAGCCCGTGACCATCGCGTACAGCGTGTCGTCACTGCCGCGCCCGACGTTTTCGCCCGGCTGATGTTTGGTGCCGCGCTGCCGCACCAGAATCGTGCCCGCATTCACTAACTGCCCGCCGAAGCGCTTCACGCCCAGCCTTTGTCCGTGGGAATCGCGGCCGTTCGTTGACGAGCCGCCGCCTTTCTTATGTGCCATGACTCAATCCTCTTCTAAGATTTCCTGAATTGCCGAATTCCCTGAGTTCCAAATTCCCTTGTAGGGGCAGCGCTGCTGCGCCCTTCCCTCAAATCTTAATATCGCTCACTTCCACCGCCGTGTAATTCTGCCGGTGTCCGCGCTGAATCTTGTACTGGTTCCCCCTCTTGAACTTCAGCACCGTCAATTTCTTCGCGCGCCCCTGTTCGATGATCTTCCCGGTCACCGTCGCGTTCTCCGCCTCCGCGCCCACAAACACTTTCTTGTCCCCATGGACCGCCAGGACGTTCCCAAAATTGACCTTTTCCCCCACTTTGCCTTCCACCCGCTCGATGCGGATGGTGTCGCCGGGCGCGACACGATACTGCTTCCCCCCGGTCTGTATGACGGCGTACATCTCTCCTCCAGGTTCCTTCTAGGCGCCCATGGGCGCACTCTTAGCGCTTCTTCGCGCCCAACGGAAACTCCCATTATACGTGCCGCCCCAAACAATCGTCAATCCAGCTTTTTGTTCCGTGGCGCGTCAGTCTCCGGTTACCGCGTTTCGTTTACCAGGCCCTTCTCGCATTTTCACCTGCAGTTGCTCCAATCCTCGCCTGTATACAATTGAGCGGTATACCACTGACTCTCCAGACGACGCACTCGGAAAAACCTCGCACGGTACGCCACTAAATCTGCCAGATTGATGGTTCTTCGCAGCCGGGGACAGCGAGTCTGTTGGGTCAAAAACAAGATACACGGCGTTATTCATTCCAGCCCAGCCCCAGCCATCCCATTCGGTGTGTTTCAAATCCCCACTGGACGAGGAAGGTTGCGACAATACCTTGGACTTGTAATCGCGGGACCACAGCAACCATCTGGCTGTCGTCTTCGCCGTTGGGTAATTCCAGATTACCAGCGTCGAAATGAGTACGCCCAACACTGCACAAACGACCCAACGCTTGGCGCGCACGGGCATCTGTGGAGAATCCGCAGGAATAGTGACCAATTACTGCACTTTACCACACAAAGTGTCCACGATGCTGCCGCAGCTCCTGGTTTGTCGCCAAATCGGAAAGGCTCCTCCCAGTACCAACCTCGACGGCCAAACGACTTATTTATTTCTTGACAAACCGTTAAAAGTAGTATACTATGTAGATATGGGTACGTTTCTTTACCCCTGCTTGCCCCAATTTAGAGGGGAGCCTCGAAGAGTCTCTGCAGTCCGCCCCTTTACCCTGCTTACCCTGACTTCGGAAGGAAGCCTCGATGGGACTCAATCCAATGTACGCCTCATGTACCCCGTGCGTTTCGCTAGTACACCCCCGCCGCTCGCCCTCCCCAGTACAGCGAATGGTTTCTCTTTATCCCTTTTCTTTTCATAGGCTTCCGCACTCTTTTGCACTAATGGGGTCTCGCAACTCCTTTCCTATCAATCATTTCCGCACTCTTTCCCATGCAATCGAGGGGGGAGGCATGAATCCTCTCTTCCCACGAGTCACCAGTCACGGGTCACGCGTCACCATGTTGCAAATTTGGGCAATAAATTACTTGACTCATCCACGGTTTTAGAGTACCTTTAAGAGAACAAGACCATGAGAGAACCTAAGAGCCTCCAAGAAGCGATTCTTTACTTCTCGAATCCAGATAATTGCCTCAACTACCTTGTGGCACGCCGCTGGCCCAAAGGGGTTGTCTGCCCTACTTGCGGCTCTGCGAGTGTTTCCTTTAGCGCCTCGCGCCGTATCTGGCAGTGTTCCACCCATCACCCCAAGCGCCAGTTCTCCGTCAAGGTGGGCACCATCTTCGAGGATTCTCCAATCGGCCTCGACAAGTGGCTCGCGGCGACTTGGATGCTCACCAACTGCAAGAACGGGATTAGCTCCTACGAAGTTTCTCGCGCTCTTGGCGTCACTCAAAAATCCGCGTGGTTCATGCTTCACCGCATTCGTCTGGCCTTGCAGGATGAATCGTTCGGGCGGGTGAGTGGCGAAGTCGAAGTGGACGAAACTTTCATCGGCGGCGCGGCGCGATTCATGCACGCCTACAAGCGGAGAACCAGCCTCACCGGAACTGGGCCCAAGGACAAGACTCCGGTCATGGGAATCTTGGAGCGTGGCGGCAAAGTTCGCGCGAGCGTCATTCCGAATCGCCGCAAGAAAGCGGTTCAAACCGAAATCAGAAATCATGTTGCCGCTGGCAGCGCCGTTTACTCCGATGCGCTTCTCTCCTATCAGGGATTGGACAAGGATTTTGTCCATCAAGTAATTGACCATGCCGAACGCTACGTTGACGGGCAAGTCCACACAAACGGGCTCGAAAACTTCTGGAGCCTGCTCAAGCGCGGACTCAAGGGAACCTACATCAGCACCGAGCCATTTCACCTCTTCCGGTATCTGGACGAACAGGTGTTCCGCTACAATCATCGCGCCACCAAAGACCAATTCATCGGAGACGGCGACAGATTCAGCATGGTCGTGTCGCAGATCGTCGGCAAGCGCCTCACTTGGAATAAGCTCACTGGCAAAACTCCCAACCTCGAAACGTGCCCTAACTGACAGGGAATCGAAACGCCAGAACCGGGGAAAGCGGGCTACTTAACCCGCTTTTTCTTTGCTTTTTCCCTTTGTTTCTTCCATTTCTTCTCGCGCTTCTGCAATTCCTTGTGTGAGACGGAGAGAAGTTTCCCTACTACGGCATCAAACTTCTCAAATTCAGGATTCTTTGAAATCGTCAAGTTTCACCCCCTTCTGCTTGAGCAAGTTCAGCATGTCAGATACTAACTCTTTTCTTCGATAGACCCCTTGAGCATGTTGCAGAAGTTCGACTATTTGCAGCGGGGGAGTGGCTGGAAATTCCATGATTGGCAAGTCGGCAAACTCCATGTAACAATCACCTTTGATTCCAGTTTGCAAATAGGCGGAATGCTCACCCGCGAGAAGATCGGCGGCTTGGAGTCCAGCCAATTCCTTATCGTCTCCGGGAATTGCTTCGCCAGCAATTGCCTGCATTGGCGAGAGGAATTTATTGTCGCGCGTCTCTTCGTAGCTTTCGATGCAGGCGCGGAGTTCGCTACAACCATCGAAAACAAAATCTACCTTTTCCAGTTTTTCGCCACGCTCAAGATGATCTCCCAAAACACAGGTTACTATAGCTATAAATGCCCAATCGTAAATTCGGGTTCCCATGAATTTCGATAGCCTTTCAGGCTTGCCACTGAGGATTGTATGGTCCGCAGTCGCAATATAGCCCCGGACCTTGTGCTTTGAGATGACCCTGGCTAATGCCAGTTTCTTGGCTATCGCAGCCGCCTCACTGAATTTGTAAAAATCATTAGTCTGATTGTTTGCTTCGTAGGTCTTGAAGTAATTTATCGAAGGTTCTTGGCTTAGACATTCCCTCCAATCGGCGGTGAATAATTCCCAGTCCTCGACGCGCGCAGTCCACCCAGCCAAAATAAACTGTCTCTCCGATGGGTTCCGATTGCTTTCGTCGAAAAACCCTCTAAACATGAGAAGCACTCTCTTGTCCCGCACGGCCTTTGGAAGTCCACACAGATGCGGGATGACCCATCGGACAGGCATCATACCGCACCTCTTCCATCATGCTTTTTGTCCTTTGTATGAGTCAAGTAATTTATTCTCCAAATTTGCCCCTTTAATTTCAACAACTTCCACGATGCTCCTACCGCAACCCTTTTCTTTTCATGGTTTTGCATTGTTGCCGGAGGGTGGTGGGGTCCTTCTGTTCTTCTGCCTTCTGCTTTCAGCTTTCTGCCTTGTGTGGGTCACCACGCGGGAGGGACTTCGAGCATCCAGACGTTCGAGCCACCCGTGGCTTCCCAGATCGCGAGGTGCTTTCCGTCCTGCGAAGGGATGGCCCAGCCGACGTACGGCTTGCTCTCCTGAAGAACGGCTTTCGCGCGGCCCTGAAGATCAATATTTATCAGCGTGGTCGCTTCTCCGTGAAGCACCGCGCTGGCCCAGAAGCTTTTTCCATCGGCGGCCCAGTCAATCGTGGCAAGGCGTCCCCAATCTTTCACTTTGAGGACGCGCTCCCCACCGGCGCGCGTCCGCACCAGCCGGATTTCCGCTTCCACCGCTGCGCGCATCTTCTTAGCCAGCGCCAGCGTGTGGCCATCCGGCGAGAGGCTCCAGTTGAAGTATTGCCATTCCGGCTCGCTAGTGCGGAACAACTCTTTCTTCGCGCCGGTCTTGGCGTCGAACTCCTCGAACACCAGCGCGTCCTTCGTGTACTTGCTGTAGACGCACTCGCGCGAAGGCAGGCGCGCGCACTGGAAATTGTTGATGCCGGAATCTTCCAGCAGCAATTGCGAACTGCCGCCGTCGAGCGGAACGCGCATCAGCCGCAGGTTGCGCGATTGAAACTCGCCTTCCGGCTGCGTATCTGTACCGCTGTGGCCCGCCACATTCGAGTTCTGGCTCGAAGGCGCGCCGTTCCCCGCGTCGGCGCTCTTTCGGTCCGCCTCCGTCAAATAGAGAATCTCAGTGCGCTCCGGGTTCAGACGCAGAATGATCGGCGACCCTTGAACGCCGGCGATGAGCTCGGGATTTGCGGCGCCAATCTGCTGGCGAAAAATGCGAAACGTGCCTTCGCGGTCGGAAACGTACAAGACGGATTTGCCGTCGGGCGTCCATTCATACGGACGGCTCTGGCGTTCATCCATCGTGAGGCGCTGCAGCTTGCCAATTTCGCGCGTCTTCGCCTCTACGTCCGCCACAAAAACAGCGGGAGCGATGTTCGTACGAATGAACACCGCATGCTTTCCATCAGCGGACATATTGATGACCGGCTTCCAGTCGGGGCCGCTGGTGAGCCGGACGGGAGCGCCCCAGCGCCATCCCGGCCGCGTGTCCACTTTCAGCGACCACACGTTGGATTCGCCCTGATTGGGAGGCTCTTCGGCGCGCGAGAAAAGAATGCGGTTGTCGCACGTCCAAACCAGGCCGTATTGCAGACGGTAGTCGTTAAGGACCAAATCCGTTTTGCCGCTGGCCAGTTCGTACATTTCGATTTGCACGTCTTCGCTGCTGTAGCCTGGCCAATAAACGTCCTTCAGATAAGCGAACCGCTGACTGTCCGGCGACCAGGCGGGCGGACCAATGACGTATCCCGGAACATTGACGGCCATCCGCGGTTCGCCGCCGTCTGTGCTAGCCAGCCAGATTTCGGAGTGATTGAACTTGTCGCCGCGCAGAAAAGCGAGCTGCTTGCCGTCGGGCGAGACGCTTCCCGCTTCCGCGTCGGCGACCAGTTTTCTCGGCGCGCCTCCGAGCAGAGGAACATTCCACAAGCTGGAATGTTCCTCAATGCCCGCCACGGCCTCCGCGAGCAAATGACTGCCGTCGGGGTACCAGCTCACATGATGAACGCGGAATCCCTCCGGGAGAGACAAGGCGTGGGATTCATCCGTTGCAATTTCGCGCAGGAACGGCCCCCGCGGGTCAATGTAAGCGAGATAGCGCCCATCGGGAGAAATCGCCCCGAAGTAAACAGGCGCGTCGGGCGAATTGGCGGTCAAGCGAATTTCTTTCGGTAGAACCGGCTGCAGCGCGCGGGAAGCGCGCATTCCGACATGGAGGCCGATGCCGAGCGCAACGAGAACAACAACCAGGCCCGTGGCTACCAACCGCCACCGCGATTTCGTTGTGCTTGTGACCGCGATATCGTGAGCCGCTCGGGCCCGTGCGGCAGGACTTTCCTCGGAAGGAAATTCCACCGGGGCGAGGAAGCGGTATCCGCGCCGCGCGAGCGTTTCCACGAAACGGGGATTCTCGGCGGAGTCGCCCAGGGCGTCGCGCAAGCGCTTGACGGCCGCGTTCAGGCCATGATCGAAGTCTACAAACGTATCGGCTGGCCACAAGCGGGCGTGAAGATCTTCCCGGGTAACAACTTCACCGGGACGCTCGAGAAGCATGGCCAGGACCTGCAAGGGCTGTTCCTGGAGGCGAACTTTGATGCCGTTGCGGCGCAGCTGTCCCGCGCGAAGGTCTACCTCAAAGATTCCAAAGCGGACAACTCCGTTTGCGGCATCTCCCGGCATTTGGCCGACCCTGACTGGGGCTCCTTAGGTAATAAACGGTCTCATCCGGGACAAAGTTTCCCGGCGGGGATCCTGTCAAATACGAACAAATAGAGGCCGATTCCACGAAAAAGTTCCCGTGAGAAAGGACCAAAAGGGCCTCATGGAAAGCGAAATTCTGTGTGACGATTCATCCTATCTCTTTGACGCAAGGGAGCTTATCTGGTCATCCCGAAATGAGAAGCTCGCCTCCTCCACGGCATTGAGGTACCCAGCCTACAGAACCATCTTGGCCGCACCGCGAGGTGCGAGCCATGATGGTGAAGACGTTTGGGAAACCGCTTCGGTTTGTGTTCGTTCCAGCGATTTTGGCGTCAACCGCGGCAAATCTTTGGAGTAACGGTCCAAAAGGCAGAGGAGTAGGTGCTCAGGAAAGTGCGCGGGTGACGATTTCCGTCTACAACGAAGCGGAAGTGCCCGTGGATGTGATGGGCCTGGCGCAGGAGCAGGCTGGGCAAGTCTTTCGGCACGCGGGAATCGAAGTGACTTGGCTGAATTGCAGAGTCCCCGCCGTCAGTGAGGAGGCATCGCGCGCCTGCCGGGAAGCCCTCTTTCCGGAGCATCTGCATTTGCGTATCGTGCGAAGGTCACTTGCCTTGAAAGGAGAGACGATGGGGATTTCCTTTCAAGGGGAAGACGGCAGCGGATGCTATGCGGACTTGTTCTACGAGCCGATGGAGCAATTGCAGAAAAGCGACGGGGCGGACATTGCGAGCCTGCTTGGCCACGTGGCAGCCCACGAAATAGGGCATCTTCTGCTTGGCAGCAATTCTCACGCTGCAGCGGGAATCATGCACGCCCACTGGACGGCCGAAGAACTTGCAAGCGCGAAAGTGGGAAGTCTGGTTTTCCTGGAGAAGGAGTCGCGGCGAATGAGAGCAAGGCTAGCGACCGCAACGCAAGCTTCCAAAGAGGCGCCATCGACCGCAGCGCAGATTCCAGCACGAACCGGGGACTAAAAAGTGAGCTAAGTCCTTGCGAAACAACCAGTTTGGGGCCTGTACTAAGGGGCAGTAATGGGTCGGCCTCAGGGACGGCGCGCGATCCAAAACAGTCATCTAAGCTTGAGGGATGCGAAAACGGCCCCTTCTCGCGCTTTGGGTATGCGTTGCGGCGTTGCTGGGATCGGTGTCTCTAACCCTCGCAAATCAGGCGCAAACCTCGGGACAGCAGAGCGCAGCGCGGCCGAGCCAACAAACGGGGAAACAGGCTTCCGGCCAAAAGGCGCAAACGCCCCGACCGCCAGCAATACCGCCAGGCTTCCGGCTCCTTAGCCTGAAAGAGGGGCGAACCATCGTCCAGGAAATGGCGTGGGCCGACGACGAAGAGGGTTTGGCGCCAGATTGTTCCCACCTGGTGCATCACTTGTATGAACAAGCGGGATACATCTATCCCTATGCCAGCTCGCTGGATCTTTACAGCGGTACCGGCCAATTCTTGCGTGTGCGCACACCGCAGGCGGGCGACTTAATCGTATGGCGCGGGCACGTAGGCATTGTCGTGGATCCTAAAGAACATACTTTCTTCAGCTCGGTTACTTCGGGAACACAGGTTCAGAATTATCGTTCGGGGTACTGGCGGGCGCGAGGCTATCCGCGGTTTTTCCGGTATCTGACCAAGGGTCCGCTGAAGGGTGGCGGGACGAGCGAAGCGTCAAATCGGCCCCCGGGGATCCAGCCCCCCGCATCGCAAAACCCCACATCGCAGCGCAAAAACCAAGCCGTCGTTGGAGGCGAGAATCGGCCCAGTCTGCAGGTAGTGAAGACAACGCCGATCCCTACGGGACATGCCACAGACAAATCGCAGGGCGACACCGCGGCAAGCAAACCGCTCGAAGAAACTGCGTCAAGCACGGCGCGAACCGAGAGTTCTTCGCGAACTGCGTCCTCACAAGCGTCTCTCTTGCAAATTCCCCTGCGGACATCGGGGCATGCGCCCCAGGCATCGGACGTGACTTCGGCGCTCCAGGACGCAAATCTCGAGGCGGGCGAGATTTTGCGCGCCGGGAACCTGGAGCAACTGGAGCGGCCGGTAGTGGTTTACCGGCAGTTGCAAGTGAGCGGGGTCGAGGTGAAAGGGAAACGCGGCGTCGCGCAAATCCGGATGGAGGCTGTGGCGGCGCTCACTGCGCGGCACGTGGAATCGCAGTCAGGCTGGGAAGATCACCAACTGGAACTGCAACGCACGAAAAAGGGATGGGTGGTGGTGCAGGGAAACGAGATCGCCTACGTGCCGCGGGATGGGGCGATGCGCATTTTGGCGGCGCGGCTGGCCGCCCTGACGCAAAGTACGGAGCGCAGCACGGTAAAAGACCGCGAGCAAGCCGAAATCGTGCGATTCATGAATTTGTTGGTCGAGTAGAACAGAGCTTTTTCTCACCGCATCAGTCCCAATCCTAGAAACAATTTCGAACCTCTAAATTCGGTACATGGTGATGCCGCTGAGAAGCTTGGGATAAAAATCCGTGGACTTCTGGGGAAGGACTTCGCCGGCCGTGGCGATTTTCATGACCTGGTCCACGCCGCAGGGGTTCAAGAGGAAAGAAATTTGCGCGTGGCCGGAGTCTACGGCTTCGAGAGCGGCGATTGCTTCGCGTTCGTGGGTGAGATGGGCCTCGGCAGTGACGGCTTGCGGAGTGATGCCGAGGGCGGGCTCGAGGATTCCTTCGTGAAGGAGAACGACATCGAGTTCGCGTTGGAGCGGCGACACGTTGGGAAGAAGCTGGTTGAGATTGGCGCCATCGCGAAGCGTTAGCACATAGAAGGCGCGTCTTGTCGATTCATCCGCGGGATAGACGCCGATGGCGCGGCGCGCGCGCGCGTTGATGAGGCAAGCGAGGAATTTCTTGCGCGCTTCGGCTTTCTTCACGTCACTCGAAAAAGGAAATTCTTCAGCGGCGAACCACGGTTCGAGATGGCGACGTACGGCAGGCCAGGAAAAATCGTGAATGTGCGAGGCGACGCGATGCGTGGGAAGAATGGTGAGCCCTTCGCTGTGCGTGTCGATGAAGGTCATCATGACGCGCTCGAACGGCGCATCGGATTCGTTTTTTCCAGCACGCGAGCGGCATTCGTTGCGGTAGGCGAGTGCGGTTTCGTAGCGGTGATGGCCGTCGGCGATGACCAGTTTTTGGTCCTGCATGGCTTTTTGAATGGCCGCCACGTGCTGAGGGTGAGAGATGATCCAGAGGCAGTGGGTAACGCCGTATTCGTCGCGAAGTTCGGTTTCCGGGGCGCTCGTTTCCGCTTCGGCAAGAATTTCGTCCACGCCGCGCTGGGGATCGGAATAGAGCATGAAGAGCTGCCCGGTGTGCGTTTGCGTGTGGCGGAGAAGTTCGAGGCGGTCGGCTTTGGGGCCGGAGAGGGTTTGTTCGTGGCGGAAAACGACACCGGCGGAATAATCTTCGAGCTGGCCGGCGCCGATGAAGCCGCGGCGCGTGCGGCGCTCCTCCGTGCCAGGCACGGTGTATTCCTGAGAGTAGGCATAAAAGGAAGGAGAGGGGTCCTGCCGCACAATGCCGTTGCGAAACCAGTCTTCGAGGCTTGCGGCGGCGCGCGTGTAAACGTTGTTCTGCGGAGTGTCGCTGGGGTTGCTGCGGCCTTTTTCGACGGCAATGAGATTGTGCGGGTCCGAAGCGTAATACTTCTCCTGCATGACAGGAGAGATTTTGTCGTAAGGCTGGGTGAGGACGCGTTCGAATGGGGCGCGGGCCGGATTGTAGCGGAATGCGCGAAAGGGAAAAACCTGAGCCATGGAGTCTCCGGAATGTAAATTCGCCGAGTGCGAAGCCTTCCAGTTTACGCGAAGAGGAGGGGGATTTCGAAGTGGGGTCTAACAGCCTGGATTATTGGAAAGGGATTGTCAGCCGCCGCTGATGGCGGGAACGATCGAAATATCAGATCCCGCGGCGACGCGGCTGGTCAGCCCACCGGTATAGCGAACGTCTTCGTCGCCGATGAAAACGTTGATGTGCTCGCGCATCTGGCCTTGCTCGGTGAGGATGCGATCGCGCAGGCCGGGATATAGTTTCCACAAGGCGGACAAGGCTTCCGCTAGGGTAGCGGGCGATTGCTCGAGGGTTACGGCGCTGCGTCCGGAGGTGAATTCGCGCAAAGGGCCTGGAATGTAAAAAGTTACGGGCACGGATTACCTTTTCTTTTGGTGCGACCGGCGGCGCGACTGGCTTGCCGTGCGAGACTTGCTCCTGGAAGGCGGCGGTGGTTGAGGCGCTGGGCGGAGCGTTGCGATCGAGTGTCCAAAACCATCCTCGAGGAAGGCGCTTCGCACACAAACGATGGCTGGCAGACCTTCGAGGATTTTGTTCCAACTCTTGCCTTCATCACCCGAGCTAAAGAGCTGGCCGCTTCGCGTGCCGAAATAAATTCCGGCGGGATCGAGCGAATCCATCGTCATGGCATCGCGCAAGACAGTTTCGTAGGCCTGCTTCTGCGGAAGGCCGCGCGCCAGGGGCTCCCAGGAGGCGCCACTGTTGCGAGTACGAAAGACGCGCAACCGGCCATCACAAGAGCAACGGAACTGGTCGGACTCGACGGGAACGATGTAGACACAATCGGGGTTGCGGGGATGCATGACCATGGCAAAACCGAAATCGGAGGGCACGCCATTGGCGACGTCCTTCCAGTTCTCCGAGGAATCATCGGAACGATAGATGCCCCAGTGATTTTGCAGGAAGAGGCGTTGGGGGCGGGCAGGGTGCATGGCAATTTTGTGCACACATTGCCCGAATTCGGGATATTTCATGGGCAGGAACATGGCGCGGATGCCGCGGTTTTGCGCCGACCAAGTGTTTCCACCGTCGTTCGTGCGATAAACGCCACCGGCTGAAATCGCCACGTACATCCGTTGCTTGTCGGCAGGGTCGAGCACGATGGTGTGCAACGCCAATCCGCCGTTGCCGGGAACCCAGCGGGGCCGGTGAGGATGGTCGAACAAGCCACGCACAAGCGACCAGGTTTCCCCGTCGTCATGAGTTTCGAAGAGGGCGGCGGGTTCTACGCCGCAATAAAGAGTATTGGGTTCGTCGGCTCGGCCAAGCGAAATCTGCCAGATGTTTTTTAGGGAGAGGCCGGTGTCCGCGGGAAAGCGAATGGCGGCTTCCTGCGGGTTGGTCCAAATCCTGCCGAAATCGTCGCTGGAGCGCAGCATGGTGCCCCAAAAACTTGCTGTGGATGCCCAGATGCGGTGCTGATCAGCGCGGTTGTCATAGGCCAATGCGTAAACCGCCTGTCCGTGGAAATAGGGACCACCGACTTCCCAACGCGAGCGGTTGACGTTGGAACGAAGGATGAAGGCCCCTTTTGTGGTTCCGACCAGCAAAAGAAAGTCGCCTCTTCGCACGCGGGCGTGCCGCACGCTGTGGTGGGCCATGGTTGGCGGTTCGGCGCGATCGGATGTTGGAGCCGTTGCAAAAACCGCGGCACCCTGAATTGCCTCCAGCGCTGCCAAGACCTCTCCTGCGCGTTGATAGCGCTGCGCGGGCTCCTTCGACAGACAGCGCTGGATGATGGCCCAAAGACCCGGAGGAACAGGAGGACCGAGCGGCTTGGGCATCTCGCGCATGATGGCGGAACCCAATTCAAAGCCAGTGCGCCCTTCGAACGGCCGGCGGCCGGAAGCGGCTTCGTAAAGAACGATTCCCAAGGCCCAGAGATCACTTCGATAGTCGGCGGCTTCGCCGCGCAAAACTTCGGGGGGCATATAGGCGAGAGTGCCGCTGAACGTGGAACTGGTCTGCATGGTTTCAAGAGTTCGCGTGGGGCCTTCGAAAGATGTATCGCGGTCGCCCAAGCCCACCTGCTTGGCCAAGCCGAAATCAAGAACCTTCACGAGTCCGCCGGACGTGACGACAATGTTGGAGGTTTTCAGATCGCGATGAATAATTCCTCGGTCATGAGCACGGACCAGCGCACCGGCAATCTGAACGCCGCAACGGATGACGGTTTCCGGCGGCAATCCCGCGTCGCGGGACATTTCGTGGAGAGACTTGCCTTCGACGAGCTCCATGACGATGTAGAGTTCGCCTTCGGTCTCGCCCACGTCGTGGATGGTGCAGATGTTGGGATGAGAAAGAGAGGATGAAGCGCGCGCTTCCTGAAGGAGATTTTGACTGCCGGAGGAGCCCAGGCGAGCATCTTTCTTGACGACTTTTACCGCTACGTCGCGCTGCAGCACTTCGTCATAAGCGCGATAGACGACGCCCATTCCGCCTTCGCCAATCTTTGCCTGGACACGACAATGGCCAAGAACCTGACCAATCACCGGATGCTCCTATGCGCCTGCTTTTTTCGCACTTCATGCTAGGCTCTGCGCGGGAGGTCCGTCAACGCGGAGTGTTGCACGTACTTGCCCGACACGTTCGCCGCGGCTGTCCGCGAACAGGATTCGGTCGATTTGGTTCTTGCTGCCGTGAGAGAGGTAACTTGAAACCGGTGCGCAACTATCACAGAATGGAAGCGTTCCCCGGTAGCTCAACGGTAGAGCATTCGGCTGTTAACAGAGAACTTCAAATCCAATAACTCGTTTCTCTGGCGTCAGTTAGCAGCCTCGGGACCATCCCCAAATACCTCTTTCGTGTCCCCAACATGTCCCCAACCGAAACGCCCGCACTCGGAGCCACTTCCCCTGGAATCTGCCGTTCGATAAGCTCTTCCACGGCGACAGCGGCTGGTCTCGGCGTGTCGGTGACGGGACTCGACCCCGCGGCCTCTGCGGTGAAAGCGCCGCGTGAATAGGTTTTATGAAGGACTTACAAGACATGCGGAGACTTCCAAGGGCAGCGCAAGTCATGCAAAACAACACAATTTGTGAGCTGGAAGTTTCCGAAAATGCCGTATCTGGCACGCGGGGCACACGCGTTTCGAAGCTCGTAGCAGATAGAAATGTTAATTTAAAATCATAATTCAACTAGTTGGTTACATTCCTCCGGCTTAGTAAACACTATCTTGTATCCTTTAATCAGGAGCAAGGGGATAGCATCGAGAATGAACACTGTTCGTATAAAGGAAGTTGCAAAGCTGGCGAGAGTGTCCACTGCGACAGTGTCTCACGTTATAAACAAAACTCGATTTGTCAGTGATGACACCAAACGCAGGGTATTGAGCGCGATTGAACGCGTCGGCTACACCCCCAACATCCACGCGCGCAACCTGGCATCGGGCCAAAGCCGGACCCTTGGACTCATTATTTCGGATATAACCAACCCGTTCTTCCCGGACCTCGTGAAATCCATCCAGGAAAGGGCTCTGGAGCTGGGCTACGACGTAATTGTTCTTAATACGAATTACGATCCGGAGCGCGACGCAAGGTACGTGCAGCGCTTGCTGGAGTTGCGCGTACGGGGTGTCATGATCCTGACCACGGAAATGGATCTTTCCGTGATCCAGCGCCTATCGTCGCGCGAAATTGCCGTCGTCTTCCTCGATATTGGCAAGGTGAGCCCGCATACGAGCAACATCCGCATTGATTATGAGAAAGGAGTTCATGAAGCAGTCGAGCATCTGCTCGATCTAGGCCACCGGCAGATCGCGTTCATCAGTGGTCCCCTGCGTTTCAAGTCTGCGCAATTCAGGCGACAGGCTTTCCTTGAAACCATGAAGAGCCATCGAGCGTCGCTGCATACGGAGCCACTGATTCTCGAAGGAGATTTCAGGCTGGAAAGCGGCGAACAGGTTGTCCGGGAAATGCAGAAGATGAAGAGCAGACCAACAGCGGTTCTGGCCGCCAATGATCTGATGGCTGTGGGTGCTCTACGTGAACTGGAGCGCGCAGGTTTACAGGTTCCGAAGGATGTTTCCTTGGTGGGTTGCGACGATATCTCGCTGGCCAAGCTGACGGATCCTCAATTAACCACAATCAGGATTCCGAGAAGCGAAATCGGGGCCGCCGCCGTTGAGGCGGTGTTGCAGACAAATTCCTCGGAGGGCCGCGAAATCAAAATCTCCACCCAACTGATCGTTCGCCAATCTACGGATAAAGCCACGCTACGTTGAGGTAAGGCTTAAGGTTCCGGTTCCAGCAAGGACTCTGAGCGGCTGTGAGTTTTTGGAATGCGAGCCGATGGGGCGACTCCCTTTGTTTCTGGTTGCCGCAATAATTTCAGTATTCCTCAAACGAATCTTTAGAAAAGAAACGGATGGTGAGCAGAAGATTCTTGGATTTTGCGCTTGACAGGGGAAAAGTCGGCGCGAATAATGCAAAACCATTAGAGACGTAAGCGCTTACGTTGCGCTTGCATCTCTGGGAGTGGGAGCCTTCCTGGAATTGAGTTTCTCGGGGACCTTGCGAGGGAGTCCAACTGCGAGGTGATAAATGTGGCGGAGTCTACATAGTTCAGTGAACTTTAGTTTTGGCTGCTTGATGGCGTTCTGTTTGGGCGTGCTTTTGATGGCTATTCCCGCGCACGCCCAGATAGGCAATGCGTCGTTGAGCGGTACGGTCATGGATCCTTCTGGGGCGGCGGTGGCAAACGCCGAACTGACGCTGACCAACAAGGCCACCGGATTTGAAATGAAGGTGACTTCCAACGAACGGGGTGAATATACGTTCCGCAACGTGACGCCTGCAGCCTACGATCTGAGGGTCGTGAAGACAGGGTTTCAGAACTACATCCAGAAAGACGTCGAACTGACGATTAACCAGTCTGGGCATGCCGACGTCAGGCTGAGTCTTGGCGCCACGACGGAAACGGTCTTGGTGGAGGGTGAGAACACTCTCATTAACTACGACAACGGAACGCTGCAAGGGGGAATTGATCCCGAAACAGTGAAGGATCTGCCGCTGATCGTCTCGGGCAAGCCGCGGTCCTCAGCAAGCTTCGCAGTACTTCTCCCTGGCGTGTCCACGGGCAATAGTAATGAAGCGTTTAACGCGCGAATCAACGGCGGTTTGCAATCCGGTGACGAGGCGCTTCTGGACGGCGCAACGATGCAGGAAGGGTTCATGAGCCAGAGCGGCATGGTTTCGATTCAGGGCGATTTTCAAATGTCCCCGGATATGGTGCAGGAAGTTAAAGTTCTGACTTCGGACTATGCGCCCGAATATGGCTCCTCCACATCAGGCCAAATCACCATGGTGAGCAAGTCGGGCGGCAACACCTATCACGGAGCGCTCTTTGAATACGCACGCAACAAGTCATTCAATGCCGCGCCTTGGAATGCAACTTGCAGCACTCCCGGTTGCGATCGCCGCCCGCCGGACATTGAGCATGACTTCGGTGCGAACGTCGGAGGCCCGATCAAGTTTCCACACCTTTATCATGGAACTTCCAAGCATCATTCGTTCTTCTATTTTGACTGGGAAGCGTTTCACCAGGCCGGCGGTTCAAACGTTCCCACTCTCTCAATCCCTTCGATGCTGGAGCGAGGCGGGGATTTCACAGATTGGAAAGACAGCAATGGCCAGCTGATTCCAATTTATATGCCCGGGAATGCCAGCGCTGCTTGTCAGACTGCTGCTGGCGTAGGGCCAGGGCAGCAATTCCCCGGAAACAAGATCCCTTCGAGTTGCTTCAGCCAGATTGCATTGGCCTATCTAGCTAAAATGCCGCAACCGACCAATACCCAGCCGAAAAACAACTACACTCTTTCCAAGCCTGTGCCGGATTCCTTGGTATCGAACAGTAACGTATTCATGACCCGAATTGACCACAATTACGGTGATAAAGACCATTTCTATTTCTTCTGGTGGCGCCAATTCACGGGTTACAACACGGCAACGGAGCTTCCCCCGATTATTGCCACGGAAGAGCCTACAAGGCCACAGAACTCGCCGATCGCGCGTTTTAACTGGGAACACACTTTTTCCACCACCTTGACCAATCACATGACTCTTGGATATCTGAACCGCAATGAGGGATATGGTTCCGAGCCCCAGGTCCTGGCTGCCGCCGCGGCGAAGACATTGCCGATCGTTGGAGGGGCGGTCCCGACGGCAAAGTCGCTACCTGAATTTACGTTCACGACTTTCAATCAGATTTCGGACAATGCGGGTATTTCAACTGAGAACGTCACAGCTCGTCCGACTTGGGACCTAAACGACACGGCCAACAAGACCTTCGGGCATCACACGATCACTTTTGGTTTTGATTGGCGCAACATCCAGGGCAACATTCACCAGCACACGAACGAAGCAGGGACGTATGGCTTCGGCGGGTCTGCTACTGCGATTCCTGGGCCTATCAGCGGCGCTCCTGTAGCGGATTTCCTGCTAGGAGCGGTTACCGGGGGTTCGGTGGACCGCCGAACGGTCAGTGCCTGGTACCCTCGCCAGAATTCCTGGGCGTTCCACTTCAACGACTCCTGGAAAGTGACTACAAAATTCACGGCGAATTTCGGCGTTCGTTGGGATTACTTTTCGCCTTCCCGTGAGAAATACAACCATCTTTCCTTCTTCGATCCCACAGGGATGAATCCTGACGGAATACCTGGCAGCTTAGCCTTTGCCGGAAGCGGCTCCGGTTGCCAGCCCGCCTGTTACGGGGCGGAATACCCCGAGAAGGCCTGGCGCAAGGGCTTTGCGCCACGGTTGAGCGTGGCGTATTCATACGACCAAAAAACCGTTGTCCGAGCAGGTTATGGCGTCTTCTTCACCCAAGCCTTTTATCCGGGCTGGGGTGGCGGGATCTCGCTTGACGGCTATAATCTGAATCAATCTTTCGGCACGCTGAAGGATCCAAACACCAACCAGGACGATCCGACCTTCTATCTGGACAACCAAATTCCAGCCCCGGCGCAGCTTCCGCCCTTTATCTCGGGATCCTTTGACAACGGTCACGGTATTCTCTATCGCCCACTCGACGCCAACCGGCGCTCATATGCCCAGCAATGGAACCTGACCATTGAGCGCCAATTGCCGCAAAGTGTTTTCCTGAGCGTGGCGTATGTAGGAAACAAGGGCTCGAGGTTGCCATCGAGTCTAAATCCGATTAACGTCCTTAATCCGTTCGACTCGAAGATTCAAGCGTTGTATGCGCCTTTCCACTCGCCGGAGCCTATCTGTGCGACTACGACGGACCCGAAACTTTTGCAAGGACACGACTGCAGTTACGTGCCTATCCTAAACGAGACGTTTACTTCAGACAATCAGACGATTAATGGAGTCACACCGCCTTATCCCGGTTGGATCGCAGAACTTAATGCCGCGGGAAATTGCTCACCCACGGTCGGCCAGGCACTGCTGCCCTTCCCTCAGTTCTGCGACAAGCTGCAGGGCTTGAACGAGAACCACGGTAGCTCGATCTATCATTCTTTCCAGTTGAAATTCGAGAAGCGCTACAGCAAAGGCCTTTACATGCTGGTGGCCTATACAAACTCAAAACTCCTTACGAATGCTGCGGACAATACACAGCGCGATGCCTCAACCTGGAACGCCTCGCAAGGAGTTATTTCGCCCTATGAGGAGAGACGGAACCGTTCTCTGGCACCCGACGATGTGCCACAAACGTTGTCTGCCGCTTTCGTTTACGAACTGCCTTTCGGGAAGGGCAAGAGTTATCTTCACGACAGCAATGCTCTCGACCATGCCGTAGGTGGCTGGCAGATCAGCCCCATCATTCGCTACTCGAAAGGCACGCCGCTTTGGATCCGCTCGGGCGCTTGCCTAACACCAACGAATGGCGGTAGATCCTTGACTGGACAAGGGTGCTTGCCGGGGCGCATTTCAGGAACGAGCCCCTTCTTGCAGGATGTCAATAATTTTGATCCCGGCAAGGGTGCTCTCCTCAACCCGGCAGCTTTCGAGCCCCTGACTTCCTTCGAGGCAGCTGGATCGTGCCCAACCTGCATGGGAGTGTTCGGATACACTGGAACCGGCCCGCGCATATTTGGCTTTCGTGGACCGAACTATAAGAACGTGGACTTTGCCATCACAAAAAACACAAAGATCACAGAGCGCGTCAACTTCATTTTCCGAGCTGAGTTTTACAACGCCTTCAACCTACATATGTTCGTCAATGACGGCAATTTCACCATTTCTGGAGGCAATGCTTTCGATACCGACATAAGCTCGTCGACCTTCGGCCAATGGACGGGCAATGTCAGCGCGCCGCGAAGAATTCAGTTTGGAGCCCGATTTGAATTTTGACCACCCCTAAACACCCCAAAAACACAAGACCGGCGCCCCGATGAAGAGTCGGGGCGCGGTTTTTCTGGGCGGAAGTTTTCGAGTGGAAATTCACACAGACAATTTCAGATGACGGATTCAATGGCCTCCGGCTACTTTGGTCCTAGCTCAGTCGCTCGCGCAGCTTGTCCTTCGCTGGCCTTCTTTAGTTGCTGGAAACGGCCGATTTCTGCTTTCGAGAGTGGTTCATTTCCCAGCCGATGATAGATTCTTCCGAGCAGATAATGCGGTTCCGGATACTCCGGGGCCAGTGCAATGGCAGTTTTGAGCGATTCAGCAGCCGCTTGAAATGCGCCTTGCATCTCCAGAACACGGCCGAGCTGATAGCGCGCCTGAGGAAGCCGCGAATCGTACCCGATTGCTTCACGAAGATTTTTCTCCGCGTCGGGCAACTGATTTAGGGCAATCAACGAAATGGCCAAATCCACATGGGGCCAGGGAGAAGGCTTTGGCAGCAGCCGGTTCAGATCCACCGCCTGGTTATAGTTTTTGACGGCTTCATCAAATTTACCGAGGTAGTCGAAGCAGAGCCCCAAAGTGTCGTAAGCACGGGCCATCTTAGGGTCCAGCGCGGTAACTTTTTGCAATCGGGCGACGGCCGAATTGTAGTTGCGCTCGTCGTAATCCAAACGCGCGAGCCAGTACAAGAAAAGCGGATTTTGCGGTTGTGCCGCTGCGAGCTTCTCTAATTCCGGGCGAGCCCAATCGCGCCGGTTGAGCTTGATGCAGGCCATTGCCAGAGTGAACCGGCTCCGTTCGTCGAGTGGGGCAATGGCTTCGGCTTTTTTCCAGGCGATGACGGCGTTCGCGTATTGACCATCGAGGAAGAAAACTCCGGCGACGATAGCAAGCACTTTTGCCGAATGCGGCGACTTCGGATCGCGTTCAACTTCTTCAAGCAAAACCTTTTCCGCGGCCGCATAGTCGTGCACGTGAATGGCCCTCTCTATCTCCGCCTGACGAGCTGGTTCCATCTGCAAATCGGAAAGTTGGCGCGAGAGGCTGGATGACGGGGGATCGTCTTGCTGCGGCACAGGGACTTGAGCACGGACAAACGATATCAGGCACAAGGCAACCGCCGTCAGCGTGATAGCCCCCTTCTTTACCTTCCGCACAGTGTGCCAATCAAGGCGCTGAGCCAGCTTTTGCATTTTCAATCTTTGCCTTTAGCTCCGCGGCGGCCTTACCCTCCGGCACGAGTTTCAGCTCTGCGTCAATTTCCGCAAGCGCTTGGTCGAATTTCTTTTGTTCCAGAAGAATTGTGCTGATAGCCAGGTGAACGTCGGGCAGTTTCGGGTCCGCATCCAAGGCGTGCTGAAAGGCCTCGAGCGCCAAATCATATTTTTCCTGAGCTAAATACTCCTGCCCGAGACCCTGTTGCAAGCGAGCGGACTTCGGGTCAATTCGCGCTATCCGCTGATAGGACCAACCGGAAAGCCTCATCCAGACTTTGCCCATCTGATAAGCGTATTCCGAGTCGTGCGGAGCCATTTCAACGAGTTTCTGGAGTTGCTGCGCGGCGGAAAGCCAGTTCTCCGAAGCCTCATAAGCCTTCGTTAGTTCAAGACGGGCCTGCGTTTGTTCGGGCATCAATTTGACGGCGCGCTCCAGTTCGCGCACGGCTTCCGTGTGTTTTTTAAGCGCCAGAAGGCTGGCTCCGAGCAATAGCCGCGAAGGACCATAAGCTGGCTGGAGGGCCAATGCCTCGCGGAACCTCTGGACGGCCTCCAAATGCCGGTTGCGCATCTGGGCGATGACGCCCAGGTTGTGATAGACGAGCGGATGTTTGGCTCCATGCCGAAGGGCGCTCGAAAAAATCCTTTCTGCCGTGTCAAGATCGCCAGACTTCAACGCTTCTATGCCGGGAGCCACCTGGGTTTCGAGTGAAGGCAGCGGATTCTCTTGCGCACAGGAGAGTGTTGGCGCGCTGAAAAGCAGCAGGAGGAGGATGTGGCTATGCAAGCTCTTCAAAAAAAGGGTTTGCAGGCTGCGTGGACTTGATTCGCTTCTTCGCATTCTCAGTGACCTGAGAGCAGTGGTCATCCGATCAAAAGTACTCTCAGAATCCTATTCCTTCAGGTTCGAAGGAGCATTCCAGCCACAATAGTATAAGACAGCGGAAGACGAGCCCCGTTCAATGTATCAATCAGGGGTCATGAATCGTGGCTCCAAACTTCACTGTGCCCTGTGAGAGAATGGGCCCGGTGGCTCTGATGCGATCGCACCTGTCGATCCCAGTGATGTCTGTGGCCGTTTTCTTGTGTCCCCACCTTCTGCACTCCGCTCACTCACGGCAGAGCCAAACCAGCGCCAGAGACCAAAAAATTCTGCTGATCCAACAGTTGATCCAGGAACACGATCTCCAAAAGGCGCTCCTTGAGCTTGCAAAGGCTGCTAACCAGTATCCGGCCGATGCGGGCTTCGACAATTTGCTAGGCATAGTCGAGGCACAGCAAGGCGATTATGTCGCAGCCGAAAAAAGCCTTCGCCGAGCCATCACGAGGGATCCCACGTTCACCGGGGCCTACCTTAACCTGGGGCGGCTGTATCAAGAGAACGACGCGGTAGACCCACAGGCGGTGCGTAAAGCGATCGAAGTATATAGGCGAGTGCTCGAATATGACGCAGCAAATACCGAGGCGCTCTATCAGAGTGCGGCCCTTTTGTTACGACAAGGCCGGTACCAGGAGTCACTTAATTACGTTTCACGCCTTCCCGCAAAAGACCAGACGAGCGCGCAGACCTTGTCCATCCGTTGCGCCGATTATGCTGGACTGTCGAACCGCAAGGGCGCCGACGACGCGGCCGCACGGTTAATGGGCGCTCCGGACTTTTCCGAGCCGGACGCCCAGCAAGCCTCGTTAGGGCTAACATCCGGTAAGCGCGACGACCTCATTGTCGCCTTGCTAGAGAATCTGCAAGAGCGCCAGCCACTCGGTTCAGTTTCGCTGGAGTCACTCGGCTTAGCTTACGAACATTTGAACAGGCTTGTAGAAGCGCGGGTGGCTCTGGAGAAGTCTTTCTCTAATGGAAAGCCGTCGGTTGCGTTGCTCTTGGAATTGGCACGCGTTGCCCGGCTCCAAAAAGACTATCAGGGGGCCATTGGTTACCTGGCGCATGCGCGAGACCTGGAGCCCGGCAATGCGAGTTTGCATTACTACTTTGGCCTCGTGTGCGTGGATTTGAGCCTTATTGCAGAAGCCCGAGACGCGTTTGCAAAAGCCGTCGAGCTCCAACCGGAGAATGCAGATTACAACTATGCAATGGGAGCCGCCTCTGCCTTCCGGCAAGACCCGGCGGAGGCAGTTCCGTACTTCGAAAAATATCTTAAACTGAAACCGCAGGATCCACGAGGCAAGCTGGCTCTGGGTGCTGCACTTTTTCGGGCCAAAGATTACGAACATGCCATTCCTTGGCTGAAGCAGTCCGCAGGAAGCTCCGAAACGGCCACCAAGGCTCATTATTATTTGGGCGCGATTGCCTTGGAAGAGGACCGGTTGGACGAAGCTTTCGTTGAGCTTCAAGAAGCGTTGAAAACCAAGCAAGATTTTCCGGACGCGCTGGCTGAGCTTGGCCGGTGGTATTTAGACCGCAAAGACTACCGACAAGCGGAGAAACAGATTCAACTAGCACTAAAAATTGAGCCGGACCACTATGCCGCAAACTTCTACCTCTTGATGCTCTACACTCGTACGAAGGATTCGAAACAAGAAGCGCAGGCCAAGCGTTTCGATGAGCTAAAGAAACTGCTGGCAGAAAAAAGTCAGGAATTTCTGCGCATTGTCGAAGTACGTCCATTTGAAACTCCATGAAGACGCTCAATTGGAAATCTGAATGTTCCGTCTTGTCGTTGAGCTTGCGGCTTCTCTTGTTGTTGATTTTTATGGTTGTCATCTCGAGCCACGCATATGGCCAGTCGTCGCTTAACGAGTGTACCCGGGCCTTTTATCGCGGTGACTATGCCCTTGCAGTTCAATTGGCGGAGAAACATCTGCATAAATTCCCCAAGGATGTGCCGGTCCGAGTAGTTTTGGCTCGGGCGGAGCTTGCTCAAGGGAAGCCTCTCCAAGCTCTTGAAGAGCTTCGGACGGCGCTCGAATCCGATCCGAAAAGCATTGACGCTCTTTATTATTTGTCTGTTGCTTCCAAAGAGCTTTCGCAAAACGAATATCAGCGGCTATTTGCAATAGCTCCGGGCTCCTTCCGCGCACACCAGCTTCTCGGCGAGGCCGCTTTGAGTTCCAAAAACCCAACAGAAGCTGAACACGAATTCGACAAAGCCCTGGAAGTGAATCCTCGGTCCGCGGAGGTTTCAACGGAATTAGCAGAGCTGAAGCGGTCGCAGTCGAAGTTCGATGAGGCGATTACCTACTATTTACAGGCGGAGAAGAATGGACCGCCGAATTATGACGTCGCTTACGGGCTGGGTGCTTGCTATACATACAAGCAAGAGTACTCTGAGGCGATTGAATGGCTAAAGAAGGCGGTGGCGCTGGCTCCAGATGCTGTTGCAGGCCGGTTTGCCCTCGGCAACGCTTTGTTTCAGGATGGACAGTTCACGGCAGCCATCCCCGAATTGAAGGATGCTCTGCGGCGCGAGCCTCGGATGAAGCAAGCGTATTTCCTGCTTGGCCGGGCCTATTCCAAGCTTGGGAAGGCTGAAGAAGCAAGAGTGGCTATCCAAAAGCTGGACGAGCTTAATCGCTCCGAGGTGCCGGAAGAGAGGAAAAAAACATCGGGTCCGGTCACGCCAAAACCCGAGTAACTCCGATAGTTTCCCGCAGGGAATCGTTGCCGTCGATTTTCTTAATCCCAGCTATTTGGAAACTTTCAGCAGCACGGCGCCGTGGCTCGGCACTTCTGCAGCGTAGGAACTTTGCGCCGCGCCCAGATCTTTGTGGTCCAAAAGATCACGAAGCTTCGCTGAGGCTGGCGCACCGATCGTCTTGAATTCAAGTGTCATCTTAAAAGCAGACTCACTGCGATTGAAAAGCCCTACGGCTTGGCTGCCGTCGGCCAGCGGCCTTGCCCAAATCTCCAACGGGCCTTCCTGCCAAAAGCGGTGTCCTTGTATTCCCTTCGGGTCCTGATCGACGGCAATCACTTCAGAATTCGTGAGAAGTTCCTTCGTTTCCGCAGACATGGTCCGAATATCGTTGCCAGCCAGCAGCGGGGCAGCCAGGATTGCCCATAGCGCCATGTGCGTGCGATATTCGTCGCGATTCATTTTGCCGTTGCCGATTTCCAGCATGTCCGGATCATTCCAGTGTCCCGGACCGGCAAACTTCTCCAGACCGTTTTGTCCAAATCCTATTAGCGACATGCTGTCGTAACTGTCGCTTATGTCTTCCGTGGTCCTCCACAAATTGCCGGTTTTCGGCCCCCATCGCCATGGCGCTTTCACGCCCCAGTTGCAAATACTGAACACGATGGGGCGGCCGGACTGCGCCAGAGCGTCGCGGAATTTCGCATATTGCATCTCCGGATCGAGACCCTCCGCATTGCACCAATCGATCTTTACATAATCGATTCCCCAGGAAGCATACGTTTTGGCGTCTTGAACCTCATGGTTTAGGCTCCCCGGCCGCTTTTCACAAGTGCCCGTGCCCGCATCGGTGTAAATCCCCAGTTTCAAGCCCTTGCCGTGAACGTAATCTGCCAACGCTTTCATCCCTTCGGGGAATCTTTCGGGATCGGCGACGATAGTCCCCTGGGCATCGCGACTCACCTGCCAGCAGTCGTCTATGTTCACGTACTGATAGCCAGCCGCCTTCATACCGCTGGTGACCATGGCATCTGCCATTTCGCGAATGAGTTTGTCGCTCACGTTGCAGCCAAACTTGTTCCAGCTGTTCCACCCCATTGGCGGAGTCAGCGCCAGCGAACCAGAAGACTGAGAGAAGGAGGATGGGGCGAACCAAGCAGCTGCGATGACGAGGAGGAATAATGCAAATCGAGTGACCCGGCAGGGGCGTGTCATAGGTGAAATCCTCGCATAAAAGCCATACGTAACCGCTTACGTGGAGCCTAGCACCTCTAGCCGAAAAGTGCGATGCTATTCCGCGGCAACGCCAGGCGCTTCTTGCCAGACTCGAAATCTTGTGCAGAAACCGAGAAGGACCTGCGGCCTGAAGGTTAATCGTTCGCGAATTTCGCTGCGTTTCTTAGGAGCGGCACGGGGAAGCATGCGAAAGAGCATTTTTTGCTGGAGTTGTCTGACTGCCACCGTGCTGTCGTCTTGGCTTTGGCAAAGCGCTTCTTCTCAAGAACCTGCGGAACGCAAGCCGCAAAAGCAGGAGTCCACAGGGGTGGCGACCGGCACGCCTCACGCTCCCGTGAAAGATGCCATGTCCCGCCCGATCACGGCTGGGGGATTTGTAGACGGCGCGCCAATCGAATTCGCTGACATCACGAAGCAAGCCGGTCTTGACAAGTTCCGCCATCGCTCTGGAACTCCAGAAAAGGCGACTATCCTCGAGACCCCTGGTTCAGGTGTAGCTTTGCTTGATTATGACAACGACGGCTGGCTGGACATCTATCTGCTCAACGGCTCCACGTTTGCTGCCTTGAAAGGGAAGGAGCCAGCTCCCCGCGCTATGCTGCTGCACAACAATCATGACGGCACCTTCACAGACGTAACTGCCAAAGCTGGCGTGCCGAATGAGCGATGGGGATTCGGCGTGGCTGTGGGCGATTATGATAATGATGGCTGGCCAGACATCTACGTTTCCAATTACGGAAAGAACCGTCTTTATCACAACAATCACGATGGAACCTTTACTGATGTGGCGGAGAAAGCCGGCGTCACTCTTGGTGGTTGGTCCACGGGGCCAACTTGGGGCGACTATGATCGGGATGGCTTGCTGGATTTGTTTGTGCCAGGCTACGTACAGTTCGATGCCGACCATCCTCCTGTCGCTGGGCAAGGTGGAATCAGCCTGAGCGCATGCCAATATCGCGGCGTGAGTTTCGCCATGTGCGGCCCTCGCGGTTTGCCGGGGGAAGCCGATCATCTATTTCACAACAACGGCGATGGCACATTCACCGATGTCAGTCAAAAAGCTGGCGTCGCCGACCCGCAGCATTATTACGGCTTGGCATCGGTGTTTGTGGATGAGGACGACGACGGCTGGCTTGATTTGGCCGTGGCCAACGACTCCGTCCCTCGGTATCTGTACCGCAATCTTCACAATGGCACTTTCGAGGATGTGAGTTATCTGTCCGGGTTCGCTTTGACCAATGAAGGGTTGGCGCAAGCGTCCATGGGAATCGCCGTGGGAGACTACAACAGGGACGGCAAAGTCGACTTCTTATTTACGACATTCTCGGACGATTACAAGACACTCTATCGAAATGATGGCGGGAATAATTTCTCTGACATCACGTTTCGCGCGGGATTGGGCGGTCCCACCATTCCTTTCCTCGGGTGGGGGGCTGGGTTTCTGGACTTCGATAACGATGGACTCCTGGACATTTTCCTGGCCAATGGCCACGTTTACCCCGCGGTGGACCAGCGCGACTGGGGCACAACCTGGGCCCAGCGACCGCAGTTGTTCCGCAATCTCGATGGCGCTAAGTTTCAAGAAGTTCCGCCCGCAACAGGGAGCGGCTTGGCGGATGTCATTCCCGCGCGCGGCGCGGCGTTTGGGGACCTCTTCAACGACGGCCACATTGACGTTGTCTTGAACAACATGGACTCGGCGCCTGCGCTCCTCAGAAACGTTGTAAAGAGCGGCAACCATTGGATCACATATAAATTGATTGGCGGACCAAAAAGTCCGCGGGATGCCATCGGCGCGAAGATTTTTGTGGCTGCCGGAGGCGTTCGGCAACGCGGCGACGTGATCAGCGGCGGAAGCTACGGGTCGAGCTCGGATCTGCGGCTGCATTTCGGATTGGGTTCTGCGACGAAAGTGGAAAAAGTTGAGATTCATTGGCCAAGCGGCAAGAAGGAAGAAATTGCCGTGTCAGGCGTGGATCGAATCCTGACGGTGGTCGAAGGAAAGGGAGTTGTTGAGAAATAGCCTGCCCAGATTCTTTACGTTGGCCAGGGGTCCTGCCCGGAGCGTGATATTTCAGCTCCGAGCTTTCTGTTGGTTTTCCCTCTGCTGTGTAGCCGCCTGTGCTTTTTCCCTTTCCTGTCCAGGGCACTCTCAGACAAAATCAAACCACACAAGCAGCTTTTCCGACTTTCGCCCGCGAAAGGAATTGCCAGGGGAAGGCTTCGTAGGCCCCCAGGCTTGCATAAGTTGCCACGCTCAAAAGAGCAGTTCGCACTCGCAGACCGCCATGGCACACGCTTTGCAAAAGCCCGCCGAAAGCCCAGTGCTGAAGACACATCCCCGAATGAGTTTTCGCGCCGGACAGTTTTTGTACGAGATGGTAAGCGACGGCACGCAGAGCGTGTATCGCGTAACTGACGGAAAGGAAACTCTCGATGAGCCGATTCTTTATGCGTTTGGTAACGCGCACATTGCCCAAACTTACGTTTTCCGTCACGGGAAAAAACTACTCGAGGGCCGCGTGAGCTACTATGCGTCCATAGATGGATTGGACTGGACTGTTGGGGACGCACTGCATCCTCCACCAAACCTGGAAGAGGCAGCGGGACGGGACATCGACAGCGATGAGGCACGCAATTGCTTCAGTTGTCATGGGACCGCAGCACTGGCAAATGGAAAACTTCAGCTCGATCCTCTGATTCCTGGAGTAAGTTGCGAAGCCTGCCACGGGCCGGGACAGAAGCATGCCATGGCCAAGCTCCTCGAAACAGGAGCGGATTCGTTGATCTTTAATCCCAAGACTCTTGACGCGGAGACGTTATCGCAGGAATTCTGTGGGGCATGCCATCGTGGTGTGGATTCGGTTGCCATGATGCCGGACCTCGGCGGCGTCAGTAATGTCCGCTTCCAGCCCTATCGATTGTTTAACAGCCGCGGCCATGACGCTAAGGATCCGCGCCTGACCTGTACCGCCTGCCACGACCCACACGTGAATCTGAATCAGCAGGACGCCGGCAATGACTCTCATTGCAAAGTCTGTCATGACTCCGGAACCGCAGCGCAAACGCGGCACGCTAAACAAGACAAGTCAGCGGGTGCCAAACGTCGCGAGGCTTCTTTACCCAGCACAAAATGCCCAGTGGCGGGCGATAAATGCATGACTTGTCACATGCCCAAGGTGGAGGTCCCCGGCTCGCACTTCCAATTTACCGACCATCGTATTCGAATTGTGCGGCCGGGCGAGCCATACCCTTATTAAATTGGGTCCGGAATCACTTGATTCCAGAACCTTCAACAATGGTGATGTTTTTCTTACGTTTGCCAATGCCCAGCACTTCACGGGATCATGTGAAGAAAGATAACTGCCGCCTCCAACTTTGAGCCTGGTGCGCTTCAGATCTCCCGCCTGCCACATAATAGTCGCGCCAACGGCATCGGGATTGGATTTCTTGCCGATCAGGCGCAAGCCGAGCCAATGATTGTCGGCTGCGGCGTTGTTCTTTAACAGCAGGGGCGGTCCGTCATTAACAGCGACGAGAACATCCGGCGCACCATCGTTGTTGAAATCTCCTACCGCCATCCCGCGTGCCGCAAAGCTCTCGGCGAAAACCGGGCCGGCGAGTGTGCCGACGTTCTCCAGCGCCCGGCCATTGTTGTGCAACAGCAGCAGCGGCTCTTTGTAACTGATATGGCTCGAATGGGATTCAATCTTGTCATCGGGATGTCCATTGGCGATGAAAAGATCCACGTTGCCGTCGTTGTCATAATCGAAGAACTTCACTCCCCACCCGCTCATCAAGCGCGTCAAACGGCCCAGACCCATGGATCCGGCCTTGTCCTCGAAGGTGAGGTCATGGTTGTTGCGGTAGATGGAATACATCTCCTGATCCACGTTCGTGACGAAGAGGTCCTGCCAACCGTCTTGGTCGTAATCCGCCGAATCCACACCCATGCCGGATCGGTCGCGGCCATTCTGGCTGTAGGCCACGCCTGCTTCAAGCGCAGCGTCTTCGAACTTTCCGTTGTGCTTGTTCACAAAAAGAAAATTCGCGACCGTATCGTTGGCCACAAACAAATCCATCCAGCCGTCGTTATTAACGTCTGTGGCGACAACTCCCCAGGCCTTTCCCAGGGCCTTCGCAATCCCTGACTCCGCGCTGACGTCCGTAAACGTGCCGTCACCGTTATTATGAAACAGCCAGCTCGCTGCCGGCGCATATACCCGCGGAATGCAATAGAACCTTTCACGCGTCTTTTCGTTGCCGCAAAATTTGTTCTTTGACTTGTCAAAATCAACAAAACGACAGACAAATAAATCGAGCCGGCCATCGTAGTCATAATCAAACCACACAGCGCTTGAGGCCCAGCCAGGGGCTGCCACCCCCGCCTTTTGTGTCACATCCGCAAATGTTCCGTCGCCATTGTTGTGATACAGAATGCTCCTGCCGTACTGCGTCACGTAAAGGTCCGGCCAGCCGTCGTCGTCGTAGTCTCCTACGGCCACGCCCATTCCATAGCCACCGCCGGGAACACCCGCTTTCTTTGTGACATCCGTAAACGTGCCGTCGCGATTGTTACGATAAAGTGCGTTACTGAGGGGCGAACTCGGCGCAAAAAAATCGCACTTCCCGCTGTTAACCAGATAAATGTCCATCCAACCGTCGTTGTCGTAGTCCAGGAAGGCACAGCCCGCCCCCGTAGTTTCGGGCAAATAGTAATCCGGCGAGCGTCCGTTCACGTGACGCCACGTGATTCCGGTCGTGGCGGAAGGCACTTCTTCAAACAATGGCCGGACCGAAGTTTGCCGAGGACTTGGTGACTTCACAGAATTCTGCTTCGGCCAAAAAGGAAGGTTTGTAACTCTAGTCAGGCACCCGCCCCCAGCAAGCGACAGCCTGCAGAGGAATTTCCGTCGCGTCCAATGGGGCATCACGGAAGTTCGCCGCATGGCCAAGTTTTGGGTACTGCGTGTCGGCTTGCAGGGTTCAGGGCATCCACATTGCCGACGTTAACATACTCTCGGCTCGGAAATGGCTGCCACACCTATCCCGGCGCACCCACTCGCTGAGAACTTAACTTTTGTTTCGCCAAAAGGGGATTTCAGTCATGTTAAACAGACTCCCGAAGAGTCCGCCCCATTTACTAGAGGAAGTTTCCGCCAACAATTTGTAGAATCCTGACCTCAAGAAGTACGAGGTGAATTTTCCCAATGAACAGCCTGGCATGGAAGGTTGCGTTAACATCCACTTTGGTGCTTTGTGTGTCGAACGCGGCCGCACAATCGAGCTATGACCTGCATTCCCCCGACAAGAGAATCGAAGTTCGAATTCGGACCGCCAGCGGCGTACGCTACGATGTGCTTCTAAAAGGAAGAATGCTTCTCCAGGACTCTTCCCTCTCTATAAACATCGACCACAAGACATTCGGCGCAGAGGCAAAGATTCTAAGGTCAAAAGAGAGTAGCTCCAACCAGGTTCTTGAGCCCGTCGTGCGCCAGAAATCTGCAAAGATTCGCGAGAACTACAATGAATTGCGCCTCGACATGGAAGGCGGCTACGCAGTGGTCTTTCGCGCCTACAACGAAGGAGCAGCATATCGCCTGGAGACGTCTTTCCCTCAACAGCAAGTGAAAGTTTACCGAGAAGAAGCGAACTTCAACTTCCCAAGTGATTTCATTACCTTTTATCCGCAGGAAGACAGCTTCTTCTCCCACAACGAACGAAGATACGTCCCTCAACATTTAAGGGAAATCGCTCCCGCATTTATTGCCAGTCTTCCCGCGGTGGTTGACGTGGGTGGCGGCGCAAAAGTCGCCATTGCAGAGTCCGACCTGGAGGAGTACCCCGGTCTATGGTTGTGCGGCACCAGCGGGAACGGCTTGGCAGCGATTTTCCCGCCGTATCCCCTGAAAGAAAAATTGGAGAGGGACCGCGATCTCAAAGTAGTGGAAAGCGCAGACTATATTGCTGTTACAAAAGGAACGCGTGCATTTCCTTGGCGGCTGATCGGCGTAGCGGAAACTGACGGCGACCTGCTTACCAATCAGCTTGTCTGGCTTACCGCTAAACCTTCGCAGGTCCAGGACACGTCCTGGATCAAACCGGGCAAGGTGGCCTGGGACTGGTGGAATGCCAACAACCTTTATGGCGTAGATTTTAAAGCCGGAATCAACACGCAGACCTACAAGTACTACATTGATTTCGCCGCAAAGTACGGTATTCCGTACGTCATCCTCGACGAGGGCTGGTACAAGCTGGGGAACGTGCTCGACGTGGTTCCCGAGATCAACATGGAAGAATTGACCGCCTATGCCAGGCAAAAAAACGTCGGAATCATTCTTTGGGTGATCTGGAAGACGCTTGACGATCAGCTTGAGCCGGCGCTCGATCAGTTTGCCAAATGGGGCGTAAAAGGAATCAAAGTTGACTTTATGCAACGAAGTGACCAGCTGTTGGTCAATTACTATCACAGAGTCAGCCGCGAAACGGCCAAGCGTAAAATGCTCGTTGACTTTCACGGTGACCAGAAGCCTGCCACCATGACCCGCACCTGGCCCAACCTAATCAACGTGGAAGGTGTCAGGGGACTGGAATGGAGCAAGTGGAGCGCGGAAACCGAGCCAGAACATAATGTGACGCTCCCGTTTACGCGCATGTTTCTCGGCCCTATGGATTACACGCCGGGAGCGATGCTGAACGCGCAAAAGAACAGCTTTGCTCCAATCCACAGCCGCCCCATGAGCCTGGGTACGCGCTGCCATCAACTGGCCATGTATGTGGTTTATGATGCCCCGTTGCAAATGCTATCGGATAGTCCGTCAAATTACATGCGTGAACCGGAGTCTCTGGATTTCCTGGCAGCCGTCCCCACCGAATGGGACGAGACGAGAGTCCTCGATGCAAAGATCGCAGACTATGTCGTGGTCGCTCGCAGAAATGGCCGCGAATGGTACATTGGTGCGATGACGGGCTGGACGCCCAGGGAACTCGAGGTGGATCTTTCCTTCCTGCCTGACGGCAATTTCCAGATGGCGTCTTACCAGGATGGCGTGAATGCTGACCGCATGGCAAGCGACTACAAGTTGCTTCGCAGGCCAGTCAGCAAGGCCACGAAATTGAAAATCAAGCTGGCGCCGGGCGGCGGATGGGCCGCCAGGATAATCCCTTAAGAAATTTTGCTTAGCCTATTTTCGTCGTCCCTAGAACCATATACGTAGGAATTCAGTGGCGCCGAATTCCTGTCCCGGAGACAACTACGCCAACCCTTCTATGAACTTAGAGCGGGAACCGAAAGCTCCTCAAGACGCAATCGTGCCTCGGCGCAGGTGGGGCATCGCTTTACTTTTGGGCTTCGGTGTGCTCGTAAATTATTTTGACCGCGTAAACCTGTCTGTTTCTCAGGACGCACTGCGCGCCGCGTTCGGAATCTCCCCCGTCATGTTCGGCTATTTGTCGAGCGCTTACAGCTGGACCTACGCAGCTCTTCAGTTGCCCTCTGGCTTGTTGTTGGATCGCTTCGGCGTGCGGATCGTTGGCCGAATCAGTACGTTTCTCTGGAGCGTGGCTTCCTTCGGCGCGGCCGCTTCCTCCGGAATCCGTGGCTTCTTCGCTGCACGGTTTTTGCTGGGTATCGGTGAAGCCCCTACGTTTCCGGCGAACGCTAAAGCAATCGGCTACTGGTTCCCGAGTTCAGAACGTAGCCTCGCCACGGCAATGTTCGATGGGGCAGCAAAATTTGCGTCCGCTGTGGGAGTGCCATTTATTGGCATCCTGCTGCTGCATTTTGGATGGCGATGGAGTTTTGCTGCAACCGGTTTTGTAAGCCTGCTCTATTTTGCCCTCTTTTATTCGTTTTATCGGAACCCGAGCGAAGACAAATCACTCTCGGCCGCGGAAAGCGACTTCATTGCGCGGGGCGGGGCTCAGCCAGAGGACGCTGTGAAAGCGGAGAGAGGGGCCCCGCTCGGCTATCTGCTCAAGCAGAGGAAAGTTTGGGGCTTAGCGCTGGGTTTCGCTTCGTACAATTACACTTTCTATCTTCTGCTGACTTGGCTGCCTTCGTATTTCCATATCGCTCTTAATCTCAACTTGATTCATTCGGTGTTATTTACAAGCGTGCCTTGGCTGTTCGCCACGTTCACTGACCTATTCGTCGGCGGATGGCTAGTCGACTGGCTGATCCATCGTGGTTGGAACGCTGCCCGCGTGCGTCAAGTCATTCTCATTGGAGGAATGAGCTTCGGCCTTGGGATTCTGGGGGCCGCGCACGTTCGTACACCCGGAGCTGCGCTTTTTTGGATCAGTATGTCCATTGGAGGATTATCCGCGGCTTCACCCGTTGGTTGGTCCATTCCCTCTCTGATCGCACCTAGCGAGAGCGTCGGTACGCTCGGAGGGATCGTTAATTTTTGCAACCACCTTGCTGGAATTGCCGCTCCCATCGTGACGGGTTATGTCGTTAAAGCGACAAATTCTTTTTCAGCGGCGTTTGGCGCCGCAACGATTTTTCTTTTGATCGGTATTGCCGGCTACATCTTTCTGCTCGGGCGCATCGAGCCGATTCTCGAGCCGGCTTAGATTCTTAGTGGTTGAGCGCGTGAGAGAACGATGCATGGGACACCTGATTATCTCGAGTCCGCTGAGTGCTTCTCGCTCGCAGAACCGGACTTGACCAGGGCACGCGTTGCACCCGTCGAGATTCCGCCATCCACTAACAGAGTTTGCCCCGTGACGTAGCGGCTGGATTCAGACGCAAGAAACACAACTGCAGCATCGAGATCTTCCGGCTGCCCAGGGCGCTTCAACGGAATGCGGTCGCACAAGTACTCGACCCACTCTTTGTCCTCATAAAGAACCTTGTTTTGATCCGTGCGAAACCATCCTGGTGCCAAACAGTTGACCGTCACACCGTATTTGCCCCAATCATCGGCCAAACTCATCGTCAATTGCCGTATGCCGCCGCGGCTGGCTCCATAAGGACCGAGCCCCGCATAGCCCGCCACACTCGTAACGGAACCGATGTTGATGATGCGCCCGTACCGGCGGGCGATCATGCCGCGCGCAACCGCTTGGGCAACGAAGAAGCTGCCACGTAAATTGGTATCCAGAATCAGGTTCCAATCTTCCCAAGTGACATCAATAGCGGGCTTGCGAACATTGCAACCCGCGTTGTTGACCAGGATATCGATATGGCCGAAGGCCGCTTCGGCATTGGCGCTCATCTTCTCGATGCTGTCCTTTTGCCGGACATCGAGTTCCAGACAAACGGCGCGCCGGCCCAATGCCTTGATCTCCGCTTCAAAGGGCAAGAGACGGTTGCGGTCGCGGCTCGTAAGCACAAGATCCGCCCCCGCCTTTGCCAGAGCACGCACCATGTATTGGCCGAGTCCGAGACTCGTGCCTGTGACGATGGCGACTCGGCCGCTGAGATCAAAGAGCTCGCCACTCACGGAAGCGCTCCCGGCGTAAGCACGACCTTCATTAGGTTGGGTTCACGCGTGTACAACCTTTCAAACCATTGCGGCCCTTCGGCCAGAGGAGCAACCGCGGTAATGAGTTTTGTTACTTGTATGACGCCCCTTGCCAGGAGTTCGATCGCGCGCGGATATTCTCCTGACGAAGCGCACGAGCCCTGGATCCGGATTTGGCGTGTAACAACCTTTTGAAGGGGAAGCGTCACTTCCGGCGCGATGTTACCGACAAGAACGACTGTTCCTCCCTTGCGCACGCTCTCGATCGCGGCTTTTACGCTGTCCGTTTGACCCACGGCTTCGATTGCCACATCCACTCCGGCTCCGCCGGTAAGTTTCTCCACTTGCGCGGCAACGTCCAGCTTCGCGGACAGTGCCGTATGGGCGCCAACCTCTTGCGCCAACCTTAATCGGGAGTCGTCAATATCGGCGACAAAAATTGGAGAACACTCTGCGGCGCGCAGCACCTGCACAATCAAAACGCCAATCATCCCAGCTCCTACAACCAATGCCGGGCTCTTGCCGGAAGCCTGTGCCAACGAGACGGCATGTACGGCGACGGACACCGCCTCCAGCATTGCCGCTTCCTCAAAGGGGAGATTGTCTGGCAGACGGTACACGATGCGCGAAGGAACAGCAACAAACTCCGCAAAAGCTCCGGCGCGGCGATAGTCGCCGCAAGAAACTCCGAGAACCTGCCGGTTGTCGCAGAGATTTACTTCTCCGCGACGGCAATGACCACAAGTGCCGCAATAGATGGTGGAATCGAAGGTAACTCGGTCCCCTTCGGCAAACTCGGTCACACCTGGTCCCAGTGCAACGATTCTGCCTGCAGCCTCATGCCCCATAACAATGGGAGGAATGCGCCGGCCGGAAGAACCGTCATAGCCATGAACGTCGCTTCCGCAAATGCCACAGGCTGCTACACGCACCAGTACCTCGCCAGGCCCTGCCTTTGGCTCGGGCAGATCAGCAATTTCCAAGTGTTTGTATTTCGAGAGCAACAGGGCCTTCATGTCAAGATTCGCTGTCAATTCGCTCGGCAGCGCGATTTGCTGAGCGCGTGGCTGCTTCCATCCCCCAGTTCAGATTGTCCGCATAAGCCCCGGCAAAATGGATTCGTCCGTGAGGCTCAACGAGCGCCGGCCAAAGCCGCGTGAGGTCACCGGGAGGATAGTTCAGCGTCTCGCACGCCATGACCCACGGATCCTTCGACCAATCATGGACCAGCGCCAGCTCGATATCCTCCGACTTGCCAGGGTAGTAGCGCCGAAACGTCTTTAGCGCAGCCTCGCCGGTGGTCAAAGCGTCCGCCGTGGAAACGAGAAGACCGCGCTGCGTCTCCACATCATCCCCCATCCTCCAGATATGGCTGAGCGAGCGTTCGTTGAATTCAATGTTGGGACTGATTCCGTCTTTTTCCCAAAAGCGGCTGCGCGATTGAAAGAAGGGTCGGGAAGCCGTGTAGTAAGGAACGGTCGCAATTGCGTAACGCTTGCTCTCCGGCCAGGCGGGAGTCACTGGGATTTGCCTCAGCATCACGGCCGACATGCCACAAACTAAATATTCGGCTTCCATGGTCTTTTCCTCGCCCGATTCGCGATAGTGTATCCGCACGGCGGTCGGACTATGTTCGATCTTCGTGATTGGTCTTTCGAGGCGAACTCGGTCACCGAGCCTCGCAGCAAACGCATCCGTCATCCCCTGGTTTCCACCCCTGAGGCGAAAAACTTTAGGAGGAAATAGGGGCACCTTCCGCACTTTCAAAATGGCGGCATGCCACAACACATGGAGCGCGGACACACCCGTGCCGCCAATGTATCGAATCGCCGCCGCAGACGCATCTTGCTCCTTCAGCCATTGGTCCATCGTGACGTGGTCCAGATGATTTAATCCAGCATCAAACGGCTTGTATTCGTCTGTGAATTTGTCGAGGAGCGGATCGAAATAGAGCGACGGCAGCTCCCACCAGGCATGACTCGCGAGAAACTGCACTTCTCGCTGGTTGAAGCCGAGGACTTTCAGCACGTTTGCACTCTGCAGGTCGTCCTCGGAATACATTTTCCCCTGCAGCACGCGCAGCATGCGGTTCCTGCGGGGGTAGGAAAGCGCCGTCAGGTTGAATTCCTGAACGTATTGCCAGTAACGGTCATAGCCGGGTTGTGTGAAGTGTTCGGCTCCCGCATCCACATAAAGCCCGTCGGCCAGTCCTTCGCGAACGGTATGGACGTGGCCTCCTGTGCGCGCGGAAGCCTCGAGCACGGTCACGTCGTGCCCTCGTTTCATCAATTCATAAGCGCACGACAATCCTGCAATACCGGCCCCGCCCACTATGATCTTCTTGGCTCGCTTCGCCTGGCCACGAATGGGGGTCGGCGTTAAGCCCGTGACCAAAAACGCTCCGGCAATTTTTAGCGCCTCGCGTCGCGGGATGCTACGTCCTGTATCTCGTTTCTTTTCCGCTGATTCGTAATTTTTGTTTGACATGAACGCCTGCTCAAAAAAGGAATTGTATTTTCTTGCTCTTCAAAGGGCCGCCTCAACGCGCTTCGCACATTGAGACAGTTCCCCTTGAATCATAATGCTGCGCCATTTTAGTGGGTTTGGACAGTTTTTGCGCAGGTCCGCCAGTAAGCTTGTCTGGCAAGCCCTCGGATCATCGGCGTCGGTAGGGCCCTGACGATTTCCACCGTTCGCGGTTACATAAAGATCCTCGTAGCCGTCGTTGTCGTAGTCTCCCGCAGCAACGCCTATCAGTGGAGCCCCGTTTACCAAAAAAATGTCCAACCGCCCGTCATCGTCGTAATCAAACAGGCTACGCCCGGTCCCATCGTTCAATCAGATACTTTCTTGAAATATGAGAAGCCTGGTTTGCGTAAACCAACCCCTACTTTGCTGTCACATCGGTGAAGCTCGGATGGGACGCGTTCGCTTCGACGTCACTCTTCTCTCGCTTATAAGGAGCCTCACCGAAAAAGGGCCATGGGGCTGACATTGCCTCGAAAACTACAGCGACAATCGTCATACCGTGTCGAAAAGGAATGCCGCTTGGCTTCACTTCTCAATCTGCCTCGAAATTTTCAAAGGAATATGGTCATGGCGGAAACGACAGTAAGTCAACCTGTGCGAGCGGATCTGGAATGTATTTCGAACAGAAAGAATCGCGTGTACAATGAGCGCGAATTGCCGGTCTCGACTTACAGCTTCCCCCGGTGAAATTCCAGACGTCAATAGCCTTTAGCCATGAACAAGAGAAGCTTTATCAAACTTTTCTCGGGAACAGCCGCGGCACCATTTGTTTCCCCGCTAATGAAGCTGCTGCCAGACATCAAATTGAAAAACTGGGCCGGCAATTTCGAGTACGGCACCGAAAATTTGTATACCGCCAATTCCGTGGAACTGGCGCGGGATTTGGTGAGCAAACAGGCGAAGTTGAAAGTTCTGGGAACTCGCCATTGCTTCAACAAAATAGCTGACAGCACGAAACAGTTTCTGTCCATGAAACCGGCGGAAGAGATGTTCGCTGTTAATGTCGAAGAGCGTACTGTCACCGTCGATGGAAGTATGACATACGGCCGCTTGTGCCCGCTCCTCCATGATAAGGGTTTCGCATTGCACAACTTGGCATCGCTGCCCCACATCTCGATCGCGGGATCTTGCAGCACGGCCACTCACGGCTCGGGCGACAAGAATGGAAACCTCGCAACTGCTGTGCCGGGCCTGGAAATGATTACCGCGGGAGGTGACCTGATTCAACTTTCCCGGCGGAATGATGGAGAAAGATTCTCCGGGGCTGTTGTTGGACTCGGCGCTCTAGGGGTCATTACAAAGGTGACACTCGACATCCAGCCAACCTACATGATGCGGCAGTATGTTTACCTAAACCTGCAATTGGACCAAGTGAAGGAACACTTTGAGGCTATCGAATCAAGCGCCTACAGTGTAAGCATGTTCACCGACTGGCGGAACAACAATGTCAACGAGGTCTGGATCAAAAGCCGCATTGAAGACGGACAGGCGTTTACTCCCGGGCCCGAGTTTTTTGGTGCGAGAGCGGCAACCAAAAATTTTCATCCCATTGCCGCGCTCTCAGCGGAAAACTGCACGGAGCAAATGGGCGTACCTGGCCCGTGGTACGAGTGCCTTCCACACTTTAAAATGGGCTTTACACCAAGTGCCGGTAAGGAGTTGCAGTCGGAATATTTTGTGCCTCGTCAGCACTCTATCGAAGCCATCTTGGCAGTGGAACGGCTGCAGGAGCAGGTCAGTCCGCATCTATTGATTACTGAGATTCGTACCGTTGCTGCTGACAGTCTTTGGATGAGTCCTTGCTACAAACAGCCTTGTGTCACAATTCACTTCACTTGGAAGCAGGACTGGTCCGCCGTCAGGAAATTGCTGCCGATCATTGAAAAGGAACTCGCGCCATTCAAAGCCCGTCCGCACTGGGGAAAGCTCTTCACCATGCCACCCACGGAACTGAAATCCCAATATGAAAAGCTGCCTGAGTTCATTCAGTTGTGTAAGAGCTACGACGGGAGCGGCAAGTTCCGCAATGAATTCCTGAACACCAACATCTTCGGTGCGTGAGGATTTTGGTTCCAATGTCTCCAAGCTTCCGCTCCCTCGGTTCACGGGTGGCCTTAACGGGAGAGCATTCGGCTAGCACCTGAATAGTCAGCCGACTTCCAACTCATTGAAAGTGTGGCGGTTGTGTTCAAGAGAGGATCACAACCCTAAGTTAATTCCGAAACGCCTGGCATGAATCTGGTGCTTGTATTACAATGAAAACAAAGGTGTTGCGCGGCTCCCCGATAGCTCAACGGTAGAGCATTCGGCTGTTAACAGAGAACTTCAAACTAAATAACTCGTTTCTCTGGCGTCAGTTAACAGCTCCGGGGCCATCCCCAAACACCTTTTTCTTGTCCCCCTGATGTCCCCCAGCACATCTCGCGCGGTCTCCTCCAAATGATCCGTGGGAATTCGGCACACACTGGGAGCGAGTCGACCCCAATCATTCAAGGGCTCGCGCAGACGTCCCGGCACCACAGCACCCGCGCCTTGGGACTTTATACGTTTCATTCTACCTTCCCGATCTGATCCGCTTCTGAACCGTGCGCTCGCGCACGCTTGTCCGCCAAACCTGACTGCTATTTAAGATGTCACGCGATTCGCAGGTTGTGGTGTTGGATTCCACGTACAAACCTTAGACTGTGATCCAGCCCTCACCGCTGAAGGCTTGGATCTGCTTTTTCTTGGTGCCAACTCCATTCCGGGTCCTGGCACTTAGCCAAATTCGGATTCGCGCTTTGCGCCGCCAATGGCATTCTTATGGTCTTCTGAATTAGCATCGTTTGCGCGAACAATGCTCACATCGCTTCAAATCCAAAATTTCAAGGCATTTGGTGATCTTCAGCAGTTTGAATTGTCCCACTCACGATTCTTCTAGGGCCGAAGAGCCTACCCACAGTTGAGCTAGATCTCTGAGGTTATGTTTGTATGTACGCGTTGCCAAGTATTCCTTTCCACCTTTTACACGCAGCCTGTACTCTCCCGTCGGTAACGGTTGGATCTCTTCTACCGCCGATGTATTCACGACGACCGAGCGGGCGATGCGGACAAAACCGTAGGGTTTGAGCTTCTCCGCCATGGACGAGAGGGACTCCCGCGCCAAATACGGATTTGTTCTGTGTCTCAGGGAAATGTAGTTACCTTCAGCTTGCACTGCCACAATCTCGGGTACATCCAAGAATAGGATTTTACCTTTTGCTTTAATCGCGATTCGCGGCGCCTGTCGTTTTGCTATAACCTCCAACTGCTGCAAGACTCGCATGAGGTTTGCAGCATCAATGCGGATTACCAGAGGCAATGATGTATCTGCAACTTCGCAGAACCCGTCCGCTGTCGATTCAAGAGTGTAATCCCGTTTACTCTTGGTGGAGCAAGTCGCAGCTCCCCGTAGTGGGCTGGCCGAAACACCCGCGTTAGCAGCTTGTTGAAGAAGCATCTCACCTGCTATGGCCTTCTGATCCTGAATCTCGCGACCGCTCATGATTGAACTCCTCCGCATCTCATCAGCTTCTCCTGCGTCAGAATCACTGCCGTTGCTTAACAACACGCCCCTTCGACATCAAACGCCCTCCTCCTCTACGCGATTGACGAGGTGCGCGAAGAGACCTCAGCCATCCCACGATATTTCTGATTCCTACATTCCACACCTTCGCATCTTGAGCATTCTTTGCTAACAAGACGTAGCCCTCGTACATCGCGATCAGAAAACCGGCAGTCTCTTCCGGAACCAATTCGCGGCGGACGGTTCCCTGAGACTGTCCCCTCCGCAAAGCTGTGGCAATTCCTTCTTGCCAGGCATTGAAGATGGTCTCCAACCGCTTGCGGAATTGTTCGTCCAGAGAAGACATCTCCTGCGCCAAATTGACGAGGGGACAACCGCCCTTTACATCTTCTGGCCGAACTGATGTTGCCTGGACAATGTCGATCAAAGCATCGATAGGGTTCTTGCCCCGCTGCAAAGGACGCAACCACTTGTCCTGGGGGAGTTTTGCGACGATCTCCTCGACGATGGCATGTCCGAGATCTTCCTTGCTGTCGAAATGGTGGTAGAGGGCTCCCTTGGTGACATTGGTGGCAGCCAGAATCGTATCGATGCTGGCACTCCGGAATCCCGATCTGTGCACTTCCCGAAAACCCGCTTGCAGTAATCGTTCCCGCGTACGCTCTGCATCACGGAACTTGGGCTTCTTCTCGTGATCGCCTAACATACCAACCAGTATGTATGTTAATCATCTGAAAGTCAATCATAATTCAGCGGGCTGACTTTTTGCCTGCTGACGTTCTCGAATTTCATAACCTCTCGCCAGTATTTATGTGAAAAGTTGGAGAAACAGTCGTTTTAGCCGTTTTGGGATCGTCTCAGGAAATTGTCAGTCCGCCACTCGTTTTCGAACTCTGAAACGTTGGGCCTGCTGTGCCACGTAATCGTTGTGAACGCGGAACACCAAATGCTTCCTCAGTTGTTACTCAACAGGGATTTTGTGAAGTTGTGAGCCAATTCTGCTCTCAATTGCACACTAACTGTCCCGAGCACCGAGTGGCACCTGACCTAGCTGGCCAGTCATCTCGGCAAAACGACCTTACCGGAGGAAAAGAGGAGATATGAGCACCTTTAGACGGTTGCGGAATTTCTGGATACCATTGGTTGCGACGATTGTTCTGGGTTGCTTCAGCGATGCGGTCGCTCAAACCAGCTACACGGTTACCGATTTGGGCGTTCCCCTGAACGATGGGAATCTAGGTTGTGCCATGAGCCTCAATAATCAGGGCTGGACGTTGATCATGGATGGGTTCATGGACCCTGTCAGCAATTTCATTTTTGCGCCAGTTGCTAGGGGCCACGCGGTGATAAACAGAGACGGACTCTCGATCGACCTCACCACGCTCGGAGGACCGAACAGTTGGATGAACTGGGGCGGGATCAACGATCGCGGGGAAGCGGTCGGTATGGCCGAAACATCTGATCCAGATCCGAACGGCGAAAACGCTTGCACCTTCGCCACGGGGAAAACGTGTCGTCCGTTTCTTTGGCAAGACGAACACATGAGCGCTCTCCCTACGCTGGGCGGGAATAACGGGTCGGCCAGCGATATCAATAACCGCGGACAAATCGTAGGAAATGCGGAAACGACTGTTATTGACTCCGGATGCCCACCTTTCCATACTAGTTTGCCGGTATTATGGGAAAATGGGAAAGCTCAACCTTTTCCTACGGTGGGTAGCGATCCAGACGGCGTCGCATTTGCGATCAACGATCAAGGCCAAGCCGTAGGCTACTCGGGAACCTGCACCAGAGCGATTCACGCCGTATTGTGGGAAAGCGGCACGGCCTTCCCGCTTCCTGACCTCGGATTCCCACGTTCCAATTTCGCCTCCGGCATTAACAACCAGGGCCAAATTGTTGGGAAAGTCCGCAGCCCTGACGGCACAACCTTCCTTGCCGCTCTTTGGCAGAACCGCGTACTCACAAACCTCGGCACTCTGCCGGGAGATTTTGCCTCCTGGGCCACCGGCATCAACAGCCAGGGCCAAGTGGTAGGAAGCACCCTGGACTCCGGCTTCAACTGGTCGCATGGCTTCATCTGGCAGGACGGCGTGATGACCGACCTTAACACGCTGTTTCCTGCAAGTTCCAACCTCTTCGTAACCATGGCTAACAAGATCAACGAGAGCGGACAAATCTCGGGCATGGCAACGGTGCTCACCGGGCCCCATGCGGGCGACATCCATGCCTTTCTTGCAACCCCTGTAAATGCAAGCGTAGGCACGTCGATTGCGGACGTCGCACGTACACACCCGCATTCCAATTTGCCCGCGAATGTTGGCAAACAGCTTTTGCAGAGATTTGGACCCGCGCGATTGGACCAATAAAGATAATGAAATCTTGAGGAAGGTCTACGCGAACATGCGAAAAGTCGTGGGTGTCATCCCTCCTAGGTGTGCTGTCGTATTCGCTGCGAGCGCCGGAACGTGCAGCTGGCCCTCAAGCTGGTCTTCTAGCCCCTAGGTCGATCACCCCACTCCGCCGGGAAGCTTTCGGGCTTCCCGGCGGTTCTATCTTGAACAGCGATAACATACGATACGGTAGCCATCTGTTGGCCGCGGCGAATGGTACTCCGCGCCCCAGACCTCATCTCTAACCATGGCATTTTCGGCAGCAGACTGTTTGTGAGCAATAACTCACCACATCGGAGCATCGACTGGACGTTGGCTAGTGCGAGAGACTGCTTAAAGGTAAGTGAGCGGCGAGGAGCCCCCGCTGCGTATAGCATAAAATCAACGCTGCATGCAAAACGACTCGAGGGAAAAAACGGGGAAGGGACCGTGGGGCAGGAGTGGCAGTGAACACCGGGCTTAGGATCGTGACGGTTTGCTTTGTGTTTGGCGTGTGCCTCGCAATTGGAGGCGCGCTGGCGGGCGTGGCTAGATTTGCGCCGAAGGAAACCCCAACGCACGCAGCTCCGGCTGACCTTTTGCTGCCGTTTGCCGTGTTCTGCCTGAGCGTGGGAAGCCTGATTGGGGCGCTCTTTGTGCAAGGGGCGATTGCGATGGCGTTATTCGCGCCGCTCGCGGTGCTGATTCTAGGTAAATGGAAGCCTGCAACGCCCGCCATTGAAGCGAACGAAGCGCCGCTGAAGGCGGTTGCGACGATTCGGAGGATTGCGCTGCTGGTTGTGGCGTTCGTCTTTCTGTACCTGTTTTTCGGGTATTACGTTGCGTGGCGGAATCCTGCGCTGCGCGCGTACTACGGCGGGGCCGAGTTCGGGAACTTCTTCGAGTCGTTGAAAAGCAATTGGGAGAGGCGGCCGCGGCTCTATCTGCTGCAGGCGCTCCGAGCACTGCTGTATGTCGCGTGCGTATACCCGCTGCTGCGCATGCTTAGGATTGCGCGATGGAAAAACGTCCTAGCAATCGCAGGATTCTTGGCGTCGTGGACTACGGCCTTGCTATTACCCAATCCATTGATGCCGGGGAGCGTGGCGCGGAGTCATTTCTGGGAGACGCTGTGGTTCAATTTGACGTTTGGCGCGCTGATGTCACGGCTGCTCGGGAAAAGCCGGCCAGGTGTGGAGAGTGGGAGTATCGTGTAGAAGCGATGAGAATGCCGGTTCGAGGGGAACATGCAAACGGTCTACGAAGCCGCAGGTGGTCGCGACGGGCTGCTAAGGTTGGCGAGCGCGTGGCATACGCGGGTGCTGGAGGATGAAGTAGTTAGCCATGCG